>Ga0265340_10000386_pt1 | contig 23503 bp, 17 predicted proteins | sample 4CB225metaG_FD_202082 | JGI IMG/M metagenome (GOLD analysis project Ga0265340, IMG submission 202082) | Rhizosphere microbial communities from Carex aquatilis grown in University of Washington, Seatle, WA, United States - 4-CB2-25 metaG | ecosystem: Host-associated > Plants > Roots >...
GCGTGTAGTCCATCGGTAGTGGTGTCGCTCAGCTGTCTCGTAGTGGGCGCCGGACTGTTGTTTGCTGGTCGCGGCGTACTACTGGTGGCCGTTGCAACCTGCTTACTACTGGAACTGGCTGCCGTGCTCGTGCACATGGGCCTGTTTTCCGTTCCACTGACTCACGGCTTGGATCCCAGAGTCGGGGCCAACTGGCTGCGTCTATCTGCAATCTACTTGCTGGTTGCCGGCGCGTCCGCTTGGGTGCTGCGTGTTGCCGTGGAGTCCGTCGAACGTGCGCGGCTATCGGCCGAGACCGCATTCAGCCTGGCGCGGAAACAACTTGCAGAGGCCAAGACGCTTAGACTCCAGAACTTGGAGCATGAACAATCCATTTACAACGCTCAAAAGCTGCAAATGGTAGCTCAGCTTGGAGACGGGTTTGCCCACCTATTCAACGACCTGCTGACCATCGTACGCTGCGCGTGTGAAGAGCTGAAGCAAGCAACGTCGATTGAACTAGCACGGCAAACCGCAGCGACAATACGTGAAGTAGCCACTGAGTGTGGAGAACGAACACGTGAACTGTTGCTCCTCAGTCGTCCCCATGTTGCATCGACAGAAACAATCCAACTCGATGTGGCGTTGCGCAATCTCTCATCCAAGATACCCACCAGACTTCGCAGCAATGTTGTCTGTGAGGTCGATGCGCAGGCTACTGGAACGGTAGGGTTACCACCTTCGTGGTTCGAACAGATCGCTATGAATCTTCTGCTCAATGCGGAGCAGGCCATGCCCACAGGCGGAAAAGTATGCATATCGAGCCGGTTACTCGTGCTGGAGCAAACGGACCTCTCCAACATCGATTGCTTACCAAAGGGAGTGTATGCCGCACTGGCCGTTGCCGACAGTGGCGAGGGCATGACTTGGGAAGTTGCGCAGCGGGCGTGCGAGCCATTCTTCTCGACCAAGTCGCGCGCTGAACACGCCGGCCTAGGTCTCACATTGGTGCACACAATGGCTCGACAGCTGGGGGGATCGGTGCGGTTGTCGCGTCTGTCCGCGGGAACGCAGGTGTTGGTGCTTCTTCCCTGCATAGAGACAACGCTGAGGCCAAGCAGCGCCATCAAGCTCTCGGGTTGTGCCGTCCAAAGCAACGTAGCGCCGAAGCTGGGATCAAAGTCGTTACAACCCCAGAGCCCAACTGAAGACTCCACACACGCTCCCCACGAAAGCACAATCGATACATCGGTGAGTTCGTCTGCCGACGCGCCGAACGATCCTCGTGGACCTGGCACAGTAAGAGAGCTGAATCGCGACGGTTCGGTTGGTGTTGTAGATTGGCGAGTCGAGGCCCTCGATGAGGTTTTGCGCTTCGCAGTCTTGGGAATGGTCGTCTTCGTTGTAGTGGTTGCAGCAACCATGAGGGAAAAGTCTAGTCTGGTTACGGACATCGTTGCACTAGGCTTGCTCGCGATCGGAAGGCGCTTGAAATCAGTCACCTACCGACTGCGTTTAGGAGCGCTGCTGATAGGTTCGCTTGGGGTGTGCGCCCTCTCGATCTCTCGCATTTCCTATCTAGCTCCGGGGAGTATGGCGGCCCTTGTCGGCTCGCTATTTGTGGCGACTGTCTTTGGTACACGACGAACCATGCTCGCCGTCTTCGTGGCATTGGCAGCCATTCTTGCGGTGGCAGGTTGGCTCTGGGGCATGGGCTTGGTTAGCTCGCCGCTCCAAGACCTCGAGGGTGACCAGATGAGATATTGGCTTCGAATTGGCATTACGCTGCCTTCAGTCATTCTTGTCGTGGGGGCGGCCGTGCTGCGGGTATTTACTGTCGCCAAAGCCCATCTAGTTGCGCTCGATGCCGCGCGGGTCGAACTCGAGAGCAGCCGTGAGATCCATCAAGCCGAAACCGAAGCCCTAATGAAGCTTGCAACAACGCGGAGTCGCGCCGAGCGCATGGAGGCCGGTGGGCGACTGACAGGCACGATGGCACACGACCTCAACAACAGTCTTGGCGGGATTATGGGTTGGGCAACGCTCATTGAGGAGGCGGATAGTCCAGCAGAGATCGCTGACGCTATCAAAGCGATTGCACAATCGTCGGACTATGCCGAGTCCATCGTGCAACAGTTGCAGTTGCGGACGGAAGTCAGTCATCGCGGTAGTAGTATCGCTCTCGATCGGGCGTTGATGGGCATGAAACCAATGCTTGTTGCGACGGCGCGGCGCAAGGCGTCCCATAACGTGACCGTCGATATTCATACGGACGAGGCATGCTTCGTGGCGATCAAAGAGCATTCGTTGCGGCGGCTCCTGCTTAATCTCGTTGCCAATGCTCGCGATGCATGCGCTGCAACGGGCGGCCATTGCAATCTGAGTCTCCGGCGCGAACATGCGCAGGTGGTGCTCGAAGTGTCCGATAGTGGTTGCGGCATGGATGCCACAACGAAGTCACACTTATTCGAGGCATTCTTCTCGACAAAAGGTTCAGATGGCACCGGCCTTGGCCTGCATTCCGTCGCCAAAATCCTAGAAATGACGGATGCAACCGTAGACGTACGGAGTGAACTGGGCGAGGGGACTCGGCTTACGATGCGTTGGCCACTTGCCACCCCTTGTGAAGATAACGCAGAGGAACTGGTGCCATTGAGTCACCGGGGAGTTTCGGCGCGCATTCTCTTTGCGGAGGATGAGGAGTCCGTCCGACGGGTACTGGCGCGTGGTCTGCGCCGATCCGGCTTTACGGTGGTTGAAGCGCGCGATGGCGATGAGGCGGCACTGTTCATGGAAAGCCAAGCCCCATTTGACGCGTTGTGCACTGATGCTGTCATGCCAGGTGTGCATGTGGCCGCGTTGATACGAGGTTTCAACCAGCGCTTCCCCGGAAAGCCGGTGCTAGTCATTTCGGGGTACTTAGTAGAACCGACGGAAATGGCACTGGGTGTGGGTACTGGCATTTCATTGCTGCACAAACCATTCACGCAAGCCACGCTGGTGTCCCAACTCAATGCGAGCCTCGGCGCAGCGGCATAGGACGTCACTGGGCGTCATGTGGTCAGCCTGGCCGCCCATGGCTCCGCAACCCACCGGGGGGCAATTGGAACCGTCGACAGTGACTGTGGCGGTACGGGCATGCCTCAAGGGTGATGAGGGACGACCCCAACCCACTGGGTTCTGTCCTCGACCAAGCCACGATGATGTGCAAGGTGACGAAACTTCCCCGTCTTGCGATGTCAACATTGCTAGTGTAGCGTCCAACCAGCAATGACGCCGCGAAAGTTCGATTTTGTCGTAATTGGCTCGGGTCCCGCGGGTGAGGGCGCCGCAATGCGAGCGGCCAAAGCGTCGAAGTCGGTGGCGATCGTTGAGCAGCACCCACAAGTGGGAGGCGGTTGTGTGCATTGGGGCACGATTCCAAGCAAAGTATTGCGCCACACCGTTCAACGTCTATTGGAAGTCAAGACCGACCCGTTGTTTTCAGCCGTTGCCGTAGCCTTGAAGGTCGAGTACCGAGACCTGCTCTCGTCTGCGGCGCAGGTTGTACAGAAACAAGTAACGCTGCGGCATTCCTTTTACGATCGTAATGGTTTGTCTATTCTGTACGGCAAGGCACACCTGCTCGATGAGCATACGGTGGTCATCACCGATCGCGATGGCAATCAGGAAAGCATCTCGGGCGACACGGTGGTCATTGCGACCGGGTCGCGACCCTATCACCCGAATGATGTGGACTTCACTCATCCACGCGTATTCGACAGTGACTCGATCTTGTCTCTGACTTACACGCCACGTTCGATAAGCATCTACGGTGCGGGTGTGGTGGGTTGCGAATACGCCTCCATTTTCCGCAACCTGGGCGTGAAGGTGAATCTGATCAACCAGCGCGAAAAGCTACTTGCGTTTCTAGATGATGAAATCGTCGATGCCTTGTCGTATCACTTGCGCGATCAGGGGGTGCTCATTCGTCACCAAGAAGAGTACGATTCCGTCGAGCCCTTGGACGATGGGGTTGTCATTCATTTGAAGTCTGGAAAACGGCTCAAGACGGACATTTTGCTTTGGGCCAATGGTCGTACCGGCAACTCGCAACAGCTTGGGCTCGAGGCGTTGAATATCATCCCCGATCATCGCGGCAATGTCCCAGTTGACGAGCAATTCCGCACGGCACAACCCCACATCGTCGCGGTAGGTGACGTTATCGGACCACCGGCGCTGGCAAGTGTGTCGTATGATCAAGGGCGCGCGGCAGCAGAATTTGTTTTACAGGGCCATTGCGATTTGGGGCTCAATCGTAGTGCTCCCAACGGTATCTACACGAGTCCTGAGATCAGTTGCATCGGGCGAACGGAGCGGCAATTGACTGAGGTCAAGATTCCGTATGAGGTCGGACGTGCTCAATTTCGCAGTCTGGCGCGCGCTCAAATTACCGGACAAACCGTGGGTATGCTCAAGATTCTGTTCCATCGTGACACCAATGAAGTCCTAGGTATTCATTGTTTTGGTGACCAAGCGTCAGAAATTATCCACATTGGTCAGGCAGTCATGTTGAGTGGCAATAACTCGATTCATTACTTTACCAACACGACATTCAACTATCCGACCATGGCTGAAGCGTACCGCGTAGCCGCGCTCAATGGCCTGAATCGGTTGTTTTGAAACAAGTTTCCAGCGCAAACGAAAGACGAGATGGACAAACCGCGCACGAACCTTCCAATTTCTGGCGACAGCGCATTGTTTGCCGAGAACTAACTACATGTGTGCAGTGCGAGTTCGAGTGGATCATACTAATTTCGCCTCAAGCTTTTTCGAGAGAAACCGTTCGCCAGTTCCATGGATACCCGATCAGTCTCATCGTCTGGCCCGCTATCACAGCAGATGCAGCTGGAAGCAGCCAAGATGAGCATGCTCAAGAAACATATGGATGCACAGGGTCAAGCGGCCCTGCAACTTATCGAATCCTCGACAACGGCAACTGCAACGGGCGAAGTCGGTCGCTTGCTGAATGTCACCGCGTAGTTGATCATTCATCACATCTCAGAAAACCCGCCCGTCATCGAAGGACCAGCACCGGTAACGCTCCGGCAAACAGCGTAGGCGTGCCGCCGCCTGAACCTTCAGGCGCGAGCAATCAGATAGGTTTCAGCGCTGCATCGAGGCAATATCCGCCTCGAGAGCCTCTGGGTCCCGCTGGTAGCGGGCGATGGTCTCAGCGATGAACGGGCTAGTGTATGCCTCGGGCTTGGGGTTTTCGATTACCTCGACAATTGCCTTGACCGCTGCCTCGACGGGCTGCGCGCCCGGGATGCTGCGGTTCTCCACGCCGCTGCCGAGTGCGTTGCGGCCAAAATCCGTCGCCACCACCCCAGGCAAAACTACCGTAACTTGGATGCCGGGATGTGTTGGTCGCAGCTCAACCCGCAGCGACGCGCTGAGCATGTTCACCGCGCTCTTCACCGCGCCGTAAGCCGCGCGCGCAGGCGCGAGCGGCGCACGCGAGAGCCCACTCGAGACGTTGACTATCTGGCCATGGTTGCGCGACTTGAAGTGTGGCAGCACAGCCTGAATACCATAGAGAACGCTCTTCATGTTGTCGCGCCACATCGAGTCCATGTCCTCGTCGGTGAGTTCGGCGATGGAGCGCGAGATGCCGCGCCCGGCGTTGTTGACCCATACGTCAATGCGCCCGAAGCCGTCGAGTGCCGACCTGCATAGGTGCTCGACGTCATTGCGCTTGGTGGCGTCAGCGACGACAGCGAGCGCCTGTTGGCCAATCTTTGCGGCGACCTCGTCCAGCTCGGCTTTCCTGCGCGCCGAAAGGACAACCTTGGCACCCTTGGCCGCGAGCTGTTTGGCGAGCTCGGCTCCGATACCTGCGCTTGCACCCGTGATGACTACGACCTTATCCATTGGCCAGAAGCTAACATGCTCCACCCATTGAACAAGTGACAATAAACGCCGGCGGCATCGTTCCGTTGGTAGGGCATCGAACCCCGGCTAGGCCTCGCGTGTGTTCAGACTCAAGCTCCGCCGCGCCAGGAGTTTTTGCACTGCCTCGGAAAGCTCAAGGGCAGTAAAAGGTTTGTCCAATATTGCGCGTGCGGAATCTTCAGGCAACGCGTCAAAAGCGTTGAAACCATGTCCTGTCACGAAGAGTACCGGGTTGCGACTCAGTTTTCGGAACCGACGATACACCTCTGGGCCGCTGGCGTTGGGCATGATTGCATCGAGTACGATCAAGTCAAAATCAGCGCTCTCGCGCTCGATGATAGTCATGGCTTCAACCCCATCTTGCGCCACCAAAACCTGGTGCCCGTCTCGTTCGAGGAACATGCGCGTGACCTGTCGGACCGATGGGTCGTCCTCGACGAGTAGAATGTGACCCGTGCGCGAGCGGCGGGACGGCGCCACAGTGGGCGAACGCGTTGAGTCACCTTCAGGCGAGCAACGGAACATGACCCGAAATTGGCTACCTTTGCCGAGTTGTGAACGCACTTCCACGGCGCCGCCGTGTCGCTTTGCAACGGCGTAGACCGTAGCGAGACCAATGCCGGAACCGGCGCCTTTGGTAGTAAAGAAGGGCTCGAAAATTCGTCGTTGGATCTCTTCCGTCATTCCACATCCGGTGTCGATTGCTTCGATGAACAGATAGCTACCGCCGTTCGAGAGCCCCTGAGCAAGTGCTGACTCGGTTTCAAGTTCGATGCGCCCAAGCTTGAGGAGTAACTGACCCCCTTCGGGCATAGCGTCCCGGGCATTGACGCAGAGGTTCAAGAGCACCTGTTCCAGTTGGCTCTCGTCGCCACGAAGTGCAAGGGGAGCCCCCTCTACTGCCACTTCGACGTGGACATGTTCACCGAGCATCCGACGTATCAAAGGCAAGAGACGAGTCACGAGATAGTCAAGCTCGACCGTTGCCTGTTTGGGGGCGTTCTTGCGGCTAAACGTGAGCAGTTGAGCGACCAGGCTCGCGGCTCGCGTGCCTGCTTGCTCCACCTCGGACAACATTCTGCGAAAGTCCTCAGGCGGATCCTTGAGCATGCAAAGACTGACATTGCCGAGGATGACTTGGAGCAGGTTATTGAAGTCATGTGCAACGCCCCCCGCCAGTTGACCAATTGCGTCCATCTTCTCAACCTGGCGTAGTCGTTTCTGGGTCCGCATCTGTTCGGTAATATCGCGCCCCACCGCCACGAACCCCGTCACGTGTCCTTGCAAATCGCGTACTGGAGACAGACTTACTTGTTCCACGTGTTCGCCGCCATCAATGCGCAGTCCGTGGACAGTACCTCGCCAACCATTGCCCTCCGCAAGGGCACGACCGAGTTGACTTGCTGGGTTGCTAGGTTCATCGCAAGTTGGCATGTGTTCGATCCAACGCGTACCAACGGAATGCGTCTCACCTGCGTCTGCGATTGCTTGGAAAGCTGGGTTGGCGTACTCGATGACGCCGTCCGCGTTAAGCAAAACGACGGACTCTTCGGATTGCTCGATTGCCGTCATTAGGCGCCGATTAGCCTCTTCGACTGCATGTCGCGCCGTAACATCCATAGCAACGCCCGTTGCTCCAATGACGTCGCCGGCTTCGTTCCTTCTTGGAACGTAACGATATTCGAAAGCCAAGCGCCCGAGCGAAGCTGTGCCGTCCACGGATTCGCCCGCTATTGCCCGCGCGGTTGCCTGCTCCAATTCCGGAAGATTGGGAAACACAACGTTGATCGCTTTGCCTATGGTGTCGGCTTGGTCCGCGCTATTGAGCGAAGGAATGCTGCCTTCGAAACGTTCGACGTGGCCGTGCTGATCGATGAGCCAGATCAGGACCGGTGCTTGGGCGAGTAGCGACGATAACAAGTGTTTCTTTTCGGCAAGCGCTTCACGAGTTTGCGTCTCTTCAGACAGATCGATCACATAGGAAACCGAAACGTCTTCGTCACCAAGAATGATACGGGAACCAAACGCTTCTACGGGAAAGACGCTGCCATCTTTGCGACGATGCATCGTTTTGACCGAAGCGGGAATGAACGGTCCCCTGTCGATGAGGGACATCCAAACCGCGGGCGTCATGCTTGGGTTGATGTCGTACAAGGTTAGGGCCATGAGCTCCTCGCGGGTGTAGCCGAGCTCGTCACAGGCCCGTTGGTTGACGAAGGCAAAACTTGCGTCGAGTCGCGTAAAGAACCAACTGCCTGGAAACGCTTCGACCAACGCCTTGAGCAGCTCGGTATTCGAGCCAGAAGAAAGGGCCTTGCGGACGACTTGTGATGCCCAGAGCTTATCTTGACTCAATGACAACGACATGCGCAGTACCAAGGCTGGGACAGAACATATGGAGAGCCGATAATAAGAATACCAGCAATTCGACCGCCGTGGAACTGTTCTTATGCAACAATTTTCCCACAAATGGTTCGAGTCGTGCGCCGGAGGCCGTAAAGACTCGTGCCGCGTCGTTGTGCCGGGGCTGGTTCTGCGACGGCCACCACTGTTTTGGGCGTCAGTTGGTCAGTTGTCCCCAGGTTCTAGAATGTCTTCTAGAGCCAGCGTCTCAAGACCCGCCTCCGAGATTCGTTCGAGACGCGAGGTCAACGGTGCCGGGGCCTCGGTTCCAAAGTACTGGGCAAGCAGCTCCGCGATGCCGTGCGCCTTGGGATTGCGCGGTCGATACACGTCGGGTTCGCGCGCGAGCGGCAACTCTGAAATGTGTTTGCCCGTACCACGGGTGTCGGCAATTAGAGTCAGGTCAGCCAAGAGTGCCAGCATGCTCGGGTAGCGGTTGTCGGGGCGCTTGCGCACGCAGCGCAAGACAACCTCATCGAGCCTCGGGTCAACATGTTCGACCAACCAAGAGGGTGGCGGCACTTTAGAGAAGAGCTGGTGGCTAAAGAGGTCAGGTCCTGGATCGAGGTCGAATGGCAGCACCTCGCCAAGTTGGCGGCGCCGCACCAAACATTGGCAGGCCCTGGGCATTTTGCCTCCATTTGCCACTATTTGCCGCAGGTTCCGTTGCCGGCGCATTTTGGGGTTCATACGCCCGCGAAAAGCCATGAATGCCCGCGTTCAACGCTGCCGAGAAGTCGTTTGACGGCAAGGGATCCGAGCGTATCGACGTAGAACCGGGATTGCTGTTTTGGGGTGACAAGGTGGCCATCCAGCCTGAGACTAGGGGGGTGTCACTCTGTGAGAAAGCTCGAAAGATGCTTTTGCTCGGCCACGTCGCGGTGTCGGTGATACTTCTGAACGCTGACTCCACCCTGTACGTCGATGACGTCTCCATTGGACCTGAATTGTAGTCATGCGTTTGTTTCAGTTGGTGCGCCGCGTTATCTGTGCAAGTGTCATCGTGCTACGAGTCAACGTCTGTTTTGCGCAGGCTGAAACACCCGTCGAGCTCAGGTGGGAAGCTCCGAAAGGTTGCCCGCAAGAGCTTGAGGTTCAACAGCAGCTGCGCACGTTGCTTGGCGCATCGACAAATGACCAGACCAGCCCCTTTCAGGCGCATGGCACCATTGAGCCCCTGGACGGGCGCTATCGTTTGTCCCTATTCATTGGAAGAACTGCGACACACGGGACTCGTATCATCGAATCTGACGACTGCCGAAGCCTTGCCAAAGCGGCAACAGTCGTCTTGCTGCTCCTGGTGAACAAGGAAAAAACGCTGGGGCGCGAATTGTCCGAGAGCGAGATTGTTGGTCAGCCTGCACAACCACAACAAACGTCTACAACTAGCGCTGCCGCCCCGGTAAAGGAAATACACCCCGCCGAACCCACCAAGCCCAGCCTGCAACCACAGGGCTCCCTCTCATTGAGTCTTTGGCATTTGCTACTTCGCGCGCCAGAAGCCAGGGTCGACTTCACGACACTTCCAACTGTAGGTTATGGCCTTGGTCTGGGCATTGGTGTCGCTTATTGGGCGTGGCAGGCTTCCATCAGAGGTACTGCCTACAAAACCGAAAGCGTAACGTCGCACGGCTTTCCCCCGTACCAGGTGCAATACCATCGAGAATCACTGGACGGGCTCGGTTGTTACGGCTGGCGTTCTGGTTTGTTTGAAGTCGCACCCTGTGGTGATCTTGCGGCGGACCGCGTTTTCGCCCACGTCGTGGGTGACAGTTTGGTCTCGAAAGACAAGACGGCTCTTTGGATTTCGATTGGTGGCGGAATTTCTGGGTATCTACATGTTTATCGGCATGCTGCCCTGGTGGCGATGGCCACCGGCCGAGTCACGACCAATCGCGTGACATTCCAGGTGGAAAACCTCACGGGACTGCATCAGACGCAGAAACTACCGCTGGCCACGTTTGACACATCACTTGCCTGCGAGTGGATTTTTTGACGGAGTTAAGTGTTCTCCGGCACTGCTCGTATTGAAGAAGCGATGCCAAGCTCCAACTCTGCAGCTCCCACAGAGCCGGCGCATACTGGACCAGGAATGGTCTACGGGAGCCCCACGGTTAACTTGCCCAGTTTTGTCGACGTCTACAGGACGTACTTCAACTTCGTTTGGTCGATTACGCGTTGCTTAGGTGTGGACAGGGCCGAACAGGACGACATCGTTCAGGAGATCTTCGTCATCATCTACAAGCGACTCGAAACGATTGAACAGCCCGAGTCGTTGCGCAGTTGGATCTACGGCATCATTCGACGTACCGCATGTAGGTACCACCGAGCCAAGCGAACCAGGCTCATCAACACGGAAACCATGAACTTGGAACCCGAAGTGAGGCAGCCGGAGTGGTGTACCCCTCAGATAATCGCTGAGCAATCCGAGCAAGTGCGCCTGATCTGGAGTTTCTTGGAGAAGATCGACGCTCCGAAGCGTGAAGTCTTCATCCTTACGGAAGTCGAAGAAATGACAGCGCCCGAGATAGCGGCAGCCATTGGCGTTCCGCTGAATACAGTCTACTCGCGGCTCCGCGCAGCGCGGCAAGAGCTAGACGAGGCGCTGCAAAAGCATCACGCTCGAACCCAAAAGCGAGGCCGACAATGTCCGGATTGAGTCCAGAACTCAGAGAATTCGTGCAGGTAAGCAAGAGTGCCTTCCGCCCCACCGAGGCTGACTCAGCGCGAATCCTCGAAGCCTTGCGTGCTCAATTGGGCGATGCCGCGGTCGCGGGTGCGCAAGCGGCGCAGGGGGCTGTCTCATCAGCATCAACTGGTTTTCTGTTTGGAAAGGGTTCACTGCTTAGTCTGGTGGGCTTGGCCATGCTGGGAGGAATTTGGTTTTTTGCGGCACACAATCCACGAGCGACGTTGCGTGAGACGAACGCGGTTACAAGTGTCGCCACAACAACATCTGCCAGCATTGCGTTAGCCCCAAGTTTGACCGCATCAAGTTCGCCACTGTCGCCCGAGTCAGCGGCTAGCGAGGTGGCGGCCGTCGCTAACCTCGGTTCCGACGGTGATAAGTCGCGTCCGGCAGCGTCGCATCGCGTTCATGATCGATTGGGGGAAGAGGTTGCCATCATTGCTCGCGCAGAAGCGGCCCTTCGCAGCGGTCGCCCCGCGGTTGCGTTGGAGGTACTGAACGAGCACGAACGTAAGTTTGGCAACGGGCTGCTCGCCGAAGAACGCATCGCTGCCCGCACTCAAGCCCTATGTGCCTTGGGGCGCAATGCTGAAGCAGACGCGCAGTTGACGCAGCTTTCGCCCAATTCACTTCACGGGCGGCCATCACGCAAGGCGTGTGGCCCGCAAAAGAGCGACTGATACCCAGGCTCATTCGAAAGCGATGCCCGAGACGTACGAGTTAATGTCCCAGCTGGCATCCGCATCGGTCTGGCTGGTGACAGCTTTGCCCTGAATCGTGAGATTCTTGAAGTGGACGCCAGTGATGTTAACGGACGACGACTTCCCGTGCAGACTAATGACCTGCTTTACATCCGAGCTCACGTTGGTGAAATACGTATCCTGGATAATGGAGGTGTTGGCTGCAGTCCGCCAAGTCGGGGGCTGATCCAACGCCAGATTGATGAGCATGCTGTCCGCAGCTTCCACACGGATGTCCTCGAATGTCGTGTTTTTCACCACGGCCGTATCGTAGGGCTCGATGGTCATGGCCCGCCCGGCTTTCACTATATCGATATCCTTGAATAGGACCCCGTCCATGGTCTGGCCCATGCTCTTCGTTCCAATCTTGCAGCCCACCGAATTATTGTAAACGACGACGTGTTCGTGAGTGATGTTCTTGGTGTTGATAGTGCCGTTACTGTCCTCGTTCTTGGGAGCCATTCCGTCATCGCCCGTATATAGGAAGGCGTTGTACAGCGTGCCATTGGTGGATTCGTCAAAGTCCACGCCGTCGGTCTGGTTGTATGTCGTCGTGGTCGGCCGGCAATTGATCACCTTGTAGTTCTGGATCGTCACCTGATCGCTGCGGTAGATGAGAGTGTTCCAGTAACTTGGGTCTCTCGACACAATCCCATCCACCAGAATATTAGAGCTCTGCTCGATCTTCAGCAGGTTGGCGTTGAGGCTTGCCGCGCGGATTGCCTTGCCATTGCTATCAAGGACTCCGCGACCCAGAATCTTCGTATTCTTGATTTGATACATCCGGATCAATGCGTGCTGGGCGCCTTCGATGTCGATTCCGCCGCTGCCGGTGTTGAAGTCCCCGGTGGAACTCGATCCATACAGGATGGCACCGCCGGCGAGATAGAGCGTCATGTTGCTCTTTAGCCACAGCTCCCCAATCTTGTATTTCCCCGGTGGGACGTAGAGGATGTTCTGAGTGGCTCCCGAGGCGGCGTTGATTGCCGCCTGGATCTTCGATGTGACAAGCGTTGCACCCGTGTTGTCCACCGCATAATCGGCGAGGTTCTTCACGTTTGCGTCGCCAAGATGAGGTGGATCCGTTTCTGGCGCATCGAAGAGAATGAACAAGAGCTCCTTCGAGTCTACCTGAAGTATCAGGTAGTTGGGACCACTGCTGAAGTTCAATGTGTCGCCGCTCTTTGACGCGGAAATTTGCCGGCTCTTGGGGCTCAACGTGTACGAACTGAACCCACCATTTACAGTGACCGAGACTGTCGCCGTGCCTGCGGCAGACAATGTGCAGTGCGCGTAGTGCACTTGCATCTCCGGAGAGAACTTGCTCAGCTTCTCAACGAATAAGGGAGAGCCACCCACATTAATTGAGTAAAGCGAACTCTTTTCCGCCCCCGGCAAGTCGGGATAGGGAGTGCAGGTAATGGACCCGCCACCACCGGCGCCTCCAGTCTGGGCCGCACCACCATTCCCACTGTTCCCTCCAACACCACTGCCACCGGTGCTCGTGTTTCCACCTGCGAGGACAGCCCCACCACTCCCTGGACTAGAACCTCCAATCGAAGTGTGGCCCCCGGCGCTTGCCCCACCAATGACGGGGCCTGAGGTGCCGCCGGTTGCCGTGGTGCCGCCGGGGTCCATGCCCCCGGTCGCACTGTGGCCCCCGGCGCTTGCTCCACCAATGGCGGAGCCTGAGGTGCCGCCGGTTGCCGTGGTGCCGCCGGTTGCCGTGCCCCCGGTCGCACTGTAGCCCCCGGCGCTTGCTCCACCAATGGCAGAGCCCGCCGTGCCGCCCGCGGCCGCGGATATCCCGCCCGTATTGGCTACGCCTCCGGCTCCAACTCCACCAGTGGACGAACTTGCCCCGCCGATTAGGCCTGATCGTGTTGAACTGGTGGTTCCACCAGTGGCAGTAGTACTGGTGGTAGACGTATCCGAACCGCCTGAACAGGCGATCGCGAGCGGGCTCAAAATGCTGAGTAGGAACGAGACTATTCTCTTGATTTGCGGGCGCATCGCATCTCCTGTGGGTGAGCTCATGGCAGCTTACCTATGACCTGAGGCTCTGCAAGAGCAGTGACATTGGCTCACACAATCCGTTGCGAAAAATCTTCAAGCCGTGACGCGCACGCGATGCTCGTCCGGCTTTGTGCCCGACAGACCTTTGCTCACCCACGTCGAAAGAATCGTCCAACCCGGCTGGCCCCCCATCGCCATGGATCGCAGTCTCAGCCGTTGACAATTCCACCGATTGCGTCCGCAAAATCAGTTCCGTCCGGCATAGCCAGTCCGGCATTGAGCAGTAGATTGAGAAATACCTGATCGAGTTGAGCCTCGTCTGCCAGAACGGTGGATGTTGCATCCGTAAAGTCATGGTGGAAGATGATATTCTTGTGCGCTCTTCCAAAAATTTTCGAATTTCTGGTAAGTGATTCGTTAACGTTTAGAACCCGGACGACATTTTTGTCGCGATGAGCAAAGCCAAGTAACTGCTTGGTGAGTTCCGCTCCACGGTTCACCAGTTCGTTCATCTCTTGCAATTCTTGCTGCAGCATCGCGCGATTAGTCAGATCCATTCCCATCAACGAAACACTGCCTGCCCGACTGTAGTGACCGAGGCTGGGGATTGACGACCTTCCCGAACCGGTGTACTGGCTGACTGGCGAGTAACTGAAAGCCTGCCGGGCGCGCGATGAACGCACAGAGTTCCGATCCTCGACCAAGCGTAGAGTGCAGCGAGAGCGTTGAAAGTCGCCATGTCCTCAGGACTGCTCGAGCGTTTGCCATTGGTTCTGGCGCGCTCGTGGCTTTGATCGCCGCAGTCCACGTGGTGGCGTGGCTCGCGGGCGCAATGGCCAACCGCGGTCTTAGTAGTATCACCATGAAGACCAACACGGCGCTGGGCGTACTGCTGCTCGGCACGTCGCTGATTTTCACTGTCGTCAGTGGTGCCACCGGTGCGCGTCGCTTGGGTCGTGCCTGTGCGGCCTTGGCGTTGCTTATCGGTCTGTTGACACTTAGTGAAAATCTCGTTGGCTGGGATCTGGGGATCGATCAGCTCCTCGCCAATGAACCGCCGGGCGCACTCGGCATGCTGTCCCCGAATCGGCCCGGGACACCGGCTTCGATCGGAATCTCGCTGTTGGGGCTAGCGCTTCTGGCCTCCGGCGGCCGCAGCACGCGCTGGCTTATCGGCGCTCAAGCGGCGGCACTCACCGTGAGTTCAATTGGGTTACTGACTACCGTTGGGTATGTCTATGGCGTCCAATGGCTGTATGGCGTGGCGCGCGTGACCGCAATCGCCTGGCCTACGGCAGTCTCGTTGTTGTTGCTGGGTTTGGGTGTGGTTTGCGCCCGGGCGACCGAAGGTCTGATGACCCGGGTGACAGCCGCTGACTCGGGCGGCGCAGCCATCCGGCGTCTATTGCCGCTGCTGCTTTGCCCAGTGGGATTCGGCTGGCTCCGTCTGCTTGGCGAGCGCTCGAGACTATATGACGCTGCCATGGGCACGGCTCTAATGATGGTCGTTTTCATCGTCATATTCGCTGGAGCGACTTATCTCGTCGGGAAACAAGTTAGTCGCTCGTCAGCCGAGCTGGAAAGGGAACGCGAGAAGCTTTCGGTGACGCTAGCCAGCATTGGTGACGCGGTCTTGGCCTGCGACACGGCTGGACGAATTACGTACGTGAACCCCGTGGCGGTATCGCTTACTGGTTGGTCACCGCAAGCGGCGCAGAACCAACGGATTGAAAGCGTCTTTCAGATCATCAACGAACAGACCCGAGCGCCGGCTCCTAGCATTGCCGCCCAGGTGCTCGAGGAGAAACGCGTGGTGGCGCTGGCGAATCACACGGCGCTCATCTCCAAAGATGGCCGCGAGACGCCGATTGAAGACTCCGCCGCACCAATCATCGATAGTAATGGCACACTCTCGGGTGTCGTACTGGTGTTTCACGACGTTACTGAAAAGCGACGCGCGCAGCAAGCTTTGCGCGAAAGCGAGCAACGGTTTCGTCTGAAGTTGGAGAGCATCCTGTCGCCGGAAGGCGGCATCGGTAGCCTCGAACTTGCCGACCTCATCGATGCAGACGCCCTGCGCGCGCTGCTGCAGAGCTTTCACCAGTTATCCCGCATTCCCGTCGGCATCATCGACATGAAGGGTAAGGTGCTCGTCGGCGTTGGCTGGCAGGACATCTGCACCAAGTTTCACCGTGTCAATCCCGAGTCTTGTCAGCATTGCATCGAAAGCGACACCCAATTGTCAGCGGGCGTGCCCGAAGGCGAGCACCGGCTCTACAAGTGCAAGAACAACATGTGGGACGTGGCTACGCCAATCGTTGTTGGTCGCCGGCATGTCGGGAACATCTTCACTGGCCAGTTCTTCTTCGACGATGAAGTCGTCGACCGCAATGTGTTTTGCGCGCAGGCTGAGCGATTCGGGTTTGGCAAAGAGGCGTACCTCGCGGCCGTCGATCGCGTCCCGCGGCTTACTCGGCGCGCGGTATATGAGGGAATGGCCTTTTACGCCAAGCTTTCGCACATGCTCTCGAAATTGAGCTACAGCAACCTAGCGCTGGCGCGCACGCTGTCCGAGCGCGACCGGGCCACCGCCTCGTTGCAGGAAAGTGAAGAGCGTTTTCGCCTAGCTCTTCGCAATGCACCGGTCTCGGTGGCGGCACAGGACCGCGACCTGCGGTACGTGTGGGCATACAACCAGCGGACGGCGAGTACGGACCAAGTCATCGGCAAGCTCGATGCTGACATCTTTGCGCCCGATGAGGCGGTGCGCGTTACGGCGGTCAAACGCCGCGTACTCGAAGAGGGGATCGAGCTGCGTGAGCAGATGTGGTTCGAGCGCCCTGGCGGCCGCGTGGCTCTCGACATTTGTTGGGAACCGATTCGCGACGAAGCGGGCCAAGTGTCGGGTGTTGCTTCTGCCACGGTCGATCTGACGCCGATCAAGCTGGCTGAGGAGGCACTGCGTCAGGCCAATACGCAACTTGCCGAGGCTGATCTGCGCAAGAACGAGTTCCTCGCGATGCTCTCCCACGAGCTACGTAACCCGCTGGCTCCCATCACGAACAGCCTTTACGTGCTCGACCGCGCGCCGCCGGGCAGCGAGCAGGCAACACGTGCCAAGGAGATCATCGCGCGTCAAGTGTCGCAGTTATCTCATCTAGTAGACGACCTTTTGGATGTCACGAGGATCACCAGCAACAAGATTCACCTCAACAAAGAGCGGCTCGAGCTGAATGAGGTTGCGCGCCGCGCTATCGAGGACAACCGGTCCCTGTTCGAGACCGCGGGTGTGAGCCTGGAGCTGAAAGCTGCGCCGCAGCCCTTACCGGTGCTCGCGGACCGCACCCGCGTCGCGCAGATTATCGGTAATCTCTTGCAGAACGCGGCCAAGTTTGCGCGCCAGGGGGGCACCACGCGTGTGTCACTATTCGCCGCCGAGAGTGAAGCTATGGTCCGTGTCGTGGATGACGGCGTCGGGATGGCCCCCGAAATCCTTGCGCGACTGTTCCAGCCATTCATGCAAGCGGAGCATACCCTCGACCGCAGTCAAGGGGGCTTGGGCCTGGGCCTTGCCCTCGTCAAAGGGCTCGTTGAGTTGCATGGTGGCCGCGTCTCAGCGTACAGCGAAGGGCCTGGCAGAGGCACCGAGTTCCTCGTGCGCCTGCCCTTGGACACCAGAGCTATTGCGACCCCATCAGCTTTGCCCTTGCCGGTTGTGCGTCCGCCGCGGCGCATTCTCATCATCGAAGACAATGTCGATGCTGCAGACAGTCTGCGCGAAGCACTTGAATTGGGCGGCGACGAAGTCGAGGTTGCCCACGACGGACCGGACGGGCTCGCAAGAGCCCGAGTCTTCCAGCCCGAAATCATACTTTGCGATATTGGGCTGCCGGGCATGGACGGCTACCAGGTTGCCCGAGCGTTCCGCAGCGATGTGGCGTTCAAGACCACACGTTTGGTAGCGCTTAGCGGCTACGCCCTGCCGGAGGACGTGCGGTGCGCGAGCGAAGCCGGGTTCGATCGGCACCTAGCAAAACCGCCCAGCCTCGAAATGCTCGAGGAGCTTCTCGAGAGCCTTGACGCACACAGTGCGTCACGCAATTGTGTCTTGCACGATTGAAAGATGCTCTAAGCGACGCTTTTGCGGGACCGGGCACGCGGGAGGTTATCCAGGAGCTCTTCGATTTTCTCGAGGCTTGGAGGTTTTGCCAGGTGCATGTCGAACCCGGCGTCCTCGGCACGCTTAAGGTCTTCTGGAAGAGCGTAGCCACTTAGGGCCACAAGGTAAAGTCCCCTGAGTGAGTCATCGGCGCGAAGCGTGCGCGCAACTTCATAGCCATCGATACCAGGTAGGCCAATATCGCAAAAGACGACCTGTGGTCGAAGTTCGCGAGCACTGACAAGCCCGTCGTGCCCACTATAAGCCACCGTAACATCGTGCCCGCAATACTCGAGGGCCATGTGCAAAGTGTCGGCGGCGTCAATGTTGTCTTCGATCACCAGGATGCGCCGACGGCGCACCTGCTCTTTTTCAGCCGTTAGCGTTACGGTAAGCTCGGCTTGCACTAAAGGAAGCCTTACTTCGAATGCGGAACCTTCACCCAGTCCAGCGCTCCGCGCTGTGACAGTGCCGCCGTGCAGCTCGACCAGGCCTTTGACGAGTGCCAGGCCCAGACCAAGACCTCCAAGGCTGCGGTCCAATGTCTGGTCTGCTTGCATGAAGGGTTGGAACAACCGCTCGAGCACGCTGGGGGCGATGCCGACCCCATTGTCCGCAACATCGATGACGGCCTGGTGCTGGGCAGAATCGGCGGTAATCGTGATGCACGTCGTTCCGCCGCGGCCCGTGAATTTGGCTGCATTTTGCAATAAGTTGCCGACGACCTGCGTTAGGCGGTTCTCGTCAGCATTCACGTACACCGCGTCAGTCGCGAGCCTGAATTCTAGTTGCACTTCGGCATTTGCAAATATCGAACGCTGATCCTCGACAACGGCCTTCACTAACTCATTGATGTCAAGTCGAGTGGGGTGAAGTTGGATTTTGTTCCGTGTGATCCGAGTTACATCCAGCAGGTCGTCCACGAGTCGCGTCAGCTGCGCGGTCTGACGGTTAATGACGGCCAGAGAATGCGTGGCCTTGTCGCTACCTGGTTGAACGCGTTCCAGAATGTACAGGCTGTTCTTGATCGGGGCGAGCGGGTTACGAAGTTCGTGGGAAAGCGATGCCAAGAAGTCGTTTTTGCGCTGATCGGCTTCGCGTAGCGCCGCCTCCGTCTCTGTGCGCTTACGCTCGTGCTCTAGAGCAACGAGGGCATAAGAGATATCCGCGCTGAGCGCCTCGAGGAGTCCAATCTGCTCTGGATCAAAAGCGTTCGGTCGTTCCGCGTAGATTGTAAACGCACCGATTACTGTATCGCCTTTGCGAAGAGGAAAAGCTGCCGATGCCCGCATGCCGTGACGAAGCGCGGTTTGCCGCCAAACAACAGTGTTTGGGTTGTTATCGAAGTCGTGGTTGATGATCGGCCGATTCTCACGGATGCAAGTGCCAGTCGGTCCTTGACCGAGTCTTCCGTCCACTTCCACTTTGACTTCGTCAAGATAGGCCACTTGACGTCCGAAAGTGGCAACGGGCGTGACCCACTGATCGTTGACGAGTCCAATCCAGACTAGAGGGAACTCTCCTTGCTCGACGACAATTCGGCATACTTCGTCGAACAGGGCTTGTTCATCGCGGGTTCTGACGATGACTTCGTTTACCTTGGTGCGCACCGCGTACAGTCGCTCCAACCGCTTGCGCTCGGTGATGTCGGTTATGAAAGAGCGATAGTGGACAACATCACCCCTGCCGTTGAGTACCGGCTGGACAGTGAGCTCGATCGGTACGCGCGAGCCGTCCTTTCGGAGGTACTCCTTTTCGTAGCGTGCTGTCTGTCCCGAGCGGCAGGTGTTGCTCAAGATTTCTGCTTCGGGTTTGCGCCATTCGGGTGGTGTAAGATCCGTGGCCCAAGTAAGGCGACCCCGCTCGAGTTCCTCGCGCGAGTAACCCGTCAACTTGGCGAAGGCGCGGTTGAAGAATACCAAGCTCCCATCAGGGGCGCCGACGCCAAAAGCAGTGGTGGCGTTCTCGAGGACCTCCGCTAGGAAGCGCTCGCGCTCAGTGGATTGCTGTAGAGCCTTTTGCGCACGGCTGAGCTCGGTAATATCTACCAGGTTGATGACGCAACCGTGCACGCGATCGCCTTCACCCTTCAACGCATTGGCGCTGACGAGCAGGTCTGCATGGGTACCATCGGGGCGGCTCAGCGTTGCAGGAGCCACGCTAGCAACGGCGCCGTGCAGCGCAGCCTCCGCAATGTTCGTCTCATGGAACTTTCGCAAGTCGGTGGCTTGCTCTGCCTGCCTAGCGAGCTCGATGGTGAATACCTCGTCGAATCGCCGAAGCAGCGAGTTGGTGCCACAAAGCTTCTCGGCCGCGGCGCTTGCCCGAATGATGCGACCGCTGTCATCGCATACGATAATGGCTTCTTCTGATTGCTCGATGACCGAGCGGGCGAGCCTCTCGGCCGCCACCATGTGCTCGTTGCGTTTCTGATCCCGCAAATCGGTGGCGACTAGGCAGAGTCGGCGACTGCTCTCGTCATGAATGGCACTAGCCGAAAGATACGCCGGCAGGCACTCGCCGCTCCAACGGAGCAACTCCACTTCACCGCGGCTCTCACCGCAATCGGCCTCGCGCACGAGCGCATCAAAAGCCAGTCGAGAGCGTTCGGGCAAGAACCGGTGAATCGAGCTGCCCATCACGCGTTCGAGCGGAGCGTCGAGCATCTCGGCAAATCGGCTATTGCAGTAGAGAATCGTACCCTCTTCACCGAGCGTTGCGGCGCCTTCGTTCATGGCCTCCACGAGCACGCGGTACGAATGGTCGGCACTCTCCAGGGAAAAGATTGAAGTGCCATTGGGGCCTTCGACAACCAGCGACTCGACTTGGCCGGTGCGGATTGCTTCGAGTGCCTGTTCGGCTTCCTGCGCGCGGATGCGAAACTCCTCGAGTTTCGTGCGTAGCCGTTCATTCTCGGCCTGAAGATCATTGCGCAACATGTCAGGCATTAGCTCTTCTCGCGTAAGTCCAATCCGAACAACACCTTTTCTACCTTCGATAAGTCACCGATGTATCGCCGCAGCGGCGCGGGAATCACTTTGATGAGCGTCGGGGTGGCGATGATTTGCTCGTCTTTGGCGAGGGCTGGCTTTTGATAGATGTCGATCACCTCGAGTTCGTACCGATTCTGCAAATGCTCTTCGCAGAGGGCACGGACTTGTTCGATGGCGCGCGAGGAAGCGGGCGTGGTCCCGGTAACGTAAAGCCGTAAAACGTAATGCTGAGCGCGCTGATCAAGGATCGACTGTTCCAGCTGACGTTTCGCAGCGTCGCTCGCCCCACTTGTGCCGGCAGCCTTTACCCGTGAGCTGGAGGGTTTGCGGGTGGGCTTGGGTGGTTCGGACCGACGCGCGCTCATTGGTTCGTGCCTCCCAGTGGTCGAATGTCCAGACCAACCAGCACGCGCTCTTCATTGGAAAGATCTCCAATGATTTTCTTCATGGGGGTCGGCAATTTGCGCACCAGTGTCGGCACGGCAAGAATTTGATCGCCCCGCGCGAGCTGTGGCTTCTTCAAGAGGTCGATGACTTCGAGGCGGTACTGCCCTTTGAGATGATCGTCGCAAATTCGCTTGAGGTTTGCAAAGGCAGTGACGCTCTTTTGGGTTTGCCCGGCAATGTAAAGCCGTAGCTCCCACTTGGCCGTTGCCACGACCGGCTTTGGCTTGCGGTCAGTACGGGTGTTCACGCGCGCCGTGCCTTTCGTGGGGCCGGCGCTGCCTTGGCAACAGATGTGAATGCCTGGCGGCTCAGCGCCATGGCCGCCCTTTCCGCGGCTAGCTGTTCACTGTGACGAGCCGCTTCGCGAATACTCTGCACAAGCACGGCATCGTCAGCCTCGAATCGTTCCTTGAGCTCGACGATTCGTCGTTCGAGGGCTTTGCGGCGTTGCTCGCGTTCGGCCTGTTTTCGTGCGACTTCTTCGGTGCCGGCTGCAATGGCCGCCGCATCCTCCGCTTCTTTCGCAAGCCGGGCGCTACCCGTGAAAACTTCGGCCGTGCCAACGTAAGTATCGACCAGCTCGAGGCCCGCGTCACTCAGCCTATACTCACTGGTTTGGTTCGAGTGTGCCATGCCGCGTGACTTGATGATCGTCAGGGTCCGATTGCGCTCACCCCCCCAGCGCACGACCTGAAGCATCAGCCAGGTGTCGATGAGCGACGAGATGCCCGCTTCGCTCTGCTCGAGGTCATTGCCGCCCGAGGTCAGACTGGTAAAAAACGTGGTCGTGCCGCGCAGCTTCAAGAAGTCGATGAGCCGCGTCATCATCGATTGGGTTTCCGGCATAGTGCCGACCGTGATGAGATTCGTAATCGGATCAACGACAACCAGCTGCGGGTCGAATTCCACGACGGCTCTATGCATCGAAACCAGATGCATCTCGAGCCCATGCGCCGAGGGCCGCGACGGCAATATCTTGAGCAGATCCTGATTGATGTAGGACTCTAAGTGAATGCCAACTGAGTGCAGGTTGCGCACCAGTTGGTCCGTTGACTCTTCGAACGCAAAAACCAGGCACCGCTCGCCTCGTTCACAGGTGGCGCGGGCCAGTAGCGCGGCGACGCTCGTCTTGCCGGTGCCGGCAGTGCCAGATACGAGAATCGTACTGCCTTTGAAATAGCCTTTGCCGCCGAGCATCTGGTCCAGTCGTGGAATTCCAGATGACATGCGTTCGGTCGATGCCTTGTGGGTCAGCCCAAGCGAGGTCACTGGGAGGATCGAGATGCCACTTTCGTCGATGAGGAACGGATACTCATTGGTGCCGTGTCGCGAGCCCCTGTACTTGACGACCCTGAGGCGACGCGTTGAGTTCTGCTCGTTTACTCGGTGGTCGAGAAAGATCACGCAGTCTGAAACGTATTCCTCGAGCCCCTGGCGCGTCAGTGTGCCTTCACCCTTCTCACCGGTTACGATCACGGTCAAACCGCGGTCCTTGAGCCAGTGGAACAGTCGGCGCAGCTCGGCGCGCAGCACGCCAGGATTGGGCAAACCCGCAAAGAGTGATTCGACGGTGTCGAGAACCACGCGCTTGGCGCCGATGCTATCAATGGCGTGCTTTAGCCGAATGAATAGACCCTCGAGGTTGTACTCGCCCGTTTCCTCAATCTCGCTGCGCTCGACTCGCACGTAGTCGATCGAAATCTTCTTTTGCGCCACGAGCTTGTTCAAATCGAAACCGAGTGATGCGACATTGGCGGCCAGTTCCTCTGCCGTCTCTTCAAAGGCCATGAACACGCCCGGCTCACCAAAGTTGGTTGCGCCGCGTACCAGGAACGCCATGGCAAAGAGCGTTTTGCCGCAGCCAGCGCCACCGCAGACGAGCGTTGGTCGACCACGCGGCAGCCCGCCGCCGGTTATCTCATCGAGACCCTGGATGCCTGAGAGTGCTTTTGAAAGCTGTTGTTGAGGATGCCGATTCGCTGAACCCTGCGATGAGCTCCTCGCACGCGACTTCGTAGCTGACATGTAAAAACCCCGCGCCCGCCTTGGCCACCTAAGCCATTAGGATGTGCGCATCAGAACCCCGCAAATTTGGCGCCTTAGTGCATCTGGACCCGGGGGTTGCCAAACGCGCCAGACGGGG
>Ga0265340_10000388_pt1 | contig 23474 bp, 23 predicted proteins | sample 4CB225metaG_FD_202082 | JGI IMG/M metagenome (GOLD analysis project Ga0265340, IMG submission 202082) | Rhizosphere microbial communities from Carex aquatilis grown in University of Washington, Seatle, WA, United States - 4-CB2-25 metaG | ecosystem: Host-associated > Plants > Roots >...
TCTCGTAGTGATGGCAGTCGACGTCGACGATGAGGACGTCGTCGAGCTTGCGTTGATCCGCCTGGCGGCGCGCATTCGCGAGATGCTGCGTGCTGCTGTAGCCGCCGATCTCGAGATCGTAAGCGCTCTGGCTGGAATTGATGCGCATCGAAACCTCTTATCGTGTCCCTGAAAAGCTCTGCCACATGCCGAGCTCGAACAATTCGAGGTTGGCACCTTTGAGCAGGCCAGAAGCCGTGACCATGATCTTAGTGGCGCCCATGCTGCGCACGTCGCCGCACGGAAGCGTGCGCTCACCAGCATCGAACTTCTGCGCGTAGAGATCGACCAGCGCTCGGAACAGGCGCTGCATCGGTTGGTCCGGCAGGCATTCGCCGGCGCCTTCGGCGATCAGCGCCTCGATCTGCGCCGAGGCCTCGTCCATTTGAACCATCAGGCGTTCGACCTGCTGGCGCAGTTCGTCGGCGCGCGAGGGCGCGACGGTGACAGTGTCAGACGACGACATAGATGCCTTCGTTCCGTTCGATGACCTTATAGCGCCGCAACGACTGGCGGCCATCACCGGCGCAGCGGCCGGTTTCGATGTTGAACTCCCAGCCGTGCCATGGGCACACGATGTGCAGCTCGTCTTCATTGAACCGCATGCCCTGATAGGTCTTGTCGGCCCTGATCACCTCCTCGACCTTGTGCACGAGCAGGCCCTCACACACCGGACCGCCTTGATGCGGGCAGATATTGCTAAAGGCATGCAGCGCCCCGCTCGCGCGGATGACGCCGATCTGGTCGGCGCCATTTTCGACAAGCTTGCGCGCCCCTTCGCTCAATTCGGCGGAGGGACAGACGAAGATTTCGGCCATCCTGGAAGCCTCGATAACCTAATGCAGGCTGTCGCCCGCCTGTCGTCCTGTATCCGCAGTGCCGGTTGGCGTAGCAAAGGAGAAATAGTTGGACAGGGCATGAAAAATATTGATAGGGTTACTTAAGTGCCTGTGTTATCGAGTGTTTCCAATGCGTCGCGTTCTTCCCTCCCTGAGTAGTCTGCGCGCATTCGAGGCCGCGGCCCGCCACCAGAGCTTCACGCGCGCGGCGGCAGAACTCAATCTGACGCAGACCGCGATCAGCCATCAGATTAAGAATTTGGAGGACTTGTTGCAGGTCGCGCTGTTTACGCGCGAACGTAGCGCCGTGCGACTGACCGACGTCGGCCATGAATATCTGGAATCAGTGCGCGATTTGATCAACCAGATCACCGCGGCGACCGACCGGGTCATCGACAAACACCGCGGCAATGTGCTCACCGTCGCGTGCCTCACGGCCTTCGCCGTGAAGTGTCTCATCCCGCATCTCGGCGATTTCCGCCGGCGCCATCCCGACATCGTGCTGCGGATCGGCACCGTCGTGTCGTTCGATCTCCTCCAGCACCACGATTACGACGTGGCGATCCGGTACGGCTCGGGAAGCTGGCGCGGCTTCGCCACGCACAAGATCGCGCCGGAAGAGGTGTTTCCGGTCTGCAGTCCACGCCTGCTCAAGTCCGGCATGAAGTTAAAGATCCCGTCCGATCTGCACCAGCATACGGTGATCCGGACGTCCTCGTTCGCCTTGCGCGACGAGTGGCCGCAGTGGCTGGAGCTCGCCGGCGTGTCCGACCTGGAATTTGCCGACGAGATCGCCTGCGATCTGCTGTTCCCATCCATTCAGGCGGCGGTGGACGGTCTAGGCGTGGTGATGGGGCGTACCGCGGTCGTGGCGACGGACATCGCCAATGGCACCCTGATCGAGCCGTTCGATATCCGGATGCCGACGAACTCCGGATATCACGTGACGTCACCGATCGAACGCGCCGATATGCCGATGGTGACGACATTCCGTAACTGGGTGCTCGAACGCTTTCAGCCGGCGCTCTCGGCAGCCTGAGCAGCTGCTGCATGAGGAAAACTGAGGCTAAGCACGACTTTTTTCGTTCTTGCCCACAGCTAGAACAGCGGTAATAGCTTCCGTCCCCCTCATCCAGGTACTGACCCTTTTCCATTGGCGCTGGCCTCTTTTGAGGAGCTTTGTGGTCCCTTTACCTTGTCGGCGGACTGATGGAACGCATCGCACAGGTAAAACTTGAAGGATTGTCAAAAGACACACTGTGAGTAGGTTCTGCCCGCCCATGACTGCTGCCGACTCATACCGAAAGCTCGCGGCTCAGCTGAGAGCGAAAGCCGCCAATGAACGAAGCGCCGGCCTCGCGTCCGAACTGAACCACCTTGCCTGGTGCTACCTGAGACTGGCCGAACAGGCCGACCACAACAGCCTCTCCGACATCATTGCGGAATTCGGCTCAAAGCTTGGCTCAGCCGGCGCCTAGCACTCCAATCCAACATGGCCAGTGCACGCGAGCGGGCCGAAGGATACCGCAAGGAAGCAAAGACCTGCCTGGAGTTGGCGGGTCGATTGTCTCTCGATTCCGACCGCGCTCGCCTGACCGATATGGCTATGCACTGGCTGCGCATCGCCGAGATCGCAGAGGCCAAGGCTCCCCGAGGCGAGGACGCGGAGTAAGCCCGCCCGTCGATGTACTCTCACGGTCGGCTTTCTCGTCGGGATACTCCTCTATCGCGGAACCACAGAAGCCGCATTCGGTTTCCGCTTCGAACGCAGAACCCTCGGCCGAGGACTACGAATGGAATTACGAAGCGGCATACTCGGTCTTTTTTTTGCTAGCCGGTGCTTCGGCGTCGCACGCGACTCCCATGCTTAAGCATGCTTCACCGGCATCGGGTAGCGCCATCCATAACTGTTCTACGACACGACACGACGCGCACGCTGAGCTGATTGGCCAATCGCGTCGACGGGATGAAGCGGACCGCAACAGAAGCGTCACCGCCTCCAGCCGCGGCTATTTGTGAAATGCCGCTTCGTGACGACCGGTGTCCTGCAAGATCGTGCGGGTAAGAGACCTACAGATCATCGCGATCTGCTCACGCATCCAGCGATGGGCCGGATGATCCGTTGTGCCTGCGTGCCAAACCATCGTTATCGGAATAGGGCCGAGCGGCAGGGGGTGGGCAATGATGTCGAAGCCGCTGCGCGCCAGACAATATTCCGCCGTGCTTCGGAATGCGGCCGTCACGAGATCGGAGCTCTCAACGAGGAATAGGGCCGAGATGAGTTGTGTGACGCTCATGCTGATGTGTCGTTTTGCTCGCTTTCGCTCGAGCATGTGGTCCAGCAGGCTCCCCGCCTCGCCAGAAGGGCGAACGAGCACGTGGCGTGCTGCAGCAAAGCGAGGAAGCGTCAGACGCCCGCGGGCCAGGGCGTGCGTGGAGCGCATGAGCGCGACATATCGGTCCTCGAACAACAACTTAGACTTGAAGCGCTTCGGAAGATTTGGATTGAAGCCGAGGGCCAGATCGACCTCTCCCGAATCCAGCATGGCCGGAAGCGTGCGCAAGACCTTGCTCTTGAGCCGCAGTTCGAGGCCGGGCGCCAGCTTTTCCATTCGCTCGGCAAGATGCGGCAGAACGACGATGGACACGTGGTCCGATACCGCCATCTGGAATGTCCATTTGTTGCCGCCGGGCGGCATGACCGGCGGGTCGAGCACGACCTCGAGCTGCCGCAGCGCGTGCGACACGGGGCCCGCCAAGGCAACCGCGCGCGGCGTTGGCTCCATCCCCTGAGCGGTCTTGAGAAACAGAGGATCGCGCAAATGATGCCGCAACCGATTGAGGGCGTTCGATGTCGCCGGCTGGGTCAGGCCCAGCCGCTGGCTCGCCGCCGTGACGCTACGTTCCCGAATCAGCGCGTCGAACACCAGCAGCAGCCGCATGTCGAAGCCAGCTAAATTCACGGCCTGAATGACCTCATGTGAAGTATTGATTTCAAAAATACAGTGGACAGCCCCATTATTGCAATGCCCTGAGGCCGGGAGAGGGAGACAGCGCGCGTGTATCGCTTTGGCGTCGATATCGGCGGGACATTCACTGATTTGGTCATCCAGGACGGTGAAACCGGCCTCATCGAAACGCTGAAGGTGCCGTCGACGCCCGACGATCCGTCCGAGGCCGTATTGAATGCGGTGCGGCTGGCCGCCTCCGATGAAAAATTGAAGATCGACCTTGGCAGCGTCGTCCAGTTGATCCACGGCACGACGGTCGCGTCGAATACGATCCTCCAGGGAGTCGGTGCGCGGACCGGTTTGCTGGTCACCGCGGGGTTTCGCGACCTGCTCGAGATTCGAAGGCACAAGCGCTATGCGCTCTTCGACGCCGCCTATCGCAAAGTCCCGCCGCTCGCGCCGCGTGAACTGACCGTGGGCATTCCGGAGCGCATCGGCGCGGACGGTGGCGTGGTCGAGCCGCTCGACGAAGACGCCGTGCGCCACGCGGTGGCGAAGCTCGCCAATGCCGAAGTGGAGTCGATCGCGATCTGCTTCCTGTTCAGCTTTCTCAACGACGCGCACGAGAAGCGGACGGAGGCTATCGTCCGCGAGATGCTGCCGAAGTGCTTCGTGTCGAGGTCCAGCGCTATCTACCCCCAATACCGCGAGTACGAGCGGGCGAGCACGACCGCGGTCAACAGCTATCTCGGGCCGCGCGTGTCGCACTACATCGACCGGCTGTCCGCGGAAATCGAAGGCACCGGTTTAAAGGCGCCACTTCAGCTCATGCAGTCGAACGGAGGCATCATCTCCGCCGCTGAAGCAAGCACCTTCCCATGCCGCATCGTCGAATCGGGTCCGGCAGCCGGCGTCATCGCCGCGGCGTATTTCGGCTCACTGCTCGGCCGCAAGAACATCATCGCTTTCGATATGGGCGGCACCACCGCCAAGGCCGGGCTGATCGAGAACGGTGAGGTCCGGCTCGCCTCCGGTCAGGAGGTTGGCGCCGGCGTGAATATGTCGCGACTGTTGACCGGCGGCGGCTATTTCGTCGGCGCTGCGACAGTCGACCTGGCGGAAGTCGGCGCCGGAGGCGGTTCGATCGTGCGACTGGACGACGGCAACGTACTCAAGGTCGGCCCGGAAAGCGCGGGCGCCGTGCCGGGGCCCATCTGCTACGCGAAAGGCGGTAAGCGCGTCACGATCACCGATGCGAATGTCCTGCTCAACCGGATTCCGGCCGATCACTTCCTCGGCGGCAAGATGGCGCTCGATGTCGCCAGCGCGCGCGGCATCGTCGAGTCCGACATCGCTGATCCTCTGTCGATCAGCGTCGAAGAGGCCTGCGGCGCCATCGTGGAGATCGCAAACGCCAACATGCTGAAGATGTTGCGCATCGTCTCGGTGGAGCAGGGCTACGACCCGCAGGACTTCTGTCTGATCCCGTCCGGCGGATCGGGTCCCGTTCACGCCGTCGAGCTGGCCGAAGATCTCGGCATTCGCGAAGTGATCGTTCCGCCGTCACCCGGTCTGCTCTCGAGTCAGGGACTTCTGTCGGCCGATGTCCGTTACGATTTCCGCCGCACGTTCGTGGCCTCGGTCGGCACGCTCGATTTGACGGAACTAACTGGCATTGTCGACGACATGCGGTCGGAAGGCGAGCGCTCGCTGCAGAGCTACCGCATTCCGGCGAACTCGATCGAGATATCGTTGTCGGCCGAGATGCGTTACCTCGGCCAGGCCTACGAGCTGAGCGTGCCGCTTCCGCCGGATGGCTTCGACGCTGCGGCGCGCGGGGAGATGATCGAGTCTTTCCATCGGAAGCACGAGAGGCTTTACGGTCGGCGGCACGCCGAAGGCGATGTGCAGATCGTCAACGTCCTGCTCACCGTCATCGGACGCGTCCAGGCGGTGCGGCATCCGGAACTGGCGCGGGTCGAGGGGGCGCCGGAGCCCATCATGCGCGCGCGGACATGGTTTCGTGGCCATCCGGTCGACGACTGTCCGTGCTACAGCCGCGAAACGATCCGCGCCGGTCATCGCTGGCAGGGGCCTTCCGTTGTCGCCGGCCAGGATTCAACGCTCGTTGTGCCGCCCGGCTGGAACGTCGCGTGCGACACCTACGGCAATCTGCTGATTACCCGCGTCGGAGATGCGGCATGAGCGAGACCCCCCGCCTCGATTCGTATCGTCTCGACATTCTGTCGAGCGCGTTGACCGCGCTGACCGAGGAAATCGAGATCACGCTCCTTCGGTCAGCCTACTCGCAAGTCGTCAAGGAAGCGCAGGACGCCTCTTGTGCGATCTTCACCGACGAGGGGCGAATCGTCGCCCAACCGGTCGTCATTCCCGGCCATCTCGGCTCGATGAAATATATGCTCGCCGCCTGTCTGAAGGCCTATCCGAAGGCCGGGCTTGTACCCGGCGACGTGCTCATCACCAACGACCCCTATCAGGGCGGCAGCCACCTTCCGGATATCGCGCTGTTTCGTCCGATCTTCGATGGCGCCGAGCTCATCGCGTTCGCCGGCTGCATCATCCATTACACCGATGTCGGCGGCATGGTGCCTGGGTCTAATCCGCAGCGCGCCACCGAACTGTACCAGGAAGGGCTCGTCCTGCCGCCAATGAAGCTCTACGAAGCGGGCCGTCCCAACGAGACGTTACAAAAGCTCATTCGCGCCAACGTCCGCAACCCGCATATTTTCTTCGGCGACCTCAACGCGCAGGAATCGGCGCTTCTGACCGGCGAGCGTCGGATGCAGCGGCTGGTCGAGCGCTTCGGCGGCGCCGGCATCAAGGCCGCGATGGAGTCCTTAATCGAGATCACCAGCCGCAAGGCTTTGGCCGAGATTTCCGCGATGAAGCGCGGCCGATATCAATTCGAAGACTTTATGGACCACGACGGTATCAATCTCGATCGTCCAGTAGGCATCCGCGTATGCCTCGACGTGCTCGAGGATCGTCTGCGCTTCGATTTTACCGGCACCGATCCGCAGGTCATGGGGCCGCTCAACGCCCCGTTGTCGAAGACATGGACCACCGTGTTCTACTGCGTCATGTGTGCGCTATCGAACGACATCGCCTTCAACGACGGCCTCGCGGACGCCATCGAGATCTACGTTCCGGAAGGCACCGTTCTCAATCCGCATCACCCGGCGCCGGTCAATGCGCGTTCGGTGACGGTCAATCGCGTCGCCGACGTTGTGCTCGGAGCTCTCGCCCTCGCGGTGCCTGAGCGCTTGGGCGCGCAGGCCTGCGGCGTGCCGACCGGCGTGTCGTTCGGCGGCATCGACCCGCGGACCGGGCGCAATTTCGTTTTCTACGAAAGCTATTGCGGCGGGATGGGCGCCACGCAGCATGGTGATGGCGCCGACGGGATCAGCACCGGTACGTCGAATGCCATGAATATTCCCGTGGAAGCTGTCGAGATCGACTATCCTATCCGTATTCGTCGCTACGAGCTTGCGCCGGACAGTGGTGGCCACGGTCGATTTCGTGGCGGAATGGGCATCGTGCGCGAATACGAGATGCTGGCGGAACGCGCGTCGATCAATGTGCGCGGCGACCGCGCCAAGTTTCCGCCGCGCGGTTTGGACGGTGGAGCCGACGGTGCGCGAAGCCGCTATCGGGTGTGCGAGGCGGCCGGCGAACGTGAGATTCCGAGCAAATATAGCGGTCAGATCCGGCGCGGCGAGCGCTTGATCGTGGTCACGCCAGGTGGCGGCGGCTACGGTCCGCCGGAGACCCGTAATCCGGATCGTCTCGCCGCGGATATCGCGAACGGTAAAATCACACACGGCGTTTTGCGTGCAACTGGCAAACGCCAGGGCTGACGCCGAAACAAGGAAGGGGAGGGATCATGCGGCTTGCGAGCTTCACCGTGGACGGCACCGACACATACGGCGTCATCACGACCGACGGGGTAATCGATCTCGGTGCGCGTCACCGCGACTGCTGGCCTACCCTGCGAGCCGTGCTGACGGCCGATGCGTTGCCACAGATTCGCGATCTTGCCGCGCGCATGGCGCCGGACCATAGTTTAGCGGCCATCTCCTGGCTTCCGGTGCTGCCGGATGCCGACAAGGTCATGTGCATTGGGCGCAACTATCGCGACCATGCCGAAGAGGTCGGCAGCGAGCTTCCGGAAAATCCACGTGTCTTCCTCAAGCATTACACCGCCATCGTCGCGCATGAGACGCCAATCGTCCGGCCAAAAGCGTCCAATCATTTCGATTACGAAGGCGAACTGACCGTGGTGATCGGTAAGCCGGGTCGGCATATCGCGCGCGAGCAGGCGCTGGACTACGTGGCCGGATATACGCTCCTCAACGACGGATCGCTCCGCGACTATCAGAAGCACAGCCTGTTCGCAGGCAAGAATTTCGAGCGTACGAGCGGCTTTGGTCCCTGCATGACCACCGCGGACGAGATTCCGGATCCGCGTAAGCTGACGCTGATGACCCGCCTCAACGGCCAAGAGGTGCAGCGCAGCGGCATCGACATGCTGCTGTACGACATTCCGTTTTTGATTAGCTATCTTTCTCGCGTCACGACCCTTCTTCCTGGCGACGGCATTGCGACAGGTACGCCTGCCGGCGTCGGCTCGCGCAGGAAGCCACCGCTCTGGATGAAGCCGGGCGATAGCGTGGAAGTCGAAATCGCGGAGATCGGCATTCTCCGCAATCACGTTATCGCCGAATGATGGATGGAGTTCGCATTCGTAAAAGTCGGAAGGCGCCAAAGGGGGCCGGCACGAATCGGTGCCCCGCTTATGGAGGAACCAACATGCGGCGGCTGATTTCAATGATCGTCCTTATTTGCTGCGCAATAGGCCCTGCGCCATTCGCATCGGCCGCCGGGACCTGGCCCGACAAGCCGGTCCATTTCGTCGTTCCGTTTCCCGCCGGTTCAGTGACCGATCTGGTCTCCCGCATCGTCGCTGATGGCTTGTCGAAAAAGCTGAAGCAGACGATCGTTGTCGATAACAAGCCTGGAGCAAGCGGCGAACTCGGTAACGAGTTCATCGCCCGCGCGGCGCCGGACGGCTATACTATCGGCTTGGGTACGGCCAGTACTTTGGCGGTCGCGCCGAGTCTCAATCCACACCTCGCGTACGACCCGCTGAAGGACTTTGCTTTTGTCTCCCTTGTCGGCCAAGCCCCTTATCTCCTTGTCGTCAATAGTGAGGTGCCTGCCAAGAATATCAAAGAGTTGATCGACCTCGCCAAGGCGAAGCCCGGCGCATTGAATTATTCGACGGTCGGGCCGGCCAGTCTCGCGCAATTTGCCGGTTCGCTTTTTTCGAGCATGGCCAAGGTCAAGCTGACCGCGATTCCATACAAGTCGGCGACGCATGCCGCTCTCGATCTGGTCAAAGGCCGCATCCAGATGCAGTTCGGCGCAACGGCGGCGACGCTTCCCTTCATCAATCAAGGCAAATTGCGGGCGCTGGCCGTCACCAGCCAAGAGCGTCTGGACGTGCTGCCAGATGTACCGACGATGAGCGAGGCAGGGCTACCCGGCTACGAAGCGGTGCTCTGGATGGCCGTCGTTGCGCCTCGTGCCACGCCGCCCGATATTGTCGAGCGATTGAACCAGGACATTCGGACGGTTTTGGCGGAGCGGGACGTGAAGAAGCGGCTGGCCGGTGAAGTTCTTCAGGTGGAAACAAGTAGTCCTGCCGAACTCCAGACCCGCATAGCGACGGATATCGCCAAATGGCGTGCGTTAGCGAAGGAAATGGGCATCAAACCGGAATAGTCCCTGCATAAAGCCGGCGCGATTGCTGTTTTCAAAAATGTCAAAGGTGGGTTCCCAATTGTCCATTGCTACGCCGGTTCACGCTTCGATAACGTCGCCCGGAAGCTGCCTGCGTTCGAAGCAGCGATAGGAGGAGGCACCATGCGAACAATCCTGGCCGCGGCGGCGGTGAGCGTCGCATTGGCTACGTCGCTGCCCGCTCAGGCCGCATGGCCTGATCAAACCATCAAGATCATAGTGCCGCTGCCCGCAGGTTCGGCCGCGGACACGGTCGCGCGTGTCATCTCCAAGGAGCTGTCGGTTAAGCTGAACCAGACAGTGATTGTCGTGAACCGTCCGGGCGCCAGCGGCGAGATCGGCACGAGCGAGGTCGCGAAGGCCGACCCGGATGGTTACACCTTCGGCATCGCCACGACGACGACGCTCGTCACGGCGCCGCTGCTCAACACGGCGAAATACGACCCCGTCAAGGATATCGCGCCGGTCGCGTTGATCGGTACCTCTCCTTACGTGCTGGTCGTCAATGCCAAGGTCCCAGCGCAAAACCTCAAGGAGTTCATCGCGCTCGCCAAGAAGAGACCGGTGACCTACTCGTCGGTTGGCGAAGGCAGCCTCGCTCATCTGGCAGCCTCGCTGTTTGCGCGAACGAGCGGCATCAAATTGACGGAGGTCCCTTACAAGAGCTCGACGCTCGCCATCGTCGACCTGCTCTCTGGCCGCATCGATTCTCAATTCGGCATCCTGACGACCACGCACCAATACATCAAAGAGGGGAAATTACGCGCGCTCGGCATCACGTCGACGAAGCGGGTGGCGCGGTTCCCCGATCTGCCGACGCTTTCCGAGGAAGGCCTCCCGGATTTCGAGGCGTTGCTCTGGCTCGGCCTGATCGCGCCGGCGAATACGGCGCAGCCCATCGTTCAAAAAGTGAACGCCATCATCAACGACATGCTGGGGCGCCCGAAGGAGCAGGAGCTGCTCGCAAATCAGGCGATCTACGCCGCTCCGATGTCTCCAGCCGAGATGAGACAGATGGTCGAAAAAGAAATCTCCAAGTGGAAGGCTGTGTCGCAAGAGGACAGACGATCGAAATGAGCACCGAGACCGGCGCCGCGACCCTTCTCGACGGTGGCGCGATCATCCGCGTCATGCTTCAGGCGGCGCTCGACACGATCGTCGCCTTGCCGGATATCACGACCAGCGCCGGCTTGCTGTGGCCGCTTTCGCGCCAGCCAGACGTCAATCTTGTCCGTATCTGCAAGGAGGACGAGGGCGTTTCGATCTGCGCCGCGCTCGCGCTTTGCCGCAAGCGATCGGCGTTGCTGATGCAGCAGACCGGTTTGTTCGACTCGCTCAACGCCGTGCGCGGCATCGCAGTCGAATACAAGCTGCCGGTGTGCATGTTCGTCGGCCTGCTCGGCAAGGAACCGGGCGTGCCGCCGTCGCAGAACAAAAAGTATTCCGTGCGCACCGTGCTGCCGGTCCTGGACGCGATGGAAGTGCCCACGCTTTCCATCGAGGAGAACAGCGACATCGCCAAGATTCTCGAAGCTGTGGACCGCGCCTACGCGGAATCACGACCGCTCGTCGTGCTGTTCGGCCGGAGGGTGAAGCCGTGATGCTGCGCACCGACTGCCTGAAGGAGATCGCCAGACTGCGGGGCGACGCTCTGGTCGTCGCCGTCTATTCGTCGGCTTTCGAATGGATCGGTATCTCGCCGCACCCGCTGAATTTTTTGTCCGTAGGCGCCATGGGACAGGCGTCGTCGAGCGCGCTCGGCTTCGCCATCGGCCTGCCGGACCGCAGGATCATCGTGCTCGACGGCGACGGCAGCCTGCTGATGAATCTCGGCAGTCTGGTCACCATCGCCGGCGTCGCGCCGGCTAATCTGACCCATTTTGTCTGCCAGAACGGCTGCTACGAGGCGAACGGCGAACATCCGATCCCTGGCCAGGACAAGATTTCCTTCTCCGGTTTTGCCCGCTCCGCCGGCTATCGCGTCGTGACGGAATTCTCCGATCTCGATACGCTGCGCACCGAGCTGCCGGGCTTCATGCAGGCGCCGGGACCGTCGTTTGCGACCCTGCACGTCCGGGCCGGCCAGAAGCCGGAGCTCGATTATTCGCTCGTGCACGGCCCCGAGGCGCGTCGGCAATTCCAGGCCAGCCTCGCCGCCACGTTGGATTCGCGGAGCTGAGCTCCGGTACCCCTTAACTTCGGAACGCAAGCGATGAACGCCCAGCCCCCACGCACCGTCAGCCTCGATCTTCAGTCGCATCTCGCCGAGCTGGAGCGCCGCGGCCTGCTCGTGCGCGTCGACGACCCGATCGACAAGGACACCGAGCTGCATCCGCTCGTGCGCTGCCAGTTCGTCGGCGGTCTGGCGGAGCGCGACCGCCGCGCCTTCCTGTTCACCAATGTCGTCGACTGCACCGGCAAGAAATACGACATCCCCGTCGTCGTCGGCGCGCTCGCCGCATCGCCGGAGATCTATTCGATAGGCATGGGCTGTCCGGTCGATCGCATCCGTTCGGCCTGGGCGACGGCCATCGCCAACCCGATCCCGCCGACGGTGGTCGAGCGCGGCAGTTGCCAGGACGTCGTCATCACCGGCGAGGACCTGAAGAAGCCCGGCGGCGGTCTGGCGCGCCTGCCGGTTCCGGTGTCCACGCCGGGCTTCGATGCCGCGCCGACACTGACAGCGACGCTCTGCATCACCAAGGATCCGGAGAACGGCATCGCCAACATGTCGACCAATCGGGCGGCGTTGAAGAGCACCGACCGCCTCGCGGTGCGCATGTCGTCGCGCATCGGCGGCTCCGGCGGCTACCGTCATTGGCTCAAATACCAGAAGCTCGGCCAGCCGATGCCGTGCGCCATCGTCGTCGGTGCGGCGCCGGTGATCGCCTACAACGGCCCGCAGCGCCTGCCGTACGATTTCGACGAACTGACCGTCGCCGGTGCGCTTGCCGGCAGCCCCATCAAGGTCGTGCGCGCCAAGACCATCGACGTCATGGTTCCGGCCGATGCGGAGATCGTTATCGAGGGGTTGATCAGCACCGAGCTGCTCGAACCGGAGGGGCCGTTCGGCGAGAGCACCGGTTACGTGGCGCTCGAAGACTACAATCTGTCGATGGAGGTGACCGCGATCACCCATCGCAAGTCGCCGTTATTCACTTCCATCATCAGCCAGGTGACGCCCAGCGAATCGAGCGTCATGCGCAAGGTGGCGCTCGAGCCGCTCTTCCTCACGCATCTCAAGGACGGCATCGGTATTCGCGGCATCAAGCAGGTGTCGATGCACGAAAACCTGAGCAACCTGCGGCCGCTGATCTTCCTGCAGTTCGCGGCCGATACGCCGCGTACGGAAGTCTGGCGCGGCCTGCAGGCTGCCGCCTCGCGCATCGCCGACTGCGGCAAGATCGTTATCGCTGTGAGCGAAGACGTCGATCCGGCCAACCCGAACGCCGTGTTCTGGTCGATGGCCTACCGCTCAAACCCAATCGAGGACGTGCTGGTGGTGCCGTTCCGCTCGCCCGGGCACGGGCCGAGCTCCGACCGCAAGCCGGGCGTCGAGCCCGATCCGCGCACGGCCAACTCGACACTGCTGATCGACGCTACCCTGAAGCATCCGATGCCGCCGATCGCGCTACCGGCGAAGCCTTACATGGAGCGCGCGCAGGAAATCTGGAATCGACTGAAGCTGCCGCCGGTGCATTTCCAAGCGCCGTGGCACGGCTATGCGCTCGGCGACTGGAGCGATCAGTGGGAGGCTTTTGCGCAGAACGCGGCCGCGGCGAAGTGGGAAGAGAACGGCGCCAACACGCTGGCGCGTCGCCGCGGCGGTCTCAAGCCCGAAACATCGGTTCGCTCGATCGAAGACTAGGTGACGGGTAGGCCTCGCGCCTCGTCGTCACCGCGCCGTCAGCCGCGTCCGTATCGCATCGAGAACGGGCAAAAGATATTGGCGAAATTGCTGCGGGTTCTCGCTCATGGCGAAATGCCCGATCTCTTTCATGATGATGACTTCCGCGCCTGGAATTGCGGCGGCAGTTTGCCGCGTGTTCTCGGGCGTGCATGAGAAGTCGTATTCGCCGGTCATCAGGTAGAGCGGGCACACCGACGTGTCGATCTTGGAGAGGTCGGGCCTGAGGTCGGAATCGGCGCGATAGAAATAGATATCGCCTTTGAACACGCCCGGTCCGCTCTGCATGTATTGCCAGAGCGTCTCCCAGCGACAATTGCTGGGGCTTTGCGGCGCGACCATGCCGGACACGATGCCGGCGCACACTTCGCCGCCGTGCACGTCGGGGCGGTGCAACCAGCTCGAATCGTACCAGCCTGTTTGGTACGCGGCGCTGTCGAGGCCGATGAGCGCGGCGAACTCGTGGGCGTGGCGCATCGCGAGCGGCAGAACGATGCGGCCGCCGATGGAGCAGCCGAGCGTCACCGGTTTCGTCAGGCCGAGCGCGTCGCGGAAGGTGCGGATGAGCTCGATATAGGCGTCGGTGGTGAGCTGATATTCTTCATCCTGCCAGCCGTCGGGCGGCGTCGACTTGCCGTGCCACGGCATGTCGAACGCGATCACCCGAAAATGGTCGGTGATCGCGGTGTTCGTCATCATGTGACGAAACTGGCGGCTGTCGGAAGCGGCCGTGTGCAGACACAAGAGTGGAATGCCCACGCCGGCTTCTTCGAAATAGATGCGATGCGGCCGGCCCTGCAACGTGAGGTGGATGTATCGGCCGATGATAGGTTCGATCGCGGCTGTCATCGCGGCACATCGTCGGCAAGGGCCCGCGGGGCTTCGAGCAGAGCCTTGAAATAGAGGAGATTGGTCATCAAGGGGCGGATGTCGCCTTCGATATGGAATTCGCCGAATTTCGCCAGCGCGAAGATGTCGTGGAACCCGGGCGCCGGGTGCCGCGCCCAGAACTGGCGCCAGGCGTCCTCGCGGCCGCGGATTGCGAAGGACCAGGAGCGCATCACCAGCGGTCCGCGCGACAGGCTCTCGATGCGACCCTGGACGATGGACAGATAAAACGGCGTTGTGCCGACCTCGATCATCATGTCGGTGCTGAGATAGCGGCCGCGCCGCAACACAGCGGGATTTCCGTTCACGAGCGCAGGCAGCCGCTCGATCAGGTCGGGAAGGGGCATTCCGCTGTCCTGGCCGTTCGGCGGCTCTATCGATGCCGCCAAATGCGTGTTTTCGCGGTGCAACCGCAACGTTGCCGGGCACGAATGCGAGGCCCGGCAGGCTTGGTTCGTTCATTTGACTTGGGCAGGCAAATTCGTAATGGGTAATGTCGATTGAGTTTTCCTCAACGAGGCCGCGTTTTGGCAAGGTCAGTACCGCCTCTGAATCCGTTGCACGTGTTCGAGGTGGCGAGCCGCGTCGGCAGTTTCACCAGGGCGGCCGAGGTTCTGAGCGTTTCGCCGTCGGCGGTGAGCCGGCAGATTGCGGCTCTCGAGGCCTTTCTGGATGTCCGCCTGATCCATCGTTCGCGTGACGGCAATGTTCTGACCGAGGTCGGCGAGGAGTATTACCGCGAGATCGCCCCGGCCTTCGAAACGATCACCTCGGTGACCGACCGCATTATGCGGGCGCAGGACAGCGCACCGCTGAACGTCCGCGTTCCCTCGACCTTCGCCGTGCGCTTTCTCATCCCGCGGCTGTCCGAATTCCGCACCGAGCACCCCGGAATCAATGTTCGGATCGTCACCGGCTTCGGCTCGGTCGATTTCGTGCGCGAGGACGTCGATATCTCGATCCAGGTCGGCTCCGGAGACTGGCCGGGGACCGAAAGCCGGATGCTATTCGCAAATTGGGTGCAGCCGATGTGCAGCCCCAGCCTGTTCAAGGCCCGTCGCCCGCTCCGCACCATCGATGACCTGACGTCGTACCGGCTACTGATTTCCGCCAATCGGCGCAACGACTGGGTCGACTGGTTGACCGCAGTCGGCCGGCCGGATTTTCCGTTGGCGCGCATGGAAATCATCGAATTCCCGAATTCCATGCTGGCGTCTCAGGCCGCGGTCGACGGGCTCGGCATCGTGATCGGGCAGGTGCCGGTGCTCGCGCCAGAATTTGCCGCGCTCGAACTGGTGCGGCTGTTCGACAAACCAGTACGGCAGGGTTCTTATTACGCCGTGTGGCGTGCGGAAACCGGCCCCAGCCGCAAGACACGGCAGTTCCTGTCCTGGCTGCAGCGGCAGCTCGATCCGGTGCTTGCGAAGCTGTCGCAGGATCCCGCCGCAGCCTAGCCGCGCCGGCGGGCATGCGGAAAAGTCACGCCAGTGTGCCGATAGCGAAATTGCTCCGTCCGGGGCGGCGCGCAATAAATCGAACCAGCGGTTCCCGGCGCGAAGACAGGCGCGCCGGCACGACTGCAATCGCACCCAATTCAGGAAGGGCCGCCCCGGCCCGGGAGGAAAACGTGGCTGCTGACGACACCTACGAGCAGGGCATGACGGTGCGCCGCTCGATCCTCGGTGATGCCTGGGTCGATCGATCGCTGAAGAACCGCAACGCCTTCAACACCGAATTCCAGGAGATGATCACCCGCCATGTCTGGGGCGAGATCTGGACCCGGCCGGCCATCGATCACAAGACCCGCCGCTACATGGTCATGTCGATGATGATCGCGCTGCATCAATGGGAGGAGTTCAAGCTGCACGTGCATTCCGCACTGACGCACGGCTTCACGCAGGACGACATCAAGGAAATCATCCTGCAGGCGACGGTCTATTGCGGCGCGCCCGCGGGCAACCATGCGATGCACGAGGCGGCCCTGGTGTTCAAGGAAACACCGGCGTGATGTCGATTGAGCATCGATCGCTCAAGCAGAAACGAACGAGGGCGCCCCGAAGGCGCCCTCGCCACATCACGATGCCAGCCCGGCCTGATTATTCCAATTTGATGCCGGCTTCCTTGATGATCGCGCCCCATTTCTTGTAGTCGCTCCTGATCAGCTCCGCGTAGGGCTCGACACCGGCTTCGCCGTAGCTGGCGCCCTGCTTGGCCAGGATGCTCAGGTAGGCCGGATCCTTTTGCGCCGCGGTCATCGCGCTCTGCAGCCGCTTTATGATCGGCGCGGGCACCTTGGACGATACGTTGAAGCCGAACCAGCTCGAGGCAACGACGCCGGGCAGGCCCCCTTCGGCCATCGTGGGCACCTTCGGGATCGTCGCCTGGCGTTTCGTGCCGGCGACCGCGATGCCGACGACCTGGCCCGCTCTGATCTGGGGGGCGATGCTCGGGGTGGAGGCAAACATGGCGTCGATCTGGCCACCCATCAAAGCGGGCGTCGCCTGGTTGGACGTGCGGAACGGTACGTGGATGACGTTGACTTGCGCCTCGTGCTTGAACAGTTCGATGGCGAGGTCGGTGACGGCGCCGACGCCGGCCGATCCGAACGTCACCTTGCCCGGGTGCGCCTTGCAATAGGCGACGAACTCCTTGAGCGATTTGATGCCGAGCTTTGGGCTGATGGCCAGCGTCAGTGGCGACTCGTAGACGAGGCCGAGCGGCACGAAATCCTTCTCGACGTCGTAGCTGACGTGTTTGGCGTGCGGCAGGATGGCGAACGGCCCGATGGCGCCGAGCAGGATCGTGTAGCCATCCTGCTTGCTGTCGCGCGTATAAGCTTCTGTGGCGATCAGCCCGCCGGCGCCGCCCTGGTTTTCGATGACGACCGGCTGGCCGAGCTGGCGACTCAGCGGCTCGGCAACGAGGCGCGCGCCGGTGTCGCTGGGCCCGCCGGCGCCATAGGGAACAAGCACGCGGATGGGCCGTGTCGGATAATCTGCCGCGCCGGCGGCGCCCTGCGCCGCGAAGGCGAGAAGCGCGGCGGCCATGACGGCCTTGGCATAGATACGCATAGGTGGATCCTCCCGAGGCAAAGCTCGTTGTCGGCCGGCTTGCCAGCCTATTAGCTAGCAATTGACGACGGCGGCGGAGATTGCAAAAAACTCACACGTCCTTGTCCATTAAGAAATTGCTGGGTATCCCCAAAGCCTCTAGCGATTTCGCGTTGCCCGGGCGCTAAGTAGCGAAGCACACAGGCGAAAGTGGGCTGGACCCTTGGGCACGCGACCTGCGGAATTTCATTGGGCGTTCGGCCCAGCAGAGCAAGAACGATGATCATCGACGCCCACGCGCACTTCGTCCCGCAGAGTTTCCTCGATGAGGTACTGTCGCGGCCCGGTCTGTTTCCGTCGGTAAAGGCCGCGTCCGGGCCGGATGGCGTACGCTTCACCTTCGCCAACCAGGACGCCAAGCGTCCTGTGCCCAACGGCATGAGCGACGTCGAGCGCCGCCGCAAGGGACTCGCCGCCCGCGGCATCGACAAGCAGGTGGTCGCCGGCTGGCTCGACGTGTTCGGCTACGACATTCCGGCCGACGAAGGCCTCGAGTGGAGCCGCTTCTTCAATTCGCATCTTCTGAAGGCGGCTGCGAGCACTCCATTCCTGGTGCCGCTCGCGACGGTGCCGATGCAGTCCGGCAAACTCGCCGCGCGGGCGCTCGAAGAAGCGCTCGATCAGGGCTTCCACGGCGCCATGATCGGCACGCAACCGAAGGGGCAGGGCGGTGTCCTCGACGATCCCGAACTCGAGCCGTTCTGGGAGGTCGCCTCGGCCCGCAAGGCGGCGATCTTCATCCATCCGACGTTCGGCGCACGCGACGACCGGCTCAAGGCCTACGGTCTGGTGAGCGCCGTCGGCCGCGTCACCGACACCACGATGGCGGTGGCGCGCCTTTTGTATTCCGGCCATCTGGTACGGTACCCAGGCGTAAACCTGATCATCTCGCACGGCGGCGCCGCGTTGCCGGTGCTGTTCGGCCGCCTGCGGCGCAGTTTCGCGACCGCGCCGGCGCAGAACGCCGATCCGGCACTCGGCTTTCACAGACTGTATTTCGACTCGGTGGTCTACGACGCGGCCACCATCCGCTTCATTGCCGAGCAGGCCGGCGCCGATCACATCCTGATGGGTACCGACGAGCCGTTCGTCATCGCTGAACCGGAGCCGGTCAAGCTGATCGACGCGTGCAGTTTCGGCGCCGCCGACCGGCAGGCGATCCTCGGCGGCACCGCGGCGCGGCTGTTCGGGATTTCATAGAGCCAGGGCACGTCATGACGGCCTGCTCGAGGACAAGCACATGCCCCTCGTCTCGATGACGGTCAACGGCGTCCGCCGTGAGGTTGAGGTTGAAGCGCGGACGCTGCTGGTTCAGTTCTTGCGCGATCATCTGCGGCTGACCGGCACGCATGTCGGCTGCGACACCAGCCAGTGCGGTGCATGCACTGTTCACGTCGACGGTGTGGCGATCAAGTCCTGCACCGCGTTGGCCGTGGCTTGCGACGGCGCGACCGTGACGACAATCGAGGGGTTGCAGAACGGCGACGAACTGCATCCCATGCAGCGCGCGTTCCATGAGGAGCACGGCCTGCAGTGCGGCTTCTGCACGCCCGGCATGATCATGTCGGCGATCGATATCGTGCGCCGCAACGGTCACGATCTCGACGAGCACACGGTGCGCAAGCAGCTCGACGGCAATATCTGCCGCTGTACCGGCTACCACAATATCGTGCGCGCCATTCGCGCGGGCGCCAGCGCGATGCGTTCGGGGCAAGCCGATGCATGATTTCATCTATCATCAGCCGCAGGATTTGAACGCGGCCGCACGTCTGCTCGGCGCCAAGGCGGAAGCCAAGCTGCTTGCCGGCGGCATGAGCCTGCTGCCGTCCCTGAAGCTGCGGCTGGCGCAATATTCCGATCTCGTCGCTCTCAAGTCGATCGCGGCGCTGCAGGGAATCCGGCGCGAGGGCGATACGCTCACCATCGGCGCCATGACCCGGCACGCGGTCGTTGCCGCGTCCGAAGAGGTGAGGCAGGCCATTCCGGCTCTCGCCGTGCTCGCCGGCGGCATTGGCGATCCGCTGGTGCGCAACCGCGGCACCATCGGCGGATCGATCGCCAACGCCGATCCCGCCGCCGATTATCCGTCGGCCGTGCTCGGCCTCGGCGCCACCGTGATCACCGACCGCCGCGAGATCGCCGGTGATTCATTTTTCACCGGATTGTTCGAAACGGCGCTGGACGATGGCGAAATCATCACCGCGGTCCGCTTCCCCATGCCGCTTCGCTCCGGCTACATGAAGCTGCCGCATCCGGCGTCCCGCTTCGCGCTCACCGGCGTGTTCGTCGCGCAGACGCGGGCCGGCGTGCGCGTAGCCATCACCGGCGCCGGTGCTTCGGTGTTTCGTCTGACGGCGGCCGAACAGGCGCTGTCTGTCGACTTCTCGCCGGCGACGCTCGATGGTGTTGCCGCCGATCCGAACGGGCTCACCTCCGATATCCACGCCAGTGCCGAATATCGCGCGCATGCGATCATTGTGTTGGCCAAACGCGCGGTCGCCGCAGCGCAGCCGCGGTAGGACGACAGCAAGATGCACGCCCCCGCCACCAGCACGCGCATCGGCCAACCGGTTCCGCGCAAGGAAGACTTGCGGCTGATCACGGGACGCGGCCGGTACACCGACGACCTCAACGTCGACGGTCAGGCCTATGCCGTGATGGTGCGCTCGCCGCATGCGCACGCCAATATTCTTGGCATCGACACGCGTGCGGCGTCTGCCGTGCCCGGCGTCATTGCTGTCCTGACCGGCGCCGACTTCATCGCCGATCAGATGAAGCCCATCCCCAACAAGACGTTCTCGCTGCATCCCGCGGAGATGCCGCTGGTCAATTCCGACGGCACACCGGCGTTCAACATGCCGGACTATCCGTTGCCGGCGGACAAGGCGCGCTTCGTCGGCGAGGCGATCGTCATGGTGATCGCGGAAAGCATCGACGCCGCCAAGGATGGCGCCGACCGCGTGCAGATCGATTACGAGCCGCTGCCGAGCGTCACGTTCACGGTCGAGGCCGCCGCCGCGGGCGCGCCGCGGGTCCGCGACGAGAATTCGTCCAATGTCTGCATCGACGCGCAGGTCGGCGATGCGGCAGCGACCGAAGCCGCTTTCCGCAAGGCGGCCCAGGTCGTCAAGGTGAAGACTTGGATTCCGCGCGTCGCCGGCTCGCCGATGGAGCCGCGCGCGGCGATCGGCGAATACGATCCGCAGACCGGGCACTACACCATCTACACCTGCAGCGGCTCGACGCTGCGGCTGCGGCGCGACCTGTCGCTCGTACTCGACGTGCCGGAAACGCATGTGCGTCTGGTCATCCGCGACGTCGGCGGCAATTTCGGCACTCGCGGCGCCATCTTTGCCGAGCAACCGCTGGTCGCCTGGGCGGCGCGCCGCATCGGCCGGCCGGTGAAGTGGACGAGCGAGCGCAGCGAACTTCTGCTCAGCGATTATCAGGGCCGCGATCTCGCCGTCGAGGCCGAACTCGCGCTCGCCGCCGATGGGACGTTCCTAGCGATGCGCGGCTCGAACGTCGGCAATCTCGGCTCGCACACCGGCAATTTCTCGATGGTCCAGAAGGGCGTCGAGATCATGTCGAGCATCTACCGGATGCCGGCGGCGCATTTTCGCGCCCGTGCGGTCTTGAGCAACACGGCGCCGACGCGGCCCTACCGCAGCTCGGGCCGGCCGGAAGTGATCTACGTGATGGAGCGCCTGATCGATCTGGCGGCGCGTCAGGCCGGTTTCGATCGCGTCGAATTGCGACTGCGCAATCTCGTGGCGCAATCGGAACTGCCTTACCGGAATCCGTTCGGCCTCGTCTATGACAGCGGCGATTATATCGGCGTGATGAAACGCACGCTCGTGCTTTCAGACTGGGATGGCTTCCCCGCGCGCAAGGCGGAAGCGCGCAAGCGCGGTAAATATCGCGGCATCGGCGTCGCCAACTACGTCGATACGGCCACCGGCATTCCGCGCGAGAAGGCAAGGATCACGGTGCATCCCGACGGCAGCGCCGAGCTGGTGATCGGCACGGTCTCCAACGGGCAGGGGCACGAGACGAGCTTCGCGCAGCTGCTCAACGAATGGCTCGGCGTGCCGTTCGACAAGGTCCGTCTCGTCACCGGCGACACCGACATCGTCGACGTCGGCGGCGGCACGCATTCGGGGCGCGGCATGCGGCTCGGCAGCATCGTGATATGGCGTGCCTCGAACAAGGTGATCGACAAAGCGAAGCAGGTCGTCGGCCTGCTGCTGCAGAAGAGTCCCGCTGACGTCGTCTTCGCCGATGGCACCTTCACCGTGGCGGGCGAAGCGGTCATGCGGCTTGCCGAAGTGGCCGAAGCGATGGCGACGCGCGCGGACCTGCCGCAGGACTTGCGCGGTCCGCTCGGCGCCGAGTGCGACGAAACGGTCAACGAGGCTGGCTTCCCCTATGGCTGTCACGTTTGCGAAGTCGAGATTGATGCCGACCTGGGCCTTGTCGAGATCATCCGCCACACCACCATCGACGATGTCGGCAAGGCGGTGAACCCGCTGATCATCCACGGCCAGACTCACGGCGGCATTGCGCAGGGCGTCGGACAGGCGCTGCTCGAGCATTGCTTCTACGATGCGACCTCCGGACAGATGCTGGCGGGATCGTTCATGGACTACGCCATGCCGCGCGCCGACATCCTGCCGTCGTTCACCACCGACATCAGCGAAGTGCCGTCGACCACGCACCCGCTCGGCATCCGGCCGGCCGGTGAGGGCGGTACGACGCCGGCGCTCGGTGTCGTCATCAACGCCATCGTCGACGCGCTGTCGGAGTTCGGCGTGACGCATATGGAGATGCCGGCTACGCCGGAGCGGATCTGGCGCGCCATCCATGGCAAGCCGCAGCGCTCGCGCATCGTGCCGGATGCGGTCGAGCAGGACATTTCGCTAAGCTGAATAGGCACAGCGGCCGTAGGAGGCCGCGAGGTTGGCTTTTCAGGTCCGGGTAGATGGGGCTGGAAATGGGCCAACGAGGATCGCGGACTAGGGGGCCAATTTTCCGATGTTTAGGGCAAGTCAGCTGTGCCCACTCAAAAGGGTAACCGCTGGTCATCACCCTAAGCCGACGAAAGCTTCGGATTGCCCGGTCTCGCTCCTGGCGTTAGAGGATCCGGTCAGTACAGCCGGGCCGACGGGCGCTTACCGGACCTGAGAGGGCTTGAAATAGAGAATTTCGTTTGCAGTAGCGCTCCCACCGCCAGCCTGTCCCGTCCTCTCGTCTCCGATTTCCATTCTTATCCCTTTGAACGGTCCTTTTTGGCGATGGGCCTTCGGACCCTTGTGCGCAACGGTCCGGCCGCATTGCTCTCTTCGGCCGATTTTTCTCTGAGACTCCGTACTTCAGCCAATGAGCACGGGCTTCTCGGCTAGCGTGTTCACACATCTGGCAAGGACGCGGGCCGCGAAGGACGTTGTTTGATCTCGTACCGAAGCCCGAAGACGGGTCGGATAAGCCTTGGTTCGGTACCTAGTATGTGCATTGAAACCCGGAAACGACGACCCGCTGCCAGCTCTTCGCCAGCTTCCGACCCGCCAGCGATGCGATAGCCTCAACAAGCAATATCTGCTAACCGGAAAATGGCTCTAATCGAAACGCGGCGCGCATTGGATCGGGACGGACACTTCATTCGAATGTCATGCCGCGGCGCAGGTGTATGCAATGCATGAGGTTTCTGGACGCAGCCATTGGCACGAGCCGACCGCGGGAAAGCGCGCCGGCTTCGGCAAATTCGGGCGACCGAAGACACCCTACGACCTCTTCATGGAGGCGGAAGGCATCCCGGTCTTTCGCGACATCGGTGTCAGCAAGGTGCAGAATCTGCCGTTGGCGCCGTGGGCGCGGACGGGTGGCCGCGGCAGTTTCATCCAGCTTTACGGTACCGAAG
>Ga0265340_10000389_pt1 | contig 23474 bp, 16 predicted proteins | sample 4CB225metaG_FD_202082 | JGI IMG/M metagenome (GOLD analysis project Ga0265340, IMG submission 202082) | Rhizosphere microbial communities from Carex aquatilis grown in University of Washington, Seatle, WA, United States - 4-CB2-25 metaG | ecosystem: Host-associated > Plants > Roots >...
CGCTTGGACGAGGTCAGAGTGGACTCCTCTCGACCGGCGCTGGCCGAACTTGACCGAATAGACCTCGTTCTGGCCGACCTCAACAGTACTGACCGCGCCGACGACACCCGTGCGAAAGTGATCACCCGACTGCGGGCGATGCTGCAGAATCTTGAGCAGATGGATCGAATGCCTCAGGACCCGATGGACGGCTCCTCGCCGGATGTCGATCTCGAGTTGGAGAGCAACATCCAGGCGGCAAGCGCCGACGATCTGATCGATCTGATCGATCGCGAGTTCGATCTGGGATGAGAGTCGTGGTTTAGACCTGCTTTAGTGATTAGACCGAGCATGCCGTAAGACGGCACCGAAGCCGTCACCGGCACGCCTTCCGACCGATCGCATCCCCGATCGACCCGGCCTCCGTATTACCGACTGAACCGAGAGGACGACGTCGCTGTGCCCTCAACCGACACTCTGGTGACGCTGGCTCGCGAGGGCCGACTGGTCGATGAGTATCCTCAGATGGAGGGTCTTCTCGCGGACTGCTCCGATGCGGACCTGCATCGAGCCGGCCGGCTGCTGAGTCGTTTGGACCCTGAAGAGGTCCTCGAACGGCACCCTGGGACGCCGGTTCTTAGTGTCGCTGTCACCGGACACGGAACGGTATCCGCGCTGATCGCGCCGCTCACCGCCGAGACCGGCCGTCATGGGTTGTTGCTACGGCCTCATCTGACAGACTTCGACACCTGGGTTTTCGAACTCTCCGATCCCTCCAGCGGGTTGTACGCGACGCAGGCCGACCTTACCTTGTGCGTACTCGATCCGATGGTGGTGTTCGACGAGGTTCCAGTGCCGTGGGGCATCCCTGACATCATGCGGGTGATCGAGGACAAACTCACCCTGATCGATGACCTGGTCAGGCGATTCGACAGTTCCGGTACCGGATTGCTCGTGCTCAACACGATTCCGCTGCCTCGCCGTTTCACCGCTCAGTTGGTGGACCATCGATCACGAGCGGCTCTCGGTGTCGCCTGGCGGGAGATGAACGTCCGTTTACTGAAGCTGGGTGAGTCGTACTCCTCAGCGACCGTCATTGATCTCGATCCGCTGATCTCAGAGGGAATACCGGTCGCTGACACCCGGCTCAGCATTTACGCCAAGGCTCATCTCTCCGAGCAGTTGCTCTGCGTTTACGCCCACGAGATCGCCCAATTGGGACGTCATGTGAGTGGACGCACGAAGAAAGTTCTGGTCCTCGACCTAGACGAGACACTGTGGGGGGGAGTTCTCAGCGACGACGGAATCGACGGGATCGAACTGGCGGAGACCTACCGCGGAGAGGCTTTCACGGCGTTCCAACGGGTCGTCCGACAGATCGGGGCCCAGGGTGTGGCCCTGGCGATCGTGAGCAAGAACGATGCCGGCCCGGTGGCCCAGGTACTGCGCGATCACCCGCGAATGGTTCTGCGTAGCGATCATTTCGTTAAAGTGACAGCCAATTGGCTCCCCAAGCACGACAATCTGTCCGAGCTGGCGCATGCCCTGAATCTCAGTCTCGACAGCTTCGTATTCGTCGACGACAGTGCTTTCGAATGTGGTCTGGTGCGGCGCGAACTTCCCGAGGTGGCGGTGGTCCAGCTCGATGAGGAACCCGCGCTGCACATCGGTCGGCTGCTCGGAGACGGCTGGTTCGACGTCCGGGAGGTGACCGCTCAGGACCATTCCCGCACGGCGCAGTATCGCAGCGAACTGGTTCGCCAGGACCTGCGCCGGGCATCCAGTTCGATCGAGAACTATCTGCGAGAACTCGAGATACGAGTCGATCTGAGCGCGGTGGGTGAGCCTGACGTCGCCCGGATATCCCAGCTCACCCTGCGCACGAATCAGTTCAATTTCACCACCCGGCGGCTGCAGCCGGCCGATGTGCGCAACCGCCTGGCCGATCCAGCCGAACAGATACTGGCTATTCGATCTGCCGATCGATTCGGCGAGAACGGTTTGGTCGGAGCGATTTTCGTACGGCAGGACAACGACGTACTGACGATCGACAACTTCGTGCTGAGCTGCCGAGTCTTCTCCCGCGGAATCGAGGTGGCCTGCCTGACCGCCCTCCTGGAGCACGCAAGATCCTTCGGTGCCAAGGCGGTGGTCGGAAGATACCGGAGGTCGCCGAAGAACCAGATGGTGCAGGAATTCTATCCCAGTCACGGATTCGAGTCCGTCGCCCGCCCCGGATCGGATCTCACTTTCGTTCATGACCTGGACGAAATTATCTCCACTCCGGGCCATCTGAGCGTGACCACGACTTTGGCCGGAGTCAGGTCATGACCGAGCCGGAAACAGTCCATCCCAGCGAAAGGAAGCACCGTGATGAATGACATCGACGAGCTGAAACAGTTCATCGTGGTGCACGCCAAGGCCCAGCAGATGGCGCCGGAACGATATGAGCCCCTGCTGAAACGCATTCAGGACGACGGCGAGGGCACCCCCGGATCATGGGTGTTCGAGTGGAGCCGGGAAGGTGAGCTGCTGGATCGCGACGGCCGCCTGCTGGAAGCCTGCCGGTATTACAACATCGCCCGTTTCCCCTTTGTGAACGGTCCGGCCCGGCAAGAGGCGCTCGAGCGATGCACTGATGCGTTCGATCGCTGGCGACTCACTCAGCCCGGCGTCGACCGACTCGACGTCAAGCTGCCCGAGGGGCAGATCCGCTGCTGGACGACGGGTCTGGCCGCGGCCGACCAGCCTGCCGGCTCCAGGGCACCATTACTTCTTGTTCTGGGCGGGATCGTCAGCATCAAGGAGCAATGGGCACCGATTCTGATTCAGGCCTCACGTCTCGGTGTGGCCGGGGTGGTGGCCGAGATGCCGGGAGTGGGGGAGAACACTCTGCCTTACGACGAGAGCAGCCCCGCCATGATCAGCGCGATTCTCGACGCGGTGGGCGATCGGGCCGATGTGGCCCATACCTACGCGGTGGCACTGAGTTTCAGCGGACATCTGGCTCTGCGGGCCGCGCTCTCGGATTCCCGGATCCGCGGTGTGATCACCGCTGGGGCACCGATCTCGGACTTCTTCACCGATCAGGCCTGGCAGCGGTGCTTGCCCCGGGTCACGGTCGACACCCTGGCCCACTTGATCGGCGTGTCCCCGCGGGACGTCGGTGGCCACGTTCGCGGCTGGGCGCTGACTCCGGAGGAACTGCAGTCCCTCGAGGTGCCGGTGGCCTGCCTGGCAAGCCGCCGGGACGAGATCATCCCACCGGGCGATCCCGCGCTGCTCCAGAGATTCGTCCCGAGGATCGACCTCGTCGACAACGACGACGTCCATGGCTCACCTGATCATGTGCTCGAGGCCAGAGTGTGGGTTCTGCTGTCACTGATGCGGATGCGGAAGGTCCGGAATGTGCAGCGCGTGGTTCTGAGTTCGCTCTGGCGAGTTCTTCGGCTACGAGGCCGGCTGCATCAGTTGTCCCACCGAACGCAACAGGCAGCCTCGCACCCGGGCACCACGAGATCACACGAGGGATAGGACTCCGATGCCGGACGAAGCAAAACTTGTGGAATACCTCAAACGGGTCACCGCAGATCTGCATCGCACCCGACAGCGACTGCGTGAGCTGGAGACCGGAAACTCCGATCAGATCGCCGTGATCGCGATGGGCTGCCGTTATCCGGGAGGGGTACGCACACCGGAAGACCTCTGGCGGTTGGTGACCGAGGGTACCGACGCGATCGCCGGATTCCCGCAGGATCGGGGCTGGAACATCGACGAACTGTACGATCCCGATCCGGACCGGCCCAGCACCTCCTACACGCGACATGGCGGCTTCCTTTACGACGCCGATCATTTCGATGCCGCTTTCTTCGGCATCAGTCCTCGGGAGGCGCTGGCCACCGATCCCCAGCAACGGATTCTGCTCGAGGTGGCCTGGGAGACTTGTGAGCGAGCCGGGATCGACCCGACGACGTTGCGCGGCAGCGACACCGGGGTTTTCGCGGGCGTGATGTACGACGACTATGCCTCCCGGCTGCGCCGGATTCCGGACGAGGTGGCCGGCCTGATCGGCAACGGCAGCGCACCCAGTGTGGCCTCCGGACGGATCGCCTACACCCTAGGACTGCAGGGGCCGGCCGTCACCGTGGACACGGCCTGTTCCTCGTCCTTGGTCACCTTGCACCTGGCGGCCCAGTCACTGCGCCAGGGTGACTGCTCGCTGGCTTTGGCGGGTGGGGTCACGGTGATGGCCACCCCCGGTCTTTTCGTAGAGTTCAGCCGCCAGCGTGGTCTTTCACCGGACGGGCGATGCCGGTCCTTCGGCGCCGGAGCCAACGGTACCGGTTTCGCCGAAGGCGTCGGCCTGATCCTTCTGGAGCGCCTGACCGACGCTCTCGGCAACGGCCATCCGGTACTGGCGCTGCTGCGCGGCTCCGCGGTGAATCAGGACGGAGCCAGCAACGGTCTGACCGCCCCGAACGGCCCCTCACAGCAGCGGGTGATCCGGCAGGCTCTGTCGAATGCGGGGCTGACCGCGGATCAGATCGATGTGGTGGAGGGCCACGGCACCGGGACGACGCTCGGCGATCCGGTCGAGGCGCAGGCGGTGCTGGCCACCTACGGTCAAGATCGGCCCCAGGGCGATCCGGTTCGGCTGGGGTCGGTGAAGTCGAACATCGGGCACACTCAGGCGGCTGCCGGCGCAGCGGGCGTGATCAAGATGGTGATGGCCCTGCAGCACGGACTGCTGCCACCGACGCTGCATGCCGAGGAACCCTCGACCCATGTGGACTGGCAGGAAGGCTCGGTCGCCCTGCTGACCGAGCCCGTGCCCTGGAAGGCGGGAAAGCGGGTACGCCGCGCGGCGGTGTCCTCCTTCGGAATCAGCGGCACCAACGCTCATGTGATCCTCGAGCAGGCGCCGGAGGCCTCCGGACCGTCCTCGCCCGGCTCGGGGAGCGGCCCCGCACCCCTGGCTCCGTGGATTCTCTCGGCCCGGACGCCGACTGCGTTGCGCGCCCAGGCCACCCGGTTGATCGAGGCCTTGAACGGTGTCCCGGCCGACGCCGACGCCCGCGACATCGGTAGGGTCCTCAGCACCGGCCGGACCAGCTTCGAGCACCGGGCCGCGATCGTGGCCGATGACCCTACGGTCCGGCGCAAGGCCCTGACCGCCCTCAGCCGGGGCACGTCAGGGCCGGCCCTGCTTACCGCGAACGCGCGATCCACCGGGCGCACCGCGTTCCTCTTCACCGGGCAGGGCAGCCAGCGCGCCCGGATGGGGATGGACTTGTACACTCATTTCCCCGTCTTCCGATCGGCCCTCGACGAGGTGCTCGAATGTCTGGACCCGCAGCTGGGCCACCCGCTGGGCGATCTGCTTCGTGCGACACCCGGTTCCGCCGACGCGGCCCTGCTGGATCACACGCAGTACACACAACCGGCCCTTTTCGCGGTGGAGACCGCCCTGTATCGTCTCCTCACCCATTTCGGTCTCGCGCCGGATTTCCTGATCGGTCATTCCATCGGTGAACTCGCCGCCGCGCATATCGGCGGTGTCCTCACCCTTCAAGACGCCTGTGTCCTGATCAGTACTCGCGCCCGGCTCATGCAGGAACTGCCCTCCGAGGGCGCGATGGCATCGCTGCGAGGAACCGAGGAGGAACTGCTCCCGTTGCTTGAGGATCTCGATCAAATCGGTGTCGCGGCGGTCAACGGTCCCAGTTCCACCGTCATTTCCGGGGATGCGCAGGCGGTCGCGAAGGTGGTCGGGCTCTGGAGGCAACGTGGCCGCAAAACCCGGCTGCTGAAGGTCAGTCATGCCTTCCACTCCCCGCACATGGACGGGATGCTGGCACGGTTCGGGGACGAGATCAGCCACTTGACCTTCGCCCCACCGATCATCCCGATCGTGTCCAACCTGACCGGCGGGGGTGCGGCGAGCGGGCAACTGCAGGTCCCCGAGTACTGGGTGGATCACGTTCGTGGCACCGTTCGCTTCCGCGACGGAATCCGTTACCTCCTTGCCGAAGGTGTCACCACGTTCGTCGAAGTCGGTCCGGACGCGGCTCTCACCCCGATGGTCCAGGAGTGTCTGACCGGCGAGGACCGGCCCTTGGTCGTTCCCGTTCTGCGCCGGGACCGGCCGGAGTCACGGTCCCTGGCGACCGCACTGGCCACCCTGCACGTCAGCGGCAGTCCGGTGGACTGGAAACGGTGGTACGGCGAGCGTGGACCGCACGTGCCGCTGCCCACGTATCCATTTCAACACGAACGGTACTGGTTGCACGAACCATTCGGACCGCGGACAGCACCGGCGGCGGCGGACGAGGCGTTCTGGGACGCCGTCGACGTCTCGGATCCGCGAGCCGCGGGGGTCGCTCTGGCCTTGCCGGAGAAGGACACCACCGCCCTGGAGGCGGTGCTGCCGGCCCTGGCGGCCTGGCGCCGCCGGCATGAGTGGTGGCATCGGTTCGGCTGGCTGATGCTGCCGGATCCGGCCGGGCCCCGGCCTGGTACGGGTGGGCGCTGGCTGGTGGCCGGATCGGTGGGGACGGCGGACGAGCCGATCCTGCGATCGCTCAGGTCGACCGGCGCCGAAATCGTTCACCTGGTTCCGGACCCGGCCGCGAACGGGCGATCTGGCGTCGGGGCGTACACGTCCGGGCTGGCCGGGGTGGTGAGAGATGATCCAGCCGTCGCCGGGGTGTTGCTGCTGACGTCCAGCGAGGAGAGCGGATCCTGTCCACCGGCCGGGTCCAGGGACCGGTCACAGATCGTCGCGCTACTGACGACGATGGCGGAGAGCGGGATCGGCGGCCCGTTGTGGGTGCTCACCCGGCAGATCGTCGAGGTGGACCCGGACGACCCGGCCGCGGATGCGGCTCATGCGGGCCTCTGGGGAACGGCCGCGTTCGGAAACTGCCGGTTGATCGATGTCCCGGCTGATCTGGACGAGGTGGCCGGGGCCCGGGTGGCCGCAGTGCTGACCGCCGGGGTCGAGGAGGAGCGGGTCGCGATCCGGCCGAACGGAATCTGGGTTCAGCGTTTACTTCCGATCGCGGCACCGGTCCCCGATCCCGCTCTCCCGCACGCGTTGCGAACGGGGACCGTGGCTGTCATCGGTTCCGACCGACTGGCCGACGCTCTCGCCGCTGATCTTCGTGCTCTCGGGGTGGATGAGGTCCGGCAGGTCGCTGCCGTTCACCCGGTGCCGTCGGGCCCGGAGCTGAATGAGATCTTCACCGGTCTGCCCGCGGATCGACCGCTGGCGGCGGTCTTCCAGGTGGCCGGTCCCGGGACGAGTGAGGAAGCCGCCGTGGCCACGGCCTGGTGGCTGCACGAGCTCACCCGTGAGCGCGAACTGAGTGCTTTCGTCCTGGTCTCGACTTCAACGGCGGCCTTGCTCGGTCTGGGCGAGGATCCAGGCAGTGCGATCATCCACGCCGCTTTCGAGGCTCTGGCGCGGTACCGCCGAGCTCGGGGGCTGCCCGCCGTAGCGCTGTCCTGGGCGGATACGACCGCTGAGGACCGCACTGAGGGTCTGCGGCCGATACCGACCGGGTTGGTCGTGCCCGGTCTGCTGCGGGCCTGTGACCAGCCGGAGATCGGCCTGGCCGTGTTCGATCTGGAACGGCAGGACGAGTTCCTTACCGGGTCAGCCGGCCGACTCGGTTCGCTCGCTCGTGATCTGCCTCAGGTGCGCTCCGGCAATCCCGACGTGGTCGGGACCGATTCCGGGACGGGAACCCGGCTGCGTGATCGGCTGGCCGGAACCTCGGAGGAGACCTTCGAGGAGATCCTGGTCGATCTGGTCCGCCGGCACGCGGCGACCGTCTTGGGGCACGGTTCCGAGGAGAATGTTCCCGCAGAGGCCAGCCTGCTCGAGCTGGGTTTCTCGTCCTTCACGGCCCTGGAGCTGCGCAATCTGCTGAGCGAGGAGACCGGACTGGATATCTCGGCGATGGCGGTCTTCGATCATCCGACGCCTCAGCGGCTGGCCGGGCACCTACGTGAGGCGCTGGTGCTGATCATGGCGCCCGTGGACGCCGCCTGATCGGGTCCCGGAGGTCGATCTCCGGCGTCAGGAGCGCATTAAGTCCGGCTTTAGTGCGCTTGAGAAAACTCGCTCCGAGCCCCGGCCGGGGTTCGATAGCGAGGAGGACAGCTTGAAAGCCATCTGGGGCAGGATCTTCCGGCGTAGTCTGGGACTACCGATGGTTTTCGCGGTGACCTGTGTTCTGATGGGTACGGCGGCCTGCGGCTCCTCGGGAACGACGTCGTCCGCCGGGTCGGCACCGGTCACCGGGGGAACCCTGCGGTACGCAACCGCAGTGGAACCGGAATGCCTGGACCCGGAGGTCGCGGCCCGCGACGTCGATGCCCTGGTCGACCGGAACATCTTCGACTCGCTGGTCAGTTACCTGCCGGACGGCACGTTTCACCCCTGGCTGGCCGAGCGGTGGACGGTCTCCCCGGACAAGCTGACCTATACGTTCACGCTCAGACCTGGTGTCACGTTCCAGGACGGCACCCCGCTGAACGCCGCAGCGGTGAAGGCTACCCTCGATCACGCCGTCGATCCGAAGGCCAAGTCTTACTATGCGGCCAGCCTGATCGGCGCCTACGCCCGATCCACCGTCGTCGACGACCGTACCGTCAAGGTTCGGCTCTCCCGGCCGAATGCGCCTTTCCTGCAGGCCCTCAGCACGGCTTACCTCGGTATCCAATCACCCAGGTCGATCAAGGAGGATTCGGCGGGTCTGTGCCAGCGACCGGTCGGATCCGGACCGTTCAGCTTCGTGAGCTGGACCAAGAACACCCGGATCACGCTGAAGCGCAATCCGGCCTACCGCTGGGGGCCGGCCACGGCCGGGCACACCGGGCCGGCCCGCCTGGACGGCATCGTCTTCACTTTCGTTCCGGAGGATTCGGTGCGGGTCGGCGCGCTCTCCTCCGGCCAGGTGGACGCGATCAGTGATGTGCCCGCGAACAGCGTCAAACAACTCCGGCGCACCTCCCAGATGCTGACCGCCCAGGCTCCGGGGGCCGTCTACACCGTGCTGCTGAACAGCAGAAGCGGTCCTCTGGCAGACGAGAAGGTCCGGGTCGCCCTGCAACGCTCCCTGGACCTCGACAAATTGGTCCGTTCGGTGTACTTCGGCGAGTACCAGCGCGCCTGGAGCGTGTTGTCGCCCTCTACCGCCGATTACGATCCGGCGACCGTGGGAAGCTGGAAGTACGATCCCGCACTCTCCAACCGGTTGCTGGACCAAGCGGGCTGGACCCGCCGCGACTCGGCCGGCTACCGCACCAAGGACGGGAAGCGGCTGATTCTTCGCTGGCCCTATGCCAGTGCTCTGATGCGTGATCAGCGGGAGATCCTCGGTGAGGGGATCCAGGCGGAGGCGAAGCTCGTCGGGATCGACATCCAGTTCAGCAGCGAGGATCCCGGAACGCTGAACACCGCCCTGTCGACCGGCACCGGCCTGGATCTCTTCGCTATGAGCTTCGTCCGCGCCGAGCCGGACATCCTGCGTTATTTCTTCGCGTCCAACCAAGGTGTGGCCAAGGGTGGGGCGAACCTGTTCAATCTCGCCGACCCGAAGCTGGATTCGTGGTTCATTGCCGCCACCTCGACCAGTAACTCAGCCATCCGCCGGAACGACTTCGCCGAGATTCAGCAATATCTCAACACCCATGCGCTGGCCCTGCCGACGTATGTCCCGACCTATCTGCTGGGGGCTTCGAAGAAATTGCACGCGGTGACCTTCGAGGCTCAGGCCTACCCGCTGTTCTACGACGCCTGGCTGAGCCGATGAGCTGGGGGTGGCTGCTGCGACGGCTGCTGCTGGCGTTCATCGTCGTGATCGGTTCGGCGACGGCCGCGTTCTGTGCGCTGTACCTGCTTCCGGGTGATCCGGTTCGCGCCATGCTCGGCCCCACCGGTCAGACTCCGCAGATCATCGCTCAGGTGCGCCACGAGACCGGCTTCGACCGGCCGGTGCTTCCCCGGTACGGGCTGTTCCTGGCTCGATTGCTGCGCGGTGATCTGGGACGCTCGTATCAGCTGAACGAGCCGGTGTCGACGGTGATCGGCAGCCAGATCTGGTCGACCGTCGAGGTGGCGCTCACCGGTTTCCTTCTCGCTCTGCTGCTGGCCGTCCTGATCGCGGTGATCACCGCCGCCCGGCGTCCGGTGCTACGCGAATTCGCCTCGACGGTAGAACTGGTGCTGGCCTCCATACCCGGCTTCTGGATCGGGGTGCTGCTGCTGACCTTCTTCTCGTTCCGTTGGCATCTGTTCCCGGCGGTCGGTGGTGCCGGTCTGAGTGCTCTGGTGCTGCCGGCGGCGACTTTGGCCCTCACTTTGGTCGGGGTATTCGCGCAGGTGCTACGGGAGGGAATGGAACGGGCTCTGGAGGAGCCGTTCGTGCTCAGCTCCCGCGCCCGTGGTGTCGGTGAGACAACGGTCCGGGTCCGGCACGCCCTGCGGCACGCCTTGATCCCGATGGTGACACTTTCCGGATGGGTGGTCGGCGCCCTGCTCAGCGGCGCCGTGATCATCGAGACCATTTTCAGCCGACCGGGCCTGGGCCGGGTTCTGGTAACGGCCGTGGACACCCGGGATCTGCCGGTCATCACCGGCGTGGTGGTCCTGTCGGCGGTGGTCTTCAGTGTGGTCAGTATCGCCACGGATGTGCTCTATCGGATCGTGGATCCACGCCTGAAGGAAAACCGCTCATGAGTACCCGGATATTCAGCGCCGAACTGGTCCTGCCGGGCGGGATCGGTGAGAGCGTGCCCGACGGAGCAGTCGTGGTGGAAGGGGAACTGATCACCGAGATCGGGCCACGGGCGGCGATCCTCGAGCGAGCCGCCCCCGGGACCCCGGTCATCGATCTGGGCGGTGCCACCATCCTGCCCGGTCTGATCGATTGTCATGTTCATCTGGTCTTCGACGCGAGCGCGGATCCGGTGGCCGGGCTGACCCGGATCGAGGATCGGTCGCTGTTGCTGGCGATGGCCGGGCGGGCCCGGCAGCTTCTTGACGCCGGCGTCACCACAGCCCGCGATCTCGGCGACCGGAACCTGCTGGCGGTGCGGTTGCGAGATGCGATCGCGGCCGGGCAGGTGCCCGGTCCTCGGGTGCTGAGCGCGGGCACGCCGGTGACGGTGACCGGAGGCCACTGCTGGTTTCTCGGTGGCGAAGCCGACGGACCGGAGCAGATCCGGACACAGGTACGCCGTAACCTTCGCGACGGCGCCGATCTGACGAAGATCATGGTGACCGGCGGGACGATGACCGCCGGAGGACCGCCACCGTGGCAGGTTCAGTTCACTCCTGGGGAACTGTCCTTGGCCGTCACGGAGACGGTCAGGTTCGGACGCCGGGTGGCCGCGCACGTACACGGCCTGGCCGGGATCTCCGCCGCTCTGGCCGCGGGCGTTCACACGATCGAGCATTGTTCGTTCGCGACCGCCGACGGACGGCTCGAGGCCACCGCTCGAGACCGCCTGATCCGTGAGATCGCCGAGGCCGGCACACCGGTGTGCCCGACATTCAGTGCGACTCTGGACGCGGTTCAGCAGCGCCGGGGGGCCGAGGTCCTGGACCCCTGGCTGGAACGGGTGCGCCGGCAGTACGAAGCAGGAGTGTCGCTGATCGCCGGTACCGACGCCGGCATCCAGGACGCGCCCTTCGACCGGTACGCGGAAGGTCTTCTCTGGTACTCCCGGGCCGGGCTGCCCGCCGAGGCCGTGCTGGAGATGGCCACCACCCGCGCGGCCGCCGCTCTGGGCCTGTCGGAGCTCACCGGCCGACTGGCCCCCGGGATGAGCGCCGATCTGCTGGCCGTCGCCGGAGATCCGCGGATCGATCTGCGGTTGCTGCGCACACCGGTGCTCGTGCTGGCCCGGGGCCGGATGCACCTGCCCACCGACACCGTTGAGCGGATCAGTCGATCGTCCTTGTCCGAGCCGGGCCGCCCGGCACCGACCGGCGCGGACCACCCGGCACCGGCCGGCGCGGACCGCCCGGCACCGACCGGGGCCTACCGACCGGAGAAGATCGGATGAGCCGCACCGATGTGGTAGAGGTAACTGAGCGGTTTCAGCCCGGGCGGCGGATACCGGCCTGGGGTGTGACGCTGGCGGCAGTAGTCGTCACGGTCGTGATCGTGATGGTTCTGTGGCCGGGTCTGCTCAGCGGCCAGGACCCGAACGCGGCGAATCCGATCGATGCGCTGCAGAGCCCGAACCATCATCATCTCCTGGGCACTGATCAACTCGGCCGCGACGTGTACAGCAGGATCGTGCACGGAGCCCGTCCCTCGCTGACCATCGGCCTGGGCGCCACCGCCTTCGCCCTACTCGGCGGATCCCTGCTGGGCATCGCCGCCGCGACCGGCGGGCGCATCGTCGATGAAGCGATCATGCGGGTGGCCGATGTCTTCCTGGCGTTTCCCGGCCTGCTGTTAGCTCTGGTCGTGGTGGCGATCCTGGGCCCGGGCACAGCCAACGCGACCCTGGCGATCGGATGCTCGCTCACCCCCGGTTTCGTCCGGTTGGCGCGGGCCCAGGCGCTCGTGGTCAGGAACGCGGACTACGTGCGGATGGCCGTCACCTTCGGACGAGGACGCACCAGCATCCAGCTACGGCATGTGCTGCCCAACACCCTGCCACCGCTGCTCATCCTGGCCACCGTCAACATCGGCACCGCCGTGATCGCCGGCTCCTCGCTGAGTTTCCTCGGGCTCGGCCCGAAAGCGCCCACCGCTGAATGGGGAAAAATGCTCTCCGAGGGCCGGGACTTCCTCAGCACGGCCTGGGCGATGGCCGTCTTCCCCGGTGTGGCGATCACCGTGACCGTGGTCGCCCTCAACGTCCTCGGTCGTGACCTGCGACGGCGTTTCGAAGGCAGGTCGATCCGTTGACGATTCCCGAGATCCCCTTGCTGAGGGTCGAGGACCTCGAGATCGATTTCGGTGGCCCCCGCGAGCGCGTGCGGGCCGTACAAGGGGTGTCCTTCTCACTCGAGGCCGGCCGCTGCCTGGCCGTCGTGGGTGAATCCGGTTCGGGCAAGAGCGTCACTGCCCGCTGCCTGCTCGGCCTGGTCGGTTCCGGAGCGAGTGTGCGCGCGAGCCGGCTGGAACTGGACGGTGAAGATCTCCTCACCGTGGGAGAACGTCGCTGGCGGCAGATCCGCGGACGCAGAATCGCGCTGATGTCTCAGGACGCCCTGTCATCGCTCGATCCGCTCCGGCCGGTGGGCGCCGAGATCGCCGAGGCGCTGCGGGCGCACCGAACGGTCGACCGAGCCCGGGTTCCGGGCCGGGTGATCGAGTTGTTGCGGCAGTCGACGGTCCCCGATCCCGAGGTACGGGCACGGCAGTATCCGCACCAACTCTCCGGCGGGTTACGCCAGCGCGCCCTGATCGCTTCGGCGATGGCGGCCGATCCCGCTCTCCTGGTCGCCGACGAGCCGACCACGGCTCTGGATGTGATCGTGCAGGCGCAGATCCTCGAGTTGCTCGCGGCGAAGAAAGCGGCCGGAACCGCGCTGTTGCTGATCAGTCACGATCTGGCCGTGGTGGCACACCTGGCGGACCAGATCGCCGTGATGCACCGCGGCCGCATCGTCGAGAGCGGTCCGGCTCAGACACTGCTACAGGCACCGAGCCACCCGTACACCCGGCAGCTTCTGGCGGCGGTGCCGGCCACCCACGCCAAAGGCACCCGGTTGTCCGCCGCACCGGGCAGTTCGGAACCCATCTCGCCGAACTCAGCCGCGAAGATCGGATCTGGGCGGATCCGTCAGGAAGGAGGCGGAACGGTGCTGACGGCCGCTCACCTCACCAAGAGTTTCGCCGAGCCGGACGGGCGCCGCCGCACGGCGGTGAACGACGTTTCCTTCACCCTGATCAAGGGCGAGACCCTGGGGATGCTCGGCGAGTCGGGATCAGGCAAGTCCACCACGGCCCAACTGGTGCTCGGCCTTCTGCACCCCGATGCGGGAGAGGTACGCCTGCTCGGCCGCCCGTGGTCGGATCGCCCGGAGGCCGCCCGTCGACCGGATCGGAGCCGGATCCAGCTAATCCCGCAGGACCCGCTCGGAGCCTTCGATCCCCGGTATACCGTGCGACGCATCATCGGTGAGGCTCTGGGGGCGAGTAGCCGCCGGGATGTCCGGCGTCGTGCCGACCGGATCGGGGAACTCCTGGATCTCGTCGGGCTGGAGCCCGGCATCGCCGACCGCCGGGGGCGCCAATTGTCCGGCGGTCAACGCCAGCGGGTCGCCATCGCCCGAGCCATCGCCCCGGATCCGGACCTCCTGATCTGCGACGAACCGGTTTCGGCGCTCGATGTCTCAATTCAGGCCCAGATCCTCGACTTGCTCGCCGACGTCCGAGATCGCCTGGGGGTGTCCATGCTCTTCATCTCGCACGATCTCGGGGTGATCTATCACACCAGTGACCGGGTTCTGGTGATGAAGGACGGGTCCGTGGTGGAAAGCGGAACCGTGAGTGACATCTTCCATCACCCGCAACACCCCTATACCCGAGCCCTGCTCGCGGCGGTCGCCCGGGTCGGCGACACACCCGATCCGGCTCTGACGGGCCACCGGGCAGAGCCGTCGTCACGACCCACGCTCTGAACCGTGCCGGGGCGCTTCAGCCCCGATGGAACCTCTGGACGCCACGAGATCCACGACCCTGACGGCAACCTCGTCAACCTCTTCACACCCTTGACGTCCTCCCGGTGCTCGGCGATGGTGCGGTCGAACACCGCCAAGAACGTCCGGCAAGCGGGCAGCAAGTGAACGTTGACAGCAAATTGTGACAGTTGAGGTAGTGGGGGGCTAAAGTCCCACCGTTTACTTCCTCACCACAGTCTCCGAGAGCTCCGCACCTGAACCGCATCCATTCCGGCGACCGCGAAGGGAGGCAACACGACGGTGGACATCGATGTCAGGACGCGTCGCGACCACCAGATCGCGATGAATGTCGGGATGGCCGAAGCGCTCGTGGACCTGTCCGCGATCGCCCACAACACACGCCTGCTGTCGCGGGCGTCGGGCCGGGCCGCCCTGATGGCGGTGGTCAAGGCCAACGGTTTCGGGCACGGCACCGAACCGGTGGCTCGCACCGCCCTGGAACACGGGGCCCGGTGGCTCGGCGTGGCCACAGCGGCGGAGGCACTGTCCTTGCGGGCGGCGGGTATCGATGCCCCGGTCCTGATGTGGCTGCACTCTCCCGGCCAGGATCTGGAGCCGGTGCTGAGGGACGACGTGGAGATCTCCGTGTCGTCCACGAAGAGCCTGGATCTCCTGGCCGAGCAGGCCCGCGCCGCCGGGCTCGTGGTTGGCGTGCACCTGAAGGTCGACACCGGCCTGTCCCGCAACGGTGCGCACGCTGGGGAGTGGCCCGAACTGCTCGCGGTCGCGGCCCGGTACCAGGCGATGGGCGCGATGCGGATCCGGGGGATCTGGTCCCACCTGGGTCACGCGGAAGACCTGGAGGACCCCCGGTCCGCGTCCCAGTTACGGATCTTCCGCTGGGCGGTGGATGAGGCCCTGGCTCTCGGCCTGGATCCGCAGTGGTGTCACCTGGCGAATTCCGCGGCCATCCTCCAGCTCCCGCACACCCACTTCGACCTCACCAGAGCCGGAATCGGTCTGTACGGCGTCGACCCACTCGGTGGTCAGTCGTCGGGTCTGCGCCCGGCCATGACCCTGCAGGCCACGATCGCGCTGACCAAGCAGATCAAGGCCGGGACGGAGGTGTCGTACGGGCCCGACTGGCGCGCGGAGCGGGACACCACGCTCGCCCTGGTTCCGCTCGGGTTCGCCGACGGGATCCCCCGCCGGAGCTGGCGTCACGCCGAAGCCTGGGTCAACGGCTTCCGCTGCCGGATCGCCGGCCGGATCACTATGGACCAGTTCATGCTCGACGTCGGCGACCTACCGGTGTCCGCCGGTGACCGGGTCGTGATCTTCGGCCCGGGGCACGAAGGAGAACCGACCGTCGGAGACTGGGCGACCTGGGCGGACACCAACCCGCACGAGATCCTGACCAGCGTCAGCGCCCGGGTTCCGCGCCGTTACCTGCCTGCCCCCACACCCGACAACACAGAATTCTGAGGACGGCGATGACAACGCAGCCCAACAGTCGGCGGAAAACCCATGTGGCGGTTCTCTTCGGCGGCCCGAGCAGTGAGTACGAGATCTCCTGCGCCTCGGCCGCGAGCATCATCCAGCACCTCGACCGTTCCCGCTACGAGGTGACGCCGATCCGGGTCACCCCGGAGGGGCATTGGGTCATCGGCAAGGACGACCCGAGCGTCACCGTCCTCGACGTGCCCGCGGTGCTGGCCCTGACGTCAGACGACGCCCCGCAGGCCGACCGTCCCCGCAACCTCGTCGCCGGGGTGGAGACCCTCGGATACATCGACGTCGCCTTCCCGGCCTTCCACGGCCGGTACGGTGAGGACGGCACGATTCAGGCCCTCTTCGAACTCGTCGGAGTGCCCTACGTCGGCAACGGGCTCACCGCCAGTGCGGTCGGTATGGACAAGGCCTGGACCAAGGCCCTGCTACGCGAGGCCGGACTTCGGGTCACCGGTGGCCTGGTCCTCACTGACAGCACCAGCGCCCCGTTCGCCGTCAGCGAGGAGGACCGGACCGCAATCGGCCTGCCCGCCTTCGTCAAACCGGCCCGGGAGGGATCGAGCGTCGGCGTCAGCCGGGTCGACGACTGGGCCCACCTGCCGGCGGCCCTCGCTCTCGCCCGTCGCACCGATGACAAGGTTCTGGTCGAGCCGGCCGTAATTGGTCGCGAGGTCGACGTTGCCGTGCTGGAACGCGCCGATGGCCGGCTGGACTGCGGTCCGCCGCTGGAAATCGCCGTGCCCTCGGGCGGCTGGTTCGACTACGACGCGAAATACGTCAGCGGGGGCGCTCTGCGCTTCCCCGACGACCTCCCGCCGGACCTGGTGGAGGTCCTGCACGACCAGGCCCGTCGGGTGTTCCGGGCATTGGGCTGTTCCGGACTGCTGAGGGTCGATTTCTTCCTGCCGGCCGGCCCGGACGGGATCGAGCCGGTCGTCAACGAGGTCAACACGTTCCCCGGATTCAGCTCCAAGTCGCAGGTCCCGAGTATCTGGGCCAAGGGTGGGATCGAGTTTCCCCAGCTCCTGAACATTCTGATCGAGACGGCCCTCGCCCGGAGCCGCTCCCAGGAACCGGTCGGCATTACCTTCTGAGACCGATCGTCCCGGGCCGACCCACTGGCCTGGTCCCCCATGTCCGAGTACGTCATCCATGTCCAAGTACGTCATCCATACAGGAGAAGAATTGAGCGCGAACGTCGCAAGCTTTCGTGAGAACTGGTACGTGGGAAACGATGGCGACTGGCTGCCGCTGAAGGGAAAGATCACCTACCCGTCGCGGGCGCAGGTGATGGAACTCGCCGTCCAGATCGCCCGCCCGGTCTCTGGTCACATCATCGAGTTCGGCGTCTGGAAGGGCCACTCGGTCCGGGTGATTCGTGACGAGCTGTGGCGCAGCGCGATCTGGGACCGGGCTCAGCGCCGTAAGCGGATCTACGCCTGTGACTCGTTCGAGGGGCTGCCGGAGAACTACGAGCACCTTCCGGCCGGGACGTTCGCCACCCCGGTCCCGCGGCTGGGCGGAGTCCGCATCGTCAAGGGCTTCTTCGACGTGTCTCTTACTCCCGAGCTCGCCCGCGAGATCGGGAGCCTCAGCATCGCCCATTTCGACGCTGACCTTTACGGTTCCACGGTCACGGCGCTGGACTGGGCCACGCCGCTGCTGCACGACGGCAGTCTCCTGGTGTTCGACGAGTTCTCCGGCGAGGATCCGGCCGAGGAACGCGCTCTCGCCGAGTGGATCGAGCGCACCGGCACCCAGATAGGCCTTCTGGCGCTCTTCGGCCGGGAGCCGAGCGGCAAGGGCAACCAGACCGACCGTCGGGCGATCTTCCAGGTCATCGGCAGCACCTCGTTTACCAAGGCCCCACCGCTACTGCCGACTCGGCTGCGCCGGAAGCTCTTCGCCTCCCGGTAGGACCCCAGAAGGCTCTATGGTCTGCGGGTGGGGAACCCGCGCCACCGCGCCGTAGGCCGCGATGTCCTCCACCCGAGGCCGCAACTCGACGTCGGTTTCAGGCCGCCATTCCGACGTGCAAACAATCCCTGGTTCCAGTAGCTCCAGCCCATGAAAGCAACGCGCGAACTGTTCACGGTTACGGAGATAGACGGGGATCGATCTGGCGGCGGCCTCGTCAATGAGTTTCTGACTCAGATAGTCGCCGGTGGCGTGTGACATGGCGAGGTGGCTGCCCGGCGGTAGGGCGGCCACCAGCCGGGCGACGATGCCATACGGATCGTCGTCCTCGGGGATGAAATGCATGATCGCGACGAGCATCAGCGCGATCGGCTGGGTGAAATCCAGAGTTGAATGCGCGTCCTGAAGGATCTTGTCCGGGTCACGCACATCCGCCTGGAGATAGTCGGTGACACCGGCGTCCGAAGCACTGGTGAGCAGAGCTCGGGCGTGCACCAGGACCACCGGATCGTTGTCGACGTACACCACCCGGGATTCCGGGGCTATCCGTTGGGCAACCTCATGGGTGTTGTTGACGGACGGCAAACCGGTACCGATGTCGAGGAACTGCCGGACTCCCTGGTTGCGGGTCAGCTCGGTGACCGCGCGGCGCAGGAAGCCCCGGTTTTCGATGACCGCCTCGCGGATCGTCGGGAATGCCTGCGCAACCTCGTCCCCAGCAACTCTGTCGACCGCGAAGTTGTCCTTGCCACCGAGCCAGTAGTCATAAAGGCGAGCCGGATGCGGGATATCCGAGTTGAGAGACGGTACCGCGGTGCGCGGAAACCACTCCGCCGCCGGTTCCGGCTCTTTGTCGCTCGGCGGGTCGCTCACGATACCTCCAATTGTTCGACGGGACGCCGTCCTCGTGAAGACCGGACCGAGAACAATCTCAGTTCTCCTTCAACCATAGAGAACCATCCGACGAGCTGAAGGAACTTCACCGATAAGCCGGCCAGGCTGAGCACCGCGGGGGGAGATCCGGGCTACGGCTGTGTACCGCCCTCGGCCCGAGACAAATCCCAGAATGACGTTCGCACGTGGATCACTACCGCCGGAGGCCAGGTCCGCCATGAACGCGGCGATTACTTCCCCCGCGATCACCGGATCCACATCCCCGGTCTCCGTGAGGCATTCCAAGGCCAGGAGTCTCTCATCGGGATCAGCTCCGGCGAACAGGGTGGCCACCAGGCCGGAGACTGCCGGACGGGACAGCCCCGACCACAGGAGCACAGTCTCCCGCCAATCACCCCGCGCGGCCTGGTACCGCCGCATCAAGCCGGCGACGTCGTCGCCCAGAGCTTGAGCAGCCAGCGCATCTCGAAAAGACTGGTGTGGGAAGCGGAACCGGTTAGCGTCACGGTCAGGTACGAGAAGCCGGCTCCGCTTGATCAGGCCGGAAAGCATGACCTCAGGAATACTCCCGCTGCCCAAAGCCGCCAGGGTGGTCCGCAGAGAGCCGACCAGGATGACCCTGTCGACGCTCATCCGGTCGGCGCCCAGTTCACCGTTCGTCATCTCGAGGGCAAGGGATCGCAAGGCAATGACTTGAGCGTCCGGGTCCGGGACCGACGGGGCGTCGGTCAGACCTCGGACCAGGTCGCGGGCCAGAAGGTGCCCGATCGCGGCCTGGTACAAGGTCGCTCTGGACGTCGGCAGCGAAGCCGGACCGCCAGAATGGATCTCGACCTGGGCATAGACGTACGCGATAATGGTCAGCATCTAGAAAAGTCCCGGGCAAAGTCGTTGATCGCGTGGACGGCAGCCGCCCTCAAACTCTCCTGCACCTCGTCCAGGCCGTCAAAGTACACAGTTATCCCGCCACGATGACGGGCTCGTCGCAGCCGCGCCCCCGGCCTGGCGACCCGGCCACTGCGCAGTTCATCAGTGATCATGCGCTCGAGCAGAGTCACGCCAGCGGATCCCGAAGCCTCCCCTGGGAACCGGTGCAACTCCACGAATACCGGAACGGCGCGCCCTCGGCGCCGCCAACCGACGAGCGTCCAGTCGAGCAGTGTTTTCTTCAGCGCCACGATATTTGCGCAGACCGCCCACGGCAGTCAGCCGAAATTCAATGCGCTTGTCGACGATCCTTTCAGAATTGGCCTCGCCGCACCTCAGCCTGACATCGAGGTATTGGCCCGAAGCGTGAGCCGATCAACGAACTCGCCCATCCGGTCCCGGAGTTCAGCGGGAGCCTCGATCACAAACGGCAAGTCGAGGCCCGCGATGAGGGCTGGTACCCAGTCGAGACGCTCGGCGTTGAGTCTGACCCGGACCCAGGACTCGTCGATCGCCTCCACCACGGCCAGCCCCAGCGGCAGGCGCCGGTCGATCTCGTCGGCACTGCCCCGCAGCCGCAGCGACACCTGATGCGTCCACGGGGTACGCGCCAGGGAATCAAGCACCCTCGCGGCGGGATCCGGCACCGCCGAGCTGTCGAACAAGCCCGGCTGGGCGGTTGCGGCCGTGATCCGATCGAGGCGAAACAGTTTCTGCTGATGGTCTTTCGGGTCAATGCTGGTGAGGTACCAGCGTCTTCGATGGCCGACGAGGCCGTGCGGATGGATGGTACGGGTGCTCACCCGGTCCCGGCGGTCGGTATAGGTGATCTCCACCGGATGCCGGTCACGGGCACCCTCGGCAAGGGTCAGGAGCACGGCGGTGTCGGTCGGGGCCGCCGATCGCGGCGCGGCGGTGAAGGACACCGTCGCCAGCAGCGCCTCGAGCCGATCCCGCAGAGCGGTCGGCAGCACCCGGCGCAGCTTCGCGAGCGCGCTCTCGGAGGCGGTGGACTGCGGGATCAGGCCCGCACGCCGACCCACCACCAGGCCGAGCAGGACGGCGACGGCCTCGTCGTCGGTGAGCATCAGCGGGGGCATCCGGTAGCCGGGGGCCAACTGGTACCCGCCGTAGCGTCCCCGCACCGAGTGGACCGGGATGTCGAGTTCGATCAGGTGATCGGCGTATCGACGGATGGTTCGCTCGTCCACGCCGAGCCGCTCAGCCAGCTCTCCCGTCCGACGGAGGCCTCCGGCTTGCAGGATCTCCAGCAGGGCGAGCACGCGTGAGGTCGGCCGGGTCATGGACCTCAGAATCCCATGGATACCGGGCGGATTCTGTCCGGTATTCGTCCTAGGGTTCGTTGCGGGACGCCGTCCGGTGTTCCTTCGTCCTGGTTCCGATAAGAACAACAGGAGCACATCCATGAGTCCCGCAACCGTCTTCGCCTCGATCCGCGTCATTACTGACGATGTCGCCGCCCTGGTCGGTTTCTACGAGACCGTGACCGGTGCGCCGGCCACCTGGAGCACGCCCGAGTTCGCCGAGGTGCGCACGACCGCGGGCACCCTCGCGATCGCCGGGACCGCGACGCTGGCCGTCTTTGGTGGAGCCATCGCCGAACCGGGCGCGAACCGGACCGTGATCATCGAATTTCTCGTCGCTGACGTCGACTCCGAGTACACCCGCCTGACGGGTGAACTCGAACTGGACCTCGTGCAGGAACCCACAACGATGCCGTGGGGCAATCGTTCCCTGCTGTTCCACGACCCTGACGGCAACCTCGTCAACCTCTTCACACCGATGACGCCCGAGGCGATCGATCGGTCAGGCGTCCTTCGCCGCTGAACGGGCGATCCGCCCAGCGACGCCCGGGCACCGCCGCCGCCCAGCCTGCTCGCCGCCTATGCGGACGAGCCCGCCCCCGGCGTGCTCCACCTGGAGTTGCGTGACGCTCTACGGGTCACCTTCACCCCGGCGCTCGTGGGCGTGCTGCCGCGCCCCTGAACCTTCCGTTTGCCGTGAGGGCATACGGTCCGTTGGCTTCAGATGGTCTCCGACGACCAGACACCCGAACCGCGGCCGAGGAAGACCGGGGTCTCACCACTCCAATCAGCCTATTCATAGGCTGTCGCTCCTCGGCCGCGACCCGTGGCCTGGACCAGCTCAAGAATTCCCGGCCGTCGGCCGCCGAGTTAGTTCAGCGCCGAGTTAGTTCAGTGTCCAGACCTGGTTCGCCTGCGTACCCGAACCGCCGTAGCAATCGTAGATTTGTAGCAGCGTTCCGTTACTCGTGCCCTGTTCAACAGCGTCCAGGCACCGGCCCGATTGGGGGTTGACGATGGTGCCGTTACTCTTGAGGTCCCACTGCTGAGCGCCGGTACCGTTGCAGCTCCACAGCCGGACCGCCGCCCCGTTGGCGGTAGACCCGGCCGCAACGTCCAGGCACTTGCCGGTCTGCGGGTTGACGAATTGCCCACCGCTGGCCGCCCACTTCTGGTTGGCCGCACCAAGGCAGTCCCACAGTTGTACCGGCGTCCCATCGGCGGTACCGAAGTCCTTGAGGTCCAGGCACCGGCCGCTGGCCTTGCCTATGATCTGCTGCCCCGATCCAACCGTGCCCCCGCCGCCGTCCCCGCCGCTGCCCGTGGTGCTGTACGAGAAGGAGTTCACGGCCAGTCCAACGCCGCCGACCCACGGCTCGAATCCGGCTTGCACACTGGTGAGGTACCAGGAGTTCTGGGCGTAGCCCCGGTTGACAGAATCTCGATAGAAGTCAGCAACCGCGAAGCTGGCCGAGGTCGCCGCGCTCGTACGAACGTACGAAATGACGTTCCATCCAATGTTCCCTTCCCACACGGCCCAGGTCCCGCCGGCGATATCCACGGTGCCGACCTGAGAGCCGACCGGCTGGGGTGCGCCCGCGTGGTTGAGCCACACCATCACCTCAGCGCCGGTGTTCTGGCCGGTCGTCCGGGCGGTCGGGTCAAACCAGATGTCGTAGGCGGCGTCCCACTGTCCGGACGACGGGTACGTCATCGACACACTGGTATTGACCTTGGCGAAGGTGTCGCTACTGACGGCCATCGGCAATCCGCTATCGGTGCTGCAGTTGCCGTAATGGCACCCTGCGTAGATGGCCGGATACGCGGCGGGTGCGCCATTGGTCGGCTTGTTGTGGGTGGCCGTGGTGATGGCGAACCCATCATCGGAAACGTCAATGCACTGCTGGCTGGTGTCTCCCCATTCGTTATTCATTACGATGTACTTACCACCGGAAACGGGGGTTGACGCGTAGGTCTCACAGGTTGTGGTGCCGGCGGAGGCCGCGGTAGCGCCCAGTATGGGACTGGCTACGGATGTCGCGAGCGTGAGTATGCTGGCGGTCCACAGACCAAGGGTTCGTCTGGACATCATGCTCCTTTGAGCAAAAATTACGCCGCACTTGGGGCCAAGTTAGGCCCCGGTAAGCTGTCGTAATGGCGTGCGACGGCGGACGGGTTTCGACAATTCATGGGAAGGTTCCCGTGAATTCCTTGAAAGCATATGAACATCGGCACCGATCACCAAGAGTTTCGAAACAACCTCA
>Ga0265340_10000392_pt1 | contig 23411 bp, 20 predicted proteins | sample 4CB225metaG_FD_202082 | JGI IMG/M metagenome (GOLD analysis project Ga0265340, IMG submission 202082) | Rhizosphere microbial communities from Carex aquatilis grown in University of Washington, Seatle, WA, United States - 4-CB2-25 metaG | ecosystem: Host-associated > Plants > Roots >...
TGGGGCCGGCGGCGGATCCAGCCCGGAAAGGCCTCGGCCGCCTCCGCGCTGGCCTGGCTGGCCCCCTCGCTGATCTTGATCGCCGGAGTGGTGATCTTCCCGGCGATTGAACTGGTCAAGGCGTCACTGAGCAACTACTCGATCACGGGCCTGCGTAAGGGGTCCGCCGGTCTGGACAACTACTCGGCGATCCTGCATCACCCCGACCTGGCCGTGGTGCTGAAGAACACCGTGGTCTGGGTCGTCGTCGTGGTCGTGCTGACCATTCTGATCAGCCTCGGGCTGGCCCAGTTCATGGCCAAGGAGTTCGTCGGGCGGCGGCTGATGCGCTGGGCCATCATCGTGCCCTGGGCGGCCTCCCTGGTGATCACCTCGCGGTTGTTCACCCTGATCCTGGACTACAACCACGGGATCCTGAACCAGTTCCTGATCGATCTGCACGTGATCGGGCAACCGATCGACTTCCTCGGCGATGACCGGTTCACGATGCCCTCGATGATCGGGGTCGGGGTGTTCGTCTCCCTCCCGTTCACCGCGTACGTGCTGCTGGCCGGGCTGAACGGGATTCCGGACGACGTCTACGAGGCGGCCCGGGTGGACGGCGCCGGGCCGGCCCAGATCTACCGGCACATCACCCTGCCGCTGTTGCGGCCGGCGATCCTGGTCGCCAGCGTGCTGAACATGATCTACGTGTTCAACTCGTTCCCGGTGATCTACACCCTGAACGACCGCAACCCCGGTTTCTCCCACGACACCTCGATCACCTTCAGCTACAAGCTGGCCTTCAAGAGCGCCGAGCACAGCGTGGGGATGTCCGCGGCGGCCGGGATCTTCAACGTGGTGCTGATCCTGATCGTGGTCATGATCTACCTACGGCTGATCAACTGGAAGGAGGCGATTCAGTCATGAGCAGCGACTCAGTCATGAGCAGCCCAGTCATGAACAGCCCGGTCACGAACAGCCCAGCCCCGAAGCGCAGGCTGAACCCGAGGCGACGGTTGCGTCCGTACCTGCTCTCCCTGATCGGCCTGCTGATCACCGCGATCTTCCTGGCCCCCTACGCGGTGATGCTGCTGGACTCCTTGCGCCCGAGCGGGGACGTGCTCGCCTCGCCGCCGTCCTTCCTGCCCCGGAGCTGGCAGTTCTCGACCTTCGGCACCGTGCTCAGCGATCCCCGCTTCCTGAACTGGCTGAAGACCTCGGTGCTGGTCGCGGTCTGCTCGACCGTGATCGTGCTGATCGTGGCGGTACCGGCGGCGTACTTCACGGCCCGGTTCCGGTTCGTCGGACGCAGCATGTTCCTGCTGCTGGTCCTGGTCACCCAGATGTTCTCGCCGACCTCACTGGTGGTGGGCATCTACCGGGAGTTCTTCGAGCTCAACCTGGTCAACACCTACCTGGCCATCATCCTCACCAACTCGGCCTTCAACCTGGCCTTCGCGATCTGGATCCTGCAGGGCTTCTTCTCCTCGATCCCCCGGGACGTCGAGGAGGCGGCCTACCTGGACGGCTGCGGCCGGTTCAGCACGCTCCGGCACGTCATGCTGCCGCTCACCCGGCCCGGCCTGGTGACGGCGACCATCTTCACCTTCATCGCCGCCTGGAACGAATACGTCGTGGCCCTGACCTTGATGCAGGACGATTCGAAGAAACCGCTCACGGTCGGCATCAGCTCGTACGTGACCGGCTACGAACAGCACTGGGACCAGCTCTTCACGGCGTCCATCATCGCCATCGTCCCGGTCGTCATCCTGTTCGCGTTCATCGAGAAACACCTGGTGGGTGGCCTGACCGCCGGTTCGGTGAAGTAATTTGCAGGTCACCGTGCTCGGCTCGGGAGTCATCGGCCTGACCACGGCGCTGGCCCTGCTGGAGGCCAGCGATCGGGTCCGGGTGGTCGCCGACACCCCGGTCGAGGCGACGACGTCCCACCTGGCCGCCGGAATCTGGTTCCCGACCCAGGCCGGGCCGCCGGACCGGGTGGCCGACTGGAGCCGGCGCACGTACCGGATCTTCGCGGCCGAGGCGGCGACCGGGGCGGTGCCGGGAGTGCTGATGCGCGAGTCGCTGATGCTCTACGCCGACGGCCTTCCGGAGATCACCCCGGACTGGGCCGCTTCGGTCGGGGCCGTCCGTCCGGCCACGGCCGCCGAGCTGCCCCCGGGTTACCGGGCCGGCCTGCGCTTCGCCGTCCCCCTCGCGGACATGCCCGTGTATCTTCCGTGGCTGCGACGTCGGATCCAGGACCTGGGGGCCGAGCTGATCACCGCGCAGGTCGAATCGCTCGACGGGCTCCTCCGGAACAGCCTTCGGAACAGCCTTCGGGACATCGGCGGGCCCACCGACGCGATCGTCAACTGCACCGGGCTGGCGGCCCGCGAGGTGGCCGGGGACCCGAGCGTCTTCCCGGTCCGCGGTCAGATCATCCGGGTCACCAACCCGGGGCTGACCATGTCGGTCCGGGACGTGAACCATCCCGCCGGCCGGGCCTACGTGCATCCGCGGGGAGCCGACTGCATCCTCGGCGGCACCCTGGAGGCCGGCCGCTGGGACACCACGGTCGATCCGGCCACCGCCGACTCGATCCGGCGCCGCTGCCTCGACCTGGTGCCGGCGCTGGCCGCAGCCACCGTGATCGAGCACCGGGTGGGCCTGCGCCCGGCCCGGCCGACCGTACGACTCGAAGCGGACCACCGATACCCGTCCGGCCCCCGGATCGTGCACAACTACGGCCATGGCGGCAGCGGGATCACGCTCAGCCGCGGGTGCGCGCAGGAAGTTGTCAGCCTGCTCCATTCGCCTGTTCCGGCGTAGCCCGGCGACGCGGAGGCCCCCAGTCGGGCAGACTGCCACCCGTGGACGAGGACGAGGACGACGAACTGACCATCATCGTGGGCGCCGGAGCCAGCACCTCCGCACTGGAACGCGACGGGATGCTGCGCCGGCTGGAGGAGGCGGTGACGCTGGCGATCGCGGAGATCGCGACCCAGGGATACATCACCAACGGCACCACCGAGGCCAGTGAGGTGCGGCTGGTGATCGCCGCCCCCGGGCTGGCCTCGACCGAGGTGCTGAGCTTCGTCGGTGACAGTGTCGCGGCGCTGATGAGCGATCCGGACGTGGTCGGCTGGGGGCCGTTCTCGGTCAGCGTCACCGACGAGATCCTCGCCGACGACCCGGAGGAGTCCGCGGAGCACGACCTGCCGGACGAGACCGGGATCCAGATCGACGAGGTGGAGGAGTTCGACGTCGAGCAGGGACGGCATCAGCTCCTTGAGGACGCCGGCCACCTGGCCGAGAGCGTGCACCCGTCCTGGCTGACCGGTCTGGACCTGGAGTCGCAGGACGAAGCGGTCCGGCAGCAGGCGGCCACCGAGGCCGGGTATGTGGCCGGTGCCCTGTTCCAGGCGTCGGTGATCGTGCTGGACGACCTGTTCGAGGATCTGGACACGCTCCGGCAGGAACGCTTCGGGGTCACCCTGGCGGATGCCTCCGAAGACACCTTCCTGGTGCTCGACGAACTGCCGGTCCGGTATGCGCATCGCTATGATGCCCTGTTCACCCAGCAACTGATCGTGGCCATGGTCGAGGTGACCCGGCGGTTCACCTCCGGCTGGGAACCGCTCTCCTGCATCGCCCAGGAACTGGCCTTGCGGCTGGTTCTGAACGGCGCCGAAACTCAGCTCGAGCTGGCCGAGGTCGAACTCGAGGACGAATGGCGCAGCGTGGTCGAGGCCGCGCTGTTCGAGGATCCCGATCACGAGATGCTCTTCGACGCCAGCCTGGACGGTATCGAGGACGACTCGGAGTTTCTCGCCACCCTGGGGGCCGCGCCGATGGCCTTCGCCGACTGGTTCCGGCCGTTCAAGAGCGAACGCCATCTGCCTCCGTACCTGCTCGACCAGCCGGACCCCGAACTGGACGAAGACGACGACGAGGAAGACGAGGAGGACGAGGCCGGGGAGGACGAGGCCGGCGAGGAGACCGCACTGGACAGCACTGAACTGGACGAGGCTGAACTGGACGAGGCTGAACTGGACGAGGCTGAACTGGACGAGGCTGAACTGGACGACGAGGCCCGGGACCGGCCGGAGACCACATAACCCCGGAAAGAATGCGTCTCATCGGGGCGAGTTGCCGCCCGAGATCCTTACCAGGATGGAGATCTCGGGCGGCGACGCAAACCGGCTGAACTATCATCCACCTTGGGGGTTCGTCTCGAGGAGGAGAGGATCGTGGCCACGGATCCCGCGGAACGCCCGGTGCCGGAAATCGGCATCTGCAAGCGCGTCACCATGCTGGTCGGCGTCGACGGTTCCGAGAGCTCACTGCGGGCCCGCGCCTACGCGGCCGGCCTGGCCCGACGATCGAACGCCTATCTGATCATGGTCTATGTCCGGCAGATCGGGGCTCTCAGCACACTGAGCACCGGAGCCGGATCGGCGCTGATCGAAGCGGCCGAGGACGAGATCGCCACCGAACTGCGCCGGGACACCGAGGCGTTCCAGCAGATCTCGGGCCTGGACGTCGAGTTCGTGGAACGATCCGGAAACCCCTATCACGTTCTGATGACGCTGGCCACCAAACGGCAGGCCGACGCGATCGTGGTCGGTGCCTCTCAGCAGGCCGGACACCGGTTCGTCGGGTCACTGGCCGTGCATTTGGTGAAGAACGCCACGTGCCCGATCACGGTGGTGCCCTGAAGAATGTGATCCGCTGTAGACCGTTCACCGCCAAGACCGGAAATTACGGCATCCTCGAGCCTGACGGAGGCATCACATGCGCATCGGTCTGCCCCTGCCGTACAGCGGCAGCTTCACCGAGACGGTCGAACTGCTCCCCGACTATCACCACGCCGGGGTCGAGATCGTGTACGTCGCCGAGGCCTACTCCTTCGATGCGGTCAGTCAGCTCGGGTATATCGCGGCCAAGGTGCCCGGGATCGAGATCGCGGCCGACATCCTGCCGATCTACACCCGCACCCCCTCGCTGCTGGCGATGACCGCGGCCGGGCTCGACTACGTCTCCGGCGGCCGCTTCACCCTCGGGATCGGGGCCTCCGGTCCGCAGGTCATCGAGGGGTTCCACGGCGTCGCCTACGACGCACCAGTGGCCCGCACCCGGGAAGTGATCGAGATCTGCCGGCAGATCTGGCGGCGGGAGCGGGTCCAGCATCAGAGTGCCCGGTACACGATCCCGCTGGATGCCGCCCATGGCGGGTCCGGGCTGGGCAAGCCGCTGAAGCTGATCAATACTCCGGTCCGCGATCGGATCCCGATCATGGTCGCGGCGATGGGGCCACGCAACGTCAGCCTGGCAGCCGAGCAGGCCGAGGGCTGGGCGCCCTTCTTCTACCGTCCCGAAGGGGCCGAGCAGGTCTGGGGAAAGGCCCTGCGCGAAGGGTCGGCCAAACGTGACCCGGCGCTCGGCCCGCTGGACGTCGTGGTCCCGATCTCGGTCGCGATCGGGGACGACGTAGAACACCTGCTGGACGCCGCGCGTCCCCTGTTCGCCCTGTACATCGGCGGAATGGGGGCCCGGGGCAAGAACTTTTACCACGATCTGGCCAGCCGCTACGGCTACCAGGCCGAGGCGGACACGATCCAGGACCTCTACCTTTCCGGCCGCAAGGACGAGGCGGCCGCGGCGGTGCCGATCGAGTTGCTGCGCTCGGTGTCCCTGGTCGGCCCGCGCGGCTGGGTCGCCGACCGGCTGGCGGCCCTGGCCGAGTCCGGTGTGAGCACGCTGGCGGCCACCCCGCTGGCCGCGAGTCACGCCGACCGGGTGGCCACCCTCGAGACCCTGCGTGAGCTGGCGAGCTGACCGATGCGACTGACCGGCTCGGTCGCCCTGATCACCGGCGGCGCCTCCGGTCTGGGCCGGGCCACCGTGACCCGACTGGTGGACGGCGGGGCGCGGGTGGTGATCCTCGACCGGCCCGGATCGGCCGGGGCCTCGATCGCGGAGAAGTTCCCGGCCGCGGTGCGATTCTCGCCCGGCGACGTCACCTCCGCCGACGACGTCGCGACCGCCCTGGACCTCGCCGCGCAACTGGGCCCGCTGCGGATCGCGGTCAACTGCGCCGGAATCGCACCCGCCCACCGGACGATCGGCAGGACCGGGCCGTTCCCGCTCGACGTCTTCGAGCAAGCGGTCCGGGTCAACCTGATCGGATCGTTCAACGTGATCCGGCTGGCCGCAGAGCGGATCGCGACCACCGAGGACAGCGACGGCGAGCGCGGCGTAATCGTGAACACCGCCTCAGTGGCGGCTTTTGACGGGCAGATCGGACAGGCGGCCTATGCGGCGTCCAAAGCCGGGATCGTCGGGATGACCCTGCCGATCGCCCGGGACCTGGCCGGGGTCAGGATCCGGGTGGTCACCATCGCGCCCGGTTTGTTCGACACCCCGCTGATCGCCGGGCTACCGGCGGAGGCCCGGGCCAGCCTCGGAGCCCAGGTCTCGCACCCGTCCCGGCTCGGCGACCCGGACGAGTTCGGCCTGCTGGTCACCCAGATCATTGCCAATCCGATGCTGAACGGCGAGACCATCCGGCTCGACGGCGCGATCCGGATGGCTCCTCGCTGATCACTATGCCCTCCCGCTGATCACTATGCCCTCCCGCTGATCTCGAGGGTCTAGAGCAGTTCCAGGATGGTGGCGTTGGCCTGACCGCCGGCTCGTTTTCCGGTCGGTGTCCGGACGGCTTCGACGATTACTGCATCACGCACGGGAGGCTCCCAGGGACGGCACGCGGAAATTTTCACGGTACTTCGCACCCATCCTTCTCAGGTCGGCGCAAGCCCGGCAAGGACGCCAGCTAACCTCAGCTCAGGATGAAGGACGTAACGCTGTCCATGCGATGCCTGGTCTCGCCCGCGCGCGAGGTTCGGCACTTACTTGATCTCGTCCAAGAGCGGGACTCCGAAAACCCCGCAGAACCGCCTGAATCCGATGAATCTGGCCAGGCCGAATCTGGCCAGGCCGAATCTGGCCAGGCCGAATCTGGCCAGGCCGAATCTGGCCAGGCCGAATCTGGCCAGGCCGAATCTGGTCGGCCGGTGTGTTCGGTCCTGGACTGGGCCCGCTGGGGATTGATGGCCCTGACCGGCGATCCGGAGGGCTGCCCCACCGCTCCGAGCGCCCCGGTGGCCGCCCGAGTGCTGGCCCTGGTCACCGCGATCGAGGTGGTCACCGGCCGGCGGGGGCGCCCGGTGCGGCTCGATCCCGCGCATCTACTGGCCGGGCGGGCGGAACTGCACGGCTGGTCCCGGCGCGGAACCCGCTCGGTGAACCGCACCTGCCGTCTGCTCCAGGCCCAGGACGGCTGGCTGGCCGTCTCGCTGTCCCGGCCGGACGACATCGACTCGGTGCCGGCCTTGCTGGGCCGGCAGTTCCAGGGCTCGGCCTGGGAGGCCCTGCGCCAGGCCGCCGCCGGGCGGACCGCCGCCCCGCTGGTCGCGACGGCCCAGTTGCTCGGCATCCCGGCCGCTGTCCTGGGCGCGGACTCCGAGCTGGCCCCGGTGCGGATCACCCGGCTGGGCGATCCGGCGCCGATCGCCAAGGCCCCCGATGTGGTGCTGGATCTGTCGGCGATCTGGGCCGGGCCGCTGTGCGCCCACATCCTCGGCCGGGCCGGGGCCCGGGTGATAAAGGTCGAGGATGTCCGCCGTCCCGACAGCGCCCGTTTCGGGCCGGCCGCCTTCTACGCCGAACTCCACGGCGGGCATGATCTTCAGGTGCTGGACTTCTCCACGCCCTCGGGCCGGGCCGAGCTTCATCGGCTGGCCGATCGGGCCACAATCGTGATCGAAAGCAGTCGGCCGCGGGCCCTTCGGGCGCTCGGCCTGGTCGCCGAGGACTGGCTCCGGCACAAGCCGGGCCGGACCTGGGTCTCGGTGACCGGCTACGGCCGGGATGATCCGCAGCAGCGGGTGGCGTTCGGCGACGACGCCGCCGTGGCCGGCGGGCTGGTGGCCTATCCGCCGCCGGACCCGGATCGCGGTGCGGCCACCCCGGTGTTCTGCGCGGATGCCATCGCCGACCCGCTGACCGGGATGTACGCGGCGCTGGCGGCCGCCGCCTCCCGGGCCGGCGGGGGCGGTCATCTCATCGATGTCCGGATGGCCGGGGTGAGCGCCGACCTGGCCCGTCCGGCCGAGGGAGCGGACTGCCCGCACCGCATTTCGCCGTCCGGCGACGGCTGGAGCGTCAGCCACGGACCCGAGACCATCGACGTTCAGCCCCAGTGACCGAACTCCAGTGACCGAACTCCCAGTGACCGAACTCCCGAAGGCTGAACTCCCGGCCCGGGCGGGCCGCACGCTGATCATCAACGCCGAGATCGACGGCCTGCCCGGGATCGACGTCCGGGTGGACACCGAGCAGATCCTCGCGGTCGGACCCCGGCTGCCCCGGCGCCCGGGTGAACCGGTGCTGGACGCCGGGGGCGCCGCCGTCCTGCCCGGGCTGCACGACCACCACGTGCACCTGCGGGCCGCCGTTGCCGCCCGCCGGTCGGTGCGGCTGGATCGGATCACCGGGCCCGCGGCTTTCGACCGGACCGTCCGGGCCACCGCGGCCGCTCTCCGGCCCGGAGCCTGGCTGCGAGGAGTGGGCTGGCACGAGCAGACCGCCGGGCGGCTGGATCGGGCCCGGCTGGATGCCCTGGTGCCCGACCGGCCGGCTCGGGTCCAGCACCGCAGCGGCGACCTCTGGGTGCTGAACACCCCGGCGCTGGAGGCCGTCGGCGGCCCCGACACCGATCTGGACCCGGTTGCGGTCGCTACCGGGCAGCTCTGGCGGCTTGACGGCTGGTTGCGCGAGCGGATCGCCGGTCACGCCGACCCCCAGGCCTTCGCCCGAGACCTGGGCGACCTGACCGCTCAGGCCGCCCGGGCCGGGGTCACCGGTTACACCGACGCCACCCCCGGCCGCGACCAGACCGACGTCGACGTGCTGTCCGCGCTGGCCGAGGCGGGCGTGGTCGGCCAGCGACTGCTGCTGATGACACCGCCCGGCCTGCGGCCACCGGACTCGCCGCGGGTCCGGCTCGGCGCCCATAAGATCATTTTGGACGACGCCGGCCTACCTTCCGAGAGCGACCTGGCCGAGGCGATCCGGGCCGGGCACCGCCGGCAGGTGCCGGTGGCGATTCATTGCCTGACCGCGGAACAACTGGTGATCGCGACGGCCGCGCTGCAGCTCGCCGGCTCGGGCACGGCCGGATCGCCGGCCGGTGACCGGATCGAGCATGCCGGGGTGGTGCCCCCGGGGTACGCCCAGTTGCTGCGGCGGCTCGGGGTCGCCGTCGTCACCCAGCCCGGTTTCATCGCCGATCGCGGCGACGACTATCTCCGGGACGTGCCGGCACCGGAGCAGCCCTGGCTCTACCCGTGCGGATCGCTGCTGCGCAGCGGGGTCGCGGTGGCGGCGGCTACCGACACCCCGTTCGGGCCGGCGGACCCCTGGCTCTCGATCGCCGCCGCCGTCGCTCGCCGCACCGCGGGCGGGCGCATTCTCACCCCCGGCGAAAGAGTCGATCCGGTCACTGCGCTCAACCTCTTCCTTGCCGATCCGGAGGATCTGGGCCGGACCCGGCGAGTCCGGCCGGGCGAGCACGGGGACCTGTGCGTGCTGGACCGGCCGCTGACCGAGGCCCTGGCCCAGGTGGTGCGGGACCCGGGCCACAACCCCGTCCGGACGGTTGTGCTCGGCGGGCGGCTGATTCCCGCGGAAGGATGATTCCCGCGGAAGGATGATTCCCGCGGAAGGATGATCAATGCTGCTCAGGCCCGGTGATTTCCGCGTTGCCCTGAGGGATCTGGCCTGGGGACTGATCGACGCCATCCAAGATCTCCCGTAAGATCGGACGGGGAGGTTCGGGTGGGATCGTTGCGGATCGGGCAGTCGCTGGTCAGTGTCGTCGACGACACGAGGGTCATCGTCGTGCGCACCAGCGACCGAGATGTGGTTCTCACCTGTGGCGGCCGGGAAATGATCAGCGACACCGATGACCCCAGCGAAACCAATGGCCCCAGCCCCGGCGACGTCCACGGTTCACTGCCGGAGGCCGACCGCGGGCCGACCGCCCTCGGTAAGCGCTATGTCTGCGCGGACGAGTCGGTGGAGCTGTTGTGCCTGCGCGCCGGGCAGGGCCGGCTCGCGCTGAACGGCCTGCCGCTGCGGATGAAGGCACCCAAGCCGTTACCGGTATCGGACTGACCGAGGGCGAATCTCAGCTCTCGCCGTCGGCATCCCGGCCGATCGTGAGCGGTTCGTTGGTCAGCAGCCAGTACAGGCCGAGTTGTTTCACCTTTTCGGAGAACTCGTCGAATTCGACCGGTTTGACCACATAACTGTTCGCGCCCCCGGCGTACCCGCCGAGCAAGTCGGTCTCCTCCCGCGAGGAGGTCATGATGACGACGGGCAGGAATTCGGTCCGCGGGTCCGCCCGAATCGCTCTCAGCACGTCCATGCCGCTGATCTTGGGCAGGTTCAGATCCAGCAGGACGACGGTGGGCTGGTCCAGAACGTCACGGGCCGCGAACAGGTCCCGGGCGAAGATGTAGTCCAGAGCCTCGGCGCCGTCACGCACCACCGTGATTTCATTCAGCAGTCGATGACGTCGTAACGCGCGACAGGTCAGGGCCTCGTCATCGGCATTGTCCTCGACCAGCAGAATGCCGGACCGGGTGATATTCATGCCATTCTCTCCGGGAGGGTGAAGTGAAAGGTGGCGCCGTGGTCGAGAATGCTCTCCGCCCAGATACGGCCGCCGTGCCGCTGGACGACCCGCTGCACGGTCGCCAGCCCGATGCCGGTGCCATCGAAGTCCTGCGGACTGTGCAAACGCTGGAACACACCGAAAAGCTTTGCTGAATAGGCCATGTCGAATCCGGCTCCATTGTCGCGCACGAAGTAGCCCGCGCCGTCCCGGCCGAATTCGATCCGGCCGACCGGACGATGCCGGGTGAATTTCCAGGCGTTCGACAGCAGGTTCTGCAGCGCGTTCGCGAGCAGGGTGGCGTCACCGATCGTGGTCAGGCCGGACTGGATCACGGTTTCCACCTCCCGCCCCGGGTCCTCCTCGGCCAGCCGGGCCAGGGCGGAGCGAGCCAGCGCACTGAGATCGACCGATATCGCGTCGAACTCGCGATGAGTCACCCGGGCCAGCGTCAGCAGGCTGTCGATCAATTGAGCCATCCGCTGAGCCGAACCCCGCACCCGGGCCAGGTACTCCAGCGCCGTCGCGTCGAACAGGTGTGCGTATTCCTCGGCCAGGGCCCCGCTGAACCCGTCGATCGCCCGCAACGGGGCGCGCAGATCGTGGGCCACTGAATAGCTGAACGCCTCGAACGCGGCCCCGGCCGATTCGGCCGCGCTCTTGGCCGCGAGCAGCGCCACCTCGGTCTTCTTGCGCTCGGTGATATCCCGGATCGAACTCGACACCAGCATTCCGCCGTCCACCTCCAGCGTGCTGAGGCTGATCTCGACCGGGAACTGGCTGCCGTCCTTGCGCCGTCCGGACAGTTCCAGGCCGATGCCCATGGATCGCGTCCCCGGCACCGCCACGTATCCGGCCCGGTGCTGTGGGTGGATCGCGCGGAATTTCTCCGGCACCAGAATTTCGATCTTCGCACCGAGGAGTTCGGCTCGCTGGTACCCGAAGAGACTCTCGGTCTGGGCATTGACCAGCACGATCGTCCCGTCCGGCTCGGTGATCACCATGGCATCGGGAGCGGATTCGACCAGGCCGTGGAACCGGTCCTCGACCCGGCGCCGCTCCGAGACATCCCGCACCGCCACCGTGACCAGCACGCCGTCCGGGGTCGGCAACGAGGACAGGCTGATCTCGGCCGCGAACTCCACCCCGTCGCTGCGCCGGGCGCACAGGTCACGTCCCTGGCCCATCGGCCGAGGATGCGGATTGTCGGCATACCAGCGGCGGTGGGTGAGATGCGCGGGACGGAATTCTTCCGGCACCAGATCATCGACCGGGCGGCCGACCAGTTCGAGGCCGGTGTAGCCGAACAACTGCTCGAATTGGCTGTTTGCGGTCACGATCCGGCCACTGGGATCGACGAGCGCGGTGGCATCGGGGACAGCCTGCAGCAACCAGCGCATTCGCTGACCTTCCGCGCTGCCCCAGGGGGCAAGACTCAACCCGCCCTCGGTGCTCTCGATGCCCTTGATGTCACCCACCCCATAATCTCAGTCAGAGCAACCGGCCACGCACCGGCCTGGAGGCCGCCTCCCCAATCGGGACGTAATCCCCTGGCGTTTTCATAGCTATGAGTATACATCTGATTACTCTTTGCCATCGATGGTCAGGTACGGACGGACGAAGGAGCGGGCTCGGAGGCCGGACAAACCCAGGGGTGGCGTGGCACCATCTCGCAAATGACCAGACCGATCAGGAATCACGTTGCCGACAGCCACGATCTGATCCGCGTGCACGGAGCCCGCGTGAACAACCTCAAGGACGTCAGCATCGAGATCCCGAAGCGCCGGCTCACGGTGTTCACGGGAATCTCCGGCTCGGGCAAGAGCTCGCTGGTGTTCAGCACGATCGCCGCCGAGTCGCAGCGGATGATCAACGAGACCTACAGCGCCTTCGTGCAGGGTTTCATGCCGACCCTGGCCCGGCCCGAGGTCGACGTCCTCGAGGGGCTGACCACCGCGATCATCGTCGACCAGCAGCGGATGGGGTCCGACCCGCGCTCCACGGTCGGCACCGCCACTGACACCGGGGCGATGCTGCGCATCCTGTTCAGCCGGCTCGGGAAACCGCACATCGGCTCGGCCCAGGCCTTCTCCTTCAACGTCGCCTCGATCAGCGGAGCGGGTGCGGTCACCCTGGAACGCGCCGGGCGCACGGTGAAGGAGCGCCGCGCCTTCAGCGTCACCGGGGGCATGTGCCCGCGCTGCGAGGGGCGCGGTTCGGTCACCGACATCGACCTGACCCAGCTCTACGACGACAGCAAGTCGCTCAACGCGGGGGCACTGACCATCCCCGGCTACAGCATGGACGGCTGGTACGGCCGGATCTTCGGCGGCTGCGGCTTCTTCGACCCCGACAAGCCGATCAAGAAGTTCACCAAGCGCGAGCTCAACGATCTGCTGTACAAGGAGCCGACCAGGATCAAGGTCGACGGCATCAACCTGACCTATGAGGGTCTGATCCCGAGGATTCAGAAATCGTTCCTGGCCAAGGACGTCGACGCGCTGCAGCCGCACATCCGGGCCTTCGTGGAGCGGGCGGTCACGTTCACCACCTGCCCCGAGTGTGACGGCACCCGGCTGTCCGCGGCGGCCCGATCCTCGAAGATCAAGGGGGTGAACATCGCCGACACCTCGGCGATGCAGATCAGCGACCTGGCCGAGTGGGTACGGGGGCTGGACGAAACGTCGGTGGCCCCGTTGCTGTCGGCACTGGGAGCGACCCTCGACTCGTTCGTCGAGATCGGGCTGGGTTACCTGTCGCTCGATCGCCCCTCGGGCACGCTCTCGGGCGGCGAGGCCCAGCGGGTCAAGATGATCCGCCAGCTCGGGTCCTCGCTCACCGACGTCACCTATGTCTTCGACGAGCCCACCACCGGCCTGCATCCCCATGACATCCAGCGGATGAACGACTTGCTGCTGCGGCTGCGGGACAAGGGCAACACGGTGCTCGTGGTGGAGCACAAGCCGGAGACGATCGCGATCGCCGACCATGTCGTCGACCTCGGTCCCGGCGCCGGAACGGCCGGCGGCAGGGTCTGCTTCGAAGGCTCGGTCGAGGGGTTACGGACCGGCGAAACGATCACCGGCCGTCATTTCGACGACCGGGCCGCCCTCAAGGAGACGATACGCACACCCACCGGCGCGCTGGAGATCCGCGGGGCGAGCGCGCACAATCTGCGGGACGTCGACGTCGACATCCCGCTCGGCGTGCTGGTGGTGGTGACCGGCGTGGCCGGGTCGGGAAAGAGCTCCCTGATCCACGGCTCGGTGTCCGGCCTGGACGCGGTGGTGTCGGTCGACCAGACCCCGATCCGGGGCTCGCGACGGAGCAACCCGGCGACGTACACCGGACTGCTCGAACCGATCCGCAAGGCGTTCGCGAAGGCCAACGGCGTGAAGCCGGCGCTGTTCAGCGCCAACTCCGAGGGCGCCTGCCCGACCTGCAACGGTGCCGGCGTCATCTACACCGACCTGGGGATGATGGCCGGTGTCGCGACTACCTGCGAGGAGTGCGAGGGGAAGCGGTTCGAGGCCTCGGTCCTCAGCTACCGGCTCGGCGACAAGCAGAACGCCAAGGACATCAGCCAGGTGCTGGCGATGTCGGTGACCGAGGCCGAGGAGTTCTTCGGCGCCGGCGCGGCCCCGATCCCGGCGGCGCGCGCCATCCTGCGGCGACTTGCCGACGTCGGGCTCGGCTACCTCAGCCTCGGCCAGCCCCTCACCACGCTGTCCGGCGGCGAGCGGCAGCGGCTCAAGCTGGCCACCCAGATGGCCGACAAAGGCGACATCTACGTCCTCGACGAGCCGACCGCCGGTCTGCACCTCGCCGACGTCGAGCAGTTGCTCGGGCTGCTCGACCGGCTGGTCGATTCCGGCAAGTCGGTCATCGTGATCGCGCACCACCAGGCGGTGATGGCGCGGGCCGACTGGATCATCGACCTCGGCCCCGGCGCCGGTCACGACGGCGGCCGGATCGTTTTCGAGGGCACCGCCGCCGACCTCGTCGCCGACCGCTCCACCCTCACCGGCCAGCACCTCGCGGCCTACGTCGGCCCCCGGCCGATCCACGGGACAGACTCTAGAAGCCGCCCTGCCCAGCGGCAGCGTGGCTGACCTGGACGGTGTGGGTGACGCAGTCGGTGCCGGTGCCGGTGAGCAGATGTAACAGGAAACCGGTCGGCTCGGGCACGTAGGTCAGCGGCCGGTCCGCGCGCAGGCACAAAGCACTCTGCCGATAGGTACTCGGGGCGACGGTGAGCAGGCTGCCCGCGAACGCGGCCGTCACCGGGCGATGCAGGTGACCGGCCAGCACCCGGACCACGCGGGGATGACGGGCGATCACCGCGGCCAGCGCGGCGCCGTCCTCCAGTCGCATCCCGTCCAGGAAAGGAATCCCGACCGGGATCGGCGGATGATGCAGGCCGATGAACGCCGGAACGTCCGGGCGGCTCGACAGCACCTCGTCCAGCCAGGCCACCTGTTCGGGTCCGAGCCGACCCGAGTCCGATCCCGGCTTCAGCGAATCCAGCGCCACCAGGGTGGCCTGTGGATACTCGACCGCATAGCGCGCCTGCTTGCCTCCACCCAACTGGACCCGGCCGCCGAATACCTCGACCAGAGCGTCCCGGTCGTCGTGATTGCCGACGATCAGGTGCAGCGGAAGCGGGAATGCGCCGATCACCTCCCGCAGCAGGTCGTACTCGCCGACCCGGCCATGGTCGGCGAGATCACCGGTGACGACCACGCAGTCCGGTCGCGGATCGAGGGCCAGCACCCGCCCCAGCGCCCGCTGCAGTCCAAAGGCCGGTTCGGCCTGCAGGGCGCCGGTGGTGAGGTGCGGGTCGCTGAGGTGCGCGATCAACATAATCACTCCCGGGGAACGAGGTTGGACGCCGAGCGGGGCCGCCGGTCTCCGGCGACCACGCTCGGTTGTTCTCTGTTCCGCGTTGTTCCCGTGTTCGCTATCTAGAAGTCGCTCACGGTTTGCCGACCAGTTGCTGTAAAGCGCTCCGGGACAATGGGTTCGCCGCCGCCGTGGAAAGGTTACCCGCAGCGGCCAGGCCGGTCACGGTGGGGTTCGGCTGCGGGTTGGGGGCGCACTTCTTGTCGGAGGTATTCCCGGCGACCCGCTTCGGAAGTTTCCCGGTGGAAAGGTAGCTGGCGATGGTGTTGTCGGTGCAGGCCACCCCGTACAGCGAGCCGGCGTGCGTGGTCCCGCCGACCCCCTCGACCAGAACCGACTTCGGGTACCGCTTGCGCACCTCGAGGGCACCCGAGTAGGGGGTGGCCCCGTCCAGGGTTTCATTGATCAGCAGGATGGCCGGGGCCTTCTTGCCGTTCACGACGACCGGCGTGCCCGCCTTTCCGGCCCAGTTGATGCAGGGGGCGTTGAACCAGGCGTTGCTCCAGGTGAGGAAGGGCGCCTGGGCGTACGTCGCATCGTTGTCCTGACGCCAGGTCGACCACGTCTTCGGCCAGGTGACATCGGTGCACTGGGTGGCCAGATACATCGCATAGCCGTTGTCCGACCCCTTCGTCTGCGGGTTGGAATCGTCGAACAGCTCCTTCACCGGCTTCCAGTCCCCGTCATTGACGTAGGCGGCGAAGACCGTGGTCAGTTCTTCCCAGGAGTACACCGAGTATCCGGCGTCCAGGAACACGTCGTTCCACTCGTCGGCGCCGATCTTGCCACCGCCCGGGGTCTGGCCCAGCTTCGTCTGGGCCGCGTAGAACGCCGTCTCGACGGCGGCCTCGGTGCTGCCCAGGTGGTAGACGCTGTCGTACTTGGCGACCCAGGCGAAGTAGACCTTCATCACCCGCTCGAAAGCGACGTCCTGATCGAGGTTCGCCTTGTACCAGACCTGGCGCGGATCAACCACCCCGTCGAGCACCATCCGCCGCACCCGGGTCGGGTACTTGGTGCTGTACACCTGCCCGAGATAGCTGCCGTAGGAGAATCCGTAGAAGTTGATCTGCTTGCGGCCCAGCGCCTTACGCAGGCTGTCCATGTCCTGGACCGTGTCGGTCGTCTTCACATGGTCGAGCAGTTTGCCCCCGGCCTTGTGACAGGCCGCGGCATAGGCCTTCGTCCGCTGAAGCCAGGTGGTCTCCAGCGTCGTGGTCGTCGGGATGTAGCTGGGCCGGTTGTAGGTGACGTATTTGGCGTCGCAGGCCAGGGAGGGCTTGCTGGCCCCGACCCCACGCGGGTCGAACCCGATCCAGTCGTAGGCGTAACCGGCCTTCTTGGGCACGTAGCGGCCCAGCACGGAAAGGCTTAGCCCGGATCCACCTGGACCGCCGGGGTTTACCAGCATGACGCCCTGGTACTTCTTGGCCGAGGTGGTGTGCTTGATCCTCGACACCCGAAGTTTGATCATGGTGCCCTTGGGATGAGCGTAATCAAGAGGCACCGTGAGCCAGCCGCACTGGGCGGCATAGTCGCCGACCAGACCGGTACTCGCCGGACACTTCACCCACTTGATCGGCTTCGGCGTGAATGCGGTCGAGCTGGTGGCCGAGGCGTTGAGATCGCTCGAGCCAGCCCTGCTCGCGCTGAGATTCGCCGTTCCCGCCGCACTGGCACCGGTCCTACTCGTCCCGCCCGCGAGCACCGGAGCAGCCTGCGCTCCGGACGCCAGTGCCGCCCCACCGGTCGCGAGGCTGAGCGCCGCCACGACCCCTACAAATTTCTTCATAACCATCCCAAGTGAGCTGCAGTCTGCGGTCGTCGTCCCGATCCTTCGGGGGCCGCGCCGCAGATTGTTTCGTCACAAAGGGTGCGATGACAAGAGATACGGGGATTATTTACCGATCCAGGACGGCCCAGCCGTGCGCGGGAAGCCGAATTCGGGCGGTATCGCTACCGGGATCGACCACGACGGCTTCACCGGCCAGCAGCGTACCCACGCCCAGTCCCGGGACGGACTGCTCGGCCGGGCTGTCGGCCAGGTTGAGCGCCACCAGCAAGCAACCACCGTCCCCGGCTGTTTCGTAGCTGAACTGCTGATTAGTCAGGTTCAGACGCCGAATTTGAGCACGGTTCAACCAGGGGTGACGGCGGCGCAGGCCGATCAGATCCTGGTGCAGGCGATAGCAGGGTGTGCCGAATTCCGCAAGCTGAGAAGGATTTTCGGGGAAGGCGGGGCGGATCGCGTCGTCTCCCCCGGCCCGCTCCTCCTTGATGCCCCGAAAGGCCTGCTCGTCGCCGGCGTAGATCGAAGGAGTACCACCGACGGTCAGCAGAATGACCAGGGCGTGCGCCAGGTGACGGTCGTCGTCCAGTCGGCTCGCCAGTCGGGTGACGTCGTGATTGCCGACAAATGTCAACGGGACGAAGGTTTCGAGCAAGTCGTTGTGACGATCGAGCGCCCAGGCCAGTTCGAAGAAATTCCGGTCGTTGAGCGAACTCCAGATCGCCTTCCACAGTTCATACTGCGTGACCGAATCCGCGGTGCTGTCCCGGACGAATTCGCTGTAGTCGCCGTGCAGTACCTCGCCGAACAGATAGGCCTGCGGATGCTCGGCCCGCACCCGCGGCAGAACCGAAGCCCAGAAGCTGACCGGAACCGCATAGGCGGCGTCCAGACGCCAGCCGTCAGCCCCGCGGGCCAGCCAGTGATTCATCACCGCCACGACCAGATCGGCCACCTCCGGCTGGTCGTGGTTCAGGGCGACCAGTTCGCGATGCCCCTCAAAGCGCTGGTAATCGGGCTCGGTTCCGGGCGGCCAGGGCCCCGCGGGCCAGGTGAGCCGGAACCAGGACGCCGGCGCCGCTTCGGGCCCCTCCGCGAGCACCTGGGCAAAGGCGGGGAAGTCACGGCCGACATGATTGAAGACGCCGTCCAGCAGTACCCGTAGCCCGCGCTCGTGGGCGGCCTTGATCAGGGCATCGAAATCCGCCTCGTCGCCCAGCCTCGGATCGATGCGGTAGTAATCGATCGTGTCGTACCCGTGGGTCTGCGAGGCGAACACCGGGCCGAGGGCCAGACCGGAAGCACCGAGTTCGACCGCATAGTCCAGCCATTCCTGCAACCGGCCGAGCCGATGCCGCACCGGCTGCGACTCGATCGGGGGCGATGAGCTCAGCGCGGGTTCAGCCCCGACGAAACCCAGCGGATAGACCTGCCACCAGATCGCGTGCTCGATCCAGTTACTTCGCATCGGAAAAACCCGTCGTGAGGTCGAGGAGCCAGCCGCCCCCGCGATGGCCGACAGGCTACCCCATGCCGAAGTTGGCACCGGTCGGCAATTCATCGGGTCAGGGGCTCCGGCGACCAGGTCCGAGCTAGCGGAATATCCATTCCGGATGCGCCGTTGTCGACTGAGCGGCGGAGAGATTCCGCGTCGTTCAATCCGCTAGCCCGCATCGGTGCCCGCTAGCCGGCAACCCGTCCCCCAGCTCGAACAGGGAGTCTCGTGGCATCCGAAACCCGTCGTACGCATCAGCAGGTCACTTTTGCCGTCCTGGCTGCGGCCGTGGCCGCCTACGCCCTGCTTCAGTCCCTGGTCACGCCGGTACTGGGGACGATCGCGGTCGACCTGCACACCACCCAGAACACCGTGACCTGGGTCCTGACCTCATACCTGCTCTCGGCCTCGATCTTCACCCCGATCATGGGCCGGATCGGTGACGTCGTGGGCAAGGAACGCGTGTTCGTGATCACGCTGGTCGCGCTGGCGGCCGGTTCACTGCTCGCGGCCGTCGCCACGAATGTCGCGGTGATGATTGGAGCCCGGGTGATCCAGGGGATCGGTGGTGGTGTGCTGCCGCTGTCCTTCGGGATAATCCGGGACGAGTTCCCGAAGGAGAAGGTCTCCGCGGCGGTCGGCCTGATCGCCTCGCTGAGTGCGGTCGGCGCCGGGCTGGGAATCGTGCTGGCCGGCCCAATCGTCAACGCGCTGAACTACCACTGGCTGTTCTGGCTACCGATGGTGGTCACCATCGGCGCCGCGCTGGCCGCCCACTTCTTCGTGCCGGAATCGCCGGTGCGAACCCCCGGGCGGATAAGCTGGGCCCCGGCCGCGCTGCTGTCGGCCTGGCTCGTCTGCCTGCTCCTGGCCCTCAGCCAGGCGCCGACCTGGGGCTGGGGTTCGGTCAAGGTGATCGGCCTGCTGGTCGCCGCGCTACTGCTCGCCTTCGCCTGGATCGGCGTCGAACAGCGCTCGGCCAGCCCGTTGATCGACCTGAAGATGATGCGCCGGCCGGCAGTGTGGACCAACAACCTGGTCGCCCTGCTGATCGGTTCCGGAATGTATGCGGTCTTCGCCTTCCTGCCGGAATTCGTCCAGACCCCGGCCAGCGCCGGCTACGGCTTCACCGCCAGCATCACCCAGTCCGGGCTGATCCTGCTGCCCTCGGCGATCGCCATGTTCGTGGTGGGAACGCTGGCCGGCCCGCTCGCTGGTCTGATCGGAGCCAAGACGGTCGTGATTCTCGGCTGCCTGATCGGGGTCGGTGCGATGGCCATGTTTGCCTTCGCCCATGACCAGAAGTGGGAGCTCTACGTCGCCACCGCGATCATGGGGGCCGGCTTCGGGCTCGTGTTCGCGGCCATGTCCGCCCTGATCGTGAACGCGGTGCCGCAGGAACAGACCGGCGTCGCCAGCGGGATGAACGCCAATATCCGGACCATCGGGGGCTCCATCGGGGCCGCCCTGATGGCCAGCATCGTCACCTCCAACCTGAGCGCCGGCGGATTGCCGAGGGAATCCGGCTATACCCACGGGTTCGCGTTTCTCGGCGGGGCCCTCGTGGTCGCCGCCCTGGCCGCACTGCTGATCCCCAGTGCCGCGGCGATGCGGCGGGCGGTCCAGCCGCTCCTGGACCAACCCCGCGCGGACGAACTGGCACACGGTCAGCTCGCCATGGTCCCGGCCGGCACCGTGGTCGCAGACCAGCCGGAGTGAGACAATCGGCCCTCGATCAGAGCCGATCGGAAAGCAGGGCCGATCGGAAAGGCCGATCGGAAAGGCCGCCGGACATGAGGCTGAAGATGGACAACCCGACCAGCGTTGGCGGGCACCACAAGCCGATGCGCCGCGACGCCCAGCGGAACCAGGAGCTGGTTCTCGACGCGGCCCGCGAGGTGATCTCCGAGTTCGGCACCGACGCCAGCATGGAGCAGGTCGCCTCCCGGGCCGGCGTCGGGGTGGGCACGGTGTACCGCCGCTTCCCCAACAAGGAAGCCCTCGTCGATGAACTGGTCCGGCTCATTCTGGATGAGCTGATCACCGCGGCCCGGGAGGCGCTGGCCCGAGCCGACGGCACCGGTCTGGAGAGTTTCCTGCGAACCTGCGGGCAGGCTTTCGCCGACCACCGCGGCTACGTGGACAAGCTGGTCAGCCACATCAAGACCGAATGCGGGACGACCCTGAACGAACTGATGGGCGATCTGCTCGCGCAAGCCAAGGAGCACGGCCAGATCGGCTCCGACGTGACGATCGGTGACATCCGGGCCACCACCTGGGCGCTGCGCGGCATCATTGAAACCACCGCCACCATCGCCCCCGAAGCCTGGAAACGCCACCTCGACATCCATCTCGCCGGCCTGCGGACGGCGCCGCTGCCGACCCGCCGTCCGAGTCTCAGCCGCGCCCAACTGTCCCAGATCAGCGGCGTGGTCCGGAGGCGCTAGACGCTGGCGAACCCGGGCCAGCGGGTGGCGGCATCGACTCCGGACACCGGAATCACCACCAGTTCCACGATCCGCCCGAACAGGACGGCCACTGCCCGTACGGTTCCGGCCGGGTCGGTCGGCGACTGCTCGGCCAGCACCGGAGCGGGCAACGAGAGCCGGCCATTGGTACACAGCAACGATTTCACGTTCCCGGCAGCGATGTTCCCGAGCTCGGCGATCACGTCCAGGACGTCCTCCGGCGCCGGTTCCGTGACCCCGAGCAGGGACTCGGCCAGCACGGTGGCCAGGGTCGCTTCGGCCCGAACTTCAACCCCAAGATAGGAATCGTCGGACTCGTCGTGAATGATCAATCGCGAGTTGGCCAGCAAGACGTCGGGGAGCGGCCGGTGAACCGGGGTGGCCTCCTCACCCAGAACCATGGCGATGATCTCCACGAGCATGATTTCGAGCTCCGGGCGCGACGATTCGAGGGCCTGAAAGTCGGTCACGAGCCACCTTCCGAGACTGATTTTGCTGCCTGCTGGTCGGTATGCTGAAACACGACGGTGCGTTCCAGATCAAGGCGAGTGAACTGGGCGCCGAGACTTGGGGTGCTTTCGGCCCCACCGAGAAGGAGGAATCCTCCCGGCCGCAGCACCGAACGGGCATACCCGATGACTCGCCGTTTGGTCTCGGGATCAAAGTAGATCAGAACATTGCGCAGAAAAATGATGTCGCAGACCGGAATGGTGGTCGGCGGGTCAGCCAGGTTCGCCCAGGTGAAAGTGGTCAGATTCCGGACCTCGGGGCTGAGGGTCCAGGTACGACCGGTCTTCTGGAAGTGCTTGGCCAGGTAGGGCGCTCGCATGCCCCGGTTGACCTCGAGCTGTGAATACGTAGCGGCCCGGGCTCGTTCGATCATTTCGTGAGAAACATCGGTGCCGATGATACGGGCGTCGTACTGGGGGTTGTGCGGCAACCAGTCCAGCAGGAGCATGGCCAACGAGTAGGCCTCCTGACCGCTGGAACAGGCCGCCGACCAGATCGTGATCGTGCGACTGGTAGAGGTTCTCGCGACGGCCGGCAGCAGATGCTTCCGGAACGCCTCAAAAGGTGCCGAGTCACGAAACCACAATGTTTCGTTCGTGGTCAGAGCCTCGATCACCGCGTCGCTGAGTTCGCGGTCGCCCCGGCGCAGCCGGTTGATCAGAGCAGCCAGGGTGGGCTCTCCGTGCGGATGCAGCAGCGGCACCAATCGGGCCTCCACCAGGTATTCCTTACCGGGCTGCAGGTCGATGGCGCTGCGCTGACGGACCAGGCCGGCGATGAACCGGAAGTCGGGCAGCGCGATACTCATGGCTCACTCACCGGACCCCGTGGATCGTCATCGAGCAGTACCTGCATCGCGCTCTATCTCCAGACGCCCTGGGGTGGTGAATCAGCTGACCGAGACTTCAAGGTCGGCCAGCACCTTGCGGGCATCGAGCGCCAGCAGCAACCGGTCCGGCAAGGTGTAAGCGCCCAGGATGAGGTCGCGGGCTTTTTCGTCCACCGTCGACGGCGTGGCCTCGAACGGAAGATTCGACACCTCGACCACCCCGTCAATAGCGTCGACCAGCAAACTGATCGGCTCGTCGTCGACCCGGACAACGATGTTCACCGGGTTGGTGGAGCTCTCGGCGGAATCCAGCCCGAAACGGATCCGCAGATCCACTGCGGTCAGCACCTCGCCTCGCAGGTTGATCAGGCCGGCGATCTCCGGAGCGGAGAGCGGGACCGGGGTGATCGAGCGCACCCGCATAATCTCCTGGACCAGGGTGACGTCGACGCCGAATAGGTACCGGCCGACCATGAAAGTCGAAAGCTGGGTCATAACATTACCTCCGGATTGGAACAACACCGAGGTGGTCATCGGCCGATGGGTCGAAGAGTTGAGTGTCAAAAAATTTCGGGTCGGCGGCGAGGACGGCGGCTTGAACGTCCAGGAGTTCGACCACCCGATCGCCGACCACGACGCTGCCCAGCAGGGCATGATCATCGATGTCGGAGCGGGAGCCGGTACGTTCGGTG
>Ga0265340_10000394_pt1 | contig 23302 bp, 17 predicted proteins | sample 4CB225metaG_FD_202082 | JGI IMG/M metagenome (GOLD analysis project Ga0265340, IMG submission 202082) | Rhizosphere microbial communities from Carex aquatilis grown in University of Washington, Seatle, WA, United States - 4-CB2-25 metaG | ecosystem: Host-associated > Plants > Roots >...
CATTGCTAGGGTCCATCGAATCAACCAACTTCAGAGCACGGCTCTTCATGTCCTCGCGACGCAAATAACCTTTGCGCTCTAAGGCGCGCAGATGGTCGTTCACACCGTTGGTGGAGCGGATCCCCATGTGCTCTCCGATTTCGCGGAGTGTAGGTGGATAGCCCCTCTCGTTGATGGACTGCCGTATGAAGTCCAGCGTTTGCAGCTGGCGTTTGGTCAGACCCTGCATGGTGAGTGCAGGATACTGAACGGGTGTTGGCGAGTCAAATTCGCAGCGTAGAAATGCAAATACGCCCTGAAAACGCCTATCGGGTCCATTGGCCGAGCAGGAGTCTTGGGTTACTGTGCTGAAACCGTGAGCAGCAGCCAGCCACCCCCACCTTCCCCGTCAGTCGGCCGCCTCTATTCGAAGCGTCCACTCACGGACAGGAACGTGAGCTTGTCGTTGGTCTCCCGAAGCCGCGTGCTCAGGAGCCTAACGAAACCCCACAGGATCTCATAAGCAAGCTCCTTGCGCGAGAACAGCAAGTCGTCGAATGCGTCCTTGGGTATCGAGAGCAGCACGCAGCTTTCGTGAACGATCGCATCCGCTGAACGGGGGGATTCGTCGAGCAGGGCCATCTCACCAAACACTTCGCCGGGGCCGAGAATCGCCATCGCCTCTTCACCCATTCCACTAACATTGCGACTAATTCGGATCTTGCCGTCGAGGATAACGTACATTCGCTCGCCGGAGTCGCCGTGGTGAAAGAGGTAAGCACCCTTTGCGTGCTCTTCCTTGGCCGCAATCGCCAACAACAATTCCAGCGCAGCAGGTTTGAGCCCTTGAAAAAGGGCTGCTTGCTGGAGTGGCTCAATGGGTGAATTCATTCGAGCAAGCGTCAATATATAGGGAGCCGTAGTGAACCGGAGCGGAAAAGTACCGCGCGCTGTACTTTTCCGTGGAATCACCAGACCTGACCGGGGATTGAGAATCTGCCCCGCCAGAGGTCCGTGAGCTCACCGCTGGAAGGTGACACCAATCGGTGGGGTCGTGCTCACGATGGGCTTGCCATCGCTGTCGAGGCCGACACCGTAAGTTTTTCGGTAGGCGCACTGTTGAGCTAGGCGACCAAAGCCGTGCCCCGGGTCGCTTAGTACGGTCACCTTCATAGCCCGCCCATCCAAGCCCACGGTGACCACGACCCGAACTTTCATGAAGTTGATCTGATCCGTGTCAGCCTCCGGGGGAAAACCGCAGTCGTTCCAGACCGTGTCCACGGGCACGGGATGACGAGAAAGATCCGGTTTGGTTGCCACGGCGTCGGGACTGCCGTTGCCTGTGCCACCAACCTTCCCCGCCGGCTTGGTCAACCCTTGTCGAACTGGGGTCGTGGAAAGGCCTTTGGACGACGTGACCCCGCCCACATAACGATCGCCATCCCCGGATACGAACCCATCGCCAGTCAAATCCAGCGGCGCATCGGGATCCGTGGCGGCGGTCAGAACCTTGCCTGCCTGAGCAGGCGACGGCGGTGGAGGCGCTTCTGCTGGTTGACCTCGGCTCGGCACGCGTGCTTGCACGGGCTCGGGTTTGGCCTCTTCCACGGGTGGCGGGGGTGGAGGTGGCTTCTGCGGCGCCATTTCCACGGCGTAAGTGGAGCGAATGTCGTCACGTACCGCCGATTGCACGAGTGCCGCAAAGGCACTCATGTCGAGCAACGAAGTAAACCCGTGGGCAGCCCCTGCACCGTGTACGGTCAACGCAAATGCGAGCCCAACTGCCATACCAAGGCGGTTCTGACGCTCACCCATCGTCCGAACGCGGGCAAAAGGGTCCGGGCGATCGCACGACAGCAAAGCCCGTGCATCACTATGCACGGGCGCGACCGCGGCTGGCACCACTTGCGGAAGCTCGGTTACCTCGGGGCCATCCCCGTCATCTTCGTTTCGTTGCAAGTTATTGCCAACCGTTGACATTATTAAGAAGCACTCAAGGTGATGGTTGCAATGTCGGCGCCACCTTGTCCACGGATGGCGCAACCGCAAATGCAATCTTTGACACACCCGCTCGGTTAAGCAGGTCGAGCACGTGAATTACACGTCCGTGCTCGACTTTGGAATCAGCACGAATCACCGCGCGCAGATCCTTGTTCTTTTCCTTGGCTCGCTTTGCGAGGCCGCTGATCAAGTCGTCGTTGGCTACCGGCGTTGAATCAACCACGGTCTTGCCATCAGCAGTCAGTTCCACGGAAAATACCGTTTGAATGCTTTCACCACTGGCAGCCTTCGGGAGGTCCATGGGCATGCCCTGAGACACGATGATGCGCGCCGTCACCATGAAGATGATCAACAACACGAGCATAACGTCCACCAGCGGTGTGACGTTAATGCCAGTGATCATCTCGTCGTCGCCATTGCTTGCTCCAGCCATATGGGTTCAGTCTTCCGCCGCTGGCGAATCGTTGTTTGCCACTAGGTGCGAGAGCAACACACGCGTGAGCGCCTCGGTGTTCGCCAGAATGGACTTAGTTTTGCGCATGAATGTGTTGTACGCCATGACCGCGGGGATTGCGACTGCAAGGCCGATAGCCGTTGCGACTAGTGCTTCAGCAATCGCGGCCATGACCTGCTGAGGTGCCATCCCCGCCGCAGCCGTTGCAGCAGCCGAGACCTTGTCTTCTTTGCCCAGGGCTTCGAAGGCTTGAATGACGCCAATAACCGTGCCGAATAGCCCGATGAACGGCGCGTTGTTTCCAACCGTGCCGAGAAATGCCAGTCGCCGTTCAAGTCGCATGCGTTGCAGAGCCGTCGCGCCCTTCATGGCTTCGTCTGCGGCGCGAGCCCCGCGATCAGCCTCGGCAAGCCCAGCACTCACCACGGCTGCCTCAGCGCTAGGTGATCCATCAATGAGCTTCTTCGCTTCGTCCATATCCGACGCCCGCAGCGCCTTGCGAAACTTCTCCGCCAGCTGGGCAATGTCATCGCGCAGGCTAAAATAGAACCACGTGCGCTCGAGCATGATCGCTACTGACACAACACTGAGGCCGATCATGAACCACATGACCCAACCCGCACCAAAATCCGACATTAATCTCTGAAGCCATTCGACCAGATGCATGCTCGAAAACCTCGACCTTCAATTTCTCAATGATAAAAAAGCCACGTTCGCGTGGAGCGCGGGCAGCGCTACCTTGAAAAGTACCTCGCCGCTGCGCGGACGGGGCCTAGCACATTCGCTGGACTGACCCCACCAATACCCGGGTAGCCAGCGTAACGCTTGCCGCAGACCATATGTTCCCACAAAAGTCACAAATGATTTCGGCCAGCCGTTCACCGCATTGGTTTTGTTCGCGTGCACATCGCCACCTCGCGGCATTTTACGACGCGGATATTTTCGTCTCATTGTGAAAGTGTCACGCGCTCATTCACGCCGTACGAAAAGCACAGCAAGGGCGTTGCGCTGGAGCGCTCGACACTGGGTTGCACGTTACATCCCAAGCCTCGATCTGTTCGCAGCAGCTGGCAGCAAAGTTCAATCGGAGCTAGCACTTTGCTGGCGCCATGGAATCAACGCCAGTCCCAGCGCCGGTCGCCGCTGAAACGAATGTCGACTCGCCGGGTGAATCATTAGCTGCCGGGCGTTATCTCGTCTACGGCCACTTGGGCCAAGGCTCGCAGGCAGAGACTTTCCGCGCCGTAGACAAACAACTCGGCAAAGCGGTGGCAGTGAAGCGCTTTCGCGTTGGACACGCCAGAGCCTGGAAAGATGTGGAGCTTGCGGAGCGAGAAGCTCGCATCCTTGCTTCGCTGAACCATCCTGCGTTGCCCCAATACTTCGACCACTTCGAGGAAAACGGCTGCCTGTATTTGGTCATGGAGTGTGTCGAGGGCCAGTCGCTGGCGGCCTACGTGAAGCAAGGCCACCGCCTGAGTCTGCTCGAAGTGCGCCAGTTGCTCGACACGCTCTCCAATGTACTCGAATACCTTCATACGCGGGTACCACCAGTCATCCACCGGGACATCAAACCCGGCAACATCATCCGGCGCCCGGATGGCACTTTCTGTTTGGTTGATTTCGGGAGCGTACGCGACGGCCTCCGCCCAGAAGGGGGCAGCACGGTCGTCGGCACTTTCGGCTACATGGCGCCCGAGCAGTTTCAAGGGCGCGCAATGCCGGCAACCGACGTGTACGCGGTCGGTGCGCTACTGCTTGCACTGTTGACGGGAAAATCCCCTGATGAATTGCCTCACCAGGGCCTTGGGATCGACGCGCAAACCGCACTTGGTGGTGCGTGGCCTGCGCCATGGGTCGAGATGATTGCGCAGATGGTCAATATCAACCCCGACCAAAGGCCATCGCGTCTTGCCCCGCTTCTAGAAACGCTTGACCAGCGCACCGCGACCTCACCCCGCAACAACACCAGCCGACCAGCGCAGACCAATATTGCCGACAGTGACAGCGAGCGCGATCCCGATGCTGCATTTACCGTCATGGTCGGATCGGGATTCGGTCTCATACCCTTGCTGGCGCTAACCCTGGTTCGAATCGTACTTCTCGTCGCCCTGGGCATCGTGGTTCCGTTGGTACTACGGATACTTTCCATCTTCTTTGGTGCACCATTGCGCCAGGCCGCCGCTCAGGTTTCCGCGGCAGGGCAGCAAGCCCGTGCGCGATTAGCTGACGTTGCCGGCCATTTACAGCGAGCCGAGCCTTTCGTTTTGCAGGGGCGACACTATCGCCGCCGGGAGCGAAAGCGCGCGCTCAAGGCTGCGCGTCGCGCTTGGAAGGCAAACGACTGGCGGGACCACATGGAAGACTGGCGTGCGCACATGGAAGACTGGCGTGCTCATGAACCTGATTGGCGCCACCCGACGCGCATCGACGTGCCCAGCACGAGCGACGACAATAACGATCAAGATGAGGAGCACCGCCGCACGCCGCCCCGCGGTAAAGACCGTTGATTGAGCAACGCAGGTGGTAAGGGTTGGTAGTGCCACCCCATCAACGACTGCCTGCGGGCATGGCGTTCAGCGTTGCTGCCCAGAAACGACATCCTATGTGTCGCTTCTGAGCAGCCCTGCTGTAAAAAAGACATTTTTGGGTCTCCGGTTAGCGGAATACCCCTTGGAAAGACATTCCAATGTCGTTTTTAAGCAGCCCTGCTGTAAAAAAGACATTTTTGGGTCTCCGGTCAGCGGAATGCACCCCTGGAAAGACATTCCAATGTCGTTTCCAGAGAGCGAACCGGGTTTCGACACCAATTGCGGGTCGTTGCAAGGGCACAATTGCCCGTGTACCGCCACGGATGAATGGTGCAGACACTTTTCCCGCTCAGCTCCGACCGCACTTGAATCTCATCGCCCACTCGTTGACTCTTATGGATCGATCCCCAAATCAATGTAGGCATCGAGGATGCCCATCTAGCGGCTGCCCCAAGCAGGTCAGCGCTCTGCGAGCGGAAGAAGCATCATGGTTGAACTAACGGTAACTGGCATGACGTGCGGCGGATGCGTCAATTCTGTCAAGCGAGCTCTTGCGCGCGAGTTTCCTGAAGCCGACGTGCAAGTGAACCTTGAAACAGGACTCGTGCGTCTCGACGGTAATGTCGATCGGGCACGCGCGGAACTCTCGATCAAGAACGCTGGTTTCGGCGTGGCAAGTGCATCGCCTTGACAGAATCACTGACCACGGTTCCGGTCACGCTGCGCATCGCAGGCATGACCTGTGCGACCTGCGCGGGTCGCGTCGAACGGGTACTCTTGGCTCAACCGGGGGTTTCGAGCGCAAACGTGCACCTGGTCCATGAGCGCGCGGAAGTATTGATTGCGCCCGGCACGCCGATCGAATCGCTGTGCGAAGCAGTTGAAAAAGCCGGCTTTGATGCAACACCGGAGCGGAGCAAGAATCGGCAGGTAGTTGCCAAGGAGGATGAGCTGGCCTTTGCCCGGCAGGCCAGGCGCGAGGGTTGGTTGACACTGGTTTCGGCACTCTTGAGTTTGCCGCTTCTCTTGCCGATGTTCCTGATGTTTTTTGGGTCACATCGGCACTTGAACGCTGGGGTGCAGCTAGTACTCGCAACCCCGGTTCAATTCTGGCTCGGCGCGCGTTTCTATCGAGCAGGTCTCGCTTCACTGCGCGCGGGCACGGGCAGCATGGATACGCTGGTGGCGCTCGGCACCAGTGCCGCCTATTTCTACAGCTGTCTGGTACTGCTGCAAAACGGTGACAGGCCTGATCTGCCCCTTTATTTCGAAGCATCGGCAACAGTCATCACATTGGTCCGCTTGGGTAAATGGCTGGAGGCGCGCGCCAAGCGCAGTACCACCACTGCGCTGCGGGGACTGATGGCACTGCAGCCGGAGCGAGCAACCGTACGCCGCAAGAGCCGCGACATCGAGGTCCTGATCGAAGAAGTGTCAGCGGGCGACGTTGTCGTGGTTCAACCGGGTCAACGGGTGCCCATTGATGGCGTCGTCATCGAAGGGCAAAGCGATGTGGACGAATCGCTGCTCACCGGCGAGAGCTTTCCGGTTCTCAAGCGACTGAATGACGCCGTTACTGGCGGCACGCTCAATGGAAACGGGCTGCTCATCGTGCAGGCCACCCGAGTCGGCCAAGATTCCACATTGTCTCGCATTATTGAAATGGTGTATGGCGCCCAGGTCAGCCGGGCACCGATTCAGCGCCTGGTCGACCGAGTTAGTTCCATCTTCGTTCCCGTGGTACTTGCCATCGCAGCAGTCACCTTCCTTGCCTGGTGGTCACATACAGGCAACGTTGCACCAGCCCTGGTGGCCGCGGTCAGCGTGCTGGTCATTGCTTGTCCTTGCGCCCTCGGGCTCGCAACACCAACGGCAATTGTGGCGGGCACAGGTGCTGCGGCACGCGCCGGGATCTTGGTCCGCGACGTCGATGCCCTGGAGCGGCTGAGCCAAGTCGACACGGTAGTGTTCGACAAGACCGGCACACTCACCCAAGGCCGACCTGAAGTTGTCGAGATTCTTGCATACGGCGTCGAGCGCAACGTGGTCTTGCAGCTCGCTGCTAGTGTGCAGCAAGGCAGCGTGCATCCACTGGCAAAAGCAACGTGCACGGCCGCCGATGCTCGCAATCTGCCCCGTGACTCGCTCACCGATTTTAACAACGTGACTGGACAGGGCGTTGCAGGACAAGTCGCAGGCCAGCGCGTGCTGGTTGGAAATGCGGATTGGGTTGCGTCACACTCAATTGACATTGCTGATTTGCGCAAATCGCTCGCTGCGTACGAAGCCCGCCTATGGACCGCCGTGGTCGTGGCACGTGCCGGAGTTGCAATAGGGATACTTGCCTTTTCTGATCCTCTGCGAGCAACATCAGGCCAAGCAGTGGCGCAGCTCCAGAGCCGTGGTTTGCGCGTCATGCTCCTGAGCGGCGATTCAACGACGATTGCGCTCCGTGTGGCGCAGGAACTGCACATCGATGAAGCCGAGGGTCGCGTGCTTCCAGAAGGCAAACTGCAACGCGTCCGCGAATTACAGAGCCAGGGTCAGCACGTTGCCATGGTCGGCGATGGGCTCAATGACGCACCAGCCCTAGCCGAAGCCGACGTTGGAATCGCAATCTCCGGAGGAACGGACGTGGCTCAGCACACGGCTCGCGTCGTGTTGATGCGACCAGATCCGGCCCTGGTCGTGGGTGTCTTTCAGGTGGCACGTGCAACACTTGCCAAAATCAAGCAGAACCTGTTTTGGGCGTTCATCTATAATTGCATCGGCTTACCACTGGCGGCCTTCGGGCGCCTCAATCCGATGTTTGCCGGCCTGGCCATGGCCCTAAGCAGTGTGAGCGTGGTCTCCAATTCGTTACTGCTTCGAAGGTGGCGCCCCCGCCTGGTTGCGGTACCCTCCGTCGCCAAAACAACGTGACTTGGTTCGAAACTCTCCGCAAAGCAACCGCCTCGGGTATCTGGTCACAAGGAGTGCGCGCCGCGCGCGTCCCTCGAGCAGTCGTCATCGAGAGCCGAACGGAGGAGCAGATCACGGCGCGGGTTCGCCCCGTTGGCAACGCTGTCGCGCCAACGGTCACGTTGTACTTGGTTGATGAAGAGTGGACCTGCGACTGCGGAAGTCCGCTCGACCCCTGTGCCCACATCGCAACTGTTGCCGTAGCCGTTCATCAGGGGCTGACCACGGACGCGGGGAGCGACTCGTCAACACCAACGGTCGACTCGGGTGCCGCACCGGTGCCGGGCGCGGCGGTTGGCCCCATCGAAAGGCGCCTAGGCTACTGCCTGTGGACGGATCCGCAAGGGCTAACCCTCTCACGGGTGCTGCTCTCGCCTGACGGAACATCGTCCCAACTCAAGACATCGTTGCACCACCCGACTGCGCGGGCGCTGATTCGAGAGATCATGCCGCGCGAGCAAGATCTGACGCTCGATCATCTGATCGGCAGTGCGCTCGGTCGATATCGGTTGGGGCCTACTCAAGCGGCTGTGCTCACGGCGCTTGCGGGTGCACCCAACATCCAGCTTGATTCGCAGCCAATCGCAGTCTCAACCGACGCCCTACTCCCCCAGGTGCGCGTTATCGACGCACCAAGCGGCGTGCATGTGGCCTTCGAACGACCCGGTGAACTCGATCGGATCGTGGGTGCGGGTCTAGGCCTCGCAGCGGGTGTGCTTCGCCCGCTGGGTGAAACCGAACTATCTGGCCTACGCTGGGAGAAATTGCCAAATCTGCGACACTTTGGCGCTGCGCAATACGGCGAGCTCGTGACCCGAGTCTTGCCGCAGCTGCAGCGACGTATGGTGGTGACTGTTGAAACGCAGCGGCTTCCGGGGTTAACGCGGCGGATTCTGCCCAGTGTGACGTTCGATATTCGGAGCGAAGACGAGACCCTCGTTGTCATTGCTCGAATCGTTTACGGCATTCCACATCTAGCTCGCATCGAAAACGACCGTTTGATCCAACTGGGCCCGACGGCGCCACGCCGGGACATTGGCGCTGAACAGGCGCTACGACTTCAAGTGCGCGACGAGCTCGATCTGCTCGTAGACCGCCCATTTCACTTGCAGGGGGTGGACGCCGCTCGCTTTTCACGCCGTTTGATGGATTGGCAACAGCAACAGGGCGCGGGCGAGACGGTCTTGCCTCATTTCAAAAGCGTCGAACTGGTGCCTGAGCTCAGCTATGACGATTCGTCATTGCGAGTGCAGTTCGTGGCCACCGCTGATGGTCAAACGGTAACCGTTGATTCAGACGTCGCGCTACGCGCATTCAACGAGGGACTCGAACAGGTGCCGCTCCAGAATGGTTTCTGGGGCAAGCTCCCCGCGGATTGGCTCAAGACTCACGGCAGTCAACTACAAGACTTATTGACCGCTCGCAATGCCTCGGGGGCACTCGCTCCAGCGGCGCGGGTGGCTCTAGCTAACTTCTGCCAAGGCACGGCACTCTCGATGCCGAGCACACTCGGGCCCTATGCCGCCCTGCTCGCCGAGGGGCTGCCGGCAGCGCCGTTGCCCGAGGATTGGGTGGCAGAGCTGCGACCCTATCAACATCATGGAGTCAACTGGTTACATGCGGTCAAGTCCGCATCGCTTGGGGCAATTCTTGCCGATGACATGGGTCTTGGTAAAACATTGCAGGCGCTCGGCATCGTCAAAGGCAGAACGCTCGTCGTGTGTCCTCGTAGCGTAATGCACAATTGGGTCAGCGAGGCCAAACGGTTTCGACCGACGCTGCGTACCAGTATCTACCACGGCCCGGATCGGCAACTCTGCCCTGACGCGGAGCTCACCGTAACTACCTACGCGCTGCTGCGCCTCGATATCGAGCCATTGAAGAACGTGCAGTGGGGCACAGTGATTCTCGACGAAGCACAAGCCATAAAAAACCCCGCCAGCCTGGCCGCTGAAGCGGCGTTTTCACTGAACACGGATTTTCGTTTGGTGCTCACGGGCACTCCAATCGAGAATCGACTGGAAGAGCTCTATAGCTTGATGCACTTTGCCAACCCGGGACTGCTGGGCGCCTTGAGTCAGTTCAAGGCTCGCTTCTGTGAGCCAATCTCCGCTGGGAATTCAGACGCCGCCCAACGGCTGCGCAGGCTCATCGGCCCCTTCATGATGCGACGCCACAAGCGCGATGTCCTACAGGATCTACCGCCGCGAACCGACTCTATTTTGTGGGTGCAACTGGATGACCATGAGCGGCAAGTCTACGAGCAACTGACGAATCAAGCGCGCACCATTGCTCGGGACACTTCAACCGGCCAAGGTTACTACCTTGCGGCGCTCGAGGCATTGTTGCGCTTGCGTCAGAGTGCGTGCCACCTGGGGTTACTCCCCAATCGAGTCGACGAGAATTCATCCAAGATCGAAAGCCTGGTGGCCATGCTCGAAGAGGTCATTGACGAGGGCCACCGAGCGTTGGTGTTCTCGCAGTGGACCAGTCTGCTCTCGAAGATCGAACCGCTCTTACGCGAGCGCGGAATCGAGTATTCGCGACTCGATGGCAAGACGCGAGATCGGCAAGCGGTCGTGGAAGCATTTCAAAGTGATTCCGGCGCCCCAGTTCTACTTGCCTCGCTGCAAGCCGGCGGGACCGGACTCAATCTGACCGGTGCCGACTACGTGTTCTTGACCGATCCCTGGTGGAATCCTGCCGTGGAAGACCAGGCCGCAAGTCGCGCTCATCGAATGGGTCAGACGCGACCGGTGTTCGTACACCGGCTAGTCGCCAAAGACACGGTCGAGGAACGTATTTTGGCTCTGCAGCAGCGCAAACGCCAGCTGGGCACACTGGTCGACGGAGCTGACCCAGCGGCGAGCCTCAGTCACGATGAGCTACTGGAACTCATCGGTTAGAGACACCCCCAAGAGTTTAGCCTACTCCGGATTACCGTACGGATTGCTGCTGTCTATCGGCTTCTGGCTGTTTTCGAGTTTCGCCTTTGCCATGGGCGCACCATTGGATGAGTTGGTCTTCGGCGCAGCTGAGCGTTCAAGCGCAAGACTGAGCGACACGTCTCGGTCAACATAGACGGTCAAACTTCGTGGTTCATGCTCTGGAGCCCGCGCGGTCAGCACATGCGTGCGTTGGTCACGCAGGACATGACCGTAGTAGTGCGCCGAGCTACCCAACAGCACACCGTCGAGCCACCACTGCGCCTCCGCTGGGGTCGCTGAAAGCTCAATGCGCACCGATTCTGGCACGGCAGAGGGGACAGCGGGCACCAGACTCGGCGCCGGCATCGCGACCGTAGCTAAGTCAGTCAACGTCGCCGAAGACGCGACGTGACTGACGGCTGAGATCGCCCGATTCCCCCACCAAAGCCCCACCGCGAGGCTCCCAACCAGGAGCCCCCCCAAGGCCGCTGTGACAGGAGCAGAGAGCGACCGGCGCTTGTGTTCTATATGCCGCACAGCCGTCGTATACGGATCGAGACTATTGTTGATCCCGAGTTCGAACTCAGGAATCGATTCAGGCCGTGGTGGATTCGAGGAGAGCGCCGGTAGACTCGGGATCGATGTACTGAAAGCCATCAACCGCTCGATCAAATATTCGGGGGGCGGCGCCAGGTCGCACAACGCAAGACCCAGCTCGGCCGCACCACGGAAACGATCAGCTGGGTTCTTCGCCAGGCACCGCTGGACGATGCGGTCGATTTCAGGCGCAACGCCGGGACAAAGTTCACTGAGGGGAACATGCGGTTCGCGTGCGATCTTGACCAACATGCGAGGCACCCAAGGGTCGCGAAACGGTGGCTCGCCCGCAATCATCTCATACAGAATTACGCCTAATCCCCAAATATCCGTGCGCGCATCAACAATCTTGCTGTTTTGCAGCTGTTCGGGTGAAACGTAGCTAGGGGTACCGATCAACGTGTTGCCATCGGTCAGGCTCCCCTCACCGTGCCGGGTTACGACTGAAGCGGGGATCTTTGCCACGCCGAAATCGAGGACTTTCACGTGCAACTGACCCTGCGGGAGCGCGCACATGAAGAAATTGCCAGGCTTGACGTCTCGGTGAACTATCCCCAGCGAATGCGCTTCAGCCAATGCATCGCACGCTTGCAGAATGACCTCACAAGCCTCTGGTTCGGTGAGCGTGTTGCGCACGCGCAGTTCTTGACTCAGCGTGCGCCCCTGCAGAAGCTCAAGCACCAAATACGGCCCCGATTCCCAGACGCCTGCGTCCGTGACTCTACACGTGTGCTTACTCATCAGGCGTGCCGCCAGTCGCGCCTCGCGAAAGAAGCGTGATTCGGCAGCAAGCGCCCGCGCAACGTCGGTTCGCAGAAACTTTACGGCGACGTTTCGGCCATGAAGCAGGTCTTCGGCCTCGGCAACGACACTCATGCCACCGCGTCCGATGACACGGCGTATGCGGTATTTGTCGTCGATGACCCGACCGGGAATCATGAGCTATTCTTCAAGGATATATCCATCAACGAAAGTTGCACCCTGCATTTCAGCGCGTGATCACGCCGGCTGACGGGAAGCCGCAGCGGGCTGCAAGCTGACATCTCAACTTTTCAAGAGCGCCGCGTCTGGAGCAGCGCTGAAGTAGTCTGCTAGTCGAGCTGAAGTTATGCCTTGGATCGACGCTTGCGCGCCAACCAAACAACAAGAGGATAGACCCCAAGCGAAAAGATCCCGAACACGACGAGAAGGACCAAAGAGGGACCGTCCTGACGAGGCGCGATTGCGAGCGAGCCGGCTGCCGATGTCTGCGTGCCTTTAGCAACCGCCAAGGGGTCGGCCGTACTTGCTGCTATTTGCTTGTTCCACTCCGGCTGCGCCACGGGAGGTGCTGGCTCTCGCGCAACGGCTGAGGCAGCAGCAGGGCCCGGCCCTATGGAGGGCGAGACAGCTGAAGCCACAGTAGGCATTTCACTCGGCAGCTTCTGATGATTGACCGGCTCCGGAGGTGCCACGCTCGGCGTTGTCGTACTCAGCGCGGCAGCTTGCTCTTGACTGGAGATGACCGCCGCCGGGGCGGGCGCGGCGGGACCAACATCGGGCTGGGCTCCAGAGTCCTTGGCATCGACCGAGCCAGCTTGCGAACCGACTGAAACGTCCGCAGCCGCACCCATCAGCATCGTTCCTCCAAACGGATTGACTGGCGGATGACTGCCACTCTGCCGCGCAACCGGAGGCGAGGAAGGCCGAGGAGCTGCCTGCCCCGGCGGACCAGATGGCTTCGACGGGGGGGCAGAGCCTTGTGCCACGCCTGGCTTCAAATCCGGCTTTGCAGCAGGAGGAGCTACGGCGCCTGGCGATGGCGGCGCCACCCCGATCATCGTCATTTTTGCTAGCTGCTTCTTCGGCACAGGAGCCGGAGGCGGAGCTGGCGCCGGCCTCGGTGCTGGACCGGTACCCCCACCAGGTACGGGGAGGCGCTGTGCCACGGCAGGCGGAGCATTCATCATTAGCATCGTGCCCTTGAACTTTGGGGCCAGTGCTCCTTTGATGCTAAAGCCGCATTTCTGGCACTTTGCGTTGTTTTCGTCGTTCTGCGTCCCACAATTCGGGCAAAACACTCAACTAACCTCCGCTCGATCGGATCGACTCGCTCCGTGGCGGAGCCTTCGGAGCCTACATTGAGCAGCGATGGTGCTCAAGCTAACTTCGCGGACAAGGTCGTATTTGATCAAGTAGTTGGGGGACCCAGGCCTGGTGGTCACTCACATAACCATTCGAAATTCCTTGCACAACTCGGCGTCTCGCGAAACAACCCGGCTGCCAGAGTCGACTTGACATCGGTGTTTGGCGGTCACTACCGTTCGCTCGCCTCGTGCTCCGCTGGTCGGACCGCGCGGATCTAAGAATTGCGAGCGGCGTCATCCCGGCAACGCTCACCCCAACGGAACCCACCATGGCATTTAGCCTCAACTCGGAGCAAAGCGAGCAGCTCGAACAGATTATTGCTCGCTATCCGGTCAAACAAGCGGCGTGCATTCCCGCTCTTGATCTCTGTCAGCGGGCCAACGGCAATTGGGCTTCAGACGAGGTGATTCAATTCGTCGCCGAACGCCTCGAGCTCAGTGCAGCCCAAGTGAGCGGCGTCGTTTCGTTCTATTCGCTACTGAACGAGAAGCCCCCTGGCAAGCGCCAGATCTGGGTCTGTCGCACGCTCTCTTGTGCACTGCGAGGATCCGAATCATTGTTGAAGCACTGCGAGGCACGGCTTGGAATCAAAGCGGGCGAGACCACTGCCGATGGGCAATGGTCCCTGAGAACCGCAGAATGTCTCGCCGCCTGTGGCTCAGCGCCTGTGGTGCAAATCGATGAGACCTACTATGAGAATCTCTCGATCGAGCAGCTTGAAACGCTGCTCAACGACCAAGTCGGCAAACCAAATTCATCGCCCTAAGACGGGAAACAGCGAATACCAACTGGAACAGCGCAATGCTGAAGCAAACGGATCTGATAACTAAACTGTACTCCAATCCCGACGGTTGCTCGATTGCAACCTATATGGCGCAGGGCGGCTACAGCGCCGCTGAGAAGGCCTTGGGAATGCCGCGCACGGCGGTCATCGACGAGGTAAAAGCAGCGCACATCCGCGGACGAGGAGGCGCTGGATTCGACTGCGGCGTCAAGTGGAGCTTCATGCCCCAGCCTGCAGATAAACCGCACTACTTGGTGGTCAACGCAGACGAAGGCGAACCGGGGACGTTCAAAGATCGAACGATCATGGAACAGAATCCGCACCTTCTGATCGAAGGCTGCATCATCGGCTGCCATGCGATTGGCGCGCACACTTGCTACATTTACGTGCGTCACGAACTGCACCAAGCCAAAGAACGCCTCTGGATGGCCATCGAGCAAGCGCGAGCAAAAGGCATTCTGGGCAAACACCCCTTCGGGAAGTCGCATGCGGTAGAGATCCACGTGCACACGGGTGCGGGGGCATACATTTGCGGAGAGGAAACGGCGCTGCTGAATTCGCTCGAAGGCAAACGAGGGGAACCGCGCTTGAAGCCGCCCTTTCCAGCACAAGCCGGCGCCTTCGGCTGTCCGACTTCCGTAAACAATGTCGAGACTATCGCAGCCGTTGCAATTGCGCTGCGCATCGGGGGTGATGCATTCAGTCGCATGAGCGTCTTGCACGCCTTCAACGACGGCGGGGTTCGCCTGTTCGGGGTAAGCGGTCACGTGAAGCGCCCCGGTATCTACGAAGCGGCCGTCGGATTGACGTTACGAGAACTGATCTATGACCTCGGCGGCGGAATCAGCGACGACCGGGAGCTCATCGGCGTCATTCCTGGCGGCTCCTCTTGTCCAATTCTGCTACCGAACGAAGTGGTCAATGTTCCGGGAGATCCGAGATTCGAGTCGTACAACGGCAAAAGCGTACTCGACTTGCCGATGGGCGTGGACACGTTTCGCGCCATTGGCACCATGTTGGGTACGTGCTGTGCCATCGTACTCAGCGATGCAGTGGACCCCGTGCTCGCGTGTCAAAACCTAATGCAGTTCTACAAGCACGAAAGCTGCGGTCAGTGCACCCCCTGCCGAGAGGGGTGTGGTTGGCTTGAGCGCATCCTCCAAAAGATCGTTGCTGGCACGGCCCGCGAAGACGAGCTTAATCTTGCGTCGGAGGTTGCATCGAACATTACTGGCAACACCATTTGCGCTTTTGGTGACGGCGCGGCGGGCCCACTATTAGCGTTTGTACAGAAATTCCGACCAGCCTTTGAAGACTACATCCGGAGCGGCGGGCAGAAACAGACCCGGCGATTGACCCTATGACCCTGGGAAGTACGTATTTCGTTCTTTGCGCGATCGCCTGCATTGCGGGTGCTCTCGTGACCGTCGTATCCCGTAACCCGGTTCGCGGCGTACTCGGCCTACTGCTCACGATCGTGGGTATTTCAGGGCTCTACATCAAGCTTCACGCACAGTTTCTGGCTGCCATTCAACTCATCGTCTATGCGGGCGCGGTCGTCGTTCTGTTCGTTTTCGTGTTGATGCTGCTCGGCGCCGATGCAACGGATCGATCAACGACACGGCGCTCGCTCGTCGCTCGTGCAGCAGGAGGTCTCGGCCTGTTCGTTATCATCACGCTGGGAGTGTGGCGCGCTCTTCAAGTCTACTCCCGCAGCGCGATTGGCAAATTCGGGGCTCTGCCTGATGACTTTGGCTCGGTCAAAGGAGTTGGGCGACAGCTGTTCGGAGACGCACTGCTACCGTTCGAACTTGCCACTGCCCTCTTGATTGTAGCCGTCGTTGGCGCAATTGCGGTGGCACAGAGTGGCAAGAAAGCCAGCATCAAGAATTTGCCGCAAGTCCCAAGCGCACACCGATTCTTCGCCGGTCCCGTCGAGCAACTGGACCCCACTCGGCCTATCGCCAAGGAGCCGACCCGATGAATGCTATGAGCTACCACGTCCAAGAATACGTACTGTTGGCAGCCTTCCTTTTCTCAATCGGGGGCGTCGGGTTCTTGGTGCGCCGCAACCTACTGATTCAACTCATGTGCGTTGAGATCATGCTCAACGCAACCAACTTGCTTCTGGTGGCCTTTAACCGGCTCCATTCTGCTGCGTTGACCGGTCAGGTTTTCGCATTTTTCGTAATTGCCGTGGCAGCAGCGGAAGCGGCTGTTGGCTTGGCTATTGTTCTCGGCTTCTTCAGACTCCGCCAAAGCGTTCACAGCGACGACGCGGACACCCTGCGGCATTGACCACATGAACACCTCATTATCACTGCTTCTGTCGCCCCGTGACTATGCGCCACTGCTGGTCATCCTCGGAATGCCGCTGCTCGGCGCCATCGTCAACGGTATCTTCGGCAAACGCCTCGGGCGGTCAGCCGTCACGCTAATGGCACTCGTTGCCGTCGGCGTTGCTTTTCTGGCCAGTGCTCTGAGTCTATGGCTCCTGATCTCGACCAGTCATGATGCTTCAGCCGCAAAGCGACTGACCTGGGATGGCTGGGAGTGGGTACGGTTGAGCGGATTCAACGACATTCACGAGATTCCAGTCCGGTTTGGGTTCGCCATCGACGCACTCAACGGCGTGATGTCAGTCATCGTTACCGGCGTCGGTTTTCTGATTCACCTGTATTCCACCAAGTACATGTGTGACGACCCCAGTTATCACCGCTTTTTTGCCTATATGAACCTATTCATCTTTTCGATGTTGGTTCTGATACTTGGCAATGGATTGCCAGTGCTGTTCGTTGGCTGGGAGGGTGTCGGGCTTTGCAGCTACTTGCTGATTGGCTTCTGGTTCACGGAAAAGGCCAATGCAGCAGCTGGCACCAAGGCGTTCATCGTCAACCGAATTGGTGACTTTGGGCTACTCGTTGCAATGGGCCTCTTAGTCCACTACTTGGGCGCGCTCGACTTCGAGGGAATCAAGGCCGGCTCTTTCCGGTTGGCGGGGATCCCAGTTGAAATTTGGTCAGGCACCAGCGCCCTCGCTTATGTCATCGGTCGCCCCCTCGAGCTGTTGGGGTTGGCCAATGCCGCCCACTGGGTGTTCACTCCCGGCTACGCCACGGCGGCGACGCTGATTGGTTTGTCTTTGTTCCTAGGCTGCGCCGGCAAGAGCGCCCAAATCCCCCTGTACGTATGGTTGCCGGACGCCATGGCGGGCCCCACGCCAGTTAGCGCTCTCATCCATGCGGCAACCATGGTGACCGCAGGCGTCTACTTAGTATGCCGCATGGCGCCCGTGTTTGCACTCAGTCCGTTTGCCATGTTCGTCGTCGCCCTCGTTGGAGCGCTAACCGCGGTGTTTGCCGCAACGATCGCCTTTGCACAACGCGACATCAAGAAAGTCCTCGCTTACTCCACAGTGAGTCAGCTTGGATATATGTTCCTCGGGGTTGGAGTCGGCGCCTTTACCGCGGGCTTCTTCCACGTGGTGACCCACGCATTCTTCAAAGCCTGCCTTTTCCTCGGTGCAGGCAGCGTCATCCACGCCATGCACGCCAGGATCCACGACAACAGCGCGTCGCAAGACATGAGCAACATGGGCGGACTTCGCCGCTTCATGCCGATCACGTTCATGACGTTTGCAGCGTCGTGGGCCGCCATTGTGGGCTTCCCGCTCACCAGTGGCTTCTTCTCCAAAGACGAAATCCTGTTCCAGTCGTTCACGCTGTCCGTCACCTCGCCCCTCAATGGTGCATTGATGACCCCGAGCGGCCCGCAGCAGGTCTTTGTATCACCACCGTGGGTTTCATCGCTTCTGCTCGCTCTAGGCACGCTCGGCGCCGTGATGACTGCCTTCTACATGACTCGACTCATCGTCGGGATCTTTGCGGGACAGTTCCGAGGCTGGTCAATAAGTGCCAGCGCTGTTAATGCCAGCGCTGATCAACACGCGCACGAACCGGCTAGCTCGCACGATACCGACGCGCACGGAGCGGTCACTCAAGGGCCAGCACCCCACGAATCACCCTGGGCCATGACGCTCCCACTCGTTGTACTCGGCGCATTGGCGCTATTTGCCGGCGTATTCAATGCAACCCCGTTTCATTTCACGCCTCTCGAACATCTGCTGAGCAGCGTGATGGGTGAATTCCCCAACATCAAGCCACGAGCCGGCAGCGCGGAACTCGAGCACATTCTGCTTCTGCCTGGGCTCCTGGCCTTCGCTTTTGGCACAGCCTGGGCTTACTGGGTGTTCGTTTACGCCAAAGGCGCTCCTGCGCGGCGGTTCGTTCAGCAGCACCCGAAGCTTCACCGCCTGGTGTTCGAGAAGTGGCGAGTCGACGAATTCTATCAGGAGACCATCGTCGGCAGCCTCGAGCTAATTGCCGATATCTGCGTCTGGTTCGACAAGTGGATCGTCGACGGAATTATCGCAAAGCTTACAAGTGCTGTCGTGGCCTTCGCGGGAAGTGCTTTGCGACTGCTTCAAACCGGACGGATACAATCCTACGCTGCGTTCATCGTGCTCGGTGTCGCTGGGCTCGGCTACTACATGAATACGCCGCACGCCGAGGCAACCGTCACCTCGGATGATTTGCTCGGCAAATACAAAGTGTCTGCTGAACCTGGTCTTGGCTACTCCTACCGTTGGGATTCGAATGGCGACGGCCGTTTCGAGACAGTCGGCTTCGGACCTCAATTGACTCTGGAGATCGCTCTTGATCGAACGGAGCGCCGCACCGTCGTTCTTCAGGTGCGTGACACATTCGGACGCGAAGCCACACGCAAATTCAGAATCGAACGTCCCGCAGAAGACCTCTCGGGCGCTGGTCCCACGCCAATGAACCCGATGGTCAACAATCACCCTTCCCCGCCCCCCGCCGCCCCTCCCGTGCGGACCAGCAAACCAGGAAATGCACCATGACCGCGCTCGGCCGCGTTTTTTTTGACATCATTCCGTACTTGCTGGCATTCGCAGTTGGCGCGGCGATCCCGAATCGCAACAGCCGGCTCGAGCGGCTTGCGTTTGGCGCCATTGGCCTACTCGTGCTCGCTTTCGTACGAGGTCTTTGGCCTGGGGCGCCTACCAGTGCTTCCCACCCAGATGAATGGCCACACCTGCTCAACGCAATTGTTCTCTTGCCGCTCGTTGCAGGGGCATTATTGCTAGTTCTGCCGCGCAAGTCAGAGGGGTTTCTGAAGGGCTTCACGCTTACGATACTGTGGCTCGACTTTGCCATTTCCTTGTGGTTGCTGCGCGCACCAATGGAGGTTGGCTGGCACTATCAATACATCGCGCCGTGGCTGCCTCGCTTTGGTATTCGCTATCACGTGGCAGTAGACGGCATCAGCTACTGGATGGTGATTCTCACTACGTTCACGACGCCGATTGCTGCCCTGGTAGCCTTTGGCTCGATCCGCGAACGTATCAAGGACTTCTGTTTCGCTCTGCTGCTGTTACACAGCGGGATGCTCGGCGCTTTCGTGGCGCTCGATCTGTTCCTATTCTACGTGTTTTGGGAGCTCATGCTGATTCCGATGGTCATTCTCATCGGTGTCTGGGGTGGCAAGGAGAGGATCAAGGCCGCCTACAAGTTCTTCCTCTTCACGATGGCGGGCAGCATTCTGATGCTCGTGGCCATCTTGTACATGGTCTTCACGCATAAACAGGTGGCTGGGTACTATACGTTCGACTATTTGGCCTTGCGTCACCTCAACCTGAGTCATACGGCGGCATGGTTATGCTTTGGCGCGTTTGCCCTGGCTTTCGCCGTCAAGATACCGATGTTCCCACTACATACTTGGTTGCCTGACGCGCACGTTCAGGCACCTACGAGTGTGTCGATCATCCTAGCCGCAGTGCTGCTCAAGTTGGGCAGCTACGGATACTTGAGGTACTGCATGGGCATGTTTGCAGGCCCGGCATGGGCGGCCGGTGCCAACCTCGCGGGTGCAGTCATCGTGGGCGGAATCCTGTACGGCGCGCTAGTGGCCTGGAGGCAAGACGATGTCAAAAAGCTCGTTGCTTACTCCTCGGTCGCGCATATGGGCTTTGTCATGCTCGGTCTCGCGGCAGCCACCCAAGCCAGCGTCCAGGGGGCACTGCTTCAAATGGTAAACCATGGCATCTCTACCGGCGCTCTATTTTTGCTCGTCGGTGTCATCTATGATCGTCGGCATACGCGATCGGTGGGTGAATTCGGCGGGCTCGCCAGCGTAATGCCGCTCTACGCCGCGCTCTTCGTCATTGTGACTTTCTCGAGCATAGGCGTCCCCGGTACCAACGGGTTTGTGGGCGAGTTCATGATCCTGCTCGGCACCTTCGCTTCGCAGAGCCTCGGAAGCTACGCGACCATTCAAGGAGTCGTGGCATGTGCGGGTGTTATTCTGGCCGCTATCTACATGCTCAGCGTGGTGCAACGGATGTTCTTCGGCCCCGTCACTCACGATGCGAATCGCGGCTTACCTGATCTAACGGTCCGTGAATCGATAGCGTTGGCCCCGTCCGTGGTCTTGATATTCGTGATCGGACTGTTTCCCTCAATCTTCTTGAACCAGACGAGCCAAAGTGTCGGCGCGGCCCTTGAGCAATACCGCAACGGCCGACGCGCGTATCAAGAAATGCCGGACGAATCGACGCAAGCAACGCTACTGCCGCGGCAAGGCGGAGCATTGGAGAAAGGCTATCCGGAACCTCCCAGCGGCTCATCAACTCCGGCACCACTTGCACAATCGGCGAAGACTGTGGTTGCTGCTGCGGGTGTCCAATGAATCAATTCATCTCGCTGTCTCCGTTCTGGATTGTTGCCCTCGGTTTGCTCTTGCTGATGCTGTCGGACTCCTTTGCGAGCGGCCCCGCGTCTCCGAGTGGCGGGGCGGAAGTGGGCAAAGCTGAACGCACGATTGGGCTGTCGATTGGCACGGCAGTCGTGATGTTCGCTGGCGCGTGCTTCGCGCTCGCCATGGGACTCTCCCAGTCCTCCTTCGCACATACTGTCGGCATTGCTCAGATCACTTTGGATTCATTTGCCTACTTCTTCATATGCGTGCTGTGCGTTCTGAGCGGACTCGCCTCTCTTTTGGGGGGCGCCTATTTGAGCGAACACCGCATCCACCACACCGAGTTCTTCCTGTTGTTGGGGTGGTCGACTTTGGGGGCAATGGCACTAGTATCCGCGGCTGATCTGATAACGCTGTTCGTGGCACTAGAAACGTTGTCTCTGGGCACATACTGCATGGTGGGCATGCGTCGGACCCCTAGAGCAATGGAAGCTGCGCTGAAGTACTTTCTGTTGGGCAGTTTTTCGTCGGCCTTGCTGCTGTTCGGCTCCGCGCTGCTCTACGGAGCAACCGGGCACACGGACTTCGCCGGAATTGCAGAGCAGATCCGACACGTCGGCGAAGGATCGCTCATCGTGCCACTTCTAGTTGGCGGCACGGTGCTCTTGCTCGCGGGTCTAATGTTCAAGATTGCAGCCGTACCTTTCCATGCTTGGACCCCAGATGCCTACGAAGGGGCACCCACCCCAGCGACCGTGTTCATGGCTGCCGTGGTAAAGACCGCCGCATTTGGCCTACTTCTGAGAGTGCTGTTGGTCATCTTACCGGACCCGCGCCTCATGAGTTGGGGAGTTGGTTGGACGGGCGGGATCGCTACCATCTCAGTAATAACGATGAGCGTCGCGAATCTGATCGCCAGTCGCCAGTCGTCGGTCAAGCGAATGCTGGCCTATTCGTCGATCGCGCACGCGGGCTACGCTCTCATCGGTGTCGCGTCCCTAGGCGGTTCGGCAGACGCGCAAGCGAGCGTGTCGCTGTATATCGTGGCCTATGCAATCTCGACTCTCGGTGCCTTTGGTACTCTGATTTGGGCTGGCTCGTATCAAGCAGAAGCAGTGAGTTATGCTGATCTTGCCGGATTGGGGCGTCGCAAGCCGGCACTGGCACTGGCCTTCTCACTCTTCGTGCTTTCTTTGGCTGGCATTCCACCCACGGCAGGCTTCTTTGGAAAGCTTACGGTCTTTCGCGCAGCCGTTGATGCCAACCTCCTTGGCTTGGCCGTCATTGGTCTGGTGAACAGCGTCGTCGCGTCGTACTACTACATGAAGGTCATCGTGGTGATGTACATGCAGGAGCCTGAGGAAGGCGCCATTCCTGCACGACCGCTACGTTCCGCTTTGCTGGGCACAGCACTGGTCGTTGCTGCATTGCTAGTTCTAGTGCTGGGTATTTTTCCAGAAACCATTCTCAATGCATTGGCGCATACGCCGTTCGCTGGACCCACTTCCTGAACTGTAGCAGAGTCAGTCTTTTCCTCTTTGTTTGCTTATAGGTACCCATGAAACAGCAATGCACAATCCACCGACTCGATTTTTACGCGCAATCCGGTCAATGGCGCGTCGTTCGGCATCTCGGGCTCATTTCGGTGCTCGCGATAACACTCGCGACGTCCTGCAAAAACAAGTTGGGACATTCCTCTCAGGCAGACGCCGGTCACCCACTACCCGGCATTTCGTCGGAGCAAGTGGACGCGATCAACAACGAAAGCAAGCAGCCGCTTTATGTTGGACCAACTGGAACCATTGAAGGGACGATCACGATATCCGGCGATGCCGCACCTGACATGACACCATTCATCGACGCGATTCCTGCCAATTGTGCCAAGGCGCAGGAGCTCTATGGAAAGCTCTTTCGTGAAGGCCCGGGGCGGGTCGTGGCCGACGCGTTGGTCGCCGTCACCAACTTCCATGGGTACGTAAAACCAAAGAGTAACCACGTCGACCTATCCGCACGTGATTGCGGCTGGCAGCAACGCACTATTGCATTGACCTATGGTCAACGCATCGACGTAAAAAGTGCGGACAGCCAACCCTACATTCCTCAGCTCCTGGGCGCCCCCACCGGTGCCTTGCTCGTCGCGATTCCCAATGGGGAAGCCGTCCCC
>Ga0265340_10000395_pt1 | contig 23293 bp, 22 predicted proteins | sample 4CB225metaG_FD_202082 | JGI IMG/M metagenome (GOLD analysis project Ga0265340, IMG submission 202082) | Rhizosphere microbial communities from Carex aquatilis grown in University of Washington, Seatle, WA, United States - 4-CB2-25 metaG | ecosystem: Host-associated > Plants > Roots >...
TACCCGGTCCTCGGTCTCGACGATCCAGGCGTCGGGATCGAAACGGATTTCCTTGATGAGGCGCTCTTCCACCGAGGCTTCCGGGATCGGCTCCTTCGAGGTCGGCGTGAAGAACCGCTCGATCGGCCGGCTGTCGTCATAGACCGTCTGCGGCGCCGGGATGTAGAGCATGGCGGAGCCGTCGAGCAGCGCCACCTTGACGAAGACCGCGCCGGCTTCTTCCGCCCCGCGCCTGCGCACGGCGCCGAACACGCCGGCGGTTTGGCAGCGGCGCAAGTAAGCCGCCACCCAGATGCTTGATTTCAATCGCATGGGGCGGACGATAGGACAGCACGGCTGCCGACGCCAGTCCGTCTGCTTGAATCAGGAAGCCGCGAGCGTTCTCCGCAGCCGCGCGATCGCTCCGGGCAGGCCGCGGACGTTCATGATCCGGCCGTTGGTGTCGTAGTCCTCGGAAAGCACGCGCGCATTCTCGTAGACGTCGCTGAGCAGCCCCTGTTTTGCGTAAGGAAGCACCAGCTGGTCATCGACCATCGCGGCTTCGAAAAACGCGATAACGGTCTCGCGCAGGGCCGCGACGTCCTCGGGCGACTTTGCGGAGAGCAGGATGGCTTCGGGGTGCTTTTCGCGCAGCGCGGCGCGATCCGCCTCGCTGACGCGGTCGATCTTGTTGAGGATCAGCCGCGACGGAACGGTGTCGGCGCCGATCTCGCGCAGCACGGCCCGGCTCACCTCGAGCTGCGATTCGTAAGTCGGATCGGAGGCGTCGACCACGAACAGCAGCAGCGACGCCTCGAGCGCTTCGGCGAGCGTGGAGCGGAACGACGCCACCAGATCGTGCGGCAGCTTCTTGATGAACCCGACGGTATCGGAGACCAGCACGCGCGGCCTGGTTTCGGGCCGCAGCTCGCGCACCGTGGTATCGAGGGTCGCGAACAGCTTGTCCTCGACCAGCACCTCGCTGCCCGTGAGCGCCCGCATCAGCGACGACTTTCCCGCGTTGGTGTAGCCGACCAGCGCGACCCGCAGCTGGTCGCGACGCGCCGCCCGGCGCTGGTCGTTGTCGCGCTGGATGATCTCCAGCTGTTCCTTCAGCTCCGCGAGGCGATCGCGGATCTTGCGGCGATCGAGTTCGAGATCGGACTCGCCGGCGCCGACGCCCTGCTGCCGTCCGCCGCCCGAGGATTCGCGCAAACGCGGCGAGACGTATTTCAGGCGCGCGATCTCGACCTGCAGCTTCGCCTCGCGGCTGTGCGCATGGCGATGGAAGATCTCCACGATCACCCCGGTCCGGTCGAGCACCTGCGCCCCGGTGGCGCGCTCGAGATTGCGGGCCTGGCTAGGCGAGATTTCATGATCGACGATCACGAACTCGGGCTTTGCCGGCGCATCGGGGTCCGGCTCGGTTTTGTCGGCATCAGGCTCCTTCCCGCCGGCATCTTCAAAGCGCTCGCGCGCCTTCGACTTCCGCGGTTTCGCCATCGTTTCGACCACGCCCGTCCCGCCGGTGATCGCCGCGAGTTCCGCCAGCCGCCCCTTGCCGAGCACGGTCCCGCCGCCGACCTCGTCGCGCTTTTGCGACATCGTGCCGACGACCTCGTAGCCAAGCGTCTTCACCAGGCGGCCGAGTTCCTCGAGGCTCGCGGCATGCGCGGCGTCGTCGACGTCGGGGGTCTGGACGGCGACGAGGATCGCGCGCGGAACGGGCGGTCTGGTTTCCATGATGCGGCTGTTGCCCGCTCCTTGTTAGGTCTGGCCGTACCTAGCACGTTTCCCACAGAGACAAGCGGCCAAACCGCCGTGTCCCGGCAGTTGCCTGACGGCACGTCACGCGGCTTTGCGGAGCGGAGTCGTTTCCCGCCGCCGCGCCGAAACGGCGCAGCCGCATTCATGGACCGTTCCGGCCTCGATGACAAAACCCCGCTTCTCCAGCGAGGCGCGAAGGGCCTCGTTGGCCGCCTCCTTCTGGGGGTCGACCCAGACCACCAGCACCCCGTTGGGACCGAGGAAATCCACCAGCCAGTCGAGCGCGACCTCGAGGGTCTTGAACGTGCGCCGCCGCCAGTCGACCAGCGCCACGTCGTATTGGCCGGCCGGATGGCCGCAATTTGCCGTGGCCGACGCGCGGGCAAAGCCGCGGCGTTGCAGTTCCAGCATCAGCTCGACGCCTTTCGAGCCGGCTACGACGATCCGGTGCTGCTTCGAGCAACCTGCAAGCGCCAGCATCGGCTCGACGATCCGATCGCCTGCGGGCGCGGTGTGAGTGGAAATCATGGGTTCACCCTTCGGGTCCAACTGTTGTCTGGAGCCGACGCGGGGATAGGACGGCTGGCCACCGGCCAGGCGTCGCGCGCCAGCCTCACCTGAGTGTCGAACGTGGCGTGGTCGCTGTCGCGAGGCCTGCCCACTCATGTCGAGTTCAAAGTGCCGGCGGCCGATCACTGCCTGCAGTGACTATCTCCACACGCCGGACTTGCGACAGCATCTGCGAGATAGGAGAAACGACATAAAGAAGCGAGACGGCGCAAAGGGGCGCCGTATAATAAGCGCATATGGGCTTCCGGGATGACGACTATCCCAGTCGAGTGGCACGGCGGAACGCGGCGAGAGCGGATGAAACGTCTCCGCCGCCCCGCTGGAGCCTGATCGGTTCTGATTGATCAGAACCGATCAGGCTCCAGCTTTTTGTTTTGACGCGTTTTCTTCGCGCGAACCGATATCCACTTCGCTCGAAAACGCACTAGTCGATCGGGTGACCAATCACGGCGGCGAGTTCGCGCACCAGGCGATCGCTCACCTGCCCGGTCACCGGCAGCTTGCGCTCGCGCTCGAACTTTGCGATCGCGGCCTGGGTGTCGGTGCCGACGGCGCCGGTCGGTTTCAACTGGCCATAGCCAAATTCGGTGAGCGCGCGCTGTACCGCCGCGACGCGCCGCGGGCCCGACAGTTCCGGGCGTGAGGACGCCGGGATCGGCGCGGGCGGCCGCAACGCCGCGGAAGGCGCCACCGGCGCCGCGCTGGTGGCCTTGACCAGATTGCCGAGCGGATCCGCGGATTTCAGTTCGATAGGCTTTTCAACCGGCTTCGGTTCGGCAGCCCTTGGTTCCGAAGCCCTGGGTTCGGCAGCCCTGGGTTCGAAAGCCGCCCTAGGTTCGAAAGCCCTTTGCTCTGCGACCCTGGTGTCGGAAATGGCTGCGTCGGCATCGAGCGGACGCGGACGCGGCAACAGGTTCGCGGCGGCCGATCCCGGCTGCGGCATCACGACAACCGAGCCGAACATCGGCGCCGGATGATGTCCGGTCTGCAGGAACAGCGCGTTGGCGAGGATGGCGCTGACGGCGGCGAACGCCAGCAGGCCCGCGACGGTGTCTTTCGGGCTATGCAGCAGGATTCGCATCGTCAGACCGCGCTCGGAATCGGCGTCGACCGCCACCGCGCGCGCACCGCGACGGCGGCGCGGCTTGCCTTCATCTTTCGCAACTTTCCTAGGCACTCTTCTTCACCTGATCGGTTTGGTCCGGGGTCGCGGGCCGCGTCACCGGGGCGAGCGTGGCGATATTACTCGATGGTTCCCGCGCCGTGAACGTCAGCGGCAACGCGACCGTCACGGTGGTACCCTCGTCGATCTTGCTTTGTACCGTCAACTCGCCGGCATGCAAGGCGACCAGGCTCTTGACGATCGACAGCCCGAGGCCGGTCCCTTCGTGGCGGCGCTGATAGGGCGTGCCGGCCTGGAAGAAGGGATCGCCGATCCGCTTCAGATCGTCGGCGGCGATGCCGACGCCGGTATCGGTGACGCGAAGCATCAGCCGCGCGCCCTCGACGTCGGCGGACACCGTCACCTTGCCGCCGCGTTCGGTGAACTTGATGGCGTTGGAAACGAGATTCAGCGCGATCTGCTTGAAAGCGCGCGGATCGCCGGTCATGAACGGCAGATCCTCGGGGATTCGGGTGACGAGATCGATGTCGTTCTCGCGCGCCTTCAGCGCCAGCAGGCTGCAGCAATTGATCAGTGCCGCGCGCGGCGCGAACGGCTCCGGCGTGATTTCGAAATTGCCCGACTCCATCTTGGACATGTCGAGGATGCCGTTGACCACCGACAACAGATGCTGGCCGGAATCGTTGATCAGCTGCGCGTATTCCTTGCGGCGCGTCGCATCCAGCATCAGCACCTGCTCCTGCACGATCATTTCGGAGAAGCCGATGATGGCATTGAGCGGCGTGCGCAGTTCGTGGCTCATGGTGGCGAGGAAACGGGTCTTGGCCGCGTCCGCCTGCTCGGCGGCGGTGCGCGCCAGATCGAGCGCCTGCTCCTGCAGCTTTCTGTCGGTGACGTCGCGCATCACGGTGACGACCTCGGATTCGGAGCCAGCGGCAGCGGGCGACGCCTGTTCGAGCGGCCGGCACCGCATCTCGACCCAGATGAAATCCACCTGGTGATGATGGCTCCGCTCGCCGCCGCGCGGCGCATCGCGCCGGAGACGGAATTCGACGCTGCGCGCCTCGCCGCCGCGCGCCGCGTCGGAAAGCGCGGTGAGATAGGCCGGACGGTCGGCGACGTGGACACGGTCGAACAGGCCATGGCCGAGCAACCGCGCGACCTGGGTTCCCAGCATGGTCTCCACGGCCGGCGAGATGAACTGCACCGCGCCGTTGCGGCGATGGCGCGAGATCACGTCGCTCATGTTGCGCGCCAGCAGGCGATAGCGGTCTTCCTCGACGTTGAGCAGCGCGACCCCGGTGCGCGCCAGCGATTCGGCGGCGAATGCGAGGCCCGCGGCATAGAGCGTCGCCGATGCGACGCCGAACGCCATGAAGATGCCGCGCAGCAGCGGGTTCGCCGCGGGCGCGGGCAACAGGCCGAAATGTCCCGATACGATCAAGAGCGCGGCGCAGGAAAGCGCCAGCGCGGATGCAAACGCGACCACGCGGCGCGACGCCGAGAGCGCCGCCTCGAGCGGAACCACGACCAGCCAGACCGCGGCAAAGGATTCGATGCCGCCGGTCATCATCGCCAGCGTCATGACGAGGCCCGACAGCGCCAGCGACGACAGCACATGCGCGCCCTCGTAGCGGCCGGTGCGCGACAAGAACCACGACAGCAGGATCGGCGCGATGAGCCACGCGAAGGCCGCGACCTCGAGCGCGCTCGGCGCGCCGCGCATCGCCAGATAGACCGGGAATGCCGCGAACGCCAGCAGGCTTCCCATCAGACGCGGCGCCATGAAGGCGCGATGGCGGGCGCGCGTCAGCGCGTCATAGTGCGCGGAGGGATGCAGCAAGGCATCGAGGCAATCGCGGATGATACTCAAGACAGTCACGGCTCTCGCGCTTCGGCTGGATCGTCAAAAAGACGGGCCGGAACGCCCCCTTTATCGTTGGTCCACCGTGTCAGACCGACATTAAGCGAACGCTAAGGCACAACAGGCGCGCCGGCAAAGAGCCTCGGTTCGCGGGTTTTCGCGGCGCGCGTGACGTTCATTCAATGTAAATGGTGAACGCGGGGTTTCCGGGACGCAAGCGGTATGGTTTCGAAATGGTAGCTGCCACGGCGCTGCCGTTATTCGGGCGAAATCGCCATCAATCGAAAATTTACACCGAATCGAATGATTCGGATTTTTCGCGAATTTTCAGCGATTTAACTTCAATGCAAACACTTGCGATTTATCGAGGGCTGTTAGTCAGACGATGATTGCGAGATCAACCGCAACGGAACCAAAAAGACGACCGGGATCGCGAGATGTTCTTCCTGCTTCGCATGGCATTCTGGCTCGGGCTGGTGCTCGTGCTGCTGCCGAGAGAGAAGACACCGGAATCGGAAAAGCTGCCGCAGGTAGGCGCGTCCGAGGCCGTGTCGGCTGCGACGGCGGCGGTGTCGGACATGACCCAGTTCTGCAAGCGCCAGCCGGCCGCATGCGAAGTGGGCGGCCAGGCCGCGACCGTGCTCGGTCACCGCGCCCAGGAGGGCGCGCGCAAGCTGTATCAGATCATCACCGACAAGCGTGCGCCCGACCACACCGGCTCGATCGGCAGCGTCGACGACGTGGACGCCCCGTCCGCCACGCCGAACGACACCCTGACACAAGACGATCTGCAGGTTGAATGGCGCAGCGCGCCGTAGCGTCATCCGAGCGCGGCAGAACTATTTCGGCTTTTTGACCGTCGCTTTCGATCCCCTGCCGTCCTATATACGGCACTTGGGAACTGAGCGCGGGACACGATGACGATCGACGAAATCAGGGACAATTTTGAGCTGCTGGACGATTGGGACGACCGCTACCGGTACGTCATCGAACTCGGCCGTACGCTCGATCCCATGCCGGAGGCCGAACATTCGGCCGCCAACAAGGTGCAGGGCTGCGCCAGCCAGGTCTGGCTCTCCAAACAGGTCGAGCGCGACAGTGGATCCGACCCGCTGCTGAAATATCTCGGCGACAGCGATGCGCATATCGTGCGCGGACTGATCGCGATCCTGCTGACGCTGTATTCCGGCCGCACGCCGCAGGAAATTCTCGGCACCGATGCGCTGGCGGTGTTCGACGAATTCGGATTTCGCGAGCATCTGACGCCGCAGCGTTCCAACGGTCTGCGCGCCATGGTCGAGCGCATCCGGTCCGACGCGCGCGCGGCGCTGGCCGCCGCCTCCTGAAGGCCGGACTTGCGACGCAGCGGAAGCCAACCTGCTCAGCGCGTAATTATCCCGGACTATTTCCGCCGCTGCCGCTGCTGGCCAAGCCCCATCTTCTTGGCGAGGTCCGAACGCGCCACCGCATAGTTCGGTGCAACCATCGGATAATCGGCGGGCAAGCCCCATTTGTCGCGGTATTGTTCCGGCGTCATGTTGTATTGCGTGCGCAGATGACGCTTCAGCGACTTGAAGCGTTTGCCGTCCTCGAGACAGACGAGGTAATCGGGCGTCATCGATTTCTTCACGGACACGGCGGGCTTGGCCGGTTCGGCCGGCATCTCGACCCGGCCTGCCGAAACCCGCAGCAAAGCGGCGTGAATCTGGCTGATCAGGTTCGGTATCTCGGAAGCCGGCGTCGGATTATTGCTGAGATAGGCCGACACGATATTCGCCGTCAGGTCGATGAAACTCTTGCCGGCGCCGTCAGTCATGGCCTGAACCCTTCAAGGTCCGGAATCCCCGGGATTTGCGGATCGGACAGTATCCGATGGCGGGAATACGCTCTCGGAATCTCCCACTACTGTCTGATTTGAGCGGATTACTGCGGATGTGACAAGAACATCGCGCCTTATTTTTCCTAGGCGCTTTCGAGCGGAGTGAAGACCGGTTCGCGTCGAGAAGACGCGTCAATCCGATCGAGACGGAAAAGCCTGCGCCTCACCGGTTCACGTTCAAGGACGCTGGTCGAGATGGGCGCGCAATTCGTCGATCGACGCGAACCGCATCATGCCTTCGGGCATCTGCGCCTCGATCGAGCCATCGGAATACAGCGAATAGGCCATGCCATCGACGACGCCGGATTTGAGCACCGTGATCTGCGACTGATCCTCGCTTCGCGCCGGCGGGGCGATGTGATCGGCGCCGGCCGCGCCGGACCCTGGCTCGGCAAGGGTCGATGGCGCCCGGCCGCTGCGCCGCGGCACGTCGGGGGGCCGGACGCGCTCCGGTCTTGGCCAGGCGTCGTCGAAGCTCGCGGGCGGCGGGGGATTTGCTTCCTGCGGCGGTGGCGTGACGGGCGATGCAGGGTCGGCCGCTCCCGGATGCGGATCGGTTAGCGATGGCTCCCGCGCCTCGGCGCGCTCACGCTCCTTCCGCGACGATGAGGAAAACAACAGATTGCGCCGCGGTTTCGCGGCCGGCGCAGGCGCCGGCACCTCGCCCCGGCCGCGATCGCGCGAGGCCGCTTCCTCCTGCCATGGCGGCGCACCCGTTGGCGCCGGTTCCGCTGACAGTGCAGGTTCCTGGGCCTGCTGGTCGCGGCTGAACAACGGCTCGCCGTCTTCCGGCGCCTGATCGCCCAGAGCGGCGCTCAAGCCGGCGGACCGCGACGGCGCAGGCAGACCGGAAAGCTGCCGCGCGATCGCCTGCAGCTCCCGGACCGCGATCCAAAGCCCGAGCATCAATACCCCGGTACAAGCCACAATCGCGCCAGCAAGGACCAAGGTGTTACCGAAACTGAGGTCCAGTTCGATCCCGAGACCGACCGTCGCGAGGCCGGCCACCAACAGGCCAATCCCGGCGATCAACACCACTAGCATCATCGAATTACCCCCTGGCCACGCCTGAAATTCGCGCAAGCCTACGCCACGATACCGTCATATTGTGCGCATCGCCAACGGACAATTGCCGGGCCGGTTCCCATACGGATCAGGATGCTGCCCCTAACCTGCTACCTGGGATGGGATCGCCTGCCCCACCGGAACCTCATTTTACATGGGTGCTGCGTTGCAGCAGGGAAATTACGCCACAATTGCCAATTACTTGGAAAGGGAACTGCGCTATATGGATGCCGGGGAACGAGGCCCAAGCGCGCCACAGCTGGGCAAGAGGGACGCCGGGTCACCAACAGCCATGTCATCCATCACGACTTCGGCCGTCGACACGCCCACGCGGCGGTCGATGGAGAGGACCTGCGACGACCTCGCCATGCTGGTGCTGGCTGTGGTCGGGATCATCGCGGGCCTGACGTTCCGCGACTATGGGCTGGGCTGGGACGACTACACCCATGCCGAATACGCCGATCTCCTGCTGCGCATGTATGGTTCCGGCTTCAAGGATACCGGCGCGCTGTCGTTTGCCAATCTCTACATGTATGGCGGCGGCTTCGACATGGCCGCCGCCCTGCTGCACAAGGTCATTCCGCTAGAACTGTTTGAAACCCGCCGCCTGCTCGGCGCCATCGTCGGCGTGATCGGCCTTGCGGTGACGTGGCGGCTTGGCCGGCGCGTCGGCGGTCCGATAGCGGGTCTCGCGGCGCTGCTGCTGCTGGCGCTGTGCCCGACCTTCTACGGACACATGTTCATGAATCCGAAGGATGCGCCGTTCGCGGTGGCGATGGTGATCCTGATGCTCGGCCTGGTCCGGCTGGCCGAGGAGTATCCGGAGCCTTCGCCGCGGACCATCCTGATCGTCGGGCTTGGCGCCGGGCTGTCGATCGGCTCGCGGATCCTCGGCGGACTCGCTTTGGTCTACGCGGTGGCCGGCTTCGTGCCGCTGTTCCTTGAAGAGACCAGAACCCACGGCGCGCGCGCCGCTGCCCAACGCTTCCTGCACGTCGTCTACGTGCTGATGCCAGGCCTGATCCTCGGCTATCTCGTGATGGGACTGATCTGGCCGTGGTCGATCATGGAGCCGGAGAATCCATTCCAGGCGCTGACCTATTTCTCGCACTTCTTCGAGAAGCCGTGGAAGGAAATGTTCGACGGCGCGCTGGTGTCGGTGCCCGACATGCCGTGGTCGTATCTGCCGACCCTGTTCGCGCTGCAGCTCCCCGAAGTGCTGCTCGGCCTCCTGACCGCCGGGGTCGTCGGCACGCTGATGTTGCTGCCGCGCCCCGATGTAGCGCCGCGCCGCAAGACCATCCTGTTGATGCTGACGTCGGCTGCAACGCTGCCGCTCCTGATCGCGATGGTGAAGCGCCCGGCCCTCTACAACGGCATCAGGCATTTCATTTTCGTGATTCCGCCGATGGCGGTGCTCGCCGGAACCGCCTTCGCATGGACCATGAACTGGCTCGGAGAAAACCGGCGCAGCTGGCAACCGGCCGCCATTGCCATCTTCGCGTTCGGCCTCATGCTGCCGCTCGCTGAAATGATACGGCTGCATCCCTACCAATACACCCACTTCAACTACATCGCGGGCACCGTGCGCGAAGCCGACGATCGCTTCATGCTGGATTACTGGGGCCTTGCGCTGAAACAGGCCTCCGATGGCTTGCGCGAGGAGATCGCCAATCGGCAGGAAGTCCCGCCCCATGGCCGCAAATGGAAGGTCGCCGTGTGCGGCCCGCAACGCCCGGCGCAGGTCGCGCTCGGCCCCGATTTCACCATCGGCTGGGACAGCCACGCCGCCGACTTCGCGATGACGCTCGGCGAATTCTACTGCAAGGGCCTGACCGCGCCGGTGCTGGTCGAGATCAAGCGCGATGACGTGGTGTTCGCACGGGTCTACGACATCCGCGGCCGCAGCATTTCCAGCCTGCTGGCGATCCCGGCGCCTTAAGCCGCATTGGCCCAAGGAAGCATGACTGCCGCGCAAGTCCCCCGTCTTGCTGCAAGCCATTCGCAGCGCTAGGCTGACGTCGAAATCAACAATTCAAACGGGAGAACCCAGTCATGTCGCCAGCGGAAGCCCGCCTGAAGGAAGTGCCGTCGGATATGACGGAGGCCGAATGGAGCCAGCGCGTCAACCTGGCCGCCTGCTACCGCCTGATCGCGCATTACGGCTGGGATGACCTGGTCGACACCCATATATCCGCGCGCGTGCCGGGACCCGAGCATCATTTCCTGATCAATCCCTACGGCCTGATGTTCGACGAGATCACCGCTTCCAGCCTGGTGAAGGTCGACCTCGACGGCAACCAGCTCACCAAGAGCCCGTACAGCATCAATCCGGCGGGCTTCACCATCCACTCCGCGATCCACGAAGTCCGCGAGGACGCCGGCTGCGTGCTTCACCTGCACACGCCCGACGGCACTGCGGTGGCGAGCTGCACCGAAGGACTGCTGCCGCTGAACCAGACCGCGCAGCTCGTCACCTTCGATCTCGCCTATCACGACTATGAAGGCATCGCGCTCGATCATGACGAACGCCCGCGCCTGCAGAAGGACCTCGGCACCAGGAACCACATGCTGCTGCGCAATCACGGCACCTTGACGGTCGGCCGCTCCGTCGCTTCCGCCTTCGAGCGCATGTTCCATCTGGAGCGGGCCTGCACCATGCAGGTGCGCACCCGGATGCTAGGACCCGTGGCCTATCCGGTCGACCCGGAAGTGGTCGACAAGAATACCCGCCTGCTCAACAATCCGGACCGGCAGGAATTGCGATCGAGCACGCTGGTGTGGCCGGCGCTGCTGCGCAAGGTCGATCGCCTCGATCCCAGCTACAAGAATTGAAATTTTCGAGATTCCGTATAATATTCGCGTCAACGACCTCTGCACTGCCGATCCAAACGCCGCCCAATCCCGGGCGGCGTTTTTATTTGCGGGCTTGTTGCCGGGCGGGACCTGTCGTCTCCAGGAATTTCACCACCGCCCCCTGTCCCGATCGCTCGGCGATCCCTACCATTTCATCGCGCCGTTTCGGCTGGCTGAATTCGCGATCGACCAGGCGGCTGAAATGCCAATTGAGCCGGTCCCAGCCGGCGGCATGGAAGGCGCCATTGCGGATCAGGCCATCTTCGACAAACACGGCGCTGATCACCGCACCTTTCCGTCGAACACGAACAATCGCCTCTCCATCGGACGATCGCCGTCCGCGTTCATCACCGTTCTCAACCATGATTTGCGGTGGCAAGGAGACGTAACCTAGTTCAGTCGCCGAAGATGACGAACGCGAGAAAATTGCCAATACCACTACGCTCGCCCGCTCGATGAAGCTCTGATGCGGGTGTTGGCCTTGCTGAGGAAATGCGCGTCGCGGACGACTCGCCCTCGATTATCGAAAGGGCGCTAGCTCGCGCCAAGAGCCCGTTCTTTCAACTCACCGCCTGGAGGCCAATCGCGGCCATCTGGTTAATTCGCTATCGGTCCTCGGAGAGGCCAAAGGCGCCTTCGTTACCTATCTTGACGCCGACGATTTTCTGTTTCCGGAATTCGTCTCGACCCATGTCAGGGCTCACCTGAACGACCTGAATTCCGCGGCCGTCAGCGTTACCGATCAAATCCAGATCGACGCGGCCGGCCAGGTCCTTGCCGGCACCTGTCACTGGCATCAGAAGTGGCGATCTTTGGAACCGGAAACGGCTTGGAGCGAAGTAACGCATGCCCGCAGCCTGGCTCCGAACTCGGGGTACGGTATGGAGCGGATGGACATCTCTCGCGTCCATCATATCCCGGCTTGGTGGAGCAGTTGGCTGTTGGAGCGCTGGATTTGGAGTTCCACGAGCGGACTCATGTTTCGCAAGATCGTGGTCGAAAGCCTGGCACCTTTAGCAGCGAAATCCGCTGAGCTAAGTCTTGATGTCGGCCTGGACGGTTATTTCGCGCGCTTTGCGCATTCCGTTGGCGGTACGCTCGTGGTCGACGGCGCGCAGGGAGCCTATCGCAGGCATGGCAAGAACCTCTGGAGCGCCAATCAGGTGCTCGGCGGACAGACACCGAACGGCCATCGCGATCAGATCGGCAGGTTTCGGAACTCCCAGAAGATCGCGCGTGAGACCCTGCTGGGTAAATATCGCGAGCTCATACACCTGCTCGGGGGCGATCTGTATTACTCGATTGCCTGGCAATTGATGTCTAACCAGGAATTCTTCGATTTCGCAAAGCTTCACGAAGAGGACCGGGCCATCTGGGAGAAGACCATCAGGACGGCCGGCGCCGCACTTCCATGACGCCCAATTCCGAGCGGCGTTTTTTTGCAGTCGTGGCCCGTAGTTTCACCGGGAAGGAATTCGTTCGAAATTAACCCAAAACTCCAATATTGCCGGCATTGGCCGAAGATCGGCCGATTGGGGGCTGCATGTCGATTCTCGCTTCACCGTTTTCTTCGTCCAAGGCGCAGGCCCGCCGCGCTCAGGCCACGGGAAAATCGGCCGACGCGGGCCGGCTTGCCGAGTTCGAGGCGCGCGACCAGACCTTGATTGCGTGCATCGAGGCCATCATCGACGGCCGCCTCGATGTTGAGCCACCGGCGGCGCAGGATCCGCTCTCCAACGTCATCGGCAGGCTGCTGGAACGATTGGCCTCAAGCACCTCCGCCGACCTGGATCGCATCGTCAATCTCAGCATCCAGGGTAGCGAAACGGCGATTTCGACGGCCCGCTTGCTCGCGACCGCGCGCGAGGTGGACCATCGCACCCAGTCGTTGGCCGCCGCGAGCGAGGAGTTGGTGGCGTCGATCGGCCAGATCAGGGCCACGGCGCAGGCGGCGGCCGGGAACGCCGCGGAAATGCGCGCCAGCACCGCGCAAGGCATGTCGACCGCCGATTCCGCCTCGGCGGCGATGGACCGCGTCGGCACCACCGCAAACCTGGCAGCAGAAAAAATCACCGCCTTGAGCGAGGCATCCGAGGCGATCGGGACCATCGTTGGTTCGATCGATGCGATTGCAAAGCAGACCAACCTTTTGGCATTGAACGCCACCATCGAAGCTGCCCGCGCGGGGGAGGCTGGCAAGGGCTTTGCCGTGGTGGCGACCGAGGTCAAGAGCCTGTCGCAGCAGACGAGCCGGGCCACCGTGGATATTCGCACCCGCATCGACCAGCTGCGCGTCGAGATCCAGACCATCGTTGCGGCGATGTCCGACTGCACGAATGCCGCGGTGGGAAGCCGTGACGTCGTGGCATCCCTCAGTGGAGCGATGGGCGGCGTCAGCAAGCAGGTAGCCAGCGTCACCACCGGGATGTCGGAAATCTCCGACATCCTGAATCAGCAAACCGACGCCTCCCGTGAAATCGCTCAAGGCGTTTCCTCCATTGCTTCCATGACGGAGCAGAGCGTCGAACAGGTGGTGGCGATTTCCAATCAGCTCGATGCCGTTCACGGCCTGGTGGGTGAGGAATTGCTGAACGTCTCGACATATTCGTTCGACAACAAGATCCCGCGTCTTGCCAAGGCCGATCACGTGATTTGGAAAAAGCGCCTCGCCGACATGGCGGTCGGTCGCGTCAAATTGAAATCCGATGAACTGGCCGATCACCATTCCTGCCGGCTTGGCAAATGGTATTACGGCGACGCCTCGCGAGACTCCCGAAGCCATCGCGCATTCGCACTTCTGGAAAGCCCTCACGCGCTGGTCCATCAGCACGGAAAAACCGCGGCGAAATTGTTCGCGTCGGGCGACCTTCCCGGCGCCATGAAGGAAATCCAGCAAGTCGAAGCCGCGTCGAAGGACGTCTTGCGGCTTCTGGACGAGCTGGGCAAATAGCCGGATCGAAGCGCGGATAGACTATCCTTTCGGCGCTTCCGCAAGTGCGCCAAGAATACGCGCCCATGACCGGATGCCCTTGTGGTAGCTCTTCACGTCGTATTTCTCGTTCGGCGAATGGATGTTGTCGTCGTCGAGCCCGAAACCGACCAGCACGGTGTCGAGACCGAGTGTGCGCTTGAAGTCGGCGACGATCGGGATCGAGGCACCCGAACCCATCAACACCGTTTCCTTGCCCCACTCCTCGGTCAGCGCCCGCCTGGCGGCGGCGAGCGGCTTCATGTTCCAGTCGAGCGCGATCGCCGGCGCGCTGGAATGGTCGCCGAATTCGGCCGTGCAATCCCCCGGCAGCCGCGCCGTGACATAGTCGCGGAAGGCCTTTCGGATCTTGTCGGGCGCCTGCCCCTCCACCAGCCGGAACGACACCTTGGCGGAGGCTTCCGCGGGGATCACCGTCTTTGAGCCCTCGCCGGTGTAGCCGCCGATGATGCCGTTGATGTCGCAGGTCGGGCGCGAGGAGACCTGTTCGATCAGCAGCCGGCCCTTCTCGCCGGCGGGAATCGAAAGCCCGATCGGCTTGAGAAAACGTTCCGGCGTCAGATCGAGCTTCGACCACTGGGCGAGAACATCGGGCGGAAGATCCTTCACGCCATCGTAAAAGCCGGGGATGGTGATGTGGCCGTTCTCGTCGAAGATGCCGCCGAGGATGCGGGTCAGCACCCGGATCGGGTTCTGCGCGCCGCCGCCGAAGATGCCCGAATGCAGATCGCGGTTGGCGGCCTTGATCCTCACTTCCTCGTAGACCAACCCGCGCAGCGACGTGGTGATCGCGGGCGTGTTGGGGTCCCACATGCCCGTGTCGCACACCAGCGCGAAATCGGCCTTGAGCTCGTCCTTGATCTTCTCGAGAAACGGAACGAAATTCTTCGACCCGACTTCCTCTTCGCCCTCGATGACAATGGTGATGTCGACCGGCAGCGCGCCGGTGACGGATTTCCAGGCCCGGCAGGCTTCGATGAAGGTCATCAACTGACCCTTGTCGTCTTCGGCGCCACGCGCGACGATGATCTTTCGCCCGTCGGCATGCGTGGTCACCGCCGGCTCGAATGGCGGACGGTGCCAGAGGTTGAGCGGGTCGACCGGCTGGACGTCGTAGTGACCGTAGAACAGCACATGCGGGCGAGATCCACCGCTTGCTTTGCCGTCCCCTTGGCCGTTGCCATTGCTCTTGGCGACGATGGCGGGATGACCGGCGGTCGGCCTGACCTCGGCCGAAAAGCCGAACGTCGCAATGTCCCTGGCCAGATGATCGGCGGCGGCCTTGCAATCGCCGGCGAAGGCCGGATCGGCCGAGATCGATTTGATCCGCAGCAGCGCAAACAGCCGCTCGAGGCTGTTGTCGAAATCGGCATCGATGCGGTCGAGGACCGGTTGCAATTGCGGCGCGTTGGACATGTTGCAATGTTCCTCTTTACAAAGTTCCCTGGGGCTAGTTCTGCGTATCGCTTTGTAGCTCCGCCGGAGGCAGGGAGCCAGCCATCTCATCTAACGGTGGATGCAGGATATGCCAGACCAGTGCGGCGGCAATCACTGCGGCTGCGGCGAGGTTGTTGCCGTAAGCCTGCAGGTCGTGGGGGAATACCGGAAACGACAGGCACATCAAGAGCCCCACGACCGCGAGGCCGGCCCATGTACCCGCCCGCACGGCGGCTCTTGGATCATAGGCCGCCCGGTGGACCAGGATGGTGATCGGAAAAAACAGCCACATGAAATAATATTGCCGCGCCAGCGGCGACGCCACCGTCATCAGGCAAAACAGGATACCGAGCTCTTCGGCATTGGAGCGCGCTGTGATCCGCTCACGCGGCGGCATGACCGCGATGAAGCCGAGCCCGATCAGAAGCGAGATGCCCAGCACGATCCAGTTCGCGGTCCTGAAACTGACATCGGCCAGATTCATGTAGGCGGCCGGCCTGGCCGCATTGTCCTGGTTGTAGTTGACCGGGCGCGTCAACCGATGCGTCACCGCGATGATCGACTGGTTGACCCACGACCAGTTCTGCTCGCTGCGCTGTCCGAACCCCTGCTCCGAACTCGTTCCCACCATTCCGTGGAACCAGGTCTTCAGTTCGGAAACATTGTGCTGGAAGCCGCGGACCGGGGCCGGAACCACGAACAGGAAAATCGCGGTGAAGATGGCCATGCTTGCGGCCGCGGCCCACTGCCTTCGCCAGAGCAGATAGGGAAACACCGCCACGGGAAACACCTTGATCGCGGTGGCCAGCGCAAACAGGCAGCCGGCCATCCACGAACGTTCGTGCTGCAGCAGCCAGAAGCCGAACAACATCATCGCCAGCAGCAGCAGGTTGGGCTGGCCGAGATCGAACATGTCGAACACGAAGGTGACCGTGGCAAACGCCGGCAAAGCGAACAGCCACGGACCGGGTACCCGTCCCGAACCCGTCATCGCGTTGGAGAATTGTCCCGCCATCCACCACGCGACCACGTTGAAGACCGACAGACAAATATAAAGCGTCAGCTTGCCGAAATAAGCGGGGATCGCGAGCATGACCGCCGGCGGCGGCGGATAGAGGAATTCGAAAAAGGCCTTGGGATCGGTCGGGTAGAGATCGCCGTTGTGAAGCACCTGCTGGCCGGCCCAGTACCAGAGCGGGTAATCCTTGGTTTTTCCGCTCCCCCAGATCTCCGGAGCAAGCACATCGGCCGTCAGCACGATGCAGCAGGCCAGAAACAGAATATCGAGCGGGGCTCGCAGCGAGGGATATCTCAGCACACCGGGCCCTTCTGAAAGATTTTTCGAAAGATCACGTCGCGGCAAATCATCAAGCTTTATCGTCGCAGCAGGCCGCCGAGCGCGCCGCGCACCAGGGCGCGTCCGACCGAACCGCCCATCGATCCCGCAACCGATTTTCCGAGATCGGAGACTACCCCGCCGACCACCTTGTTGGTGACCGAGCGCGTGACACTTCGCGCGATCAGCTGACCGGTGGACAATCTTCCGCGCGATACGTTGGTGCCGAAGATCGTGCCGACGATGCTGCCGATCTGGCCGAGAATTCCGCCGCCGCCGGCAGATCCGTCCGCGGGCGCCGCGGTCCCGGCCACGCGCTTCTGCAGCATCTCATAGGCCGATTCGGCGTCGATCGCAGTGTCGTATTTGCCCTTCACGGGGCTGGCGTCCATGATCGCCTTGCGCTCCTCCGGTGTGATCGGTCCGATCCGCGCCGACGGCGGCCGGATCATGACGCGCTCGACCATCGCCGGCGTGCCGTTGCCTTCGAGGAAGGATACCAGCGCTTCGCCCTTGCCCAGTTCCATGATGACCTGAGCCGTGTCGAGCTTCGGATTGGGCCGGAAGGTCTGCGCGGCGGCCGCGACCGCCTTCTGGTCACGCGGGGTGAACGCCCGCAGCGCATGCTGCACGCGGTTGCCCATCTGGGAGAGAACCTTGTCCGGCACGTCGATCGGATTCTGGGTCACGAAATAGACGCCGACGCCCTTGGAGCGGATCAGCCGCACCACCTGCTCGATCTTGTCCATCAGCGCCTTCGGCGCATCGTTGAACAACAGATGCGCCTCATCGAAGAAGAACACCAGTTTGGGCTTCGGAGGGTCGCCGGCCTCCGGCAGCTCCTCGAACAGTTCGGACAGCATCCACAGCAGAAAGGTCGCATACAGTCGCGGGCTCTGCATCAACTTGTCCGCGACCAGAATGTTGACCATCCCCCTTCCGTCGCTGTCGGTGCGCATGAAATCCTTCAGCGTCAGCGCCGGTTCACCGAAAAATTTCGTCCCGCCCTGGTTTTCCAACACCAATAGTTGGCGCTGAATGGTTCCGACGGTCGCCTTGGTGACATTGCCGAAGCCTTGCGCGGCCTTGCGGATCGGGGCCAGCGGATCGTTATCGCCATCGGCCCCTTTCTTGCCGGGGTCCGGCACGATCGCATCCAGCAGCGCCCGGAGATCCTTCATATCGATCAGTGTAAGGCCGTTGTCATCGGCCACGCGGAACGCGACGTTCAGCACGCCTTCCTGCACATCGTTCAGGTCGAGCATCCGCGACAGCAGCAACGGCCCCATTTCGGTGACGGTGGCGCGCACCGGATGGCCCTGCTCGCCGAACACATCCCAAAATACCGTCGAGAACTGGTCGGGCTGGAAGGTGAGGCCCATGTCGCCGGCCCGCTTGAGGATAAAATCCTTGGCTTCGCCGACTTCGGAGATGCCGGAGAGGTCTCCTTTGATGTCGGCGGCAAACACCGGCACGCCGGCGCGCGCAAATCCCTCCGCCATCACCTGCAGCGAGACGGTCTTTCCGGTTCCGGTAGCGCCGGTGACGAGGCCGTGGCGATTGGCGAGCCCCAGCGTCAGCCACGCCGGCTCTTCGCCCTTCCCGATGAAAATCTTCTCGTCGGTATCGGCCAACTTGTTATCCGAAATAGCCATTAGATAGCCTCTCCGCGCCGCACGTCCTGGGTTTCAGCCACCAGGCCCCGGCACCATACTGCATGTTGCAAGTCGTTTGAAACCGGTCAACGCCCGCTCGAGGGCATTTGGAAACCCGCACTCGTTTGAGCCGGATCCGCCGGCATGCTGCAACACGCGACCAAAGTCGGAACGAATTGGCTTGACGCGACAATTTTCCGCGAAATCCGCGCCAGCTCTTGCATTGCTGCAACACTCGTCACGCGATCGAAGCTGAATCGCGCCATCCAAGGCGGTCGTCGCTTGTAATTCGCGACGCGTACGATCAAGATAAATTCACAAGCAAGGATGTCCGGCAAGAAACCGGATGAGGGCGGGCCAATATGGACGAACTGATTGGGCAGCTGGCCGTAAAGGCCGGCATCGATGATGCTGTCGCTGAAAAAACCATCGGCATCATTCTGGGTTTCCTTCGCAACGAGGGTCCTTCCGATAAAGTTCAGGCGTTGATCGACACGATTCCGGGCGCGGAAGCGGCGATCAGCGCCTCGAGCAAGAGCGGCGGTCTCGGCAGGCTGATGGGCGGCGGCCTGATGGCGCTCGGTACCAAGCTGATGGGGCTTGGCTTGGGCATGAGCGAGATCCAGAGCGTCGCGCGTGAACTTTTCCGGTTCGGCCGCGACAAAATCGGGGCGGACCAGATGGGCGAGATCATCAAGGGGACACCGGGCCTCAGCCAGTTCGCTTAAAGCACCTTTTTCAAATCGAGTACCATGACATATCCAATCTCCAATATTGATGGCTTGCCATCCTTTGCCGCTGCCAAACTGAAATCGCTGGGCATTCGCACCACGGACGGGCTGCTCGAGGCGGCCCGGACCGTCAAGGGCCGCAAGACGCTGGCGGCGAAGACCGGCATCAGCGAGCAGCAATTGCTGGAATGGGCCAATGTCTCGGACTACATGCGGATTCCCGGCATGGGCAAGGCCAAGGTCGGTCTGGTACGCGCCGCCGGCGTCACCACGGTTCGCGAACTCGCTTTGCGCAACCCGGCGCGGCTGGCGCAGAACATGAGAGAAGTGAACACCAAGCGCAAACTCGTCCGCGTGCTGCCCTCGGAAAAGTCGGTCGAGCAGCTGATCGCGCAGGCCCGCAAGCTTCAGCCCAAAATCACTTACTAGGCCCGGCGGAAGCGCTCGGCCGCGCCCTCCCCGGTGCGCGCGGGGCGTCTTGACTCCCATGCACGGACCGCGCAAAGCGACCGCATGATCGCGAACATCTCCAGAGCCGCCCCGGCAGCCGCGCCCAGCGGGCATCCGGGTTGGACTTCGCTGTTGTCCAGGCCGTATCCGGCCGTGATGGGCGTGCTCAACATCACGCCGGATTCATTTTCCGACGGCGGCCAGTTCATCGCGCCGGAGCGCGCACTGGCACAGGCCAGGGCCATGATCGCGCAAGGCGCCGACATCATCGACATCGGCGCGGAATCCACCCGCCCCTATGGCGCGGAACCGGTCTCGGCCGACCAGGAACTGAAGCGCCTGCAGCCGATCCTGGCCGAGGTGGTTTGCCTCGGCGTTCCCGTGTCCATCGACAGCATGAAATCGGCCGTGGTCGGCTGGGCGCTCGATGCAGGTGCATCCATCGCCAACGACGTCTGGGGCCTGCAGCGCGATCCCGGCATGGCCGCGCTATTGGCGGCGCGCCATTCGCCCGTGATCGTGATGCATAATCGCGACCGCGCCGACGCCGGCATCGACATCATGCAGGATATTGCCGCCTTCTTCGCCCGCTCGATCGAGATCGCGACCAAGGCGGGCATTTCACGTGAGAACATCGTGCTCGATCCGGGCATCGGCTTCGGCAAGACGCCGGAACAGAGCATGATTGCGCTGGCAAGGCTGCGCGAATTCGGCAGCTTCGGCCTGCCGCTCCTGGTCGGCGCATCGCGCAAGCGCTTTATCAGTTCGGTGACGCCGTCGGAGCCGGATCAACGGCTGGGCGGCTCGATCGCCGCGCATCTGATCGCCGCGGAAGGCGGCGCGCAGATCATCCGGACCCACGACGTGGCTGAAACCGTTCAGGCGCTGCGCGTGGCCGCGGCCATTTGGGACAAGCGATGACTGACAGGATCTTCATCACCGGCGTCGTGATCCACGCGCGCCACGGCGTCATGGAACATGAGACCGAGGTCGGACAGCGCTTTGTCATCGATCTCGAACTCTCGACCGATCTGTCGGAATCCTCGCGCACCGATCGCCTCGCCGATACCGTGTCCTATTCCAACGTGGTCGCGACCGCGACCGCGGCTTTCAAGGACGCCAATTACAAGCTGCTGGAACGCGCCGCCGGCGCGGTCGCCGACGCCGTGCTGGCGGCGTTTCCGCGTATCGGCGCGGTCAAGGTCACCGTCCACAAGCCGCACGCGCCGATTGCCGCGATTTTCGAGGATGTCGGCGTGGTGCTGACGCGCACGCGGCAAGCGCCGTCGCAAGTACCATCTAATGGCTGACGTTCTGATCGCACTCGGCGGCAATGTCGGCGACGTTCGCGCGACGTTTCAAAAGGCGATCGCCAATATCTGCGGCATGACGCAAGGCGTACTCAAGGCGCGTTCGTCCGACTATTCCACGCCGCCCTGGGGCGACGAGCAGCAGGCCCCTTTCATCAATGCCTGCATCGAAATCGAAACCGCCCTCGATCCGCATGCGCTGCTGTTCACGCTGCACAAGATCGAGAGCAAGTTCGGCCGCGACCGCGCCAGGGAACGGCGCTGGGGCCCGCGCACGCTCGACCTCGACCTCATCGCCTATGACGACGTTGCCCTGCAAGAGCCGGAACTGACATTGCCGCATCCGCGGGTCTTCGAGCGCGCTTTCGTGCTGGTGCCGCTCGCCGAGATCGTACCTGACCGTGTCATCGCGGGGCAAAACATTGCGTCCGCCCTGGCCCGGCTATCCATAGTGGGAATCGAGCGGCTTCCCGAGCCGGGCTGACCGGAAACCGCCCCTTGAGGCGAAAACAACCGTTTGGCTTGGCCGTCGCCACGTGGCAATTTCCGTCCCAACGACAAGAACGGCGCCCGGGAGCACCCTGCCGAATGACCTCCGTAACCGAAGCCTCTGTAACCGATGACCTGCGACTGGCGGCGGATTTTCAGCCCGCGAGCTATGACGACTGGCGCAAGCTGGTCGATGGCGTGCTGAAGGGCGCACCGTTCGAGAAGCTGGTCGGCAAGACCGCCGATGGCCTGAAGATCGACCCGATCTATCCGCGCGCCCAGGGTGCCACCGTCATCGCGGGACGGCCGGCGGCCGCACCCTGGCAGATCATGCAGCGGATCGATCATCCGGACGCGGGAGCGGCCAACGCGCAGGCGCTGCACGATCTGGAGAACGGCGCCACCGGGCTGGAATTCGAATTTGCCGGTGGCCCGGGCGCCAGAGGCTTTGGGGTCGCCGACGCGATGCCGGAAACGCTGGCGCGGCTGTTCGATGGCGTCATCTTCGACGCCGGGATCGCGATCGCGCTCAACCCGGTGGTCGGACGCCTCAACGCCGGCACCAATCTCGCCGATCTGATCGAGGCCCGCGGCGTCGATCCCGCCAAAGTCGACCTGCGCGTCAACTACCAGGCGCTGAGCACCCTGGCTGTCCGCGGTGCGGCGCCGGCACCGTGGGGTGAGATGGAAAAGCCGTTCGCGAAAGTGGTCAGCGAGCTGATGCGGCGCGGCTTCAAGGGTCCGTTCGTGCTGGCCGACGGCCGCCCGGTTCACGATGCCGGCGGATCGGAAGCCCAGGAGCTTGCCTTTACGCTGGCGCTCGCGGTGGCCTATCTGCGCATGCTGGAGGCCGGCGGCATCGAACTCGATGTCGCTCGGAACGCGGTGTCGTTCCGGCTCTGCGCCGATGCCGATCAGTTTCTTACCATGGCGAAATTCCGCGCGCTGCGATTGCTGTGGGCGCGGATCGAACAGGCCTGCGGCCTGACGCCGAAGCCGGCCTTCGTCGCCGCCGAAACCGCCTGGCGGATGCTGACGCAGCGCGATCCCTATGTGAACATGCTGCGCGCGACGGTCGCGACATTCTCCGCGGGCCTCGGCGGCGCCAACGCCATCACCGTGCTGCCGCATACGCTGGCGCTCGGATTGCCGGATCCGTTGGCGCGGCGCGCGGCGCGCAACACGCAGCTGGTGTTGCTGGAAGAATCCAACCTGGCAAAGGTGTCCGATCCGGCGGCCGGTTCCGGCGGCATCGAGGCCCTGACGCAACAGCTCTGCGAAGCGGCGTGGACGCTGTTCCAGGAAATCGAACAGGCGGGCGGCGCCTTCGCCGCGCTCGAACAGAACCTGATCCAGCGCAAGGTCGCGGCGACGCGGAGCGTGCGCGAGGCCAATATCGCAAGACGCAAGGACGTGCTGACCGGCGCCACCGAGTTTCCCAATCTGCATGAGGCGCCTGTCGCGGTGCTTGACGCAAAGCCGGTTGAACTTCCGCCCCATGGCGAGGCCAAATTGAAGTTCGACGCGCTGGCGCCGATGCGGCTGGCAGCCCCCTTCGAAGCCTTGCGCGACCGCTCGGATCAAATCCGGAAAGACAAAGGCGCTCGGCCAAGGATCTTTCTCGCCAATCTCGGCACGCCAGCCGATTTCACCGCACGCGCGACCTTTGCCAAAAGCTTTTTTGAGACCGGCGGCATCGAAGCGGTCGACACGGAGGGATTTAGCGATCCGGCGGCGCTTGGCGCCGCGTTCAAGGCCTCGGGTGCTGCGCTGGCCTGCCTGTGTTCATCCGA
>Ga0265340_10000397_pt1 | contig 23270 bp, 23 predicted proteins | sample 4CB225metaG_FD_202082 | JGI IMG/M metagenome (GOLD analysis project Ga0265340, IMG submission 202082) | Rhizosphere microbial communities from Carex aquatilis grown in University of Washington, Seatle, WA, United States - 4-CB2-25 metaG | ecosystem: Host-associated > Plants > Roots >...
TTGATCAAAAAATCAACAGACACCTCGTAAGAGAGAAACTGAGCCTGATAGTCAGGGGGCAGCTGACTATACCTGAGACCACCAAGCTCCTTGTTGTGCGAGCGACTGACGGCGAATCCGTCTTTGATAAAAGACAAGATCGTACGCAGACGCTGCTGCCCATCGACGACTTCGCGGATTGACGACTTGGTAGTGACGTTAATCGTCTGTCGTATGAAGAACTTCGGAATTGGCTTTCCGCGAAGTATCGTATCAATCAAATAGCTCTTAGCCTTCTCACTCCAAACGCTTCGGCGCTGAAAAGCTGGGTTGAGAATAAGCTGACTGTTCTTATCCCACTCGACAAAATCGCTAATTCCGAAAACCCGCGAATCGAAGTTCTTCATTGGTCGCCTTTCGGGTGGCACCTTCACAGCACCATTTTCTGGCGAACAGTCTATCACTCTCTCATGTGCAGTCAAAGTGATAACTCCCCCCGCAAGGGGGAGGGAAGCAAGCTCGGCCGATGCGCCACGTTCCCTCCTAAGGGGGAGGAAGGAACTGCCCCACCGATGCGCCACAGTTCGCCCTCGCAAGGGGGAGGCAGGCAAGCCCCCGCAAGGGGGAGGGAAGGAAGGTCTGCAACGGGGAGGCAGAACAGAGGTGCTCGCGCCGCTTTCCCTCCCCCCTGCGGGGAGGGTGGCCGGCAAAGCCGGCCGGGTGGGGGTCGCGCTCGCCTCTTGGGGGCGCACTTCCCTCTTTCAGCGGGCCACTGTCAGCGGGCCACTGTCAGCGGGCCCGTGTCAGTGGGACAACGCGTCTGCCACCGTCTGCATCACTCCGTCGAAATTGTCGTCGAGGTCGGAGTTCCAGAACCGCAACACGCGGAATCCTTGCTCCGCCAAGTGGGCATCGCGCCGCGCATCATTGATGGCTTGAGCCGTCTCGCCGTGCCGACCTCCATCCACCTCGATCACCAGCCGCCGTCCGAAGCAGGCGAAGTCGACGATGAAGCCGTCAATCGGCACCTGGCGCCGAAAATGGTGACCGTCGCGTTTGAGCAGCCGCAGGTGTGCCCACAGGCGTATCTCGTGGGGCGTCATGGTTTTGCGCAGTCTGCGTGCGATCAGGTTCGTCACCGTCGCGCGACCCCCACCCGCCTCGCTACCGCTCGGCAGCCTCCCCGCAAGGGGGAGGGAAGCAAGAGATGCTCCATCCTCAAGTGAGGTTGTCAGGCAACCCCCCGCGACCGATCTCGCGACCCCCACCCGCTTCGCTGTCGCTCGGCACCCTCCCCGCAAGGGGAAGGGAGGACCTGCCCGACCGATGCACCACATTTCGCCCTCGCAAGTGGGAGGGAAGCAAGGTCCGCAAGGGGGGAGGGAAGGACCTTGTCTGCAGATGCCTAAGGCAGGGCGTCGAAGCCCTCGCCGAAGCTTTTCAGCGAGATGGGGATGCCGATGCCTTCTTCCGGGGTCTGGAAGATGATGAAGGTGGCGGTCGTGCCCGAGCGCAGCGCGGTGAGCAGCTTGTCCTCCAGGATCACCTCGGCAACGCAGCCGTTGGGCAGGCAGCGCACGAAGCCGGCGCGGCCCATGTCGGTGTTGTCGATCTTGAGGCCAAGCCCGGAGGGCAGCAGGACGCCGAGCGGCGCCAGCACGCGCATGATGCGGGCCTTCTTGTCGGCCGTCTTGAGGACGATGACGGTCAGGCCGACATTGTCGCGATCCTCGGCGGTGACAAACTGCATGAGGACGCACTGTTCGTTCTGGGCGCCGGCCGGCGTATCGCAGCGGACCTGCCAGTCACCGTGCGTCGAACGCACCGGCGGCTCGCCCTCGGCTGCCGGCGCCACCGATACGATCGCCTTCGGCACGTCGGTCTGGGCCTGGTCGCCGCTCGGGGCAGGGGTGAGCGGGCTGGCGTCGTTTGACGAGGCGGTGGTCGCCGTCGAATGGGTGGCGAGGTGCGCCAGGCTGCGAAGCCCCGGCTTCAACTGACTCCCGAACATCAGGAAGACGACGCCGGCCGCAATTGCCAGCGCCAGAATTACCGCAATGACGGCCAGGATGGGAACAATGGATCTGCGTCGTCTCGGGGCTTCGTCGTCGTACATTCGTACCGCCGGTACCTTGAGAATTTTCGGGTGCCCGTGAGGGGCATAGCGCCGAATCGCCGGACGCCCAAGCCCTTATCTTGGCACATCTCCTGGCACATCGGCGACCCCGGGGAACAGGCGGCTGACGGCTGCGGGGGTGACCCTGCGGGGGCCTGCCCTTTCAGGCGCGATTTGCCGCATAGGGGGCGGCCTTCGCCCGTTGCGACCCCAGGGCGCTTGTGGTTTTTCTCTGGTACGGTTCCAGTATCGAGGAAACGCTGCTATGTCGGCCGGGCGGCAAATTGCTGTATCGTCCGGTGCTTAGCCTTGCCGGCAGCGGGGATGAGTCGCGTCGGCGGGGCGGTGCGAGGAGAGGAACTGGATGATCGGGGGAAGAACGGTGCGCGCGCTTCTGGTCCGGGTGGCGATTCTGGGATTGGCGCTGCTCGGCCTCGGCCAGGCCGCCAATGCGACCGAGCCGCAACCCTGGGAGATGAATCTCCAGCCGGCGGGGTCGCCGATCATGGAGATGATCCGTAATTTCAACAACGGCATGCTGATCCTGGTCACAGTGATCGTGCTGATTGTTCTGGGGCTGCTCGTCTACGTGATGCTGCGCTTCAATTCGCGCGTCCACCCGGTGCCCTCGAAGAACACCCACAACACGGTGATCGAGGTGCTGTGGACGGTGGTGCCGATCCTGGTTCTGGTCGGCGTCGCGATTCCGTCCTTTGCCCTCCTCTTTGCCGAGCACGACCCGGCGCGGGCGATCGCCAATTTCGATCCCGCCAAGGAGATGACGATCAAGGCGACGGGGAACCAGTGGTACTGGACCTACGACTATCCGGACAACGGCGACATCCAGTTCGATTCGAACATGCTGCAGGACAACCAGCGCACCGATCCGGCGAGCGAGCCGCGGCTTCTGTCGGTGGACAACGAGATGATCGTGCCGATTGGCGTGGTCGTGCGCATGCTGGTGATCGGCAACGACGTCATTCACTCGTGGGCGGTGCCTTCGCTCGGCGTGAAGATCGACGCCATCCCGGGCCGCCTCAATGAAATATGGTTCCGCGCCGACCGCGAAGGCGTCTATTATGGCCAGTGCTCCGAGCTTTGCGGGCAGGCGCCGGCGCAGGACATGAACGACCTGCATGGCCACGCGTTCATGCCGATCGTGGTCCGCGCAGTCTCGCCGGAGAAGTTTGCGGCGTGGGCGGCGCTGGCGGGCAAGGATCTGCCCGGCGCCTACAAGACGCTCGCGGCGGTGCCGGTCAAGACTGACGGCATCAAGGTCGCAGACGCAGCACAGCTTCAATAAGGCCGGACCGTCAGGACGCGGCTGATCGAGGGAGACGTTGATGGCAAGTAGTGCAGCTTACAGCGCGCACGGTGCCGGTGAGGCGCATGGTTCGCACGACGCGCATGCGCACCCGACCGGGTGGCGGCGCTGGCTCTTCTCGACCAATCACAAGGATATCGGGACGCTGTATCTGGCGTTTGCGATCGTCGCCGGCATCATCGGCGGCGCCCTGTCGGTGGCGATGCGGGCCGAATTGCAGTCGCCCGGCCTGCAGATTTTCCATAATCCGGAACTGTTCAACGTCTTCGTGACTGCGCACGGCCTGATCATGATCTTCTTCATGGTGATGCCGGCGATGATCGGCGGCTTCGGCAACTGGTTCGTGCCGATCATGATCGGCGCGCCGGACATGGCGTTCCCGCGCATGAACAACATTTCGTTCTGGCTGCTGGTGCCGGCGATCCTTCTCCTCGTGATCTCGATGTTCATGCCGAGCGCGCCCGGTTCGACGGGCGTCGGCGGCGGCTGGACGATGTATCCGCCGCTGTCGACTTCGGGCCAGCCCGGTCCGGCGGTCGACTTCGCCATCCTGGCGCTGCATCTGGCCGGTGCCTCGTCGATCCTCGGCGCCATCAACTTCATCACCACGATCCTCAACATGCGCGCGCCCGGCATGACGCTGCACAAAATGCCGCTGTTCGTGTGGTCGATCCTGGTGACGACGTTCCTGCTGCTGCTGGCGCTGCCGGTGCTGGCCGGGGCGATCACGATGCTGCTCACCGACCGCAACTTCGGCACGACGTTCTTCGTGGCCGAGGGCGGCGGCGACCCGGTGCTGTTCCAGCACCTGTTCTGGTTCTTCGGCCACCCGGAGGTCTACATTCTCATTCTTCCGGGCTTCGGCATGGTCAGCCAGATCATCTCGACCTTCTCCAAGAAGCCGGTGTTCGGCTATCTCGGCATGGCCTACGCCATGGTGGCGATCGGCTTCATCGGCTTCGTGGTGTGGGCGCACCACATGTACACGGTCGGCCTGTCGCTCAACACGCAGGCCTACTTCGTCGCCGCCACGATGGTGATCGCGGTGCCGACCGGCATCAAGATCTTCTCGTGGATCGCGACGATGTGGGGCGGGTCGATCGACTTCCGCACGCCGATGCTGTGGGCGATCGGCTTCATCTTCCTGTTCACGGTCGGCGGCGTCACCGGCGTGCAATTGTCCAACGCCGGTTTCGACTACGTCGTCCACGACACCTATTTCGTCGTCGCGCACTTCCACTACGTGCTGTCGCTCGGCGCCGTGTTCGCGATCTTCGGCGGGTTCTACTACTGGTTCCCGAAGATGAGCGGCTACATGTACAACGAGACGCTGGGGCGGGCTCATTTCTGGGTGACGTTCATCGGCGTCAACCTGGTGTTCTTCCCGCAGCACTTCCTCGGGCTCGCCGGCATGCCGCGCCGCTACGTCGACTATCCGGATGCGTTCGCCGGCTGGAACTTCATCTCGTCGATCGGCTCGTACATTTCGGGCTTCGGCGTGCTGATCTTCCTCTACATGCTCTACGAGGCGTTCGCGAAGAAGCGTGTGGCGGGCGACAATCCGTGGGGGCCGGGAGCGACGACGCTGGAATGGATGCTGCCCTCGCCGCCGCCGTTCCATCAATGGGAAGTGCTGCCCAAGATCAAGTGAGGCGGCGCGACGTGCGCTCGGCCCGGTAAGCGGAATACGATGGCGTATTCGGAGATCAGCAAAGCAACTGACGGCGACGATGCCGAGGCGGGTCTCGGTACCGTCGGCGATTACGTTGCGCTGCTCAAACCGCGCGTCATGTCGCTGGTGGTGTTCACCGCGTTCGTCGGCATGGCAATCGCGCCGGGCTCGGTCAATCCGATCATCGGGGCGGCGGCGCTGCTCGCCATTGCGGTGGGCGCCGGAGCGGCGGGCGCGCTCAACATGTGGTTCGACGCCGACATCGACCGGCTGATGCGGCGCACGGCGCCGCGGCCAATCCCGGCCGGGCGGCTGAAGCCGGGCGATGCGCTGGGCTTCGGGATGACGCTGGCGGTGGCCTCGGTCGCGTTCCTCGGGCTGGCGACCAACTGGCTGGCGGCGGGGCTGCTTGCCTTCACGATCTTCTTCTACGTGGTCATCTACACGATGTGGCTGAAACGGCTGACGCCGCAGAACATCGTCATCGGCGGGGCGGCCGGTGCGCTGCCGCCGGTCATCGGCTGGGCGGTGGTCACGAACTCGGTGACGCTGCAGAGCATGGTGCTGTTCGCCATCATCTTCCTGTGGACGCCGCCGCATTTCTGGGCGCTGTCGCTCTATCGCTCCGAGGACTACGCCAAGGCCGGGGTCCCGATGCTGCCGGTGGTGGCGGGTGTGCCGCGCACCAAGCGCGACATCGTCCTCTACTCGGTCGTGCTGACGCTGTTCGCGGCGGTGGCGCCGCTGGTGTCCGGCATTGCCGGCTGGAGCTACGGCGTGGTTGCGGGCGCGCTTGGCGCGGTGTTCGTGTGGCTGGCTGTCGAGGTTGCCCGCATGCCGGCCGGGGACCGCGAGATGCGCCCGGCCCGCCGCCTGTTCACCTTCTCCATGCTCTACCTTTTCCTCCTGTTCGCCATTCTTCTGGTCAGGGGCGGCGCACTGGCATGAGCAACCTGATCGATCAACGGCCGGAGGAGGGCGTGCGTCTCACGCCGATGCAGCTTCGTCGCCGGCGGGCCCGCTCGATCGCCATTGCCTTGGCGCTGTTTGCCTTCGTTGCGGTGTTCTATGTCGTCACGATCGCCAAGATCGGCGGCAACATCGCCCAGAGCGGCATGAGTGCCGCGGGAGGGCTCTGAGGTGGATTCGCTGCCGCCAGCCGCGCCGCGCCAGCGCCGCTTCGGGGTCACTGCGGTGGCGCTTGCGGTATTTGTCGCGGCGATGGTCGGCATGTCGTTTGCCGCCGTGCCGCTCTACCGCGCATTCTGCCAGGCCACCGGGTACAACGGCACCGTGCGGCGTGCGGAGATCGTTCCCAAAGCCATCGTCGACCGCCTCGTCACGGTCCGTTTCGACGCCAACGTCGGCAATGGGCTCGGCTGGAGCTTCCGGCCCGAGCAGCGGTCGGTGCAGGTCAAACTCGGCGAGGTCAAGACGGTCAAGTTCATCGCCGAGAACCGGCTCGACAAGACCATCACCGGCTCGGCCGTGTTCAACGTCTCGCCGGACGACGTCGGCGCCTACTTCAACAAGATTGCCTGCTTCTGCTTCACGCAGCAGACGCTGAAGGCGGGCGAGACCGAGGAGCTTGCAGTTACGTTCTTCGTCGATCCGACGATGATCAAGGACAGCGAGCTGACGACCACCGACACGATCACCCTTTCCTATACTTTCTATCCCGCAATTCCGGACGGAACCGCGCCGCAAAATGCGACGGAAGCGCGTCCGGTGCCGGCCCGGTCTGCGGCAGTTGCCGCTGCCGATCAGGCCAGCGGGACGAAGCTGCAATGATCCTGGAGACCATACATGGCTGACGCGCACGCCAAGCAGCATCCTTACCATCTTGTCGACCCGAGCCCGTGGCCGCTTCTCGGCGCGGCGTCGGCGTTCGTGGCGGCGCTCGGCGCGATCTCATACATGCACGGCGCCTCGGCGTGGTGGATCGCGCCTGGAACCATCGGCATTCTCTACACGATGCTGGTCTGGTGGCGGGACGTCATCAAGGAGTCGCACGAGGGCTTCCACACGCGCATCGTGCAGCTCGGCCTGCGCTACGGGATGATCCTGTTCATCGCGTCGGAGGTGATGTTCTTCGTCGCCTGGTTCTGGGCCTTCTTCGATTCCAGCCTGACCGCCGGCAGTTCCATTGAGGTCGCCAAGGCGGCGTTCACCGGCGGGCACTGGCCGCCGAAGGGGATCGAGGTGTTCGATCCGTGGCACCTGCCGCTGCTTAACACTCTGATCCTGCTGACCTCGGGCACGACGGTAACGTGGGCGCACCATTCGCTGATCCATAACGATCGCAAGGGCCTGATTCGCGGCCTGATACTGACGGTGGTGCTCGGTGCGACGTTCTCCTGCGTGCAGGCGTACGAATATGCCCACGCCGCGTTCTCGTTCGGCGGCAACATCTACGGCGCGACGTTCTTCATGGCGACCGGCTTCCACGGGTTCCATGTGCTGATCGGCACGATCTTCCTCACCGTCTGCCTGATCCGTTCCATCCGCGGGGATTTCACCCCGCAGCAGCACTTTGGCTTCGAGGCGGCGGCCTGGTACTGGCACTTCGTCGACGTGGTGTGGCTGTTCCTGTTCTTCTGCATCTACGTGTGGGGTGGCTGGGGCGCCGCCATCAACCCGGCCTAAGGAGCAGGTGGGCGTCGCCGCGATCCGGCGCCGGTCGCCATAAATCACATGAGCGATCCCGGCGACGGGTACGAGGACAAGGCGATCTACCCGCCGCAACCGGCGTCGGTCGGCCTGGCGGGGCGATGCCCGCGCTGTGGCGAGGGGCGCCTTTTTACCGGCTTCCTGACGGTGGCGCCGCGCTGCGAAAACTGCGGGCTCGATTTTTCATTTGCCGACGCCGGCGACGGGCCGGCGGTCTTCATCATGATGATCGTCGGCTTCATCGTCGTGGGTCTCGCCCTCTTCACCGAGTTCACGTTTCACCCGCCGTACTGGGTGCACGCGGTGCTGTGGATTCCGCTGGTGCTGATCCTGTCGCTCGGGCTGCTGAGGCCGCTCAAGGGATGGCTCATCGCCGAGCAGTACAGACGTCAGGCGCGTCTCGGGCAGATCGATCGCGGATGAGCGCGGCCGCCGGACGCGCGCGCGGGCTGATAGCGCCCGGCATTGCCGCGCTTGCCGCTTGCATCATCCTGACCGGTCTCGGCGACTGGCAGGTCCACCGGCTGGCCTGGAAGGAGAAGCTCATCTCCGACGTGACGGCGCGGATCGATGCCGCGCCGATGCCGGCGCCGGGCCCCGATGCCTGGCCGGGTTTCGATCCGGGCGCGGCCGAGTATGAGCCGGTCTCGGTGGGCGGTGAATTCCAGAACGACAAGGAAATCCACGTCACCTACGCGCTGACTTCGCCGAAGGGGAAATTCGGCGGCTTCGGCGCGATGGTGATGACGCCGCTGAAGACCGACGGCGGATGGATCGTTTACGTGAACCGGGGCTTCGTTCCGGAGCCCGATATCGATCCTGCCGCCCGTGCCAGCGGCCAGATCGCGGGGCACGTCACCGTCGTCGGGCTGCTGCGCCAACCGGCCGACCGCGCGTGGTTCATGCCCGGCGACGAGGCGGCCAAGAACGAATGGACGTCGCGCGACCCGAAGCTGTTCGCTGAGGCGCAGGGCTTTCAGCCGTCACAGGTCGCGCCGTACATCATCGATGCGAAGGTCGACCCGGGTCTGCCGGGCGGCTTGCCGCAAGGGGGCGAGACCGTCGTCTCGTTCCCGAACAACCACCTCGGCTACGCCCTGACGTGGTTCGGGCTCGCGGCGGGCTGTGCCATCGTCTACGTGGCGTTTGCGGTCGGCCGGCTGAGGGGCGGAACGGGCTCCTGATTGCTTTGCCTTGCGTAATGTCGGACGGAAAAGTGGAATCCACTTTTCCCGACATTGCCCTAGGCGTGCCCGGCTTCCTCGGAGAGCATCGCAAGGTCGATGCCGATCAGCTTCAGTGCGCGGCTGTACTTGCTGTCGAGGTCGCGATCGAAGATCAGGCCGGGCTCGGCCGGGCAGTGCAGCCAGCCGTTGGCCTGGATTTCGCTGTCGAGCTGACCCGGCGACCAGCCGGCGTAGCCAAGGGCCAGCATCGCGCTCTCCGGGCCGCTGCCGTTGGCAATCGCCTTCAGTATCTCGAGCGTCGCGGTCAAAGAGACGCGCTCGTCGATCGGCAGCGTCGAGTTCTCGATGAAATAGTCGGAGGAATGCAGCACGAAGCCGCGGCCGGTCTCGACCGGGCCGCCACGCTGAACACGCATGTCTTCGACGAAATGCGGCAGTTCGATCGCGTCGGTGTCGGGGATGATGTCGAGTTGCACCAGGAGATCGCGGAAGCTGATCTGCGGGGCGGGCTTGTTGATCGTGATGCCCATGGCGCCGTCGGCGGAATGGGCGCAGACGTAAACCACCGTGCGGGCAAACGGCCCCTCGACGATGGACGGCATGGCGATCAGCAACTGGCCATCCATGTAGCCGGGGCCGCCGGATGCGCGCCGGTCAATCAGCTTGCTCATGGCCAAAATGCTACCACGATGGTCCCGGAAAAAAAGCGAGGAGGCGATTTGGCGCGCCGCGCCTCGTCACGAAATTATGAAGGGGCGCGCCATCGCAACGCTGGCGGAAGGCGGCTAGATATCGCGCCATGAAATCCGGCCTTATTTTGTTTTTCGCGGCTGCGGCCGCTTTTGTGACTGCCGAGCCCGCTGCCGCGGCCACCGGCGACTGGGGCAAGGGCGAGCGCGCCGAGGTGCGGCTGCTAGCCTCGGGCATCGGCGCCGACGGAAAGCTCGCCGGCGCCATCGAAATCCAGTTGCCGCAAGGCTGGCATACCTACTGGCGCGATCCCGGCGACGCCGGGGTGCCGCCGGTCATCGACCTTTCGAAGTCGCACAACTTCGCCGGTCCGATGGTCGATTTCCCGCTGCCGGTCCGCCAGGACGAAGGCGACGACGTCGTCGACAACATCTACCGCGATCATGTCGTGCTGCCCTTCAGTGCAACCGTTCCCGATCCGGCGAAGCCGGTCGACATCGCCCTCGACGTGAAGCTCGGCGTCTGCCAGCAGGTGTGCGTGCCAGTGGAGGTGAACGCCGGCCTGACCGTTGCCCCCGGCGCACAGGATGCCGACGCGGCCGCGGCCATTGCCGCGGCGCGGGCGAAGGTGCCCGGCGCCGCGGTGCCCGGTCAGTTCGCGCTGGAGACGGCGACGCGCGACGGCGGCACCGATGGTCATCCCGTCTTCCGGTTCGACGGGGTCGTTCCGGACGCGGCCAAGGCGGTGCTTTTCATCGAGCCCCCGGAGGGATGGGCGCCGTACACGCCAGAGTTCCACTCAGCCCCCGACGGGAAGGCCAGTTACGTGGTGAAATTCACGCGGCTGGGCTCACCGGTCGCGGTTGCCGGCGCCCGCTTTCGCATTACTATCGCGTCGGATGGCCGGGCGATCGATCAGACGCTCGCCGCTCCCTAGGATGGCTGACATGATCAAGGTGGGCGATCGCCTTCCGCCGGGCAAGTTTCGCGTCAAGCAGGCCGACGATACCGTCGCCGAACCGACCGTCGACGAGCTGTTCAAGGGCAGGAAGGTCGTCCTGGTGGGCGTGCCGGGCGCGTTCACGTCGACCTGCCATCGCGCCCACATTCCGCAGTTCGTCACCCACGCCGGCGAGATCAAGGCGCACGGCGTCGACGCCATCGTGGTGCTCGCGGTCAACGACCATCACGTCATGCGGGCGTGGGGCGAATCGCTTGGCGGTATCGACAAGCTGGTCTTCGTTGCCGATGGCGATGGCGACTATGCGCGCGCCCTCGGCCTGGCGATCGCGATCCCCGGCCTCGGCACGCGGGTGCGGCGGTTCTCGGCGCTGGTCGAAGACGGCGTGGTCAAGACGCTGAACTTCGAGCCGGAAGGCAGCCGCGGGGTCGAGGCGACCGGCGCGCAGACGATGCTTGCTCAGGCCTGACTTCAGGCGCCGCCGGCGCGGTGACGCTTCGGCTTGAATGGCGCCATGCCTTCGTTCGCCAGACGGTCGGCGCGCTCGTTGCCATCCGTGCCGGCGTGGCCCTTGACCCAGTGCCAGCGGATGTCGTGCCTGGCGACGAGTTCGTCCAGGCGCTGCCAGAGATCGATGTTCTTGACGGGCTTCCTGTCCGCGGTGCGCCAGCCGTTCTTCTTCCAGCCGGTGATCCAGCCGGTGATGCCGCCGCGCACGTATTGGGAATCGACATAGAAATCGACCGCGGCGTCCGTCCAGAGGGCGGCCAGAGCCTCGATGGCGGCGGTCAATTCCATGCGGTTGTTGGTGGTGTCCGGCGCGCCCCCCTTCAACTCCTTCTCATGCCCCTCCCACATGAGGACCGCGCCCCAGCCGCCCGGTCCGGGATTGCCCGAGCAGGCGCCGTCGCTCCAGATCGCGATGCGCTTCTTCTCGTTCACGCGGCGACCAGCCCGTAGGCGGAGGCATCGGCGACGCCGCGGTGGAAGCGAAGCTTGCGGTAATACTCGATCGGATCCTTGGGCACGACAAGCGCACCGGGCGGCACTTCCAGCCAGTCGTACAGGCGGGTGAGCAGGAAGCGGAGCGCGGAGCCGCGCGCGAGCAGCGGCAGGGCATCGATCTCGGCGGGGCTGAGATCGCGAACGCCGCGATAGCCGGCGAGCAGCGAGCGCGCCTTGGTGACATTCAGCGCGCCGTCCTGCTCGAAGCACCAGGCGTTCAGGCAGATCGCCACGTCATAGGCAAACATGTCGTTGCAGGCGAAGTAGAAGTCGATCAGACCGGACACGGCGCCGGCAATGAAGAAGACATTGTCCGGGAAGAGGTCGGCATGGATGACGCCGGCGGGCAGGGTGCGCGGCCAATTCTGCTCGAGGTAGTCGAGCTCCTGCTCGATTTCGCGGCCAAGCCCTGCGGCAACGCTGTCGGCGCGACCGCGGCATTGCTGGTAAAGCGGCCGCCAGCCGGAAACGGAGAGCGCATTGCGGCGGGCGAGGTGGAAGCCGTCGCCGGCAAGATGGAGGCGGGCGAGAGCCGCGCCGGCGGCGCCGCAGTGCTCGTTCTTCGGGCGGCGTACCGAGCGCCCCGGGAGGTAAGTGACGATTGCCGCAGGCCGGCCGGCGAGGCGGTTCAGTGCATTGTTCCGGCGATCGTGCACCGGCAACGGACAGGACAGGCCGCGATGCGACAGATGTTCCATCAGGCCGATGAAGAACGGCAGGTCTTCCGGCGCGACGCGCTTCTCGTAAAGCGTCAGGATGAACTGCCCCTTGTCCGTAACCAGCAGAAAGTTCGAGTTCTCGACCCCCTCGGCGATGCCCGTGACGGAGATCACCTGGCCGAGGTCGTAGCCGGCGACGAAAGCGTCGAGTTCGTCGTCGGCGATTTCGGTGTAGACGGCCACGGCGGCTTACTCGGCCGCGTCGCGCAGCGCGCGCGGCAGGTTGAAGGTGACATCCTCGGTTGCCGCGAACACGCTGGCGAGGTCGATGGCGTAACGCGCGGCCAGCGCGTCGAGCACTTCCTCGACCAGCACTTCCGGCGCCGAGGCGCCGGCGGTGATGCCGATGCTGTGGATTTCGCCGAGCGCCGCCCAATCGATGTCGGCGGCGCGCTGGACGAGCAGCGCCGTGCGGCAGCCGCCGCGCTCGGCGACTTCGCGCAGCCGCTGCGAATTCGACGAATTGGGGGCGCCGATGACGATCATCGCGTCGACTTCCGTGGCCACGCGCTTCACCGCCTCCTGGCGGTTGGTGGTGGCGTAGCAGATATCCTCTTTATGGGGCGCGACGATCGCCGGGAACCGCGCGGAGAGGATTTTCACGATTGCCGCGGTGTCGTCCACGGAAAGCGTGGTCTGGGTGATGTAGGCCAGCGGCTTGTCCGGCGAGGCAGGCTGAAAAGCGCGGGCATCGGCCTCGGTTTCGATCAGGCTGATTGCGCCGGCCGGCAACTGACCCATGGTGCCATCGACCTCGGGGTGGCCGGCGTGCCCGATCAGCACGATCTCGCGGCCACGCCGGAAATGAATTTCGGCCTCGCGATGAACCTTGGTGACAAGCGGGCAGGTGGCGTCGAGCTGGAAGAGATTGCGTTGCCCGGCTTCCGCCGGAACCGCCTTGGCGACCCCGTGGGCGGAGAAGATCACCGGCTGACTGGTGGCGGGAATCTCGTCCAGCGTCTCGACGAAGATGGCGCCCTTCTGCTTCAGGCTGTCCACCACGTAGCGGTTGTGGACGATTTCGTGGCGCACATAGACCGGCGCGCCGAAACGCTGCAGCGCCAGCTCGACGATCTGGATGGCGCGGTCGACGCCGGCGCAGAAGCCGCGCGGGCTGCACAGCAGAACCTTCAGGGGCGGCTTGGTGACCATGGCGCGAAATGCGGGCTTATGCCGGCCGCTGTCAAGCGCGGCGGGTCAGGCGGTCATTTCCCGGCGATCATCCTCGTCCTCGTCGGTCTCGGGCTTGCGGAAGATGAGCCGGTTGGCTTCGGACGCAGTCATGGGCTGACCGTAGAGGAAGCCCTGGACGTATTCGCAGCCGAGCTCGTGCAACTCTTCGGCGTCAGCTTCGGACTCGGCGCCCTCGGCGACCACATCCATGCCGAGGTCGTGGGCGAGCTGGATGATCGAGCGCAGGATGACGCGGCGGTCGCCCGGTCCCTGGCCGCGGACGAAGGTCTGGTCGATCTTGATGGTGTCGAACGGAAAGCGCTGCAGGTAGGAGAGCGACGAGTAGCCGGTGCCGAAATCGTCCAGCGAAAGCCCGGCGCCGAGCTCGCGCACGCGGGAGAGGACCTGGGCGGCGTACTCGGGATTTTCCATGACGAGGCTCTCGGTAACCTCAAGCTTCAGCGAGCCGCGGCGAATATTCTGGCGCACGAGAACCGACTTCACGTCGTTGATGAGGTCGTGGCGCAGCAGCTGGCGGCTGGAGACGTTGACACTGGCGAACAGCTCGGTGTTGCGGCCGAGCGCCTCCTGCCACTCAGCGAGCTGGCGCGCCGTGCGGTCGAGAACGAACAGGCCGAGCGGGATGATGAGCCCGGTGCGCTCGGCGAGCGGCACGAAGTCCGACGGCGGAATGCGGCCAAGCTTGGGGTGATCCCAGCGGACGAGCGCCTCGAAGCCGGCGATGGTCTTGTCCTCCAGCCGCACGATCGGCTGGTAGAGCACCTTGATCTCCTCGCGACCGAGCGCGCGGCGGAGGTCCGATTCCAGCGTCGCAAGGTCGCTGCCATGCTGGCGCAGCGCCGGGCGGAAGGCCTCGATGCGATCGCCGCCGAGGCGCTTGGCGTGGAAGGTGCCCATCTCGGCGTCGCGGATCAGTTCCTCCGGATCGTTCTGCTTGCCGTCGTGCATGGCGATGCCGATCGAGGCGGTGAGGAAGATTTCCTTCTCGCCGAGGGTGATCGGCGCGCGCAGCGTGCGGCGCACGGACTCGGCAAACGCGGCGATGCGCTCCGGCTGGCTTTCGGAGATCAGCAGGAACGCGAACTGGTCGCCGGCGAGGCGGGCGAGCGTGTCCTGCGCCTTCAAGAGGCGGGCGAGGCGGCGGGCGATGGTGAGCAGGATCGAATCGCCGACCGCGATACCGAAGCCATCGTTGACCTGCTTGAAGCGGTCGATGTCGAGCATGAATACCGAGGGGCGCGCGGCATTCTCGGCGTTGGCGCGGGTGATGGCCGAGCTGAGGCGGTCGAGAAATAGTTCACGGTTCGGCAGGCCGGTGAGGTTGTCGTGGACGGCGTCGTGGAGGAGCCGCTCCTCGGCGTTGCGCTCCTCGGTGACGTGGAGAAGTGTTCCCACGCACCGCAGTACTTCGCCGTCGCTGCCCAGCACCGGGCGGGCACGGAGGTGGAACCAGCGGTAGTGGCCGTCCTCGCTCCGCAAGCGGAAGTCCTGGGCGATGCGGCCGCGCCGCAATTCGACGGCGGTGTCGAGCGTCGTCTTGAAGCGATCGCGGTCGCCAGGGTGCAGAATCTCCAGCCAGTCGCGGGCAGGCCCTTCCAGCGAACCGCGCTTGCGCCCGAGCAGATCCTCGGCCTCGGGGCCGGCATAGATGCGGTCGCGCGGCACGTCCCAGTCCCAGACGATGTCGCCGGCGCCGGTCAGGGCAAGCGCCTTGCGCTCGGTGTCGCCGAGCGGGCCGGCGGTGATGATGCCGCCGGCGAAGGCGTGCTGCAGAACCGTGAAGCCGATGAGAAGGACGATCAGCACCAGCCCGCCGGCCAGCGCGGGCTGCACGACGTCGCTGACCAGACTGCCTGTCACGGTCAGCCAGGCGCCCAGCGTCCACACCAGCAGCAGCACCCACGTCGGGATCAGCATGATGGCGCGATCGTACTTGTGGGTGGCCAGCCAGACGATAAGGCCAAAGCCCAGGATTGCGGTGAGGCCGACGGAGAAGCGGGCGATGCCGGCGGCGACCGAGGGCTCGATGATGGCGACGCCAAGCAGGGCGGCAAGCGCGATCAACCAGCCGAGGGTGACGTGGCTGTAGCGCACGTGCCAGCGGTTGAGGTTGAGGTAAGTGTACGTGAAGATGAGCAGTGACGCCGCGAGAAACACTTCGGCGCCGGCGCGCCAGCTCTGGTCGGCGCCGGGCTGGATGTTGAAGATGCGGTTCCAGAAACCGAAATCGACGCCTAGGTAGACGAGCACCGCCCAGGCAAGCGTGGCGGTGGCAGGGAACATCGCGGTTCCCTTGACGACGAACACCACGGTCATGAACAGCGCGAGCAGCCCGGCGATGCCGAGAACAATGCCGTGGTAGAGGGTGTAGCTGTTGACGGAATCCTTGTAGGCGTCGCCGTCCCAGAGATAGAGCTGCGGCAGGTCGGGCGTGCGCAGCTCCGCCACGAACGTCACCACGGCGCCCGGGTCGAGCGTGATGCGGAAGACGTCGGCTTCCTGACTTGTCTGCCGGTCCGGCGCGAAGCCCTGGCTCGGCGTAATGTTGGCGATGCGCGAGGCCCCGAGGTCGGGCCAGAAGAGGCCGGAGCCGGAGAGGCGGAAGTGCGGCGCCACGAGCAGGCGGTCGATCTGCTCGTCGCCGCTGTTAACCAGCGCAAACACAGCCCAGTACGAGCCGCCGCCGGGCTCGCGGGCACGGACCTCGATGCGGCGCACAATGCCGTCGGCGCCGGGCGCTGTGGACACCTGGATGCGGTCGTCGGGCTGACGGTAGAGCTGGACGGCCTGCGTCAGGTCGAGCGTCTTGCCGTCGAGCGGCACCGACGCGGCCTCGATCGCGCGAGCCGGTGCGCACGCGAGGCCGAAAGCCAGCAGGGACAGCACGATGGCTGCCAATCGACGCGCAAACGACAACCGAGACTCCGGTTCGACATAACGATTCTGGAGCTTACTATGCCGATGCTGCAGGTGCGACAACCCCTTGCGGCCTATCCAGAACCTGCCGCAACCCAATTCCTACCGCGGATCGTCGCGCACGAGGCCGTAGAGAAGGTGGTCCTGCCAGCGCCCGTCGATGCAGAGATATTTGCGGGCATAACCCTCGCGGTGAAATCCGACCTTTTCGAGGAGCCGGATCGAGGCGGCATTGTGCGGAAGGCACGCCGCCTCGACACGGTTAAGGTGCAATGAATCGAAGGCAAAGGTCACCACCGCGCGGACCGCGGCGGTCATGAAGCCCTTTCCGGCGTACGACTTGCCCATCCAGTAGCCGATGGTGGCGGACTGCGCGACGCCACGCTGCACCTGCGCCATGGTCAGGCCGCCGAGCAGCGTTTCGCTGTCGGTCGAGAAGACGAAAAAGGGATAGCCGGTGCCGTTGCGGATTTCGCGCTGATAGCGACGCAGCCGCCGGCGAAAGGCGAGCTTGGTCAAATCGTCGGCCGGCCAGATCGGCTCCCACGGCGTCAGGAACGAACGGCTCTCCTCGCGCAGCCGCGCCCACTGGGTGTAGTCGCCGAGCGTGGGAGAGCGCAGCATGACGCGGTCGCCGCGCAGCGTTGGATAGGCCGGGTTGGACGAGATCGAGCGCAGGAAGGCCATGGCGGTGCTACGCTGGCACCTCCGCGGCAATGCCGACGCGCGGTGCCGGACGGGAGCCGAGACGTTCGGTGACCTGATCGCGGCTCATCATGCCGTTGAGAGCCCCGACGGCGGCGACGGTCGGCTCGGTTCCGGTGAAAATATCCGCGGCGAGGTTGCGGATGGTGTCGACGCTGATCGCGTTGATCCTGGCGATCAGTTCCTCGGTCGGGATGGGCCGGCCGAAGAGCAGGATCTGGCGCGCGATCTGGCCGGCGCGCCCGGCCGGGCTCTCCAGCGTCATCAGCAGGCCGGCGCGCAATTGCGCGCGGGCGCGATCGAGTTCGCGCTCGTCGATATCGTGGGCGGCGCGCTCGAGTTCGCCCAGCATGACCGGCACGAGTTCCTTCACGTCGTCAGGGCCGGTTGCGGCGTGGACGCCGAAGATCCCGGAATCGGCGAAGCCCCAGTGAAAGGCATAGATGGAATAGCAGAGGCCGCGCTTTTCACGCACTTCCTGGAACAGGCGGGAGGACATGCCGCCGCCGATGATGGCCGAGAGCAGCTGCGTCGCATGGTAGGTCTCGGCGGTATACGGGCGGCCTTCGAAGCCGAGCATGACCTGCGTTTCCTGCAGGTGGTCGCGGGCCTCGCGCCGCTCGCCGCCGCGGTAGCGGGCGGGTGCAGGCCGCGGGCCTGCCGAAGCGCCAAGGCCAGCGAAGCGCTCGGTGGCAAGCTCGACCAGCGCGTCGTGGTTAACGGCCCCGGCTGCCGCCAGCACCATGTCCGGGCCGCGATAGTGACGGGCGAGGTAATCGTGGAGCATCGGGGGCTTCACCGCTTCCACCGTCTCCGGCGTGCCGAGGATGTTGCGGCCAAGCGGCTGGTCGGGGAAGGCGGCGTCGGTGAAAAGGTCGTAGACGCGGTCGTCGGGCGTGTCGAGCGCGGCGCCGATTTCCTGCACGATGACGTGCTGCTCGCGCTCGAGCTCGGTGGCGTCGAAGACGGAATTGCCGAGAATGTCGGACAGGATGTCGACCGCGAGCGGCACGTCGTTCTTGAGCACGCGCGCGTAGTAGGAGGTGGTCTCGACGCTGGTCGCGGCGTTGACCTCGCCGCCGACCGCCTCGATCTCCTCGGCGATGTCGGTGGCGCTCCGCTTCGCGGTACCCTTGAACGCCATGTGTTCGAGCACGTGCGAAAGGCCGTGCTCGCTCTCCTGTTCGGCACGCGAACCGACACCGACCCAAACGCCGAGCGCGGCGCTCTCCAGATGATCCATCGCGTGGGTCACCACGGTTAACCCGGAAGGCAGACGGCTTACGCGGACGCTCATGGCATTCTTACGCTTTCTCGGTGGCGGCGCGGCTCAGCGCTGCCACATGGTCTTCGACCGCTTTCCGATCATTGGCAAGGGTAGCGTAGTCCTCGCGTTTTGCGAGGATGTCCGCAAAAGCCGCCGGAGGCGCTACCTCCAGCCCAGCCGCCGCCTTAACCGCAGCCGCAAATTTAGCCGGGTGGGCGGTCGACAGGGTTACCATCGGAACGCCGGGCCGGGCGAAACGGTCGGCGACGGACAAGCCGACCGCGGTGTGCGGGTCGGGCAGAAAGCCGGTCGCCCTGTAAGTTGCCGCAATGGTTGTGGCGACGTCGGCCTCGCTGGCATGGCCGGCGGCGAAATCGGTCCGGATGGCGGCCAGCGGCGCGCTGCCGATGGTGAAGGCGCGGCTGGTCGCAAGCTGCTGCATCAGGCCCCGGATCGCGGCCGCGTCGCGTCCATACGCATCGAACAGCAGGCGCTCGAAGTTGGACGATACCTGGATGTCCATCGACGGCGAGGAGGTGGCGACGACCGACCTCAGTTCGTAGGTGCCGGTTTCGAGGGTGCGGGCGAGAATGTCGTTGACGTTGGTGGCGATCACCAGGCGCTCGACGGAAAGGCCCATGCGCCTGGCGGCATAGCCGGCAAAAATGTCGCCGAAATTGCCGGTCGGTACCGTGAACGAAACCGCCTGTTGCGGTGCCCCCAGGGCAACGGCCGCGGTAAAATAATAGACGATCTGCCCAACAATGCGGGCCCAGTTGATCGAGTTGATGCCCGACAGGCCATGCGCCTCGCGGAAGGCGGTGTTGGCGAACATGCCCTTCACGATGGTCTGGCAGTCGTCGAACGTGCCGCGAATTGCGATGGGATGAACGTTGGCCGCGCCGACGGTGGTCATCTGCCGCTGCTGGAACGGCGATACGCGTCCTTCCGGAAACAGGATGAAGACGTCGACATTGTCGCGGTTGCGGAACGCCTCGATGGCGGCGGCGCCGGTGTCGCCTGAGGTGGCGCCGACGATGGTCGTGCGGCGTCCGCGCTTCGCCAATACGTGGTCCATGAGCTGTGCCAGCAGCTGCATGGCGACGTCCTTGAAGGCGAGTGTGGGACCGTGGAACAGCTCAAGCACGTAGTGTCCCGGCGCCAGCTGCCGCAGTGGCGCGACCTCCGGGCGGTCGAAGCGGGCGTAGGCCGCCGCGCACATGCGGGCGAGCTCGGCATCGGCGATTTCGCCACCGATGTAGGGAGTAATTATCCGCCGCGCCGCCTCGGCATAGGGGAGGCCAGCCAGGGCTGCGATGTCGCCCGCCGCCAGACGGGGCCATTCCGCCGGCACGTAAAGGCCGCCGTCGGTGGCGAGACCGGCCAGAAGAACGTCGGAGAACCCGAGCGCAGGGGCTAATCCGCGGGTGCTGATGTATCGCATGGCGCTCAAGAAACGCCTCAGGGGCGGGGTTGCGACGGAGGGTGACAACGAAACTAGCGGCAGCACGCCACCGCAGCAAGCAGCGCCCCCGGCCGGGTCGCCAATCGCGATTGCCGCTGCTATACAAACGCCGCATTCGCACGGGGATGGTGGCCGATGCTGAAGTTCGATTCGAAGAGACGGGAATTTCGCGCCGCACTCGTGGCGGTTGTGGGAGCGGCGGCGGTCTGCGTGGCGTCAGGCCCGGCGCAGGCCAACTGGTTCAGTAACTTTCTCAATAGCGGCCAGAATAACAGCGACGAGACTCCGCCTGACATTTCCAACTTCCTCAGGCCGACTTACTGTCCGCCGGTGCAGATCCGGGTGGGCACCGAAGCGCTGGTCATCTACGAGCGCGGGCACGACGGCGACGAGAGCGCCATCCGGTTCCAGGCGTCGATTACCAGGACCGCCCGCGAGTGCCATATCGACGGCGGCACGATGACGATCAAGATCGGCATCGCCGGGCGGCTGGTCGCTGGTCCCAAGGGCAGCGCCGGAAGCTTTACCGTGCCGCTGCGCGTGGCGGTGGTGAAGCAGAGCACCGGCAAGGTCATGTTTGCCGGCATGCAGAAGGCGCCGGTATCGCTGTCCGAGCCGACCTTCGCCTCGGACTTCGCCTACGTCTACGACAACGTGACGTTCCCGATCACGCCGGACGATCACGATCTCATCGTTTACGTCGGCTACGACCAGGGCAAACCGAAGAAGCCGACCCCGACCGGCTGATCCGGTTCACGTCGTGCCCGCCGCAGCCGGCGGCCGACCCCGCCGCGCTTCCTCCATGGCGGCGATGGCGTTGTCGGATTCGTGCCCGAGCCAGCGCATGGTGATGCGCGTCTCGATGACCAGCGCCAGCGCTGCGGTGACAAACGCGGCGAAGCCGACCCCACCCAGCGCAACCGCAAAGACGATGATGACGTCGAGCACTGGGCCCGGGGCGATCTGCGCCACGACTGCGCCGAGGATCGAGACGACGGTCGCCAGCGCAAACATGGCGGCCGCGAGATAAAGCGCCGAGATCGCCGTGCCGATGAGGCGGATGCGATATCCGGTGGTTTCCAGCTCCGACACCTCGAGAGCGCGGATGCCCTCCAGCGCCGGCTCGGCCAGGAGGCCGGTGAGGTAGCGCGAACGGTCGATGGCGCGGGCGAAGCGGTTGGCGGTGCTCAGGACGAGAAGCGAGGTGGCGTTGGTGAGCAGCGCCGGCCCGCTGACGTAGGACAGGACGACAAACGGATTGGTCTGCAGGGCCACCGGCGGATTTCCTCTGGAGCGACACGACTCCGTGATTTTTCACAGGCATACAGGGCTTGCTATCGAGGCGCCAGCTTACGCTCCCGACGCCAGGTTGTGATCAAAGGGCGGGTTTGCGGGAAGAAGTTTCCGCCAGAACGCTTCGGGACATTGTCGGCGGCCCCGCACTTGCCTAGTTTCAGTCATGCGTTGTCCCAACGACCGGCGACCGGCGCGCAGATCTCAAGAAATAAGGAAAGAACATGGCAGACATCGGACTGGTCGGTCTCGGGGTCATGGGCGCGAACCTCGCGCTCAACATGGCGGAGAAGGGCTACAACGTCGCGGTTTTCAACCGCACCACGGCAAAGACAGACGCGTTCATCGCTGATGCCGGTGCGTTGCGACCCCGTCTGACGGGGTGCCATACGCTGGCTGAGCTCGCCGCCGCCATCACGCCCCCGCGCCCGGTGGTCATGATGGTCAACGCAGGCGCGCCGGTCGACGAGGTCGGGCACGAGCTCGCTGACGTTCTTTCGAAGGGCGACATGCTGATCGACGCCGGCAACGCGAACTTCCGCGACACCCAGCGCCGGGTGATCGAATACAACAAGCTCGGGTTCGACTTTCTCGGCATCGGCGTCTCCGGTGGCGAGGAGGGCGCGCGGCATGGTCCCTCGATCATGGCGGGCGGCACGCAGAAGGCGTGGTCGCGCGTCGAAAAAATCCTGCTCGACATCTCCGCCAAGTTTGAAGGCGAGCCGTGCGCGGCGCTGATGGGCCCGGACGGCGCCGGCCACTTCGTCAAGACGATCCACAACGGCATCGAATATGCCGACATGGAGATGATCGCCGAGGTCTACGGCGTGATGCGCGACGGCTTCGGCATGACGCCGGCAGCGATGGCTGACGTGTTCGCCAAATGGAATGAGGGCAAGCTCAAGTCGTACCTCATCGAGATCACGGCGAAGGTGCTCCAGGCCGCGGACAAGAAGACCGGCAAGCCGATCGTCGAAGTGATCCAGGATACCGCCGGACAGAAGGGCACGGGCCGGTGGTCGGTCATGGAGGCACAGGACCTCGGCGTGCCGGCGACGGTGATCGAGGCGGCGGTGGCCGCCCGCAACCTGTCGGCGCGGCGGACGGAGCGGCTCGCGGACGCCAAGGTATTCGGTGCCCCGTCGGGCAAGGTGGGCGAAGCGCTCGGCGACCGCACCACGGCGCTGGCGGCGATCGAGCAGGCGCTGCTCGCCGGCAAGATCGCTGCCTACGCGCAGGGCTTCGCGGTCATGTCGAAGGCGTCGGAGACGTGGAACTGGAACGTGCCGCTGGGCACGGTCGCCAAGATATGGCGCGCCGGGTGCATCATTCGCTCGGTGTTCCTCGACGACATCAGCAAGGCCTATTCCTCGGGCGGCACAATCTCCAATCTGATGATGGTCGAGCCGTTCACGGGCGATCTCAAGAAGAGCGAATCCAGCCTGCGCAAGGTGGTGGCGGCCGCTTCGCTGAACGGCGTCGCGGTGCCGGCGCTGGCTTCCGCGCTTGCCTATTTCGACCTGTCGCGCACGGAGCGGACCACTGCCAACCTGATCCAGGCCCAGCGCGACTTCTTCGGGGCGCACGGCTTCGAGCGCGTCGATACCGCCGGCCAGGGCTTCCATGGTCCGTGGTCGCACGAGGCCTGAGGGTTACTGCACGAAGACGGTGACGCGATCGGATTTGCCGGTCGCGTCGACTACCGAGACGGTGACGAAGCCGGCGCCATCGGGCTGCCAGGTTTCCTGACGCGCGAACGGAACGCGGGCGATCGGCGCGCCGTTGACGAAGAAGGTGAACGGCGGCACCCCGTTTCTCACCTTGATCATCAGCGGTTCCGGATCGCCATCGCGGATGCCGAGGTCGACCGACACGCCATCCTGCGGGTAGGCGATCTCGGGGGTGTCGGGGTCGGGTTCCGGCGCCTCGCCGGCGACGCGGAAGCGACGCAGCGGGGCGGGCAGCGTCTGCGTGGTCGCGACGATGGTATCAGGCGGCCGCGGGCGTAGCGGTGTCCGCTTCGGGCCGATGTGGTCGAATGCCTCGAACAGGATCGGCGCGGCGGTGACGATGCCGCTCAGCCCGACCACGGGCGTGCCATCGGGGA
>Ga0265340_10000399_pt1 | contig 23261 bp, 27 predicted proteins | sample 4CB225metaG_FD_202082 | JGI IMG/M metagenome (GOLD analysis project Ga0265340, IMG submission 202082) | Rhizosphere microbial communities from Carex aquatilis grown in University of Washington, Seatle, WA, United States - 4-CB2-25 metaG | ecosystem: Host-associated > Plants > Roots >...
GGCTGCTTCAACATGTGCAAAGCCGCCTGGGATGGAATGCTGGAACGCGGTTTCGGGCGCGTGGTCAATATTGGTTCGATCAACGGGCAAGCGGGCCAGTACGGTCAGGTGAACTACGCCGCCGCCAAATCCGGCATTCACGGTTTCACGAAAGCGCTATCGCAGGAAGGCGCTTCGAAAGGCATCACGGTCAACGCAATCGCGCCCGGCTATATCGACACCGACATGGTGGCGGCGGTGCCGCAGGAAGTTTTGGCGAAGATCGTGGCGAAAATTCCGGTGGGGCGCCTTGGCAAGGCGGAGGAAATCGCGCGCGGCGTGCTGTTCCTTGTCGCCGACGACGCCGGTTTCGTCACCGGCTCGACCATGTCAATCAATGGCGGACAGCATATGTATTGAGGGAGTTTCGCTCTCCCTCGATTTCGATCCGTCATGGCCGCTCTCGTGGCGGCCATCCATTTTCCAGAGGCGTCGCAGGAAACGAACCGACTCTGGAAAATGGATCGTCGGGACAGGCCCGGCGATGACGAAGTTGGCGTAATTTTGTAAGAAGGCGTCACGGAGCTGCGTTCTTCTTTGAATCTTTCACTCACCGCTGAAAATCTCACCTGCTTGCGTGGCGGGCGTCTGGTGTTTCGCAACGGGAACCTACGCGTCGAAGCGGGGCAAGTGTTGTCGCTGGAAGGGCCAAACGGCGCGGGAAAAACGTCGCTTTTGCGCATGATCGCAGGCTTTCTTGCGCCGGCTTCGGGGACAATCACGATCCAAACCTTCGGCACAGAAATCACCGAAGGCGAGGAGCGCGGAAAATTCGTCGGCTGGCTTGGTCATGCCGATGGCGCAAAGCCCCAGATGACGCCGCGTGAAACGCTGCGCTTCTTCGCCGATGTCTATGGTGCGCGAAACGACATCGATCCTAAGTTGGACGAAGTGGGGCTCACGCGCGTGCGCGATTTGCACGCGCAATATCTTTCGGCCGGACAGAAGAAGCGCCTGGCGCTGGCGCGACTGAAATTATGCGCACGACCTGTTTGGTTGTTGGATGAGCCATTGGCTGCGCTCGACGCCGCGGGCAAGGTGCTCGCGGCAAACTTCATTCGAGAACATTGTGCGTCGGGCGGTATCGCTATCGCCGCGACGCATGAACCGTTGGGTCTCGATGCAATCCGGACGCAGCTCGCATGAGCGCGTTCTGGGCTATTCTCTTCCGCGACATTCGTCTCGCCACGCGCGCGGGCGGCAGTGCGTTTCTGGCGCTCGCGTTCTTTGCTGCTGTTGCGACGCTGGTGCCGCTCGGCGTCGGTTCGGATTTGCATCTGCTCGCGCGCATTGCGGGCGGCGTGTTGTGGGTCGGTGCGATCCTCGCGGCATTGTTGTCGCTGGACCGTTTGTTCCAGCCGGATTTCGAAGACGGCAGTCTTGATATCTTGGCGCTTTCGCCATTGCCGCTCGAAGTATTGTCCTTCGCGAAGATCGCCGCGCATTGGATCACGACGGGTTTGGCATTGACGATTCTGTCGCCGCTGCTGGGATTGCTTTTTGGACTACCGGTGCAAGGTTATGCGCCGCTGGTGATCTCGCTCGCCATTGGGACGCCCGCGGTGAGTGCTATCGGTGCTATCGCGGCAGCGCTTACGCTTTCTATCCGGCGTGGCGGGTTGATCTCGCCGTTCATCGTGCTGCCGTTGCTCGCGCCGGCCGTCATTTTCGGTGCGAGTGCCGTGACCAACGCGGTAGAAGGATTATCCAACGGCGCGCTAGGATTGCTCGCCGCGTTTTCCTTTGCCGTTACTGTGATCAGCCCGTTCGTGGCCGCAGCGGCGTTGCGTCTCAATCTCGCGGGTTGATCTGGATGCTTGTTGAGCAGGAAAGGAGAAGGTAGAGCGCGCCATGGCTTCGATCTTCGAATTTGCCAATCCCACGCGCTTCATGAAGCTAAGTGGCACCTTGCTGCCATGGCTCGCAGCGATTGCCGCTTTGTCCTTGGCGTTGGGGCTCTATCTCGGCTTCACCTGCCCGCCGGACTATCAGCAGGGCGATACGGTGCGGATCATGTTCATCCATGTGCCCGCGGCGTGGGTTGCGATGATGGCTTATGGATTGATGGCGCTGGCATCGCTGATCGGCCTTGTGAACCGGCATCCGCTTGCCGATGTCGCGGCGAAAGCAGCAGCGCCACTCGGCGCGTTGTTCACGGCCCTCGCACTCATTACAGGTTCGCTGTGGGGCAAGCCGATGTGGGGCGCTTACTGGGTGTGGGACGGACGGCTGACATCGTTTCTGCTGCTTCTGTTTCTCTATCTCGGTTACATCGCGCTATGGAACGCCCTCGAGGATGAAACGCGCGCGGCCCGTACCGCAGCGATTCTTGCGCTGGTCGGTGTCGTCAATCTTCCGATCATCGAATTCTCGGTCGAATGGTGGACGACGCTGCATCAGGGCGAGAGCATCATCCGCATGAACGGACCTCTGATCGCAGCTGTATATCTGTGGCCGCTCGGCTTGATGGCGCTCGGTTACACGACATTGTTTTTCACGCTGTGGCTGGCGCGCATCCGCACCGAGATCCTCACGCGCCGCGCGCGGTCGCTGATGCTGGGGGCGATGTGATGCTCGACATGGGCAAATACGCGCCCTTCGTCTGGCCGGCATATGGCGTGAGCGTCGTCGGATTGGCGATGGCGATTGTGCTAACACTGTCGGCGTATCGCCGTGCGAAGGCCCGGCTCGCCGCGCTGGAAAAGCCATGAAGCGGCTCGTCTATGTTGTTCCGGTTCTGATGTTCGTCGGACTGGCGATAATGTTGTTCCGCAGTCTGTCCGGTCCGGCACCGGGCGATTTACCGTCAGTGCTGATCGGAAAGCCCGCGCCCAACACGCCATTGCCCGCGCTGGATGTGCAGACCAAAGCGTTTGCGCCGGCCGATCTGCGCGCTGGCCATGTCACCGTCGTGAATGTCTTTGCGTCGTGGTGTTCGCCGTGCCGTGAAGAAGCACCGATGCTCCAGTCGCTCGCTCAGATGAAAAACATCGCGCTCTACGGCATCGTTCAGAAGGACACGCCGGCGAAAGCACGCGCCTTTCTCTCCGATGTCGGCAACCCCTTCCAGCGTATCGATCTTGATGCCAACGGACGCGCGAGCATCGAATGGGGCGTCTACGGCGTGCCTGAGACCTTCGTAATCGACGGCAAAGGGATCATCCGTCTGCGTTATGCGGGGCCAATTACCCCGGACATTTTGAGCGGTACGATTCTGCCGGCCATTGAGAGCGCGTCAACGCCGTCCTGATCTTCAGGCTTTGGCAACCATGATTTGCGAGGGTCGCGGAATGCAGATCAATTCCGCCAGCCTTCTCGCCGCACAGCAGGCCCGAACAACGGCAGCGCCACAGAAGCCAGCGCAGTCCTTCCAGCCAATGGATTTTGCGCAGACGGCAGAACCAAAGGCGTCGTCGCCGGCGCAGCCCGCGCAAGCGAACACGCCGCTCGCCCGGCTAGGTTCGCAAATCGATATAAGGGTCTAGCTGCCGCGCGCGCGCCGGAGCGTCTTCCGGCGGGAACGATCGGCACCATCGGCCACCAGGTTTTCCGCAGCCTCGGCGATCGTCGCCAAAGATTTCACAAACCGTGCTCGCTCAGCTGCCGGTAGCGCATCGAGCAGCGCCCGCTCGGCACGGTCGGACGCCGCGCGAGCAGCTTTAAGCGCCTTGCGGCCCGCCTGTGTGATGGCGACCGAGTTCGCGCGCTGATCGGCTTCGGTCCGTTCGCGAGAAAGAAAGCCGCGCTCCGTCAGGCGGCGTACCATGTCGGCCAAGGTCGAGCGGTCGATGCCGGTCATCTCAACGAGCGCGGTCTGGCTCGCGCCATCGTTGTTCTCGAGCGCGGCCAGGACAGTAAATTGTTGTTTGGTGAGATCGCGCTGTCCGGTTTCACGCGCATAGAGATCGCCATAGAGCTGTTGGCAACGGCGCATGAGATAAGAAGGTGCTTCGCCCAACTCGAAATGTCCGTTGGCTTTGCGAACCTTCGCCGTCATTCAAAACCCCTGCAATTCCCAAATCGGCGCTGCTGAAATCGGGAGCGCTCGCTTTTCAATTTGTGTTCTTGAACGTGTCCCGATTACGCCGGGTGGTGAAACTGCCGTGGATCCCCTCGGGCAATAATCAACACTAATCATATGCGGGGGTCGCCACAACTGTTTCCTCTCGCAGACCGTCACATCAGGCACAAATGTATTTTTGTTTCCTGCGACAATGCGGCAGACTTGCTTTCGCAATGACTGACAAAACAAAAGCTTCCGGAGTTTGCCCGCATTTCGTCCGCCGCGTACCGGAAGGAGACACAAGCGAGCGCGATGTGTGCGGCGCTTGCGGACACATCCACTATTCCAATCCAAAAATTGTGGTTGGCTCGGTTGTCACGCATGATGACCACATCCTATTGTGTCGTCGCGCCATCGACCCACGAAAGAACTTCTGGACATTGCCCGCCGGCTTCATGGAAGAACACGAAACGCCGGAAGAAGGCGCGAAGCGGGAAGCGCGCGAGGAAGCATGCGCGGATATTGTCATCGATACATTGCTTGCGGTTTATGCCGTGCCGCACATCAGTCAGGTTCACCTGATGTATCGCGCTAAGATCGAGCAGCCGGTCTTTTCGCCAGGGCCAGAGAGCCTGGAAGTGAAACTGTTTTCATGGGACGAGATCCCATGGGGTGCGTTGGCATTTCCCTCGGTGAAATGGGCGTTGGATCACTGGCGAGAAAGCAAGGATCTACAGGCCTTTAGCCCATATTCGGCACCGGCTTGGGCGCCGCGAAGATCGATCTAGCCTACAGGGTTTTCCGGCTCGCTGATATCGTGCTTCATCACCAATGGCGTTTGCGCGAGAGCGAACAAAAACACGAGAGGAATGATCGCCCAGACTTTGAAATCCACCCAGATATTCGTGGAATAGTGCCGCCAGATATATTCATTAAGCGCGGCGAGTGCGAACGCGAAGATGCCCCAGCGCCATGTCAGTTTGCGCCATCCTTCCTCGGTAAGATCGAAGGCTTGTGCGAAGACTGCTTTGATGAAGAGCCGGTTGAAGGCAAGGCCACCCAACAGCACCGCCCCGAAAAAGGCGTAGAGAACCGTCGGTTTCATTTTGATGAAGGTGTCATTCTTCAGATAAAGTGTCAGTCCGCCGAAGACGAGAACCAAGATGGCCGTCACTAGTGGCATCGGCGATAGCCGGCGCGTCATCATATAGCCAATAGCGAGTGAGGCGATGGATGCGACCATGAACACACCGGTCGCGAGATAGATTCCGCCGAACTTGAACGCAGCGAAGAAAATCACCAGCGGCCCAAGATCGAGCGCTAGCCGCACCAATGGGGATTCCTTGGCAATCTTCTTGTCGCTCATGATGCTCCGGTCAGCGCATTGGCGAAGGCCTGCGCATCGAATTGTTGCAGCGCGTCAGCATCTTCGCCCACACCGATATAATGCACGGGCAGACCGAATTTGTCGGCAAGGGCGACGAGAATTCCCCCCTTCGCCGTGCCGTCGAGCTTGGTCATCACAAGCCCCGTCAGCGGCACCACAGCTTTGAAGGCCTCTACTTGTGACAGTGCATTCTGGCCGGTCGTGGCGTCCAATATGAGAAGCGTCGCGTGCGGCGCTGAGACATCGAGTTTCTTGAGCACACGCACGATCTTTTCCAGTTCGGCCATGAGGCCGGCCTTGTTTTGCAACCGTCCCGCAGTGTCGATCAGGACGATATCGGCGCCGGTGATCCGCGCGCGCTCGACGGCATCGAAGGCGAGGCCGGCCGCATCGCTTCCCGCGGGGCGTGACACGACTTCCGCATTGCTGCGCGTGCCCCATACCTGAAGCTGCTCGATGGCGGCGGCCCGAAAGGTGTCACCGGCTGCGAGAAGAACCTTGTGCCCCTGATCGGAAAGCCGTTTGGCGATTTTGCCGATGGTGGTGGTCTTGCCGGTCCCGTTCACGCCCGCCACCAGAATGACGAAGGGCTTTTTGCCGGCCTCTATGGCAAGCGGCTTCTGGACGGGCTTCAGGACCGCGGCGATCTCGCCCGCCAACGCCGTGCGGATTTCCTTTTCGGTGATCAGCGCGTCGAAGCGGTCCTTGGCGACGGCGGCCGAAATGCGCTTGGCGAGGCTTGCGCCAAGGTCGGCCTTGATGAGCGCTTCTTCAAGTTCGCGGATGGTTTCGGCGTCGAGCTTCTTGTGTGTGAAGACGGCGGCGAGATTGTCGCTCAGGCCCCCGGTCGAGCGCGCGAGGCCGGATTTGAGCCGCTCGAGAAATGTCTCCGGCGGCGGTGCTTCACCGAATGTCCTCATGCGAGCGCGGCTGTCAGATGCGTAGCGGTTGCACCTGTGATACGCGCACGAACGATGGCGCCCGATGCGGCATCGCCGTTGAATGTCGCTTGCGCGAAACAGACGGTCCGGCCGAGACCATTCTTCTCGACCAACAATTCCTGTTCGCCGCCGATGAGCGAATGCAAACGCTCTGACAGCGCTGCATCGCCTTTCGCGCGCAAACGGGTGGCGCGCTCTTTCACGACTGACTTCGCCAACTGCGGCATGCGCGCGGCGGGCGTTCCGTTGCGCGGGCTGAAGGGGAAGACATGGAGGTAAGACAACCCCGCATCGTCAATCAGCTTCAAGCTGTTCTCGAACATGTCATCGGTTTCTGTCGGAAATCCCGCGATGAAATCGGCGCCGAAGGCCACGTCAGGTCGCAGGCGGTGTACCTCATTGCAGAAAGCTATTGTATCGGTACGCGAATGCCGGCGCTTCATGCGTTTCAGGATCATGTCGTCGCCGGATTGCGCGGAGAGATGGAAATGCGGCATCAACCGTTCTTCTTCCGCGATGGCGCGCATCAATTCGTCATCAGCCTCGATGGAGTCGATGGAGGAGATTCTCAGCCGCTTCAGTTCCGGCACCAACTTCAGGATTTTGCGCACGAGCGAGCCCAAAGAAGCAACGCCCGGCAGATCGTGGCCATAAGATGTGAGGTCAACGCCAGTCAGCACGATCTCTGGAAATCCCGCTTCCACCAGCCGCCGTGCTTCCGCCACCACTTCGCCGGCGCCGACACTGCGCGAATTTCCGCGTCCGTAGGGGATGATGCAAAAAGTGCAGCGATGATCGCAACCATTCTGAACTTGTAGGAACGCCCGCGCCCGGCCGTCGAAACTGTCCACCATCTGCGACGCCGTCTCGCGCACCGACATTATGTCGTTGACGATCACGCGCTCGTTCACGAAGCGCGAATAGTTCTTGGCTTCCAACTTCTCGATATTGCCAAGTACCAGATCGACCTCGTTCATTGTCGAATAGGTATCCGGCTCGATCTGCGCCGCGCAGCCGGTGACGATGATGCGTGCCTCCGGATTCTCGCGGCGCGCTTTGCGAATGGCTTGGCGCGACTGGCGCACCGCTTCGCCCGTCACGGCGCAGGTGTTGAAGATAATAGCGTCGGAAAGACGGGCTTCGCAGGCGCGCGCGCGGATCGCTTCGCTTTCGTAGGCGTTGAGGCGGCAACCGAAGGTCACGATCTCCGTCACGGCGTCAGCGCCCTCAGGTCAATCTCGCCTTTGTAGGACAACGCCCACGGACCAGTCATGAAGATCGGTTTGCCTTCGCCCTCCAATTCGAGAGTCAGCGTGCCGCCATCGAGCACGACGTCAGCCTTTGTCTCGACGAGCCCACGCCGTTGCGCGGCTGCCATCGCGGCACATGCACCCGTTCCGCAGGACATCGTAATCCCCGCGCCGCGTTCCCACACGCGCATGCGCAAGATGCCGAGCGATGTGAGCGAGACGAACTCGATATTCGTTCGCTCGGGAAATAGGGGGTGGTTCTCGATCTTCGGGCCGATCTCGGCGACAGGCGCCTGCTCCGCATCGTCCACAAACAACACGACATGCGGATTACCGACATTCGTTGCGGACGCCAGCGTCAGCGGAAAGTAATCGCAACCGGGAAGATCAATGGCGAAAGATAGCGTGTCGGTTTCGCGCGCCATCGGAATGTCGCGCCACCCAAAGCGCGGCACACCCATGTCGACCGACACATGATCGCCCTTCGCGACACAGGCGAGCAGGCCGCCATCCGTATCGATGCGAACCTGCTGTGCGCCTTTCTCGTCCATCAGCAACCGCGCAACGCAGCGCGTGGCGTTGCCGCAACTTTCGACTTGGCTGCCATCGGCATTGAAGATGCGCATGAAGGCGTCGGCACCGTTCTTCGAAGGCTCGATCACAATTACCTGATCGCAACCGACACCAAGACGACGGTCGGCGATGGCTCGTGCGGCATCGCTGTCGAGCGCAAGCCTTTGATGGCGCGCGTCGAACACCGCGAAATCGTTGCCAAGTCCCTGCATTTTCAGGAATGCCGTCATAGCGGGGCTATATAGGCGCTCGCTTCCGGCGCGGCCAGTGGGTTGACTCCCCACGGTGCTTTTTCAACAAACGGCGGGCAAATCTGGCGGGTTGTTGTTCATGCGCAATCGGGTTCTGGGATTGGTGCTGGGAGCGTTGGTGGTGGGATCGTTGCCGGTGATCGCGGAGGAATTGACGCCGGATTCGCCTGATCCCTTTCTGTGGCTTTCCGACATTCACGGCGACAAGGCGACAAGCTGGGCAGCCGAGCGGACGGCCAAAGCGCTATCGACGCTTAAAAGCGATCCGAACTATCAGAAGGATCACGACTCGATCCTGAAAGTGCTAGATGCGAACGACCGCATCGCCGATGGTGCGCTCGATCATGGCGATGTTTTCAATTTCTGGCAGGACGCCAGCCACCCGCGCGGGCTTTGGCGCAAGACGAGCATCGCCGATTACCGCAATGCCAATCCCAAATGGGATGTGATCCTCGACATCGACAAACTCGACGCCGACGAGAAGACGAATTGGGTCTGGCAGGGCGCCGATTGCGCGCCAGGATTCAAACGCTGCCTATTGCAGCTATCGCCAGGCGGCAGCGACGCTGCTGTATTCCGCGAGTTTGATCCGAAAGCCAAAAAATTCTTCAAAGACGGCTTCCAACTATCGCTGGCGAAATCTGGCGCGACCTATATCGATCCAAATACAATTTTGTTCTCAACCGACTTCGGTCCGGGCACGATGACCAAGTCGAGCTATGCCCGCATCGTGAAGATGTGGCATCGCGGCCAGCCGCTTTCGGCGGCGAAGACGGTTCTTGAAGTTGGTGAAGATGATATCTCGGTGCGCGCGACGGTTTTCCGCGGACCGTATGGAACGATCCCGCTGGTCGAGCGTGGCGTCACGTTCTTCACCAGCGAATTTTTCTACGTCTATCCTGATGGCAGCACAATCAAGCTGCCGCTGCCGCTTGGCGCTGATCTGAAAGGCGCCACGAATGGCAATCTGATCTTCACGTTGCGGGATGCATGGACGCCACCCGGTGCGGCAGCCGCGTTGCCGCAAGGCGCGCTGGTGTCGTTCGCGGTGAAGTCCTTTGCCCTGCAGAAGATGTTGCCGAAATTCACGTTGCTTTACGCGCCGAACGAGCACAGCACCGTCGGCGATGTGTCTGCCGGGCGTGATGCAGTCTACGTTTCGATTTTTGAAAACGTCACCGGTTCGATCCATGCCTTCCATCCCGGCAAGAACGATACGTGGCGCGATGAGAAGATCGCGCTGCCCTCCGGCGGTTCGACCAATGTCGTTTCGACCAACGACTGGGGCCCGGAAGCGTATTTCTCGTTCGAGAGCTTCGTGCAGCCGCCGACGCTTTACGAATATGACGGCAAAGGCGCACCCAAAGCGATCAAGTCGGAACCCGCGCGTTTCGACGCCAGCAAACTGGATTCAGAACAGTTCTGGGTCACATCGGCCGACGGCACGAAGGTGCCGTATTTCTATATTCATCCCAAAGGCCAGAAAGGCCCGGTGCCGACGATCCTCTATTCCTATGGCGGTTTCGAGCTGTCGTTGTTTCCCTGGTACTGGAACGATGGACATCGTCCGCTCAATCCAGGTGATGCCTGGTTCGCGAAGGGCGGCGCTATTGCGGTGGCAAACATTCGCGGCGGCGGCGAGTTCGGTCCGGCCTGGCATCAGGCGGCGCTTCTCGCCAATCGTCAGAAGGCCTTTGACGATTTCGAAGCTGTCGCGGCGGATCTATCCAAGCGTAATTTCTCAACGCCCAAACAAATCGGAATCGTCGGCGCATCGAATGGCGGTGTGCTGACGACGGCGACGATGACGCAACATCCCGATCGTTTCGGCGCGGTGGTGAGTCAGCGTCCGCTTGTGGACATGCTGCGCTATACCAAGTTCGGCGCAGGCGCGTCGTGGGTCGATGAGTATGGCGATCCGGCGAAGCCCGAAGATCGCGCGTGGATCCTGAAATACTCGGCGTATGAAAATCTGAAACCGGATGTGAAATATCCGCCGATCCTCTTCATCACCGAGACGAGCGACGACCGCGTTACGCCGATCTGGGCGCGGATGATGGCGGCGAAGATGGAAAGCATGGGGCAGGACGTGACGTTCTACGAAAGCCCCGAAGGCGGCCACGGCCCCGGCGCCACGCATGAGGAAGAAGCCCAGATGTGGGCGCTGACCTATGTCTATCTCGGGCAGAAATTGGGATTGAAATGAAGAGGTGCAGTTAGACTGCACCTCTTCCAATTTCTCAAAGGTCGGAAAGTCTGGGTCGCGACGGCAGGCCGATTTTCCAACGCATCATGTCGCCCAAGATTGGATAGATGTCGTTGTGTTTTGATCCGAAGCGCATGACCCGGTCTTTCTCGTTAAAGGCGCCGATATCGCGATTAGCTCCTTCTTCGCTTGGAAGGTAACTGGCCAAATCTGATAGTCCCCATTTTACACGATCATCCTCTGAGAGTTGATAATATCTCCACATCGGCTCTTCGTGTGAAAAATTGATATGGGGAATGCCATTGAAGAGCTTGGCTAAATGGGCCTCGTTTTTGCTTCGACCGTAGCCAAAGTCATATGCCAACTTTGCGAGAGCTTTCAAAACGACTGGCTGCGCAGCAATTGTTTTTTGCTTCGCACCATCCTCACCAAAACCGTCGATCTGCCCCACCAACGTCCAAAATTTCTGAGCAAACTCAGATTTTTCAGATACATCTGTCGGCTGGGCACCCGAAACATTTGTCTTGTTGAGAAACAGAATAGCATTGACCGCAATCAGATCTTTACGTGCGATATATCCCTTATCCTCGTGCCAGTCAGTAACATCTCTTTGGACAATGGACGCACTTAACACACCATTTTCATTCAACTCTTCCTTGATCCATACGTTGATTGGGTTCGACTGATCGAATTGAAATGCGAGGCTGGCTTCGACTTTTTTTGTTAAGTTATTGAGATCGTGGAAAAGCTGGCGTTCCTGATCAGAAGACAGGCCGAGATGGACTTCGACCATAACTGTGCAGGTCGTGCGCGCGATTTCAAACAAGTCCATCCAGACGCGAAGTTCATCGGCGGGTACTTGTTCACCGTCAGCGTCGTACAAGGCGGGACGCTTTGGATATTTGTGGCTGGTGGTAAGCATGCGTAGATACTCAAAAAGCATCTGCATTGCGAACCGGCGGTGCTGACCGTCGACGATCCATAAAACATGTTTGGTTGAGACGTAAACGAATACTAGCCCGTTTTGCCCTTCTTCAAATTTCAATCCTTTTCCACCGAATTCGCATTCCCTGATGTTCGCGGTGATTGGCTGCATCGCGAGATAGGGCTGTTTACCGAGCGTTCGCTGAATTGTATCGAGCGCTGGAGGTCTAGGCTTTCCTTCCCGACTCAGTTTGTTTGAAAAGGCGTGCGCAAGCCCTTTTAAGATGTAGATCGCAAGTTTTTGCGCGTGTTTCGGATCAAGGTTGCGCTGGGCAATTGCGGAATCGGCAGAGTCCGGTCTCGACTGAAGACCGCGCTCGTTCGCCACCTCAGAGAGTTCATAAAATTCATGCATTGGGACTTTTACGAGCAACGTGTTGCTGCCGAGATTGTGACCAATAAGAACGCCTAGCTTTTTGTCAGCGGTGCCGCCGTGCTGGATAAGTTCATCTAAATCCATCGATTTTTCAGCCTTTGTGCCGCTGGTGAAGTCAGGTACCATGTTCATTGTGTGCTCCAGGAATTGCGGTTGCACCCGCCTTTGGGGTTTCACTTAGGTGGCCGAAGGGAGTTCATCCCTTCGGCCATTGTCTTTTGGGGCAAACTATTTCGGCGGCAGCACATGCCCCTTTTGGCTGCCGCAGCTCATATCAGGGTCATTTCCGCCTCCTTTCGGCAAAGTTTCGCCACATTAATCATATTATGTTTCATTCTGCAACTGAAAATTACCCAGGATACAAAATTTTTGCTCCAGGATACTTTTTTGTTTCTCCCGATGTTTAGATTTCCAATTGACGTTGGCATCGACGGGGCCTAAAACCCGCGCTGTTCCGGAAAGCCTCATGACTTTCCGGTCACCGGCTCGGCCGGTGATCGCCCCCAGGCAGCGCAGGTGCGCCCCCTGGGGCGTTCGTGCTTTGGGTTTTGAGGTTCGATGTTCGACAGTCTGCAACAGCGCCTCGGCGCAACGTTCGACCGGCTTCGCGGCCGCGGCGCGCTCAGCGAGAGCGATGTCGATGCAGGTCTCGCCGAAATCCGCACCGCGCTGATCGAAGCCGACGTCGCGCTGCCTGTTGTCGATGAATTCATATCGAAGGTGCGCCCGCAGGCGATCGGTGAAAACGTCATCCGATCCGTCACGCCGGGCCAGCAGATCGTCAAGATCGTGCATGACGCGCTGGTCGATACGCTCGGCAAGGAAAATTCCGCGCTCAATCTGGGATCGCCGCCCGCGCCGATCCTGATGGTAGGTTTGCAAGGTTCCGGTAAGACGACCACATCGGCCAAGCTCGGTCTGATGCTGCAGACACGCGAGAAGAAGCGCGTGCTTATGGCTTCGTTGGACGCAAACCGTCCGGCAGCGATGGAACAGCTGAAAATTCTGGGCGAGCAGGCCAATGTTCCGACGCTTCCCATCATGGCGGGGCAAACGCCACTCGAAATCGCCAAGCGCGCGATGGCCGCGGCACGCGTCGGTGGTTACGACGTTCTCATTCTCGATACCGCCGGCCGCCAGCACATCGACGAACAGTTGATGAGCGAGGTCGCCGCGGTAAAGGCGCAGACAAACCCGCACGAGACATTGCTCGTTGCCGATAGTCTGACAGGCCAGGACGCTGTGAATATCGCCAAGTCTTTCAATGAGCGCGTGAACATCTCGGGCATCATTCTGACCCGCGCCGATGGCGATGCACGCGGTGGTGCGGCGCTATCCATGCGCAGCGTCACCGGCGCGCCGATCAAATTCCTCGGCGTCGGCGAAAAGCTGGACGCACTCGAAGCCTTCCATCCGGAACGCGTGGCAAGCCGCATCCTCGACATGGGCGATGTCGTGTCGCTTGTCGAGAAGGCCGCCGAGACCTTCGACAAGGAAGAAAGCGAAAAGCTCGCGCGCAAGATGAAGAAAGGCGAGTTCGACATGAACGATCTCGCCCAACAGCTTCAGCAGATGAAAAAGCTTGGCGGTATGCAGGGCGTGCTTTCGATGCTGCCCGGCGTCGGCAAGGTGAAGGACCAGCTGTCCGCCGCCGGTCTCGACGACAAAATTCTCACGCGCCAGGAAGCGGTCATCTCATCCATGACCAAGCAGGAACGGGCCGATCCCGATCTCATCAATGGTTCGCGCCGAAAGCGCATCGCGCAAGGCGCGGGTGTCGATGTCAGCGACGTAAACAAGCTTTTGAAAATGCACCGGCAGATGTCGGACATGATGAAGAAGATGGGCAAGGGCGGCCGCGCCATGCAGGGTCTCGCCAGCATGTTCGGCGGCGGTGGCGGAATGCCGCCGATGCCGCCCGGTTTCAAGCGCTAGCAGTTTCAATGGTTCAACGAGTTCAACGAAGGAAAGAGAACAATGGCTTTGAAAATCAGAATGTCGCGCGGCGGTACCAAAAAGCGCCCGCATTACGCGATCGTGATCGCGGACTCGCACAGCCCGCGCGATGGCCGCTTCATCGAGAAGATCGGTTATCACAATCCGCTTCTACCTAAGGATCACGCTGATCGCCTGAAGCTCGACGTCGAGAAGGCGAAAGAGTGGATGAAGAAGGGCGCTACGCCATCCGACCGCGTGCATCGCTTCCTCGCTGATGCCGGCGTTGTTCAGCCGCTGAAGAAGCATAGCCCGCAGAAGATGTTGCCGAAGAAGAAGGCACAGGAACGCGCTGCTGCAAACGCGAAGGCATCGGAAGCGGCTGCCGCTCCGGCCGCCGAAGCCGCGCCCGCAGAGGGCTAAGCGTCCGGCATGGACCGAGACGTTCTTCTGGGTGTCGTCCTGGGCGCGCAAGGTTTGAAGGGCGAGGTGCGGGTGAAGACCTTTACCGAAAGCCCCGAGAAGCTTGCCGCCTATGGTCCGCTGCATACGAAGGACGGCCGCGCGTTCGCCGTCGTTTCTGCGAAGTCAGGAAAAGACGGTGCGCTGGTGGTGTTCAAAGATATCAGCGACCGCAATGCTGCCGAAGCGTTGAAAGGCACCGAGCTTTATGTGAAACGCTCGGCGTTGCCGGACATCGATGACGAAGAGTTCTATCACGCTGATCTCGTCGGCCTGCGCGCGGAAGATACCGAAGGCCGTGCGATGGGTGTCGTAAAAGCCATGCACAATTTCGGCGCGAGCGACGTCATTGAGCTTGTTCGCGACGATGGCGACGAAGTGTTCCTGCCGTTCACGCGCAAAGTGGCGCGTGAAGTCGACATCAGAGGCGGGCGCATCGTGATTGCAGCGCCGGAAGAAGCGGAAGCGGGCGAAAAAGGAAGCGTCGAGTGAGCGAGATCACGTTCCGCACAGCAACCGAGGCCGATCTTCCGGTGGTCGTCTCCATGCTGGCCGATGACGACATCGCGGAAAACAGCGAAAATGCTGCCGTCGCCGATGAATATCGCCATGCGTTCGAAGCGATAGCGAAGGAGCAATATAACAAGATGCTGCTGGCAGAGCAAGGCGGCAAGATCGTCGGCTCGTTGCAGCTCGTTTTTATTCCCGGCATCTCGCGCAACGGCACCAAGCGTGCCCTGATCGAGTCCGTGCGTGTGAAATCCTCGATGCGCGGCCAAAACGTCGGCACGGCGCTGATGAAAGAAGCGATCCGTCTTGCGAAAGAGAATGGCTGCGGAATCGTACAGCTCGATTCCGATCTGCGTCGTCCGCGCGCGCATCTGTTCTATCGCCGCCTCGGCTTCGTGCAGAGCCACGCAGGATTCAAAAAAGCGCTCACATGAGTTGGCGCGCGACCGTGCTGACGCTGTTCCCGGAGATGTTTCCGGGACCGCTTGCGATTTCGCTTCTCGGCAAGGCGATGCAGAAGAATCTCTGGTCGCTCGATGTGCGCGACATTCGCGAGCATGGCATCGGGAAACATCGTCAGGTAGACGACACGCCGTCTGGGGGCGGTCCAGGCATGGTGATGCGCGCGGATGTCGCTTGCGCTGCGATCGATGCTGCTCGCGTCAAAGATATGGACCTGCCGGTCATCTATCTTTCGCCGCGTGGTGCGCCACTGAAACAGAGCCGTGTGAGCGAACTCGCGAAAGGTCCGGGCGCGATCCTGCTTTGCGGCCGCTTCGAAGGCCTTGATCAGCGCGCCATCGAAGCGCGGCGGATGGAAGAGATCTCGCTGGGTGACTTCGTGCTTGCGGGGGGAGAAATAGCGGCAATGGCGCTGATTGAGGCGGCGGTCCGGCTGATCCCCGGCGTTCTCGGCGCTGAGGCCTCGCCGGAAGAGGAAAGCTTCTCCCACGGCCTTCTCGAGTATCCGCAATTCACCCGCCCTCAGAGCTTCGGGGGAAAAGACATTCCGGAAGTCCTAACCAATGGAAATCACAAGGAAATCGCCAAATGGCGGCGTGGGGAGGCGGAACGCCTCACACGCGAGCGGCGCCCCGATCTGTGGACCCTCTTTGAAAAGCAGAAACACTAGGCTATACGCCGCGCCTCACTTTCAGATGCCGGCTGCCGGAGAAGAACATGAATATCATTCAAGAGCTTGAAGCCGAGCAGATGAAGACCCTTCGCAAGAAGGCGCATCCGGATTTCCGTCCCGGCGACACGCTGAAGGTCAGCGTGAAAGTCGTCGAGCAGACCTATGACGAGAAGGCCAAGCAGATGAAGACGCGTGAGCGCCTGCAGGCGTTCGAAGGCGTGTGCATCGCTCGTCAGGGTGCGGGCATCAACGAGAGCTTCACCGTCCGCAAGATCTCGTATGGCGAAGGCGTGGAGCGCGTTTTTCCGGTCTATTCGCCGCTGGTGGACAGCGTTTCTGTCGTGCGCAGGGGCAAAGTTCGCCGCGCGAAGCTCTATTATCTGCGAGGCCGCCAGGGCAAAGCCGCCCGTATCGGCGAACGCCAGGATCGCGCCGAGGCGCCGGAAGCCGTCGAGGCATGAGTCGTTAGGCATCGTATTTTGGAAAGCGCCGCCCTTCGCCGGGCGGCGTTTTTGTTTGCGCGCTTCTGTGGACAAGTCGACTAAGGCCCGAAAAATCGGCATTTCCTGCATCAGCCCATCGCTTGCGATGCAAGAAATGCAGTAAATTCAGGCATTACCTGATTCGCCATAAGGAGCAAGATAATGGCAATGGCTGCAACCGCCGCCCCAAAGGCAAAAGTAGAAACGATCAGCACGCGCCAATTGGCGATGCAGCTGGCCGAAAAGCATGAGATGTCCAATAAGGCCGCGCATGCATTCCTCGACGACACGATCGCGACGATCACCAAGCATCTGAAGAAGGGCGCCCGGATCCGCCTCAACGGACTTGGCATCCTGGTCGTCCGCAAGCGCGCTGCCCGAATGGGCCGCAATCCTGCGACCGGCGAAGCGATCAAGATCAAGGCGAGCAAGAAGGTCGCCTTCCGCGCTGCGAAGGAATTGAAGGAAGCGATCTAATCGCTTTTTCGTTCGAGATTTAAAGCCGGGTTGGCGAAAGCCTTCCCGGCTTTTTCTTTTGCGGCTTCCAGTTCGGCGATACGATAGCGTGACGCACATGGCAGACGAACGCTCGCATCGGTTTGCGGCTCTCGACGGATGGCGCGGAGTATGCGCGCTTCTGGTCGCGCTGCATCATCTAAACGTGCACGGACATTTTTATGCGTGGCCTTTGGTGCGCAACGCGTGGCTGTTCGTCGATTTTTTCTTTGTGCTATCCGGCTTCGTGATCGCGCATGCCTATGGCGAGATATTACTGAGCGGCCGTGATGTTCGCGAGTTCGTGTTGCGCCGTTTCGCGAGGTTGTGGCCACTCCATGTGACTGTGTTGGCGGCGTTCGTATTGCTCGAGCTTTGCCGGTATGCGACGATCGGCGCAGCTTTTACTGGCGGGCGATCGGTATTCGCGATCTTCACCAATCTCGCGTTGGTGCAATCGCTCGGTGTTCACAATGGCCTGACCTGGAACACGCCGGCATGGTCGATCAGCACGGAATTCTACACCTATCTGGTTTTCGCCAGTGTTTGCCTGATCGCTGCAAATCGTAAAGTACGGCTAGCTCTAGCGGCGACAATCATGTTCGGCGGGCTTGCGACGCTCGTGTTTTTGTCTCGCTATGGCATGCGCGAGACGTTTAATTTTGGATTTTTCCGATGTCTTTACGGATTTTCCGCTGGCATGTTGACCTATGATGTCTGGAGGTTGCTACCGGGCAAGATCGGCGGAACCGTGATGGAAATCGCGGTGCTCGCGGTAGTCGGCATTTTCGTCACCTTTGCGCCCAATATACGCATGCTTGAATATCTTGCCGTGTCAGTGTTTGCGTTCGCAATTCTTGTGTTCGCGCAGCAGGCAGGCGCTGTCTCGCGTGCATTGGAAGGCCGTGCCGCCAGTGCACTCGGACGCTGGTCATATTCGATCTATATGCTCCATATGTTCGTGATCGCTTGCGCGCTTTCGTTGCTCGACACGTTCGCCAAGCACTGGACATCGTTCGATGCGAGTGGCAACGAAACCGTCACATTGGGAGGCGTATGGAGTGGCGATCTATTCGCGGCGGCCTACCTTGCGATTGTGATCGCGCTTTCTGCGTTCACTTACCGTTTCGTGGAGAAGCTGGGGCAGCGCATCTTCGGGCGCGGTTTACACGGTAAGATATTGGCTGAGCCCCTGCGGCGCGTTGACCGCGCGCTACGTTCTCGCGCACCTTGATGCATTGAGGAGAAGCGCCAACAAAAGGATTTTTCGCCAATGAATATTGTTTGCACCGCCTTTGCCGCCGCCGCTATTGTTCTTGCCGTTCCGCAAATCGCTGCGGCGGAAGACGCCACCGTCACACTTACCAGCTATGCTTTCACGCCAAGCGCACTGACGTTGAAGTCCGGTACCACTTACAAGCTCCATCTGGTCAACAGCGCCTCTAAGGATCACAATTTTTCGGCGCCAGAATTCTTCGCCGCATCCACCATCGCTCCGGAAGACAAATCGAAAGTCTCAGATGGCGCCGTCGAAGTGGGAGAGGGAGCAACAGTTGATGTGACGGTGACGCCAAATAAGGCAGGCAGCTACAATCTCAATTGCTCGCATTTTATGCACACGATGCTGGGCATGAAGGGCACGATCATCGTCCAGTAGTCGCTCTATTAAATCGGGAAAACTCCGCTAACATCGCGTCATCAAATTTGAGGGCGCGATGTCGTCTGTAAGTCTGGCGCCGCCGCGCCGCCACTTGCTAAGAATTCTGGGTGTGACGTTTGGTGTCGCGGTCGCGGTCGGCGACATGATCGGCTCCGGCATTCTGCGCGCACCGAATCTTATCGCGTCTACCGTCCCGGATGTCGCGCTGATCATCGGCTTGTGGGTGTTGGGTGCGTTCGATGCCGCGCTAGGCGTAAACGTCTATGCCGAACTCTCAACCGCGATTCCGCGGGCTGGCGGCGGTTATGATTATGTGCGTCGCGCATTCGGCGATTTTCCCGCGCTAATAGTGGGATGGGGCAACTGGCTCGCTTTCGTTGCGGGCACCGCAGCTGCGGCAATCTCTTTCGCGAATTTCCTGCCGCTAATTTGGCCTTGGGCACTTTCTCACACTGTCGGCGTCGCGCTCGCGATGTTGGCAGCACTTTTTGGTGCGAACATTCTTGGACTACGTGAAGGCCGTGCATTGCAGGACACGACCAGCCTGATCAAAGGCGTGATGCTGATCATATTCTGCGCCTCTGCGGTCATTCTCATTCCGCAAACCGCACCACTGTCGCCCATCGGAACGATGCATGCGTTGACGTTGGCTGCGGCGGTCAATGCTTTCCAATTGATCCGCGGCGCCTACGCCGGTTGGGATTCGCCTGTCTATTTTGGCGAAGAGATCGTCGACACCGCTCAAGTGCTTCCTCGCTCGATGATCACGGGACTGATCTTCACGGCAGTCCTGTATGTATCGGTGAATGCTTCATTGCTTTACGCACTGGGGCTGAAGGGTGTTGCGTCTTCGCCATTGCCGTTCACGGCTGTGCTTACTCATCTTGGTCCGATAGCGGCAGTTTTGTTCGCGCTCACAGCTATGATCACGGTCGCGAGCTGCGCTAACGCCAACATCATGGGTGGTCCGCGTATTCTCTACTCCATGGCGGAAGACGGAATTCTCCCGCGCATCTTCGAGAGTGTGAACGAGGGCGGAAGCCCAGTGGGCGCAATGGCGCTGACGGCGGTTTTCTGCTTCGGCCTCGCTGCAAGTGGCGCGTTCACGCTCGTATTCGAACTTCTCGCGACGCTGAACGGTATGACCGGCCTCATTATCGTCTCGGCCTTGTTCTGGTTGCGGCGAAAAGAGCCGGACCTGCCCCGGCCGTTCCGCGCGATAGGTTATCCGTTCCTGCCCGCTCTATGGCTTGCGAGCCAGATCGCCATGCTGGTGTTGTTTTCTATCAGCGACCGGGTCGGAATCCTCTTTGCTCTTGGTTTGGCGGCTGCCTGCATTCCCTTCGTCTTCTTCAAGCACCGCCCGCCGAATCCGCGTGAATAGTCACAGCAAAATCAGGTCTTTTGCTGCTGCGGCCTTACGCTTTCTTGCCGCCGCGAACCCCGCGCGCTAGGAACCGCGCGGCATTCCCTTCTAGCAAAGGATTTTTCATGGCCCGCAAGAAAATCGCACTTATAGGTGGCGGACAGATCGGCGGGACGCTCGCCCATCTCGTCGCGACCAAAGAACTGGGCGATGTCGTTCTGTTCGACATCATGGAAGGTCTGCCGCAGGGCAAGGCGCTCGATCTTTCGCAGGCCGGTCCGATCGAAGGTTTCGACGCGAAGCTGAAGGGCACAAACTCTTACGCTGATATCGCGGGCGCCGATGTGGTGATCGTGACCGCCGGCGTGCCGCGCAAGCCGGGCATGAGCCGTGACGACCTTATCGGCATCAACCTGAAAGTGATGGCGGCTGTCGGCGAAGGCATCAAAACGCACGCGCCGACCGCGTTTGTCGTCTGCATCACCAATCCACTGGATGCGATGGTATGGGCGCTTCGTCAGTTCTCTGGCCTGCCGCATCACATGGTCGTCGGCATGGCTGGCGTGCTCGACAGCGCGCGCTTCCGATTCTTCCTTGCCGAAGAGTTGAACGTGTCGGTCGAAGATGTGAGCGCGTTCGTGCTCGGCGGCCACGGCGATACGATGGTGCCGATGGCGCGCTTCTCCACCGTCAGCGGAATTCCGCTTCCTGAACTCGTCAAGATGGGTTGGATCAAACAGGACAAGCTCGATCAGATCGTGCAGCGCACGCGCGATGGCGGCGCGGAGATCGTCGGTCTGCTGAAGACCGGCTCGGCATTTTATGCCCCGGCGACAGCGGGTATCGAGATGGCGCAGTCTTATCTTCGCGACAAGAAGCGCGTGCTGCCCGTCACGGCATATGTGAACAAGACCTACGGCTTGAAAGACATCTATGTCGGTGTGCCGGCGGTAATCGGCGAGAAGGGCGTGGAGCGTATCGTCGAACTCGATCTGACGACCGAAGAAAAAGCCGCGCTGATGAAATCGGCAGATTCGGTGAAAGGTCTCATAGACGCCTGCAAGAAACTCGATCCGAAGCTCGCTTGATGAAAGCGATTGGTTTTGTCTTTCTGCTTTCTCTGGTGCCGGTCGGGGCGTTCGCGGCCGATCTGGCAACGCTTACTATCAAAATCGAAGATGTCACGGATAAGGGCGGAAGCCTTCGCGTCGGCGTTTATACGCAGGACAATTTTGTTTTGCGAAGCGCCACCCCATCGGCCTTCAAGATCGTCGATGCGAAGCCTGGCGAGACAGTCATTGTCTTCGACAATGTTATGCCCGGTGAATATGGTGTGAAGGCTTTTCAAGACGAAAACAGCAACGGTAAGCTCGACACCGTGATGGGTGTGATCCCGGTCGAGCCGCATGGCATGTCGAACGACGCGCAGCCTTCCGGTGCCGGCTCGGAGTGGGAACAGGCAAAGTTCGCGGTCAAGCCCGGTCCCACTACCATCACGATCCATCTGGATTGAACATGCATATCCCTCGCCTCGAGACTGAACGTCTGATCCTGCGGGGGCTGACGCAGGATGATTTCGAGGCGATTGCTGTCATCTACGCCGATCCGGGCGTCATGCAGTTTCTCGGCGGCACGCAGGAACGCAGCGATGCGTGGCGCAGTCTTGGTAGCCACATCGGCCATTGGGCGCTGCGCGGCTATGGCGTGTGGGGTGTGGAGCGAAAATCCGACAGAGCGCTTTTGGGTCGTGTCGGCATGATCAATCCAGAAGGCTGGCCAGGACTGGAGATCGGCTGGACGCTCGGCAAACAATATTGGGGTCAAGGTTACGCAAGCGAAGCGGCATCCGCTTCGATTTCCTATGCCTTCCTCACGCAGCCGGTGGGCCGCCTAATCTCCTGCATCGATCCGGACAATACGCCATCGCAAGCCGTTGCGCGCCGTGTCGGCGAGACCAAGGGAGAGCGGCAGCATTTGCGCATCCGGGGCGAGGCATTCCCGGTCGATATCTGGAGCATCACGCGCGAGGAATGGAAGAAGCGGCAAGCGTGATGCAAGTTCTGCGATGACCGACGCCTTTCCCGCCGTTTACCGCGATCGCGATTTTGGTTTTTTCATATCGAGCCGTTTTCTTGCGACGCTCGCCATGCAGGTACAATCCGTTGCGATCGGGTGGCAGATCTACGATATCGAACACACGCCGTTGGCGCTCGGTCTTGTTGGGCTGTGCCAATTTCTACCAATGTTTCTGCTCACATTGCCGGGCGGTGAAATCGCCGACCGCTTCGATCAGCGCCGTGTTTTATCGTTCGCCCTGATTTTTTTTGGCGTCTGTTCCGCGCTCTTCTTGTCGTTCAGTGTGCTCGCGCCGCGCAACGCACTGCCATTTTACGGAGTCCTTGTTTTATTCGGCGCCGCGCGCGGATTTTCCGGGCCGTCGAGCCAGTCATTGCTGGCATTTCTTGTTCCGCCGCAACGCCTTGCCAAAGCTATCGCGCTGAGTTCGTCCTCATTCACAGTTGCCGTGATCGCGGGCCCTGCGCTTGGCGGGTTGCTGTTCGCGGCCGGTCCTGTTGCAACATATAGCGTTTGCGTTGCGGGATTCCTGTTGTCGGGCTTGTTCACTTTGACCTTGGGCGGTCGCCGCCTCGACCGCTCGCAACACTCAACCGGGTCGCGACTGGAAAGAGTCATTGAGGGAATCCGGTTCGTGCGTAAGCGCCCAGTCGTATTGGGCGCCATTTCACTGGATCTGTTCGCGGTATTGCTTGGTGGCGCTGTTGCGCTGCTTCCCGTATTCGCCCGCGATATATTGCATGTGGGCCCGTTGGGTCTTGGCTTCTTGCGGAGCGCGCCCGCAATCGGCGCTGCATTGACCGCATTCTCGCTTTCGCGCTGGCCAATCACCCGGCGCGCGGGCGTTCGCATGTTTGCAGCCGTCGCTCTATTCGGTCTCGCTACGATCGCCTTCGGATTGTCACGAAACTTTTATCTGTCATTGGTTGCGTTGATCGTGATTGGAGCATCCGACATGATAAGCGTCAATATCCGCCAATCATTGATCAATTTCGCGACACCCGATCCGATGCGAGGACGCGTTGGTGCAGTGAGCATGCTATTCATCGGCGCTTCGAACGAACTTGGCGAGTTCGAATCTGGAATTACGGCAGCTTGGTTCGGCACAATCCCGGCCGTGATCGTCGGCG
>Ga0265340_10000400_pt1 | contig 23246 bp, 22 predicted proteins | sample 4CB225metaG_FD_202082 | JGI IMG/M metagenome (GOLD analysis project Ga0265340, IMG submission 202082) | Rhizosphere microbial communities from Carex aquatilis grown in University of Washington, Seatle, WA, United States - 4-CB2-25 metaG | ecosystem: Host-associated > Plants > Roots >...
CTGGATGATCCACGGGTGCATCCCGCAGGTATAGAGCGTTTTCTCCGACGAAGCCGCGGCGGCGCCGGACGTTGCCGGCTGACGCGAGCAACCGGCGGCAAACGCGCCCAGGCCAATCACTGTGACCAGCAGCGCCCGGGCAAAAATCAGTTTTAATTTCGAGTTCATAACATTTCAACGTAAACACATTTCACCGACACAACATATTCAGGGACGCAAAAACCAACAGGAAACCACACGCCGATGATGGACACACTCCGGGCGTGGAAGCGGAAAAATCAGATGAGCCGGGCGCAATTCCGCGCGTAAAGTGGCGCGGCATTCGCCGTCAACCGCGAAGAAACGGAGGCGGAAAACCCGGGCGCGGGCGCGGCGGGCAAAGTCCAGGCCAGCGCGGCGGGCGCCAGGGTCAAAAGCTGATTTTGAGACGAAGCGGGAACCGGGGCCGCTGGAAGAGGCTGCGAGACTGGCGAAGATGGCGCGGCGCAGCATGCCTTGCCGCAATGGCAGCAGGCATGTGCGACGCGTGCGACACCGGCCGCCGGTGCTTGCGCGAGGACGAACGGCGTCCACGCCAGCAACAGGCTGCAAACAATGACCAGTGTCGTTTTCACGTGATGAATATCATCCGGCCCATCCAAAGAAGCTAAACCGTTTTTGGCTTCTCTCTGTCAATTTTTGGCCTTCTTGTCGGCCACCCGGATTTTGGTGACATATTTTGCCGGGTCCTTGTCGAAATCCTTTTTGCAACCCGGACAGCACAGTTTGATTTCCTGGCCCTTGTAAACAAAGACATAGGGTGAACCCATTTCGCCCAGTTTGTCGCCGGAAACCGGGCAGGTCGTCAACAAATCCGGTCTCGGTTTGGCGGGAGCCACCGAATTCGTGTCGCCCGCCAGGCTGGCAAACGGCGAAACAAGGAATGAAACAGCCGCCGCAATGGCCGCAAGCATTTTCAATTTCTTCATGATTAATGCCGAATATAACGACACTAACTATACACCGCAACCAGTGAAATCACATGAAGTTTTTCAAGCCGATTTCGCATCTGTCGCAAACGCCACCGGCCCACATTCCGCTAAACACCCGCCCCCCGGATGACCTTGAACCGTCCCGGCAGCGGCAAAAAGGGCGCCCGCAATCGGGTCCTGCCGGACCTTTGCCCGCCGATTTAGTTTTGGATTTGCCCGCATCCCGACATGGCGGAACCAAAGTAGGGATTGTTCACGTTCCTGTCCGCCTGCAGCCAGCTCGCACGTGCCATCGGACAATAAACCTCGACATAGGCGCTTTGGGCTTTGTGGTCGGCCAGGTATTTGATGAGCCCGTCGCTCAACGGCTTGAACGCGGTCCGTGCCGCGTTCAAATCCCGGGCTTTGGCCAGGGCTTCCGCCTGCGTGCCGACTTCTGCCGGCAGCATCTTCGCGTCACCTTGAACGGCCTTCGTGATGGCGTTGGCATTCTCAGCCACGCCGGTCAGCGAGTCGTTTGCCAGATCGGCCTGGATTTTCAGGTAATGGTCATAGACTGATTTCACCGGCCCGGTCAAAGTGGAATTGTCCGCTGCGCGCACAACGGCGCCTGCAAAAAGTCCAACTGCGGCGGCGATCAGGATTGTTTTTAACATTTTCATAAACACATTGCTTCTTTATTGGTTCGATATTGTCGGTTTAAGTTGAGCGCCCAACGCGGGAGCCGTTCCTTGTTTTACACCATGGCCGGCGAAATCACGCAAAATCTCCGTGAGAATGTTCAATGAATGCCTTTGACCAGCCCGTGTAAAAACACCACCTGAAGCCGGGGCTGGGAATTGAAAACGGCTTAAGATCTGTCATGGCCTGTCAGTTGCATCTCTCCCGCGTTTATGACGATTGAAACAAAATCGGCATGCCTTGTTCCGGGGTTGATTTAGTCTCCCACCAACTTAACGCAGCTTCATTTCTTCCAGCCCCAGCCTGCGGGATCACCCCCCCTGGCTGGGGTCTGTCGTTTTTTGAGGGATTTCCAGCGCGACGGTGTAAGCCAGATACAAACACTCGCCGGCGCAATGAAGTGCCGGCCAGAAAAGAAAAGAAAATTAAAATGAAAACACGAAATATCCTCCTCTCCATCGGCGTGGCCACCTTGACCGCGATCACCATCAATGCCGGCGCCTACGACATCGCGCTTTCCCCGCGTGCCGCCGCCAGCCAGATCAAGACGGTTCCCGCCACCACCGTGGCGCAGGCCGCACCGGTGACGGCAATTGCCCTGTCGCCGCGCGCCGCCGCCAATCAGAACACAACGGTCACGGGCGTGGCGAACGATGTGAATCCGGCTCTGGCATGTCGCAACACGATGACTGGCAGCCCGAAGCTTGTTGAAGCGTGTGCATCGAACCCTGCGATGCCGGGTTGCAACGCCATCGCGACGGTCGCGCCGCTGAAGTAACCGGCTGGCAGGTCAAACCATTACGCGGGTTGTTCCGATGTTACAACCATGTTAAACTAAGGGCGGCGGACGAAAATCTCCGCCGCCCCAAATCCGATGAACAAAGAAAATCTCAATCCCGATGACACCCGGCTCGGTGCGCTCCTGCGCGCGTCGCGGCCGTCACCGTCGTTGCCGCCCCGGTTTCAGGAAGGCGTCTGGCGGCGCATCGAAGACGCCGCCGCACCGGTGAAACCGGAATCCTGGCTGGACGCGCTGGCCGCGCTGGTGCTGCGCCCGCGATTGGCGTTTGCGACCGTGTCGGCGCTGATGCTGGCCGGTATTCTGCTTGGCGCCTACGATGGCACACATGTCGCGCGGCAGGACGCGCAGGCGCGCTACCTCGCGGCCGTCGCCCCCAACCCGCTGCGTTAGCGCATGAACCGCTCGCTCGTCATCGTCATGGGCGCGTTGGCCCTGGGCGCGGCGGTTTTCGCCGGCTCCTTTTTTACGGGCCAGCGCGCGTGCGTGGCGGGCATGACGCGCCCGGCGGATGATTTAAGCTGGCTGCGCACTGAATTTCATCTGGGCGACGCCGAAATGGCGCGCATCCGGCAGTTGCACGAGGGATACCTGCCGCAATGCGCAAAAATGTGCGCACTCCTCGCCGCCAAAAAGTCCGAAGTCCAAACAACGCTGGCCGATGGGACCAACATCACCGTCGCCGCGCAGCAAAAACTGGTCGAACTCGGCGAACTTCGCGCCCAATGCCAGGCACAGATGCTGCAACATTTCGTCGCCGTCAGCCAGGTCATGCCGCCGGAGCAGGGCCGCCGTTACCTCGCCGAAATGCAGCGCCTCACCCTCGGTTTCCACGATGAAATCGAGCAATCCATGACCCCGACTGCCGGCCATGAGCATCACCAGCCCTGACGCCCAGCCTTCACCGGAGGCTTCGGCGCGGCAAGCCGACGCCCGCGACCGGGCTGACATGGAACGTCTGATCGCCGGCCATGACGCCGCGCTCAACGATTTGATGGAACGCCATGCGACACCGATGTTCCACTTTCTGTGCCGCATGGTCGGCAACGAGGATGACGCCAATGATTTGGCACAGGAAACTTTCGTCCGCGTTTTTCGCGCGCGAACAAGTTTTCGAATCAACGAAAGATTCTCCACCTGGCTTTACACCATCGCCGCAAATCTGGCGCGGAACCATTTTCGCTGGCGCGCGCGGCATCCAAACGTCTCGCTCGAAACGAAAAATGCGGAAACGGAACAGACGCTGGGCAGCACGCTTCCCTCAGACAGTCCCGCTCCGAACGAACAGGCGCTGGCTGCCGAACGCGCCGCCGCCGTGCGCGTGGCCGTCGGCAAACTGCCCGAAGATTTGCGCGAGGCAATTGTGCTGTGCGAATGGGACGAGCGCAGCGTGGCCGAAGCGGCGGCGATGCTTGATACCACGCCGAAAGCCGTGGAATCACGGCTTTATCGCGCCCGGCAGATTTTGCGCGAGCGGCTGAAGTCGTGGTTGTGATTGGGGGACAAGCCGAAAAATCCGGGGACGGGGGTCCGCTCCAATTTGTTTTGGCGAAGCCAGAATGAGCTGTTAATCCAAAGCCTGATCCGCTGTAGGATTTCTTTCGGGGCCTTATTGTCTTACCGCAACATTCCCGGCAGGCCGCCGCCCATCTTGGCCATCATTTTCGAGAACTTGCCCATCTTCTTCATCATCTGCTGCATCTGGCCGAATTTGTTCAACATCGTGTTCAGCTCCGTCACGCTCACGCCGCTGCCCTTGGCGATGCGGATGCGGCGCTTGGCATTCAGGATTTGCGGGCTTTTGCGTTCCTGCGGCGTCATCCCGCAAATCATCGCCTCCATGCCCCGGAATTCCTTTTCCTGTTTCGACAAATCGCCCTGCTGCTTCAGCATCTCCGCGCCGCCCGGCAGCATGCCGACGACGCTTTCGAGCGAGCCGAGTTTTTTCATCGCGCGCAATTGCTCCAGAAAATCCTCCAGCGTGAACTGGCCTTTGCGCATCTTCTCTTCCAGGCGCTTGGCATCCTCCAAATTCACGGATTCGGCGGCCTTCTCGACGAGGCTGACGACATCGCCCATGCCCAGAATCCGCGACGCCATGCGTTCGGGATGGAATGGCTCGAACTCGTCCAGCTTTTCACCCATGCCGGCGAACTTGATGGGCTTGCCGGTGACGGCCTTCAGGCTCAACGCCGCGCCGCCGCGCGCATCGCCGTCGAGCTTGGTCAGAATGGAACCGGTGATTTGCAGCGCCTGGTCAAAATGCGTGGCGACATTCACGGCTTCCTGGCCGGTGGCGGCGTCGAGCACGAGCAGGATTTCCTGCGGTTTTACGAGGTCGCGCAGACGGACGAGTTCCTGCACCAGCGGCTCATCAATCTGCAACCGGCCGGCGGTGTCGAATATCAGCACGTTGCGATTATTCGTTTTTGCGAAGTCGAGCGCTTCGCGGGCGATTTTCTGAACGTCCGTTTCGCCGCGCTTCACGAAAACCGGCAATTCAAGCTGCCGGCCGAGCGTGTCCAATTGGTCCATGGCCGCCGGACGGTAAACGTCCGCCGCGACGAGCAGCGGCTGGCGGCCCTGTTTCTGCAACAGCCGCGCGAGCTTGCCGCTGGATGTCGTCTTGCCCGAACCATGCAAGCCGACCATGAGGATGCAGGTTGGATTGGCGCTCAAATTCAACCCGGCATTCTGCGAACCGAGCAGGTCCACGAGTTCGTCATGGATGATTTTGACGATCTGCTGGCCGGGCTGGATGCTCTGGACGACTTCCGCGCCGAGCGATTTGGTTTTGACGCGCTCGATGAAATCGCGGGCGACCTTGAAATTCACGTCGGCTTCCAGCAGCGCCATGCGGACTTCGCGCAGGGAATCGGCGACGTTGGCCTCGGAAATTTTTCCAAGTCCGCGCAGGTTGCGGAAGGCGTTCTGGAGCTTGCCGCTCAACGAATCGAACATCGCATCAAGCTAGCAAGCGCGGGCGAATTGACAAGCGCGCGGCGGCGTGGTTTACTGTCCGGCCACGCATTGGTAGGTTACCCAAGTGGCCAACGGGGGCAGACTGTAAATCTGCTGGCTATGCCTTCGATGGTTCGAATCCATCACCTACCACCATCCTTCGCCCCGGGCTACGGATGGCAGGCCAGCCTGATTTCCGCATCGGCGGAGCGTTGAGCAAGTGGGCGGCCTGGTTCAACATCGTGCCGGCAACTTTTCTCCAACTTTTTGAGTTGCGGCTAATCAAACGCGTGGCCGGCGCAGCAGAGCACGTCCTTGATCTTGTGCCGGACGAGGTCTTTTACTTTTGTCCGGGCCGGGCCGAGATATTTGCGCGGATCAAATTCCTTCGGGTTTTCAAACAACGCCTTGCGGATGGCCGCGGTCATGGCCAGGCGCAGGTCGGTGTCAATGTTCACCTTGGTGCAGCCGGTGCGGCGCGCCACTTCGATGTCCGCCTCCGGCACACCGGCGGTGTCGGTGCCCAGCTTGCCGCCATATTTGTTGATTTCTTCGGCCAGATCCTTCGGCACACTTGAGGCGCCGTGCAGCACGAGCGGATAATCGCCGAGGCCGGCGTCCATGAGCGCCTTTTTAATCGCTTTGAGCCGTTCCAGGTCGAGATGCTGTTCGCCCTTGAACTTGTAGGCGCCGTGGGAATTGCCGATGGCGACGGCGAGCGAATCACAACCGGATTCCTTGACAAATTTCACCGCCTCGTCCGGATGCGTGTAATGGCCGCCATGCGAAAAGCTTCCGCCCTCCTCGCCTTCATCGAACTGCGCGCCGACGAGCTGGCCCAGCTCGGATTCCACCACGCAATTGTGCTTGTGGGCGTATTCCACGACCTTTTTCGTGACTTCGACGTTTTTCTCGAACGGCTCGTGGCTGGCGTCAATCATCACACTGGTAAACCCTTCGTCAATGCAGTCCTTGCACAATTCAAACGTGTCGCCATGATCCAAATGCACCGCAATTGGGATCGTGGAGAGGCTGACAGCCGCCTCGATGAGCTTCTTGAGATAGACGGGGTTGGCGTATTGGCGCGCGCCCTTGGAAATCTGGAGCATCACCGGCGCTTTTTCCTCCTCGCACGCCTCGACGATGGCCTGAAGCAGTTCCATGTTGTTGACGTTGAACGCGCCGAGGGCGTATTTGCCCTTTAAGGCCTTTGCAAACAATTCCCGTGTGTGTGTCAGTGGCATAAGCTTTCCATGTTGTTTGTTGTTGAATTGAATTCGGATTTATTCAACAGCCGGCAATCTTAGCCTAACCCGCTCAAAAGGAAATAAAAAATACAGCCGTCCACTGCACGTTCTTTGCTGTTTTTTGGATAAATTACGTTGCGACCAGACGATCTTTGACAAAAATCCCCTGTGCACGCGTGCTTTCTTCTCGGACCCGCCGGCAGCGGCAAGACCTTCCGCTGCCTGGCTGAAATCCGCGCCGCCCTGCGGAAAGACGCGGAGGGTCCACCGCTGATCTTGCTGGCGCCCAAACAGGCCACGTTCCAGCTTGAACGGCAGTTGCTCGCCGATCCGGCGGCGGCCGGGTTCGATGGTTACACGCGGCTCCATATTTTTTCATTCGAGCGGTTTGCGCAGTTCGTCCTGGAAAAATCGCGGGTCGCACCACCCCGACTGCTCGCCGAGGAAGGCCGCATCATGGTTTTGCGCGCCCTGTTGATGCGGCACGCGGACAAATTGAAATTGTTCCATCGCAGCGCCCGCTGTCCGGGGTTCGCCCAGCAACTCAGCCGGCTGCTCGGCGAATTGCAACAGCATCGCTTTTCACCCGCCAAACTTCACGCGTTCGCCTCCCGCCTGGCGGAACACCGCGAACTTCAGGACAAACTTCACGACCTCGCGTTGCTGAATGAGGCTTACGCAAGCTGGCTCGTAGAGCATGAATTACAGGACGCGAACCATCTGCTTGATTTCGCAACTGAGGCCCTGCGGGAACTCCGAACTCCCATCCTTCGCCCAGAAGCTACGGAGGGCAGGCCGAACTCTGAACTCCGCGTTTCCGCCCTGTGGCTCGACGGTTTCGCGGAAATGACGCCGCAGGAATTGGATTTGCTCGCCGCCATTTTGCCGCATTGCGAACGCGCCACGCTCGCATTCTGCCTTGAAAACGAACCCCAGGCGAATACTTCGTGGTTTTCCATCTGGTCGTCCGTCGGCAAAACCTTTCAGCAATGCCGGCAACGGCTCGCCAGCCTGCCGCATTGTGAAGTCAAAATCGAAATCCTTCCGCGTGATCCCCCAAAGAACCGCTTCGCAAATAATCCCGGACTCGCACGGCTTGAAAAAGATTGGGCTTCCCCGGTGACTTCGCACCCCGAACTCCCGCGTCAGCACTCCGCCATTTCAATCACCGCCTGTAAAAATCCCGAAGCCGAAGCGGCATTTGCCGCGCGCGAAATCCTGAAATTTGTCCGCGACGGCGCGCGATTCCGCGATTGCGCCGTGCTCGTGCGGAACCTCGACGGTCATCACAAACCGCTGGCGCGCGCGTTTCGGCGTTATGGCGTCCCGTTTTTCCTGGACCGGCGCGAATCCGTCGCGCATCACCCACTGGCCGAATTGACCCGCAGCGCGCTGCGCACCATCGCCTTCGACTGGCGGCACGACGACTGGTTTGCCGCACTCAAGGCCGGATTTTCCAGCGATGAAGAAAACGAAATTGACCGGCTTGAAAATGCCGCGCTGGAATTTGGCTGGCGCGGCAAAAAATGGCGCGAGCCGCTGCCGACCGCCGACCCTTCGCTTGAATCGTTGCGCAAAAGGATTTTCCCGCCGTTTGAAAATTTTGCCGCGCAGCTCGCGCGACATAAAAACCAGCCATCCGGCGGGCAATTGGTTGAAGCCCTGCGCGATTTTTGGGATGCCCTCGACGCCGAAACGACCCTGGAACAATGGAGGCTGGCCGGCCCGGAAAAATCATCAATCCACACGTCCGTTTGGGAGCAAATGAACGTGTGGCTGGACAATGTGACACTCGCGTTTTCATCCCGCGACGCGGCACTGCCACTGCGCGACTGGCTGCCCATCCTCGAGGCGGGCCTGGCAAACCTGACCGTTGGCGTGATTCCGCCCGTGCTCGACGAAGTGCTGATCGGCGCCATTGACCGGGCGCGCAACCCGAACTTGAAATTCGCGCTCGTGCTCGGCGTCAACGAATCCGTCTTTCCCGCCGTACCCGCCGCGCCGCCGATTTTGACGGACGCCGACCGCGATGAACTGGAACAAGGCGGCGTCACGCTCGGCCCCGACCTGCGCGAACGGCTGGCGCGCGAACGTTACTACGGTTACATCGCCTGCACCCGCGCGAGTGAAAAACTGGCCGTCACTTTCGCCCGCCACGATGCCGATGGAAAAACGCTGAACCCGTCGCCGTTCATTCCGCATCTGCGACAGTTGTTCCCCAAACTGGATGTCGGGGAATTCGGCGGCGAAACCGGCGTGGCCGAAGCGGTGCATCCCATCGAACTCGCCGCGCCGCTGGTCGAAATTCAAAATTCCGCAGGAGCCGAAGTAACGAGGCTCGAATCAAAAAAGCGACTCCTTACGTCGTCTCCTGTAAATGTTGGCTGGTCCGAACTGCTTGAACTGCCCGCACTCAAGACGCTCGCCGAAAGCTTGCGCCAGTTGCGTGAGCCGGATCCGGCGGAAAATCTGCCGCCGGCGCTGGCGGAAAAACTTTTTGGACCGGCGCTGCGGACGTCGGTGAGCCGGCTTGAGGAATTCGCCCAGTGCCCGTTCCGTTTTTTTGTCCGCAGCGGGCTGCGGGCCGGGGAACGGAAGATTTTCGAACTCGACGCGCGGGAACGGGGCAGTTTCCAGCACGACGTGCTCAAAGTGTTCCATGAACGACTGGCCGCCGAAGGCAGACGCTGGCGCGATTTGACGCCGTCCCAGGCGCGGGAGCGGATTCGCGCCATTGCGGTTGAACTGACGGAGAATTTCCGCGGGGGATTGATGCGTGACACGGCGCAGACGCAGTTCGAGGCGCGCGCGATGACTGAATCGCTGCAGGATTTCATCGAGGTCGTGGTGACGTGGCTGCGGGAGCAGAACGAATTTGATCCGGCGGCGGCGGAACTGGAATTCGGCGGGGACGCCGCACGCGCCCCGGCATGGGAACTGGATTTGGGCGACGGCCACCGGCTCGCGCTGCACGGACGGATTGACCGTGTGGATTTGTGGCGTGAGCCGGGCGGTGATGCCGCATTGGCATTGGTGATGGACTACAAATCCAGCAGCAAAAAGCTCGACGCGATATTGGTGGAGCACGGTGTGCAGTTGCAGTTGCTGGCGTATCTGAACGTGCTCCGGCGTTGGGCGGACCCGCGCGGCGTGCTCGGCGTGGCGCATCTGGTTCCGGCGGGTGTTTTTTACGTGAACCTGCGCGGCCAATACCAAAGCGGCCACACGCGGGTCGAGGCGCTGGACAATGCCAGCGACGCGCGCAAACGCGCCTACCGCCACACGGGCCGGTTTGATGCCAGCGTCCTGCCGAAACTGGACCGCCTGGGCGCGGCGGACCAATTCAGCTATCAACGGAACCAAGACGGCTCGCTGCGCAAAGGTTCGATTGAAGCGCTGCCGCGCGCGGAATTTGAAAAACTGCTGGATCGGGTGGAGACACAATTGCGCGAAATGGGCCGTGCGATATTTTCCGGCGTGGCGAAAGTGGATCCGTATCGCAAGGGCAGCGAAACGCCGTGCGAATTTTGCGATTACCGCGCCGCCTGCCGGATTGATCCCTGGACGCACCACTACCGCGTGTTGCGCGCGCCGCCGAAGGAAACGGACGCATGACGCTACGCGGAAAATCCGATCCAAGCTGGTCAACGCTCATCGGAAAATGGAAAGCCGAACAATCGCGCCTGCGCGAACGGATGATTGTCGCACCGCTGAAGCCATTGCCGCGATTTGTGGCTGGGGCCGATTGCGCCTTCTCCGACGACAAACAAACCATTTACGCCGCCGCTGTCGTCTATGACCGCGAAATGCAGCGCATCCTCGAAGTCGCGCACGCCACGCGCCCGGCGGAATTCCCCTATGTTCCCGGCTTCCTGAGCTTCCGCGAAGGTCCGGCGGCGGTGCAGGCCATTCGCGCATTGCGACACGAATTCGGCGCGATTCTTTTTGACGGACAGGGTTTCGCGCATCCGCGACGCTGCGGCATCGCATCGCATCTGGCGATTCAACTGGACATACCCGGGGTCGGCGTTGCCAAGAGCCGGCTGATTGGAACATTTGGGGAACCGGCACTGAACGCCGGCGCAACAGCGCCGCTCAAGGATGGGGATGAACAAATTGGCGTCGTGCTGCGGACGCAAAAGGGGATACGCCCGGTCTTTGTGAGCGTCGGGCATCGCGTGGATCTGGCGTCGGCCATCAAACTGGTTCTGGCCTGCTGCACGCGTTACCGGATTCCCGAACCGACGCGGCAGGCGGACATCGAGGTGGCGAAATTGAAGCGCGCTAGGAATACTCCTGCAACGTCTTCACGCGGTAGCCTGATTTCTTGAGCGCGGCGATGCCGAGCACGGCGGCCTTGGCACCGCTCAACGTCGTCATGATCGGCGTGCCGGTATAGACGGCCGTGGTGCGGATTTTGATTTCGTCGGCGCGCGGCGAGGCGCCGCTCGGCGTGTTGATGACGAACTGGATTTCCTTGTTCTTGAGCAGGTCAATCGCGTTGGGCCGGCCCTCGGCCAGCTTGAAAATGCGCTGAACTTTCAGCCCGGCCTTTTCCAGAACGGCCGCCGTGCCGCCGGTGGCGACCAGCTCAAAGCCGAGTTCGACAAATTGTCTGGCCACCGCCGTGACCTGCTTCTTGTGCGCGTCGCTCACGCTGATGAAAATCTTCCCGCTCAACGGCAGGGATGCGCCGGCGGCGATCTGCGATTTCGCGTAGGCGATGCCGAGATCGGCGTCCAGCCCCATGACCTCGCCGGTCGAGCGCATTTCCGGCGAGAGCAAAATGTCCTGCCCGTGAAAACGGTTGAATGGAAACACGGATTCCTTCACCGCCCAATACTTCCGCCGGATTTCCTTCGTGAACCCCAGTTGCTTGAGCGTCTTGCCGGCCATGACCTTTGCTGCCAGTTTCGCCAGCGGCACACCGATGGCCTTGGACACAAACGGCACGGTGCGCGACGCGCGCGGGTTCACTTCGAGCACGAAAACCTTTTCGTCCTTCACGGCATACTGCACGTTCATCAGGCCGATGACTTTCAGCTCGCGCGCCATGGCGTGCGTGTAACCGCGGATCGTCTCGATGACCTTTTTGGAAAGCGTGTGCGGCGGCAGGACCATCGCCGCATCGCCGGAGTGGACGCCGGCAAACTCGATGTGCTCCAGCATCCCGCCGATGACAATGGTGCCCTCGTCAGACCCGGTAGGGCGCGTCACTCCGTGCGCGCCGTCTTTGGCTTTCGCACCAGCGGCGGGCAGGGGACTGCCCGCCCTACCCGTGAACTGGCCGACATCGGCAATGCAATCCACGTCCACCTCCGTGGCGTCCTCCAGGAATTTGTCCACGAGCACCGGGCGTTTCGGCGAGGCCTCGACCGCGAAGCGCATATAATGCTGAAGCTCGGCGTCGGAATAAACAATTTGCATCGCGCGGCCGCCGAGCACAAAGGACGGACGGACCAAAATCGGGTAGCCGAGTTTTTTGGCGGCCTTGAGCGCCTCGGCTTCGTTGGTGGCGATGCCGTTGGGCGGCTGCGGAATTTCCAGCTTGTCGAGCATCGCGGCGAAGAGCTTGCGGTCCTCGGCGACCTCGATGCCCTGCGGCGAAGTGCCGATGATGTTGACGCCGTTTTTCTGGAGGCCGAGCGCGAGGTTGAGCGGCGTCTGGCCGCCGAACTGCGCGATGGCGCCCCAGCATTGTTCGCGTTCGTAAATGTGCAGCACGTCTTCCAGCGTGAGTGGCTCGAAGAAAAGCTGGTCGCTCGTGTCGTAGTCGGTGGAGACGGTTTCCGGGTTCGAGTTGACCATGATGGTCTCAAAGCCGTCTTCCTTGAGCGCAAAGGCGGCATGGACGCAGCAGTAATCGAATTCAATCCCCTGCCCGATGCGGTTCGGGCCGCCGCCAAGAATCATCACCTTCTGCCTGGGCGACTTTTTGACCTCGTCGTCGCCGCGGTCGTAGGTTGAATAATAATACGGCGTGTAGGCCTCGAACTCGGCGGCGCAGGTGTCCACCAGCCGGTAGCTGGGCACGAGGCCGAGTTTTTTTCGCCGCGCGCGGATTTCATCCTCGGTGGCGCCGGTCAAATGGGCGATTTGCCGGTCGGAAAAACCCAACCCTTTGGCTTTGGCCAGCAATTCAGGATTCAGTGGCGGCATTTGGCCCGAACAGTAAGCCGCAAAGCATCCGTTCTGTCCAGCGTGATTGCCAAATCCGCTTGCCGCGGGAGCCCGTTTACGCTACGAAAACGGCCATGAAAAGATTCGGGCGCGCCCTGTTCTGGCTGATGCTGCTCGTCCCCGGCCTTGTCTTTGCGCAAATTGATCCCGTCCGGCGCGATCTGATTCAACTCGGTTACAACGCCGCGTTCGAAGGCCGCGCCCCGCTGGCCGGCTACGCATTTTATTATCATAACCAGCCGGATTTTCTGGAAACGAACCTGACGTTCCGGCTGGCGCTCGCGCCGGTTTACCTGGACTCCGAACTTGGCTTCGTCAGCGGCCTGGGACCAAACACGGATTTCGCCATCGGCATGGCGGGCGGCGGTTTTGCGGACGGCTACAACGAGATTCGCGGCGGCACTTATTGGCAAAACGAATCGTTTAACGGCGACGGCGGGGAAATTTCCGCGAGCGTTTATCATCTGTTCAATCCCGGCGACGAAATTCCGCTGAATTTTGTTTTGCGCGGCACGGCGCATTATTCCTTTTTCAACGGCGACGACACTACGGCGACCAATTTTGCACTGCCCGCCGACCACGGCGATTTCAGCGTGCGCACCGGCCTGCGCTGGGGCGGCGTCGAGCCGACCTTGTTTCCGCCGCTGGCCATGGAACTGTCCGTCTGGTATGAAGGCCACGTGCGCACCGATTCCGGCGCGTATGGTTTTGGCGGCGACCGTGAACTCAAGGAACAATCGCATCTGTTTTGGGCGGAAGCGGCGCTCGCTTACACGCTGCCTAAAAGCCAGCAAAGCTTTTATGTCCGCCTGACCGCCGGCACGAGCGTGGACGCCGACCGCTTCAGCGCGTATCGGCTCGGCGGATTTCTGCCGCTCATCGCGGAATTCCCGCTGTCGCTGCCCGGCTATTTTTATCAGGAAATCACCGCGCGCCAGTTTGTGCTCCTGAATGCCAATTACCTTCTGCCGCTCGACGAAAAGAAACGCTGGAACATTGACGTCAACGCCGCCAGCGCGATTGTGGATTATCTGCCCGGCGAATCGCAACCCGGCAACTGGCTCAGCGGCGTGGGCGGCGGCATTTTATATCACTCGCGGTCCGACCGCTGGAAAATCATGCTCAATTACGCCTACGGCATTGACGCGATCCGCTCGCACGGGCGCGGCGCGAACAGCATCGGTCTGCTGGTGCAATGCGATCTCGGCCGCAAGCACAGCCAGAGTTTCAATTCCACGCAACCCTCCCAATGGCGCGGTTGGCAGCATCTGTTTGATTGAAAATGGGAACTGCGGTTTCCCCGTTCAAAATCGCCTTGCGCACCGTGCTCTTGCCTGCTTCATTATTGAGCCGGACGCGCATATGGTGGAATTGGCAGACACGCTACTTTGAGGTGGTAGTGCCGAAAGGCGTGCAGGTTCAAGTCCTGCTATGCGCACCATTCCACCACTCGACGAGTTGTCGAGTAGGTATGACCACGGTTTGACGCAAGAACCACGGGCTTTTTTGCAGTCGAGAACCCTTCTCTCCTGTGGAGAACCCGAAACGGCGATTTCACCCGCGTTTCTAGCGGTTAAAATCCAACTTTGGAACGGTTCGAGCCAATTGGCTCGGCCCGTCGAAAGCGCGGTGCTTTGCTCCTCCAAAGATTTCTTCTGGCTCATCCCTTTGGCCTTTTCCGCGACGTAAGTTTCGCGGTCTATGATTTCGTCCAAAAATGAGTCCAGAAGTTTTTGGAGGCGGAGATTGATCTTTTTAATCTCCCCGCGCTTTTCCGCAATGACCTCTGCGGCGGTTTGGGCGGATTGCGTTTTCTCCTGTTTAACCCGTTTCAACATTTCGTCCGCCCAATCCGCCCGGAGCGAATACGGTTTTAGAAGGCTTGAAATTTCCGCATCGAGGGCTTCTTCGCGGACATATGGCTGCAAACACCACACCGTCGCACGGCTCTTTTTCGTGCAACGGTAGCTCTCCAAGACCTTCTCGGAAACCCAGCGAACGATGGAATCCGTGTTCTCGGCTCCATTGAGCTTTGCCCGGTCTGCCACCACGATGTCGTGGTCGAGGGCAAAGTTCGCGGCGCTGGACTGGTTTATTTCGTCCCGAAGAAAACCAAGTTTTGGACGCTGAAGGACAGCTTCATCCAAACGACAGCTCGAATGTGCACACGGTGCGGGGCCATCTCCTGGTTTGGTGACACCGCCAAACTTGCCGCTCTTCGCGCTCAAGCACAGCCAACGGAGGTCGTTGAGACCGCGATCCAGGTGCCTTAGGGCGTGGACAGGCGGTAGAACTTGCTTTTGAAGGCAGCGGTATTGGTATCCGTAAGCTGCCACAGACCACCGTTGGAGTTTGTGCTGATGGTTTGCCAGAGAATGGGCGCGGACAGGTTTGTGGCAGAATAGAGCCGGCTGGAGGTGTTGGTGGCGGTCGAAAGGTTCAAAGTAATGCTGCCATTGGCGTTACGCACCGGCGCGCCTTCAAACACTGGCAAGGGCACCAAGACTAGAATTGCTTCCGCGACATAAGCAGAAACCTTTCCACCCGCCGTCGTGAAAACGCCGCCCGCATAAAGCGTGTTGCCCGACACGGCCAGCGCAGATACTGAGTTGTTCATCCCCGAGCCCAGAGCCGACCAACTGTTCCCGTTCCATTGCGCGATGTAGTTGGCCGCAACGCCAGCCGCATTGGTGAACCAGCCACCCGCATACAGGTTGGTGCCTGACACGGCCAACGCATTCACAAAGCCGTTCATAAAGCCCGGCGCTGACCAATTGTTTCCGTCCCATTGCGCGATGTAGCCAAACCCCTGGCTGTTGTCCCCGCTTTCCATGAAATGACCGCCTGCGTAGAGCGTGTTGCCCAACACCGCTAACGCTTCCACTTCGTCGTTGAACCCCGATCCCAAGGGCGACCAATTGCTCCCGTTCCACAGGGCGATGCTATTGAACGTCTGGCTTTCGTCTCCGCTGGCTATGAAAGCGCCACCCACATAGAGCGTGTTGCCCGACACCGCCAGCGCATTCACCTCATCGTCCAACCCCGATCCCAAAGCTGACCAACTGCCCCCATTCCATTGCGCGATGTAATTAAGCGTCTGGCTACCGTCCCCGCTGGTCGTGAAACCGCCACCGGCATAGAGCGTGTTACCTGACACCGCAAGCGCAGATACTATGTAGTTCAACCCCGATCCCAGGGCCGACCAACTGCTACCCTTCCATTGCGCGATATTATTGACCGAAACGCCGCCCGCCGTCGAAAAACCACCGCCTACGAACAAGTTGGTGCCTGACACAGCCAGTGTCGACACCGTCCCGTCCACCCCCGATCCCAAAGCCGACCAACTGCTTCCGTTCCATTGCGCGATGTTGCTTGCCGAGATGCCCCCCACCCACAAAAAATCGCCACCCACATAGAGCGTATTGCTTGACAGCGCCAAGGCGGATATGGAGCCGGCAAGCCCCATGTCCGAGCCGAGGTTTGACCAAGTGCTCCCGTTCCACTGCGCGATGTTATCGATCGCCACGCCCCCCGCCACCGGGAAGAAGCCACCGGCATAGAGAGTGTTGCCCGACACCGCCAGCGCAGACACCCCGGTATTCTCATAGCCAACACCAAGATACTGATTATTCATCCCCTAACCCACGGCCGACCAGGCGCTCCCGTTCCATTGCGCGATGTAATCAAGCGTCTGGCTGCCGTCCCCGCTGGCCGTGAACGTGCCGCCCGCATACAGGTTGGTGCCCGACACCGCCAGCGCATTCGCAGAGCCGTTCAACCCCGATCCCATAGCAGACCAAGTGCTTCCGTTCCATCGCGCGATGTAGTTGGCCGAAACGCTGCCCGCCACCGTGAACCAGCCGCCCGCATACAGGTTGGTGCCCGACACCGCCAGCGCATCAATGCTAAGAGCGTAGTAATTGTAGCCGATCTTGACCGGACCGGAAATTCCCGATCCCAAGGCCGACCAACTACTCCCGTTCCATTGGGCAATGTAATTGGCCGCGCTCCCGCCCGCCATCGTGAACATGCCTCCCGCATAAAGTGTGTTGCCCGACATTGCCAGCGCATAAACATAAGGTCCGTATCCGCTAACGCCCGCACCGGAAATTCCCGGTCCCAAGGCCGACCAACTGCTCCCGTTCCATTGCGCGATATTGGTGGCCGAAACACTACCCGCGCCCGTGAAATAACCGCCCGCATACAGATTGTTGCCCGATACCGCCAGCGCATACACACGGGCATTGCCAAATATGTTATTCATCCCCGAACCCAGTGCCGACCAACTGCTCCCGTTCCATTGCGCGATATTGGTAGCCGAAACACCACCCGCGCTTGTGAAAAAACCGCCCGCATACAGGTTGGTGCCCAATACCGCCAGCGCATTCACAGTGGCATCACCATAATCATTATTCATCCCCGAACTCAGGGCCGACCAACTGCTTCCGTTCCACTTGGCAATGTTGGTGGCAATGATATTACCGACTATTGTGAACCCGCCGCCGATATAGAGATTTCCCGCGCTGTCTGTCGCGGCCGCGGCCACTGTGCCGTCCGTGCCGGGAACACCGCCCATGCTGACCCAATTGGCGTCGCTAAACGTCGGGTCTATCCGAACTGGATACACCGCACCGGCATCATTCACCACCACGGCCAAGGCCAATTCAGATTTCGGATTCCGGATCCCGGATTCGCTCCGCACCTCTATCCTGGCCGGTAGTTCTCGCCCTTTGGCATCCGTCGCGCGCAATCGGCTGTAGGCAATCTTGCGTCCCGAATAGTCCAGCACCAGTTGCGCGCCATACGTCGTCGCCTCCACCCGCGCTCCCGTCACCGCCAAATCCAACTCCAATTCTCCAACCCCGGGCGGCTTCTCCGTTACCACAAAATCTTGCCTCACTCCGTCCAGACTCACGGAGTATTCCTCCACCAAACCCGCCCGCTCAAAACGCACTGTCTGCTGGTCCACTCTCACCGTGCCGTTATCAGCCAATGACGATGTTGCAGCGCTCCGTCTCAGTCGCGCGGCCTTCACCTGGAACCGGTCACTCGTCTGATTAGTCACGGTGGAGGTTAGCCAAAGCCCGCCGGTTGTGGCCTCGCCGTCCAGCCGTTGAAAGATACAATGCAGCCGCGCGCCGACGGAGGTAGGCGTCACCGCAAGGCCGTCGCCTTGATAATCCGCGCCCGCCTTCGCCCCGATTTGATCCCAGGGAATGGTCTGAGTTTGGTTGGTCCTGCCCAGCAAGGTCACGTCCCCGGCGTGGGCGATCGGGAGTTGCGAGATAAAGGCGAAAGTCGCAAATAGAGCCAATCCTTGGATGATGTCATTGTTGATTTTCACGGTTCCACCTCGGTGAATTTGGGGTTAAGCGGTTGAAACGGTGTGCGGGAAAATGAAAAATCTGGTAACAGGCCATCCAGCGTATGCTGATTCTGCGTTCCGAAATGAACAACGCATAACCTGGAACTACTTCTAATTTCGGCCCACGATACTTCAGGCCACATCATAAAACTAAACTATGGTAGTTACACCAACAAGCCGTCAATCCACGCTATTTGTTCTCAGATAGGCAAAAGATGTCAGCGAGCGGTCAAACTGAGTTGTGTGCCACGTTCAGACCATTGCCACTTCCACGCGCGGCGTGATACGCAAATTTTCGGCGATGCTTCGCACGATCATTCCCAGGTTGCGTGCTGTCCAGATTGGCTGAAGGTTGGCTTGCAGTGCAACATGAAATTCCCGCGCTGACTGCTGGATTTTCATGGTTATGCTTGGGGCATGATTAAATACGCCGTCCATGCACATTGCGCTGGCGGATTTGAAGCTCGACGAACTGCGCGTCGTATATCCCGGAAAGAAACGTTATGCTCTGGCGAAGAAAGTCGAAGTCGTGCCGTTGGCGGAATTGGTGGACGCGAAGTGACCTCCAAGTGGGTGTGGACGTGAGGACCGCGATGGCGCCGCGCGACGCACGTTGCCGTCAATCCAAAACGCCCTTTGCCAAAAATCCCCGGTCGGACGAACCCATCGCGCATGTTTGACTTTCCCGTCGCGAGCCACCCCCCCCCCGCCCGAGCTTTTTGACCAAAAACTTGACTTACACTTGACTCACATGCAGGCCGTCCGCGTAAGTTTCGATTTCCCGAATTTTCTCGAATGACGCGATTGGCTGCGCGGCGCTCTTTTTGGCGACGCGCCGTTTCTCGTAGGCCGCAAGTGCCGCCACCATTGGGTGGCGGAAACCAGCGTGTCTTTGCATTTGTGCGCCACGTTCAGACCATTGCCACTTCCACGCGCGGCGTGATATGCAAATCCTCGGCGATGCTCCTCACAATCACGCTCAAGTTGCGCGCCGTCGGATTACCGTTGCGATTCAGCATCCGGTGCAGCGTCTTTTCACCCAAGCCGGTTTGCCGAGCCAGTTCCTTGAACGTGATTTCGGCGTGAACCAGATCGCGCAGCAAGGATAGTCCTTCAGCGGTGTCGCCTTCCAGCAACGCGCTCACGGCTTCGGCATAGAGCACACGCGCAAATTTGCGGTCGCGTTTGATGCGCGCCACGATGGTTTCTTTGTAATCTCGTGTCAGTGCCATTTTATGCTTCGCCCGTCTGTGTCGTTTCACGCCATTGCCGGTTCAAGTGCGGCCAGTGGTTCAACGTCGCGCTCGATCTGCTTTTGCTTCTTGTAACGAGCCAGCCGCAAATCGTAGTCGGCCTGCAAGCCCGTCCACATTTCCGCGCTCGTGCCAAAATACCGCGCCAGCCGCAACGCCGTGTCCGCCGTGATGCCGCGCTTTTCGAGGACAATTTCATTGATGCGGCGCGGCGGCACGTTTAACGCCCGCGCCAGCGCGTTTTGCGACAAGTCGTGCGGCTTCATAAATTCTTCGCAGAGAATTTCCCCCGGATGAATTGGAGCAAGTTTGGTCGTTTTCATAATTTGTCAGTGGTAGTCCACAATTTCCACATCCAACGCATCTTTGCCGTGCCAGCGGAAGCAAATCCGCCACTGGTCATTGACGCGGATGCTGTGCTGACCTTTGCGGTCGTCTTTCAACGCCTCCAGGTGGTTGCCATACGGCACACGCAAATCATTCAGGCTGCGCGCCTGATGCAGCAACAGCAATTTCCGCCGCGCCACGCGCTGAATCTGCGTCGGCAACCGCCGTGACGATTCATCATTGAACAGCTTTTCAGTTTCGTGGCAGGCGAAGCTGCGTATCATTTCCGAAAGACCATAACGCTCTGCGTTATAGATGTCAAGGGTGATCTTCTTCAGCGCGGTGCTCTTGACGGCAAATGCCGTCAATCCAAAACTCCATTTGTAAAATTTTCCGCGAACCCGAACCCATCGCGCACGTTTGACTTGTTCGCCGCAAGCCACCCCCCCCGCCCATCCCCTGCTGTGACACAACCCGACACAAAACTAGCCCAATTCCGTCTCTGACACATTTCTGACACAACTTTGCAGGTTGACACAACTGGACACGGATTTATCCGTCACACGTCGCCGCTAGATGCAAAGAAAAGCATTGACACTATTATTGATTCGTGTAGCATCCCGTTGCGATGAGCGACACAAACCTTGCAACAAGCGGCAACGGGTAACCGTTGGAAAACCCCCAATTTGCAGGTTAAAGTCCTGCTATGCGCACCAGTCTTCAACGCCTGCTCCGCGCCGCGATAAATTTCTCCACGTATTTGCCGAGCAGGTCGGCCTCGAGGTTCACCGCGTCTCCAACCTCGCGCTCACGCAGCGCCGTGATTTCGTAAGTGTGCGGAATGATCCAGATGCGAAAACTTTTTTTCTCCACGCCCGCCACGGTCAGGCTGATGCCGTCCACGGCCATTGAACCTTTGAAAATGACGTAGCGCATCACCTCCGGCGGCGCGGCGATGTCGAGCACGTGGTCCTGGCCGGCGCGTTCCCAGCGGATGATTTTGCCGACGCCATCAATGTGGCCGGTCACAAAATGGCCGCCGAACTCGCCGTCGGCGCGCAGCGGCCGCTCCAGGTTGACGAGTGAGCCGGCCTTTGCGAATTGCAAATTGGTGCGCCGCCACGTTTCCTGGAGCAAATCAAATTGAACCCGTTTGAATTTGCCGCGCGTGGCAACCTTTACGGCGGTCAGGCAACAGCCGTTCACCGCGAGGCTGCCGCCGCGCTTCAGGCCGCGACCGGTCACGCTGACGCGCACGGTCAGTTCAATGGATTTCGCCGTTGGCTTGATGCGCTCGACGATGCCCGCTTCTTCGACAATGCCTGTGAACATTTCAGTTGGAGTTCAAGCTTTAGCTTGCATCAGTTTCGCGCCGGCTGCCGGAAAGACAAGCTAAAGCTTGGACTCCAACCGTGCCGTCAGCAGCAAGTCCGGGCCGAGCCGTTTCCATTCCACATCCTGAAGCGGGAGCGCCTCCGCCAGGGATCTCGCGCCTTCGCCGGCAACGGCCTTGAGTGAATCCCGTCCGCCCAGAATTTTCGGCGCGTAAAAAAACGCCACGCGATGCGCAAGTCCGCCCAGCAGGAACGACGCATTCACCTCGCCGCCACCTTCGACCAGCAGGCTTGTAACGTTTTCCGCACCGAGTTTTTTCAGCAGCCAACGCAAATCAAGTGACGGGTGACGGGTGACCAGCCTTCGCTCGGAAGCTTCGGCACGGCGGGCGGGTGACGAGTTCTTCGCCAGCGGTGCGGTCAGCACATTCACGCGTCTGGCAAGAGCCGTCATGCGACTTTTCGGCGCGCGTTTGCCCACAACGATGGTGGTCAGACTGGCAAATTTGTCGCTCACGACTTTCGCATTCAACGGCGTTCGCGCCAATGAATCCAGGACGATCCGGCGCAATCCCGGAGCGCCGGGCACCGCCTCGGCGTGTTGCGGCAGGGCTTCGTTTCGAGCCGGGACGGTGCCCGGCGTTCCGCTCCGCACAGTCAGCAACGGATCATCCGCCAGAATTGTATTGATCCCGACCAGAATCGCATCCGCTCCGCTCCGTAATTTCATGCCGTGGGCGCGGGCCTTTTCACCGGTGATCCATTTCGATTCGCCGCTGGCCGTCGCGATTTTGCCATCCAACGTCATTGCCGCTTTGACCGTGACGAACGGTGTGCGATGGACAATCCAGTGGTTGAACGCCTCGTTCAGCTTCGCGCACTCGTCGGTCCAAGTTCGGAGTTCCGCCTTCAGGCGGTTCGGGCCGCGTGAACGCGGAACTTCGAACAAATCCACTTCAATCCCAGCGCGTTTCAAAATCTTGAATCCCTTTCCCTTGTGTTTTGGATTCGGGTCAATCGCGCCAACCACCGCCCGTTTGATGCCGGTTGCAATGATGGCGTCGGTGCAAGGCGGCGTGCGGCCGTGTGTGGAACACGGTTCGAGCGTGACGTAAAGCGTCGCGCCTTTTGCAGAATATCCGTGCTTTTGCGCATCCCGGAGCGCCTCGATTTCCGCGTGCGGCAAACCCGCGCGCCGATGCCAGCCGCGCCCGATGATTTTGCCGCCCTTCACCAACACCGCGCCGACCATTGGATTCGGCGAAGTCATGTCGCAGCCGCGCCGGGCGAGCCGGAGGGCAAGGCGCATGAATTGGAAATCTTTTTTAGCCACAGATTGAACACAGATGAGAAACAGATTCGTAAGGTTCCGACCAAGTCACTTCCCGTCTCCATCTTCTAAATTGTCCAGCCAATCTTGATTATCACGGTGCGCTTTATCGTCCTCCATTTTCGTGATGTAGTGATCCATGTAATCTTGCATGGATTTTTCATCAAAATAATACGAAACTCCGATACTATCCTTGTTATCATTGCTCAAAATAAACTCGTCTGTTTTACGACCGTTCAAATTTACATTTACCATCCACCAGTAATTCTCTTTCTCGTCGCCTATCTGTCGTTCAGCTTTTGCAAATAGCATCATGCTTGAGTCGGCATAAGATTTCGTGACGACAAACTTGAACCGTCCTTCGCTGTCAGTGGTTGTGACACCAATTCTCGGCCAAAAATGGTCTGCGGATGGCCAATTGATTTCATTCCACAGACGGGACTGCACTTCGACAGCATCATCAAACTGTTTTTTTTCAGCAGATGACTTTTTTAATTTGTGCAAATCGCGGATTGACCCTCTCACCTTTTGCGACCATTCAAACGCATCTCTCCATTCCTGCGAGTCAGTGGGAACAGTCTGCATTATGTTGTTATGATATTTTTTGGCGGTGGCAAATTTCGCCAATTCGTCTTTGTAAAGCGCGTCATAGCTCGTAGCGGCTTGGTCAACTTTTGCCTGTGCGATTGCGAGAGTGTTTGACCATTCGAGGGCTTTTGAATTGAAATATGTCCGCGTTTCTTTCGCGTCCAAAAGAGCAACTTTTTCATCTCCAAGCACAACGTTTTCGCGTCCTTT
>Ga0265340_10000401_pt1 | contig 23235 bp, 23 predicted proteins | sample 4CB225metaG_FD_202082 | JGI IMG/M metagenome (GOLD analysis project Ga0265340, IMG submission 202082) | Rhizosphere microbial communities from Carex aquatilis grown in University of Washington, Seatle, WA, United States - 4-CB2-25 metaG | ecosystem: Host-associated > Plants > Roots >...
AACTCACCGGCAGCCCTTATGGTCGATCTTGCCTTGAGCGAAAATCTCGTAGCCGCACCCACGAGAGCAGCTGTGCTCAGAAGATTCGGCCGGAGCGACGCGCAGTTTCGCCTCCTGACGCTGGGCGCCGCGCTAATCGTTGTTGCGATTTTCATTGGCATTATGGTGTCGCTCATCAGCGGCTCCTGGCTCGCGCTGAAAACATTCGGCTGGAGTTTTCTTTCGAGCAGCGTCTGGAATCCGGTCACCGAAAAATTCGGTGCCTTCGCCGCCATATCCGGAACGCTCATCAGCTCGGCGCTCGCAATGCTAATTGCCGTGCCGCTGGGTATCGGCATAGCAATCTTCCTCACCGAACTTTGCCCGCGCGCCCTGAAGCGCCCTATTGGAATTGCCATAGAACTTCTCGCGGGCGTGCCTTCCATCATCTACGGTATCTGGGGCCTCTTCGTGTTCGCGCCCTATTTTCAGACGACCGTGCAGCCTTGGCTCATCGATAGGTTCGCCAATATTCCTTGTTTGCAGGATCTTTTCGCTGGGCCGCCTTACGGCATCGGCATGTTCACGGCCGCGCTGATCCTTTCGATTATGATCCTGCCCTTCATCAGCGCGGTGACACGCGACGTATTTGAGACGGTTCCCAATCTCTTAAAGGAAGCCGCCTATGGCGTCGGCTGCACGATGTGGGAAGTGATGTGGCGCATCGTGCTTCCCTTCGCGCGCTCTGGTGTTGTCGGCGGGGCGATGCTGGCCTTGGGGCGTGCGCTCGGCGAAACGATGGCAGTGACTTTCGTTATCGGCAACGCGCACCACATCAATGAATCATTATTCGCGCCAGCGACGACGATCTCCGCCACCATCGCCAACGAATTCAGTGAAGCGCTGGGCGATATGTATGTGTCTTCGCTGATCGCTCTGGGCCTTATCCTGTTTGCCATCACCTTCATCGTGCTGGCCGCGGCGCAGATCATGTTGAAGAGCCTTGAGCGCCGTTCGGGAGGCAAATCGTGAATCGTGCGATTTATGCCCGGCGTCGAGCGGTCAATGGCATTTTCCTTGTGCTTTCGACCGGCGCAGCGGCCATCGGCATAATTGCGCTTGTTCTTATTCTTTATGCCCTGCTGAAGAATGGCATCGGCGGTTTAACGGCTGGCGTGTTCACGCAAGACACCCCAGCTCCGGGGTCGGCCGGCGGTCTCGCCAATGCGATTCTCGGAAGTGTAATGATGAGTGCCGTGGCCGTCGCGGTCGGCACGCCTATTGGCATGCTTGCCGGAACCTATCTCGCGGAATATGGCCGCCATTCCTGGCTCGCTTTCATCATCCGCTTTGTGAACGACATCCTGCTTAGCGCACCGTCTATTATTATCGGTCTGTTCGTCTATCAACTGGTTGTCGTACGCATGCACCACTTTTCCGCCTGGGCTGGAATCGTGGCGCTCGCAGTCATTGTTATTCCGGTCGTGGTACGCACGACGGAGAATATGTTGTTACTGGTGCCCAACACGTTACGTGAAGCCGCTGCTTCCATCGGAGCGCCGCGCGCGATCTCGATCCGTGCGGTTACATGGCGCGCCGCGCGCGCCGGTATCATCACTGGCGTGCTGCTCGCAATTGCGCGCATTTCTGGCGAGACGGCGCCGCTGCTTTTCACGGCATTCGGAAATCCGTATTCGTCTACCGATCTCAATGCGCCTATGGCGAGTCTGCCAAAAGTAATCTTCGACTTCGCCAATTCTGCATACGAAGATTGGCATCGCCTCGCGTGGACCGGCGCACTTCTTATTACCGCTACCGTGTTGACCTTGAGCATCTTCGCCCGGCTGCTCGAATCCCGACAGAGATGACCATGAATGACATGACCCGCGTGGATCAGAATATCCGGATCGATATCCGCGAACTGAATTTCTATTACGGCAAGAATCAGGCCCTGAAGAATATCTCGGTCCCGCTCTACGACCGCAAGGTCACCGCGTTCATTGGCCCCTCCGGTTGCGGCAAGTCTACGCTTCTGCGCGTTTTGAACCGCATCTACGAACTTTATCCCAATCAATACGCCAAGGGCGAAGTGTTGCTCGACGGCGAGAACATTCTCACCGGCAATCAGGATTTGAATCTGTTGCGCGCGAAAATCGGGATGGTGTTCCAGAAGCCGACGCCATTCCCGATGACGATTTACGACAATATTGCCTTTGGCATTAAACTCTACGAGCGCATGCCAAAATCCGAACTCGACGGCCGCGTGGAACATGCTTTGGCCCGCGCCGCGTTGTGGGGCGAAGTGAAGGACAAGCTCAAGGAATCGGGTCTGAGCCTGTCCGGCGGTCAGCAGCAGCGTTTGTGCATCGCGCGCACGGTGGCGACGAAGCCGGAAGTGATTTTACTGGACGAGCCCTGTTCGGCGCTCGATCCGATCTCGACGGCGAAAATCGAGGAACTCATCGACGAATTGTCGAGCGAATACACAATTGTGATCGTGACGCATAATATGCAGCAGGCGTCACGCGCGTCCGACTACACCGCATTCATGTTCTTGGGCGAGCTTGTCGAATACGGCGGCACCGAACAGATATTCACGGCGCCAAAGAACAAGCGCACGGAAGATTATATTACCGGACGCTTCGGCTAGACGTAGTCTTCGGCGATCGTCGCGTCGTCCCGCGGCGCTGAGATCGCATTGAAAATGAAGCTCAGCACAAAGCTCACGACGATATTCAGCAGAAGGGAAGACAGCGCCGCATAACAAGGCAGCGCGAAAGATCCGATGTGCAGCACATAGACGCTGGCCTTGAAGCCGGATTGCGCCGCCATCCACGTTCCCGCCGACATACCGCACGCCCAGCCGATGAGCAGCGCGGTGCCATTCAGCCAACGTGAATAAAGACCAATCAGAATCGAAGGCAGCGTCTGGATGATCCAGATGCCGCCAAGAAGTTGCAGTTCAATGGCGGTCTTCGATTGGCCTTCGAGAATGAAGACCAGCGCGCCGAGCTTGACGAACAGCGACGCGATCTTTGCGACCTGGCTCTCATGGGCGGGCGAGCAATCGGGCCGCACGAATTCGCGATAGATGTTGCGCGTGAAGAGATTGGCGCAGGCGATGGACATGATCGCGGCGGGCACCAGCGCGCCAATCGCAATCGCGGCGAACGCCACGCCCACGAACCAGCCGGGAAACATTTGCAAGAACAGCGCCGGCACGGCGAAATTGTTGCCGAAAGTTTTGAATGCGCCCGCATATTGCGGCATCGTTTTGACGCCCGCGGCCAGCGCCATGAATCCCAGAAGTGCGATCAATCCCAGCACCAGCGAATAGGCCGGGAGTGCTACGGCATTGCGTTTGATGGCAACACGACTAGACGCCGCCATCACGCCCGTTGCGGCGTGTGGATAGAGAAACAGCGCTAAAGCCGATCCGAGCGCCAGCGTCGCGTATGAAAACATGCCGGGATTGTTGAACGGATTGGCGGAGAGCAGCAGATTTTTCGCCGGTACTGCCGCGAAAATTTTCGTGTAACCGCCGAGCTCCGCTGGTATCACGATGATTGCCGCGATCACGGTGGCGTAGATCAATATGTCTTTCACCACCGCTATCATCGCGGGCGCGCGGATGCCGCTCGCATAGGTGTAGGCGGCAAGAATTATGAACGCGATGATCAGCGGCCACTCGCCATGGATGCCCAACCCCGCCAGAACCACTTCTATGCCAACGAGTTGCAACGCGATGTAGGGCATGGTTGCGACAATGCCGGTGAGCGCGATGGCAAGCGCGAGCGACCGGCTGCCGAAACGTCCGCGCACGAAATCCGCACCGGTAACATAGCCTTTCGCTTGCGCCACCGACCACAACCGCGGAAAGGCGAAGTACATCAGAATGTACGCGATGGCGGCATACGGAACCGCAAAGAAACCAACCGCGCCGCCGGCGAAGATCAGCGCAGGCACGGCAACGAAGGTGTAGGCGGTATAAAGATCGCCGCCGAGCATGAACCAGGTGATGATCGAACCGAAGCGGCGCCCGCCCAATCCCCACTCCGAAAGCTGCGACATGTCTCCGGCGCGCCAGCGCGATGCATAGAAGCCGAGCACCGTGACCAGCAGGAACAGCGTAATAAAAACCATCAGCGCGGCGCTCATTTCGCACCGTCCACGCGATAGACGATGAAAAGGCACAGCGCGGTCAGGGCCACCCAGAGAATTTGGTACCAGTAAAAGAAGGGCACGCCATCAAGCGCCGGTTCGGCATGATTGTAGAAGGGCACCCAGAGCTGCGCCGCAAGCGGAACGATCAAAAGAAGATGAATGGCACGAAACCCGCGCCCCGGCTTGCCGTCCATGCGTGCATTTCCCCAACCACTTTTCTGTCTCTAGCGATTACGGCATAAGACCTGCGTCGCCAAGGCTTCGAGGGCGTCGACATGCTGTCGCTCTCGACCGCGGCCACCTCAGCCTGACGAACAGGACGTCATCCTGAGGAGTGAACCGGAAGTGAGCCTCGAAGGATGGCAGGGCAACTTATTTATCTTGCAGCATCGCTTGCCGGCGTAGGAGCGCTGGTCGGGCTGTGTGTGCTGCTTTTTGGTCGCGGCATCTCTCCTATTGATGCGGGCACGGTAGAGACTCGCCTGCGGGAAGACACGCCGGGTTTTCGTGGCCGCAACTTTGCGGCATCGGCGGACGGTCACGCCGCGTTGATTGAGGATGCGCGCGATGGCGCGATCTATCTTGTCGTGGCGCGGGGTTCGGGCTTGGTGACGCGCAAACTTTCGAAGGGGTTTCTGCGCAAGGCGCATCGCAAAGGCGAATTGCTCGATCTGCACTTCGCAGACTTTACGTTCCCCAAAGCGCGGCTCGCATTCGATGGAGAGGCTGCTGCCAGCAACTGGGAGGCGCGGCTGTCCCATGCACTTTAATCCCACCCAGTTCGCGACACCCGATTTCATCCTTCTCGTGATCGCGGAGATGCTGTTCGTGCGCTTTAGCGGCCGTGGCGCTTATGAACCGCGCGACACCGCGACCAGCCTGTTGATGGGCTTCGGCAGCGTCATTTTCGGCACCGCATTCGGTTTCATCTTCGTTTGGTTCGCGCATCTCGTTGCGCCCTACAAGCTGTTCAACATCGCCTGGTCGCTACCGGCAGTTGTTGTTTGCTTTGTGCTGGACGATCTTCGTTACTACTGGTGGCATCGCGCGGCGCATCGCGTTCGCTGGTTCTGGGCGGAGCACGTCGCGCATCATTCCAGCCAGCACTACAATCTTTCCACAGCGCTGCGTCAGCCCTGGGGCGGATTTCTGGCGCCGGGATTCCTATTCATGGCGCCTCTCATCTTGCTCGGCTTCCCGCTCGGAATGATCGCGCTTGTTGGCGGGATCAATCTCGTCTACCAATTCTGGATTCACACCGAAGCGATTCAGAAAATGCCGCGCTGGTTCGAAGCCGTGATGAACACGCCGTCGCATCATCGTGTGCATCACGCGACGAATGCCCGCTATCTCGATGCCAATTATGCCGGTGTCTTTATCGTGTGGGACAGGATCTTTGGGAGTTTCGTTCCGGAAGATAAAACCGAGAGGCCGCGTTACGGCATCGTGAAGAATCTGGGCACGTTCAACCCGGTCAAAGTCGCGTTCCACGAATTCGTGGGCATCGGCAAAGACCTCGCCAAATCGCAGTCGCCGCGCGAGGTGATCGGCTATATTTTCGCGCCGCCGGGCTGGTCGCCGGACGGGAGCCGCGAAACCAGCGATTCCATCAAAGCCCGCTGGCAGCAATTTCGCAGCGCAAGCCGACACATAGGGACATCGCAGTGTGCCGACTGAAACCGACGAGTACGAGACGATCACCCCGGAGATCGAGCCGCGAAAGTTGGCTGTCAAAGGATTGTTCGGGGACGGTGCTGCACTTTCTGCGCGGGGCCGGATAGCTGATGCAACGATGGCGCGCTAGATGTGCTGCCGGGATGGGAAATGGACGCTCACACCGGATGCACCGTCCAATTGTCCCGGCCTGATCGTCACACCGTCGATCATTTCTTTTTCTTCTTTGCGCGCTTGGCGGCGCGTTCGGCCTTGGCGCGTTTTTCGGCTTCGCGCTTTTCGCGGCGGATGCCGTCTTCATGTATCCACAAAAGACGTGCGACGACCGTGCGCCACGGCTGCCACGCTTTCGAAAGTTTCTCCATCTGTTTTTCGTTCGGACGCTTTTTCAGCCCGAACGCACGCGTGATCGCGGCTTGCAATCCCACATCGGCAACCGGCCAGATATCGGCACGGCCGAGGGACGACATGAGGTAGATGTCCGCCGTCCATGGGCCGATGCCCTTGATCGCCGTCAGATGCTCGCGCGCATCATTGTCATGCATGTTGCGCACGCGTTTCAGATCGAGCGTGCCATCCGCAATTGCGGTGGCAATGGATTTCATGTGTTTTTGCTTCGGGGCCGACAAGCCGCAGGCGCGCAACGTTTCGGCTGGCGTCGCGAGCAATGTCGCGGGCTCGAATGGCACGACCTTCTCTTTCACCCGGCCGAAGATCGTGTCGGCCGCGGCGATGGAAAGCTGCTGGCTGACAACGATGTCCATCAGCGCCTCGAAACCGTGGCGGCGGCGCGGCACGAAGGCCGGCTTGCCCGCGCGCTTTACGATGGGATGAAAGCGCTTGTCGGCGGCAATCAGCGCCGCGATGGCATCATCGATATGTTTGGCGGATGAAATGCGGTGTGGTTTCGGCATGGGCGCCGGAAATGTAAGCTCCCGCGCATGATTGTCACGCGCTTTGCGCCAAGCCCCACCGGCTATCTGCATCTGGGTCACGCCTTCGCGGCGATCACGGCCCACGACACTGCAAAGACGGCAGGCGGAAAATTCCTGCTCCGGATCGAGAACATCGATACGGCCCGATGCCGACCGGAATTCGAGAATGCTATCTGCGAAGACCTTTCGTGGTTGGGATTGTCGTGGGAGACGCCAGTGCTCCGGCAATCCACGCGCTTCGATGCTTGCCGCGCCGCGCTCGATACGCTCGAGACCAAAGGCTTGCTCTATCCGTGCTTCTGCACCCGATCCGAAATCGCCGCCGAAGTCGCGCGCGCGATCGAAGCTCCGCATGGACCCGAAGGCGCGCTCTATCCCCGCACCTGCCGCCATCTCGATGCGAAAGCGCGCTCGGAAAAGATCGCAAGCGGCGCGCCATATGCGCTGCGGCTCGATGCTGAGAAAACAGCCGCGCTTGTGGGGCCGCTATCGTTCGACGAATGCGGCGCTGGCCCGAATGGTGAGAGCGGCGTGATCGCGGTCAATCCGCTCCTATTCGGCGACGTCGTTCTCGCACGAAAGGAAACACCGGCGTCCTATCATTTGGCCGTTGTCGTCGATGATGCATTCCAGGAGGTGACGCTGGTGACGCGCGGCAACGATCTTTTCGCCGCGACACATATTCAACGCGTGTTGCAGTCGTTACTGGGTTTTCCTGCGCCCGGATACGCGCATCACAAACTGATCCTCGACGCGAACGGAAAGAAATTCTCCAAGCGCGATTCCGCCGTCACGCTACGAGAAAAGCGTGCCAGCAGCATCTCTTCAGAAAGCCTCCGGGCAGAACTGAAATTGCGCTAGTTACCAGTCGTTTAAGCCCTGGAAGTGCGCGAAACCGGCGGCACGGGACCATTTTGTCCATTCGCCGCGGAGGCGGACCGTCTCACTCGGCGAATGATCCCCTTCGCCGAGACCCAAGATTTGCAGCTCCGCACAACCGGCAAATGGCTTTCCATCCGGCGCCGGCAGATGTGCGTCGGCATGTTCGAGCCGCGCATATTCGGAATCTTCGATGCCGTCGGACGCTAGAACGATCGTCGTTGGCAGACCGGAACATCCAATCGCCTGCGAGACATTGTCCATGAAGGCGAGAATGTTCGTATGGCCTTGCGCCTTCCACTTGCCCTGCTGCACCAGAATCGGCGTGCCGGCAATGAGCTTCTGTATTTCAGCAGCGACTTCATCCGGCCGATTGCGAACGGACAACACGGCATCGTAGTGGAAGTTGTTCGACTCCGCATCGTAATTGCCGAAGGTGCGAACGTGCACTTCTGAGGCGAAACCAAGCCCGCGCACTTCATCGGCTACGCGCGCACCGACCTTCGCGGCGAAATCGGGATCGTCGATCAGCGGATTGCTCTTCGAAAGATCGATGGCGATGACGAGCCGCTGCGGTGCAACCTGCGCCTGCTGCAGATAATCGGCCTCGATGGCGCGCGTGTCATCGGCGGACTTAATCGCAAGCGCGCCACCGCCAACCAGCGCGGCGGCTGTCGCCACCGCCAACATGACGTTCATCACGCCGCAGACTCTACCGTTTCACGCGCTGGCACATACGCCGCTTCGCGCTTGTCGGCGAGCTGCAACAGATGCAGCTGCGCGAACTGCCGCTGGCGATGCTTGTAATCGCGTGCGAGGCCAACATTGCGGATGTTGTTCTCTGCGCCTTGCATATACAGCGCGGCAACAATCGTCACGATGAAGAAGATAAAGCTCGCGAATGCGAACCAGAACCAGCTATCGGCATTGGCTAACGAGTTCTGCGACAGTTTAGGAAGACCAAGCGAGTATTCGCTGCCCACCGAAGCGTTCTGCACATGTGCCGTATCCGTCGCTGGCGCACTCGTCTGGAACAGCCGGTCGATGGCGTTGTAGCCCGGCTGATCGGTTTGCTGATGTTCCAGCGTCGTCGACGTTCCACCCGACATGTTGTTATAAGCATTCAGATAGCCAAGGCTGCCGATCATCACCAGCACCAACAGGAATGCGGCAACAATCATGGTGTTGCGGCCATAAACGCCTGTTATCTTCAGCATGAAATGCACGATCAGCACGGCAAAGACGACCTGCAGGCTCTTGAATACCACGGACGACTTCAGGCTGTCGGGGACTTGCATGAATTCGTTCGAAAGTGCCCGCGTCCAAACTTCGCGGATGATGTGATAGTCCACGAACATGGCCAGCAGCGCGATGCCGAGCGTGAACATAATGGCGCCGATATAAAGACCGCGATAATGCGCGATTTGGCGACTCTTCTCCATATTGCGCGCAATTACGTAATCGTCGTTGGTCGGCGCAGCGGCGGACGCTTCAACTTGATCTTCATCATCCTCGCCATCTTCGCGATTGAAGATGCGTGTAAACACGCCGGTCTTCTGCCTGCCACGCTTAGGCGCGTCCTTCTCGCCGCGTTTCACCCAATCCGGGCCCCAGCTCGGCGCGTCTGGCGGCGTCATCAGGCGCTCTGTGAGTTGCGCTTCGAGGCGGCGGCGAACGGCGGGCGTCATCGCCTGCGCGTCGGCCAGCATCTTGGCTTCATTGTTGAATTCTTCGGGAGTCAGCCCGTGAAAAAGCTCATGGCTGAGCGCTGTCTTGCGGCTCGGCGGCACATTCACTTCGTCAATTTTCCGGTAGGCGACCATGAGATCAATCCCCCAATTAAGCGCGCAGTCCGTCCGCGAGCGTTTATAGTAAACACTTCGTTACCGGCGAAAACTTGGAGGGATTGGGGCAATGCGGCCACAATTGGAAGCTGCATCGGAGGGACCGGCACAATGATCAAAAGATTGAGCGCTGCATTCGCAGTTCTGGTCTTCGCGAACGCGGCACATGCGGGACCGAAAGAAGATATTCTCGCCACCGACCGCGCTTTCTCCCAATTGTCCGTCGATAAGGGCAGCAACGCCGCATTTCTGGCTTACATTGCCGACGACGGCCGCATTTTCGGAAGTGGCAATGAACCACCGATCATCGGCAAGGCTGAAGCGGCCAAACGCTTCACCGATCCGAAGGAAGGCAACGGCGATCCCAAAGTGAATGTGCTGAGTTGGGAGCCGGACGCGGCCGGCGTTTCGCGCGATGGTGGACTTGGATGGTCGGATGGGCACTGGATTTTCGAAAGCGGTCCAGATGCGATGGGCCGCCGCCATCACATCACCGGCCATTACCTGACGGTTTGGGTAAAGGACGCAAAAGGTGCCTGGAAGGTGCAGGCCGACATGGCTACGAACGATCTGCAGCCCGAAAAGAAAAAAAGCTAAGACTCTTCGGTTTGAATAACCACTTCGTCTGTCATCGCCCGGCTTGTCCGGGCAATCCAATTCCTTTTTGAAAGAACAAAATGGATCGTCCGAATGAATCGGGCGATGACAGTTTTTGTGAGATTCGATCCAAATCGGTTCAAGATTTCGCCAGTTCAACGATCTCATGCATGATGGCATTGAGATCGTAATCCTTCGGACTGAACACGGCTGCAATACCGGCAGCCTTTAGAGCGGATTCGTCGTCTGGCGGGATGATGCCACCGGCGACAACTTTGATGTCGCCGAGACCGGCCTCCTTCAGTTTCGCCATCACATCTTTGGCAAGTGAAATGTGCGAACCAGAGAGAATCGAGAGGCCGATGAGATGCGGCCTCTTCTCAAGCGCGGCGGCCACGATTTGCTCCGGCGAGAAACGGATGCCGTCGTAGATGACGTCCATTCCGACGTCGCGCGCGCGAATGGCGATCTGCTCGGCGCCGTTTGAGTGGCCGTCGAGACCGGGCTTGGCGACCAGGAAGGTAAGAGTACGGCCAAGTTTTTTTGAGGCTGCGCCCACTTCGGCGCTCAACGCGCCGATGCGTTCGTTATTGCGTGTCGGCCCTATAGCGGCGACTCCTGTTGGCGCGCGATATTCGCCGAATACGCCGCGCAAGGTTGCAGCCCACTCGCCAGTTGTCACTCCGGCCTTCGCGCACGCGATAGAAGGCTGCATCAAATTGACGGTTTCATCTTTCGCGGCGAATTTGAGGGCATCAAGTGCCGCGCGGACTTTCGTTTCATCGCGCGACGCACGCCACGCTTGGAGACTCGCAATCTGTTCGGCTTCGGCCGCTTTATCCACGGTCATAAAGCTGCTGTTGCCGCTGGTGAGCGGCGAGACTTCCGTTTCGCGATAGGCATTTACGCCGACGCGGACCTCATCGCCACACTCGATCGCTTCCACGCGTGCAGCGTTGGAGGCGACAAGGCGCTCTTTCATGTATTCGAGCGCTTCCTGCGTTGCCGTGCCGCCCATTTTCGCGATTCGATCCATCTCTTCGCGGATTTGCTCTTTGAGTTGCGCGACTTTGTCCGCGATCACCTTCGAGCCGTCGAAAATGTCACCATATTCCAGCATGTCGGTTTCGTAAGCGCCGATCTGTTGCAGGCGCAGTGACCATTGCTGATCCCATGGACGCGGCAGACCAAGCGCTTCATTCCACGCCGGCAACTGCACGGCACGGGCGCGGGCATTCTTGCTCAACGTTACGCCGAGCATGCTGAACAACACGCGATAGACATTGTTTTCCGGCTGTTGCTCGGTGAGGCCGAGACTGTTCACCTGCACACCGTAGCGAAACAAACGCAATTTGGGGTCGGTGACGCCATAGCGGTCGCGTGTAATCTCGTCCCACAACTCGCCCATCGCGCGCAGCTTGCAGATTTCGGTGATGAACTTCGCGCCGGAATTCACGAAGAAGCTCATGCGGCCGACGGCTTTTGGAAATTCTTCCGGCGGAATCGCGCCGCGCTTCTTGCATGCATCTAGCGTCGAGACAGCGGTGGCGAGCGCGAACGCGGCCTCTTCTACGGCGTCGGCGCCGGCTTCCTGCAAATGATACGAACACAGATTGATCGGATTCCATTTGGGCACTTCGGCAGTTGTGAACGCGATCGTATCCGTCGTCAGCCGCATCGCTGGCCTGGGCGGAAAGATGTAAGTGCCGCGCGCGAGATATTCTTTGATGATGTCGTTCTGAGTCGTGCCGGTCAGCGAAGATCGTGATGCGCCCTGCTCGTCAGCCACAGCGACATACAACGCGAGCAACCAGGCCGCCGGCGCGTTGATCGTCATCGACGTGTTCATCTTGTCGAGCGGGATGCCTTCGAACAGCGCGCGCATGTCGCCGATGTGCGAAACCGGAACGCCGACCTTGCCAACTTCGCCTTTTGCGAGCGCATTGTCGCTGTCGTAACCGGTTTGTGTCGGCAGATCGAACGCGACCGAGAGCCCCGTCTGACCCTTCGCGAGATTGGTGCGATAGAGCGCGTTCGAGGCTTTCGCGCTCGAATGGCCGGCGTAGGTCCGGAAGATCCAGGGCTTATCTCGCTCGCTCATGCCCGTATTAAGCGGTCAGGCGCGCTGCAGTGCAACATCCCTCGTCCTGGCGAGGCTTTCCGCCACACGCCGAGCAACCAGAGCGCCGGTCATCAGCGTAGCGCCCAGCGCAACGGGTGTACCGAAAACCACAAAACCCGCGATGCAAAAACTGATGAAGCCGATAGTCGCTTGCTCGAACACATCGAACGGGCGCGCGCGCCAAAGGAACGCCAGTGCGATTGCCAGCACCGGAAAATCATAGATGTAGCAATAGGGTGTAGCGAGCATCGTAGCAGTCGCGAGCGCTGCCGCCTTGAGTGCGAAGGAAGCGTTGCTGCGCCAAAGCGCGATAAGAACGGCGCAAGCGCCGACGATCATGGCGATCTGCGCACCCCACGCCGCGCGATCCGATCCGCCAAGCCAGCGCACGAAGCCATAAACACTTTGCAACTTGTTCCAGCCCGCGTGACCGCCCGCGAGAATCATCTGCGTGGTGACAGGAACGGAATGCAGGAAAGCGATCCAGATCTGCGAACCGAAGGCGAGGGTCGAGACCAATGCAATAAGGGCGAGCGTCAGCGTGGCAGATGCGATCACGCGCCACTGTCCGGCCGCGATCAGCACAAAAGGAAACAGGATTCCGAACTGCGGCTTGTAAGCGAGGAGCCCGAGAAAGATGCCGCTCCGCCATGGGCGGTCTTCCATCGTCAGCAACACCGCGCCGATGAGCGCGGCCGAGACAAAACCGTTCTGCCCGACATAGACATCGAGGAGCATCGCTGGAAATGCGAGTGCGATAAGCCGCGCCTTGTTGTCGTTCGCGATGCGTGCGACGGCCAAGACAAATAGCGGCAACGTCGCCACAACCCACAGTCCGAACGCAACGAAATAGGGAAGCCGTGCCAGCACCATCGCGATGAACAAAAATTGCGGCGGATAGTGCCAACCGTAATAACCAGGGAACGCACCAGCGATGGCCGTCTCAGCGACATGATGCGCATGCCAGTCATAGACCGACGCGGCATGCCCCGTGTTCGCCAACACACCAGCGGTATATACATCGATAAAGTCGTTCGCGATGATATGGCCGTGGCCGTCGCGCAGCCAGAAGCCGCCCACGAACATCGCGACCAGAAACACGGCATAGGCGGTCACGATCGCAAAAGCGATCGCGCTCCAATCCAGCCGGGATCGCGCAGAATTCATTGCCAAAATGTATCGGCAACGCCCTTGCCGCTTGCTTAATCGGAACCGGTGCCTAGGCTATCCGGCGCTCGAAATTCGGGGATTTACAGGAATGAAAGTGACGATTTTGCCGGTGATTGCTGCGGCCGTCCTGCTCGGGGCAGCCGCGCCGCCGCCGACCATGCAGCAATGGAAATCCGGCTGGGACGGCGCCAACAAGGAATACACGCAGCTTCCGCACGCGACTCTGAAGATTCAGGGCGATGCCTATCTGCACGATGGCGACACGGCGGTTCTGGTCGGCAGCAAGGGCAATCCAGCGAGCTACCACTTCGTCAGCGATCCAAATGCGAAGGGCGCTCTAACCGTCGCTTACAAGAACGGCAAGATTAGCGTGATTCAAAACGGCAAGCCGCTAAATGCCGCGCAACTCACGAAGAACATTTCCATCGACAAAGACGTCGATGTCAGCGGACAGGAAACGCAAGTCGCCGCGAATGTTCTTGGCTGGCGTATCTTTGTTTACAATCAGCAGAACCCGCAGCTGAAGCGTTTCCACGGCGTGATCTATTATCCATACGATCCGGCGTGGCGCATCACGGCGAGTTTCACGCCCGATCCGAAGCTCCCACCGCGCGTGTTCCGCACGTCACGCGGCACGGATAAGCAGTTCTATCACGTCGGCGATGCGCATTTCGCGCTGCAGGGAAAGCCCGTAACGCTTCCACTTTATGGCGGCAGCAACGATCCGAAAGCGATCAAGGATGCATCCGCATTCTTCACCGACGATCTCACTGGCAAGGATACGTATGGCGCGGGACGCTATATCGATGTGTTGAATTTCGGTGCGTTTCCGCCCAAATCCATCACCATCGATTTCAACGATGCGTATAACCCGCTCTGTGCGATCTCGAGCCACTTCACCTGCCCGATCGCGACCGACAACATTCCAACGGCGGTGAAGGCAGGCGAACGCGACTCGCATTTCGCGCATTGAGTCGTCCGTGGCGTTCGGCAAACCATCGCGTGACCGGAAAAGTTTCAAAGAGCTTCGCGATGCTGAACGCGCGCGCGCCAAACGCACCGCATTGAAAGCACTGCGCAAAGCGCGTCTCTCGGCAGAAAAATCCGGCGTCAAACTTTCCGATTGGGAAGGCGAATTTCTGGGGTCGGTAGAGGGCAGGCTTGAAACCTATGGACGGGCCTTTGGCGATCCTGAAAAAGGATCGCTCGCTGCCTCGCTCTCCATCCGCCAGACCGTGAAAGTGAAAGAGATCGCCGCCAAAGCGAAAGGCGAAAAGCCACGGAAATTAGGCTTTCGGCGGGGCCGAATAGGCTAGATGAGCAATATTATTTCTCAAAATTTACCCTCCACAGGCTATATGTGACTTTCCTGTTGCATTGCAACAAATCCTGATCCCTACTCCGCCACCGCGCGAGCCACATGCGCGTTGTGTGTCGAGGAAATGAGTGAGCGAGGGGTTCATGGCGTCCGCCGAAGCGAAGCCGCAGCTTGAAGTTTACAAGGATCTCTACGACATCGGCGAAATTCCGCCGCTGGGTCATGTCCCCAAGAACATGCGCGCCTGGACAATCCGCAAGGAACGTCATGGCGAACCGGAAAAATCATTTCAGATGGAAGTCGTGCCGACCTGGTCGCTCGACAGCCACGATGTGCTGGTTCTCGTGATGGCCGCGGGCGTGAATTACAACGGCGTGTGGGCGGGTCTCGGCACGCCGATCTCACCGATCGATGGCCACAAGAATCCGTATCATATCGCAGGCTCCGATGCGTCCGGCATCGTGTGGGCGGTGGGCTCCAAAGTTACGCGGTGGAAAGTCGGCGACGAAGTCGTCGTCCATTGCAATCAGGACGATGGCGACGACGAAGAATGCAATGGCGGCGACCCGATGTTCTCGCCGTCGCAACGCATCTGGGGATACGAGACACCGGACGGTTCGTTCGCGCAGTTCTGCCGCGTGCAGGATCGCCAGCTCATGGAACGCCCGAAGCATCTGACGTGGGAAGAAGCCGCTTGCTACACGCTTACGCTGGCGACGACCTACCGCATGTTCTTCGGCCATCGCCCGCACATCCTTCGTCCCGGTCACAACGTGCTCATCTGGGGCGCGAGCGGCGGCTTGGGATCGTTCGCGGTTCAGCTTTGCGCCGTGTCCGGCGCGAATGCGATCGGCGTTATTAGCGATGAATCAAAGCGCGATTTTGTATTGTCGCTTGGCGCCAAGGGTGTGCTCAACCGCAAGGACTTCAACTGCTGGGGCCAGATGCCCACGGTGGGCACCCCGGAATACGATGCGTGGACGAAGGAAGCGCGCAAGTTCGGCAAGGCGATTTGGGACATCACCGGCAAGGGCAACGATGTCGACATGGTGTTCGAACATCCAGGCGAAAGCACCTTTCCGGTGTCATGCCTCGTGGTGAAACGCGGCGGCATGGTCGTGTTCTGCGCCGGCACCACCGGCTACAACATCACCTTCGACGCGCGTTATGTGTGGATGCGCCAGAAGCGTATTCAGGGCTCGCATTTCGCGAACCTCATGCAGGCTTCGCAGGCAAATCGCCTGATGGTGGAGCGCCGCCTCGATCCTTGCATGTCGGAAGTCTTCCCATGGGCGGACATCCCGCGCGCGCACACCAAGATGAGGAAGAACGAACATCTGCCCGGCAATATGGCGGTGCTCGTGAACGCACAGCGGCCCGGCATGCGAACCTTCGAAGATGTGATCGAAGCCTCGCACGGATAGTTTCGCGTTTTGCGTCTGTCGAAGCGCTTTTTGCGCTTGGATTGCCGCGCGTCGAAGGTCATTTATCGTTGACTGTTGAGCATTTGAAAGCATCGTTCATGATGGCCGTTTCCGATCTTCTGAAGAATTGCGACACGGCGGTGGTTTCTGCCGAAAAGTTTGTGGAAGCCGCGCGCGCATCCGTTGCCAGGCTGGTCACCAAGGATGGCAAAGTCTCCGCAAGTTCTGTCGATCGTGAACAGCGCGCGGCACATGCGCTTTCCTGGTACGCGACCTATGTGGAAGCTTTGCGCCAAATGGCGCGCTGGGCGCACCGCCTGAATGACGAGAACAAGTTCGGCGCTCTCGAACAAAATATCCTGCTCTGCGCTTTCGCCGAATATCTCGCGCAGATGGCGGGCGGCATCATGATGAGTCAGAACGAAATCGCCCGGCCTTACAACTTGGGCGTGGACAACGATCATGTCGGTGAATTCTGGAACGATAGTGTCGATGCGTTGACGCAGGCGGGAACGAGCCCCGAATGCCGGGCGGTGATAGCCGATTATCTAAGCGCACATGCGGGTGCGATGACTTACGGCGATCCCGGCCTCGACGACACGATGGCGATGGTGCGCGAGCAGTTCTATCGTTTCGCACAGGAGAAGGTGACGCCCTTCGCGCATGCGTGGCATCTCCGCGACGAACTCATTCCACTCGATGTCGTCAATGAGATGGGTGCGCTCGGTGTATTCGGCCTCACCATAGCGGAGGAATATGGCGGCGCCGGTTTGTCGAAGACGGCAATGTGTGTCGTTTCGGAAGAACTGAGCCGCGGCTATATCGGCGTCGGCTCGCTCGGCACGCGCTCGGAGATTGCGGCGGAGCTCATCCTCAACGGCGGGACAGATAGTCAGAAAAGAAATTGGCTGCCGAAAATTGCCAGTGGCGAAATTTTGCCAACCGCCGTTTTCACCGAACCGAATACTGGCTCCGATCTCGGAAGCCTTCGCACACGCGCCGTGCGAAATGGCGAGACATACAAGGTCCATGGGAACAAAACCTGGATCACACATGCCGCGCGCGCCGATCTGATGACGCTACTGGTGCGAACCGATCCCGACACGAAAGACTATCGCGGACTCTCCATGTTCTTAGCCGAGAAGCCGCGCGGCACCGACAAGGAGCCGTTCCCCGCAAGCGGCATGACCGGCGGCGAAATCCGCGTGCTGGGCTATCGCGGCATGAAGGAATACGAGATCGGGTTTGATGGCTTCGAGGTGCCGACCGCCAATCTGCTCGGGGGCGAAGAAGGACAGGGCTTCAAGCAACTCATGCAGACTTTCGAATCTGCCCGCATCCAGACCGCAGCCCGCGCCGTCGGCGTCGCACAATGCGCGCTCGATCTGGGCCTGCGTTATGCACTCGACCGCCAGCAATTCGGCAAGCCAATCTTCAGCTTCCCGCGCGTGCGCGACAAGCTTGTAATGATGGCTGTGGAGATCGTGGTGGCACGGCAGATTGCCTATCATGCGGCCCGCGAAAAAGATGAAGGCCGGCGCTGCGATCTCGAAGCAGGGATAGCAAAGCTCCTGGCTGCGCGCGTGGCCTGGGCATCCGCCGACAACGCGCTCCAAATCCACGGCGGCAACGGATTCGCGCTCGAATACCCGATCAGCCGCGTGCTGTGCGATGCACGCATCCTGAACATCTTTGAAGGTGCCGCCGAGATTCAGGCGCAAGTGATCGCACGGCGGCTGCTGGAGCCCGGCGCGAACTGAGTGACAGAGCGGCGCGAAGGGCATAAGTTCTTCGCATGTCCGACGCGCACGCCTTCGATCGTCTGTTCGCCGTGGTGCAATCCCGCAAGGATGCCGATCCGGCGAGCTCCTATACCGCCAAGCTGTTCTCGCAAGGAAAGCTCAAGATTGCCAAGAAACTGGGCGAGGAAGGCGTGGAGACGGCGCTTGCCGCTGTTGGACAGGACAAGGAGTGCCTGATCGCCGAGTCGGCTGACTTGCTCTACCACCTGCTGGTGTTGTGGGCGGCTTGCGGTGTCACACCGAACGAAGCCTATGCGGCGCTTGACGCACGTGTCGGACGTTCAGGACTTGAAGAGAAAACATCTCGGAGCTAGTTGCTGAGCTTTTTCGATTGCTCTTCGCTTTCGCTGAGACTTTTCACGAGATCCAAAACGCGCTTACGCACCTTGGGATCTTTTATATTCATAAAAGCTAAACTGAGCTGCAGACCTTCGTTGCTGGAAAGAAATTCCATGACCAGCGTGTTGTCGTCCGTTTCGGCAAAGCCTGCCGTCACCTGGTCGGCCATGATCGCTCCTTCGTAAAAGTAGCCAATTGGCACGCTCAGTAAGCTTGCGATATGAAAAAGCCGACCCGCACCGATCCGGTTCACGCCTTTTTCGTATTTTTGGACCTGCTGGAACGTGAGCCCTAACAGTTCCCCGAGTTTTTCTTGGCTCATGCCTATAAGCATTCGCCGCAACCGCATACGATTGCCGACATGCACGTCAATAGGGCTGGCCTGCTTCTTAGGTATTGTCACGGCGCTAAATTCTCATTTATGAACCGGACCTTAGACTGACTTTTGCCCAGCGGAAAAGATAAAACGTAAGATTTCGTGGATCACTTTGCGCGGCGCAACGAAACAGGCGCGAATGCCGCCGCGAAGCAAACAATAAGCAGCATCACAAATCCCCATTCGCCGAAAGATGCAAACCAAGATTTGGTTAGCGCCTGGGGAAGCGGAGCGTCGAGCACGCCGGGCTCATTCGCGGCAATGCTTGCCGCAACACGCCCAAGCGGATCGATAACTGCAGTTATGCCGGTGTTGGCATCGCGTGCGATCGGCAACCCCTCTTCAATCGCACGGACGCGTGCCACCAGAAAGTGCTGTTTGGGACCCGCCGACGATGCCGGACCGAACCAGGAATCGTCTGTCACATTGACGAGCCATGACGGACGTTTTTTGGCAGTCACTTCACCCGGAAACAAGATCTCGTAGCAGATCAGCGGTCCGACTGGCGGCGCGCCAGGGATATCGTATGTGTGTGGACCGTCGCCTGGATCGAAACTGCCCGGAATGTTGACGAGCTTGGAAAGGCCAAGCGGCTCCAGTATCGCGCGTAAAGGTACATATTCACCAAGCGGCACGAGATGAAACTTGTCGTATGTCGCAATCAGCGCGCCACTATGCGCGAAAATATCGAAGCTGTTGAAGAAATGCGGCGGGGCGTTCGCCGCAAATTCCGCACGCACGGTCCCAGTCATGAGCACACGATTTGATCCGGTAATGGCGGCGATATCGCTCAGCGCACCGGGCGCGCGCGAGAGAAGGAACGGAGGCGCCGCTTCCGGCCAGATGATATGAGTAGGCGCTGGCCCATTCCCGCCCCCCAGACTCAGCTCGACAAGCTGGCGCCAATGCGCCAGGCGAAAATCTCGAATATATTTTTGATCCTGGGGGACATTGGGCTGTACCAAGCGCAAATGCACATTTGGAACATCGGCGATACGCGTGGTGTCAAGACGATAGACGCCTCCTACCCAGAGCAAAACAAAAAACACAGCGAATACTGCCGGGACACGCCATGCCCGTCTGCCGTCAAACAGCAACGCAAGTGATGCGCCAAACAAGATGGTCAGAAGCGACAACCCATAAACACCGATAGCTGCAACCGTCTGCAAAACCGCCAACGACGCGCCCCAGCTATATCCCGAAATGTTCCATGGAAAGCCCGTGAGAATATTCCCGCGCAACCATTCAGCCACCGCATAGACAGCTGAGAGGAGAAAGATGCGGGCATACCCACCACGCCAGAAGCGCGAGGCTATCGCGCAGGCCGCGGCCTGAAACAGCGCCAGGCCGCCCGGAAAAATAACGGCGATGAATGGCAGTTGCCACGCATGTTCGAGGGGATCGACGAGAAACGCATATCCGACCCAGTAAAGCCCAACAAGAAACTGTCCGAAGCCGTAAGCCCATCCAGCAAAGGCTGCGCTGCGCACCGGATGCGCATGCGACTGCGAGCCGTCGATCAGCAACACCAACGCTGCGAAGCTCAGAAGTAGAAGCGGGAACAATCCCCACGGTGCGAAGCTCAAGGCAGACAGGCCACCGGTGCAGAGCGCGAACAGAAAGCGTCGCCAACCCATCAATCCGCGAACACTAGCGCCGACGTTCGCAAGCGCCGTCACGCTGCCGGCTCCGATTCCTTCTGCGGTAGCGGCGGTGTTAGGCGAACTTTGCGCACGCGTCGCGGATCGGCATCGAGAATCTCGAACTCGAAACCAGACGGATGGATGACGATTTCGCCACGTTGCGGAAGACGGCCCATGAGCGCACTTGCAAGGCCACCCAACGTATCGACATCTGATTCCGGATCCGGCGGCTCAAGTTTGAAGCCGGTCTCGCTTTCGAAATCTTCGAGCGAAACGCGGGCATCGGCATCGAAACGGCCATCCGCCAATTTCGTTAGCCGCGGCGACTCATCCGTGTCGTGCTCGTCATCGATCTCACCTACGATCTGCTCGATCAGATCCTCGATCGAAACGAGACCGTCCGTGCCGCCATATTCATCGATCACCAGCGCGAGATGGCTGCGCGTTGCCTGCATCTTAAGAAGAAGATCGCGAGCGGGCATGGAGGGCGGCGATACGATGAGATCGCGCGTGATCGTCGTGATCGGTACATCCGGCCAGTGAATCGTGCCGTCCGGCGCAATCTCGATCAGGCCCAGAACATCCTTCAAATGTATGATCCCGATCGGATCGTCGAGCGTCTCGCGATAGACCGGCATGCGCGAATGCTGCGCCTCGCGGAAGTGCGCAACGAGGTCGCGCAGCGATGTTGACTCTTCTACCGCCACGATATCGGTGCGCGGCACCATCACATCGCCCACACGCAACTCGCCAAAATGCAGCAGGTTCGCGAGCATCTTTCGTTCCTGCGGCGAAAGTGTGTGGCTTTCGCGCTCGCTCTCCTCAATGACCTCCTCGATGCTTTCCCGAATTGCCTGAGTTTGGGGCCTGCCGAGCAGAACTTGCGACAACCGTTTGAGCAGCGACGCGGATCGGGGCGAAGGCTCGTCTCCGGCAATGTCAGGGTTGGACATAGCGTTTCTTAGGTGTGGTCCGGCGCTTCGGCGTGTTCATAGCATAAGGATCGGGGATGCCGAATTCGGCAAGAATTTTGCGCTCTAGCCGCTCCATGCGTTTGGCCTCGCGCGGCTTTTCATGATCGTGGCCGAGCAAATGCAGCGTGCCATGCAGCGCCAGATGGAGTGTGTGATCGGCAAGTGTCTTGCCCGAAGCCTTGGCCTCGCGCGCTGTTACCCCATAGGCGATCGCAATATCGCCAAGATAGCCGATTTCCTCCGACGGGAACGACAGAACATTCGTCGGCTTGTTCTTGCCGCGGAACGTGGCATTGAGCTCTTTCAGCCGCGCATCGCTGGACAAAAGAAGCGTGAGCGAACCCTTCGCCTTTGTCCGTTTGAGTGTCGCAACCACGATTTTCTCGATCCGCTTGGACAAACCGCATCCAGTTTTCTTCCAGCGGGCATCGCCCGTTTCGATCACAAGCGACGGCTTCCGCGTCATGCCTTCTCTTCAGGCGTATAGCGCGACGGCAATCCGATAGGGCTGCGTTGGGAATCGTAAGCGCGCACGATGCGGCTGACGAGTGCGTGACGGACGACATCGTTCTCATTGAATTGGGCAGTGGCGACACCTTCGACGCCGCTCAAGATGCGAAGGGCTTCACCCAATCCTTCGGCACGGCCGCCCGGTAGATCGCTCTGCGAGGGATCGCCGGTCACCACCATGCGCGAATCCTCCCCGAGGCGCGTGAGAAACATCTTCATCTGCACAGAGGTGCAATTCTGCGCTTCATCCAGAATGACGAACGCTCGCGCCAGCGTGCGCCCACGCATGAAGGCGAGCGGCGCAACCTCGATTACACCGGTCTCCATCAATCGCGGCACGTTGTTGCCCATCACGTCGAACAGCGCGTCGTAAAGCGGGCGCAAATAGGGATCGATTTTCTCTTTGAGATCGCCGGGGAGAAATCCGAGCCGTTCGCCGGCTTCCATTGCAGGGCGCGAGAGGATCAACCGCTCGACGCGTCTTTCATGCAAAAGATGCGCGCCAAACGCCGCCGCCAGATACGTTTTTCCCGTTCCAGCCGGACCGATTCCGAATACCAGTGGATGCGTGCGCATCAGATCGAGATAGGCGCCTTGCGCCGGGGAGCGAGCGCGAACCACACGCGACGATGCCGTCTTGATCGACGGCGTGCCGAACTCGCTGGACGGAATCATCGCGTTCTCGTGCGTTGCGAAGCGTATCTCAGCATCGATCTCCGGAGCGCTTACCGTTTCGTTCGCCTCAAGTCGCGCATACAACGCGCGCAAGACAGACGCCGCCCGTTCGCGCGCATCGCCTGCGCCCTCCACCGCGATAAGATTGCCGCGCATGGCCACGCGCACGCCGAGCTTCTGCTCGATACGCACGAAATTGCGATGCTGATTGCCGCCGAGCGCAGCCAGCAATCCGTTGTCCGAAAACTCGAGCGTTGTCTGTTCGCGGCTCTTGGATGCCGTCTTTATGCGTTGCGTGCTCAATGGGCGGCCTCGCGGACGCGCTCGGGGGCATCCAGCAGCACACCTTTTAGGCTGTTCGGAAACACACCTTCGATCTTCACATCGTGGATCTGCCCGATGAGATGATCGGCATGATCGGCGTGAATCGCCTGCAGATAAGGCGAGCGGCCGATGGCCTGCCCCGCTTTACGCCCTAGCTTCTCAAACAGAACAGGCATTGGCCGACCCATGCAATCGTCGTTGAACAAGCGTTGCTGTTTCAGCAGAAGATTTTGCAGGATTTCCAGACGCTCGGCTTTCACGTCTTCCGGCACATGCTTCACCGCGGCGGCAGCAGGCGTGCCGGGACGTGGGCTGTATTTGAACGAAAAGGCAGATGCGAACTCAACCTCGCGCACCAACTCCAGTGTCGCTTCGAAATCCTTGTCGCTCTCGCCCGGAAAGCCGACGATGAAATCGGACGACAGCGCCAACTCTGGCCGCGCCGCGCGAATGCGATCGACGAGGCGCAGATAATCATCAGCCGCA
>Ga0265340_10000404_pt1 | contig 23202 bp, 26 predicted proteins | sample 4CB225metaG_FD_202082 | JGI IMG/M metagenome (GOLD analysis project Ga0265340, IMG submission 202082) | Rhizosphere microbial communities from Carex aquatilis grown in University of Washington, Seatle, WA, United States - 4-CB2-25 metaG | ecosystem: Host-associated > Plants > Roots >...
ATATGGGCGACGTGGTGTCGCTGGTCGAGAAGGCCGCCGAGACCATCGACAAGGAAAAGGCCGAGAAGCTCGCGGCCAAGATGAAGAAGGGATCGTTCGACATGGACGACCTCGCCGATCAGTTGCGCCAGATGAAAAAGCTCGGCGGCATGAAGGGCATGCTGTCGATGCTGCCCGGCGTCGGCAAGATTCAGGGCCAGCTCGATGCCGCGGGCCTCGACGACAAGGTCCTCACTCGTCAGGAAGCGATTATCTCGTCGATGACCAGGAAGGAACGCAGCGATCCCGACCTCATCAACGGCTCGCGCCGCAAGCGCATCGCTGCGGGCTCGGGTGTCGAGGTCAGCGACGTCAACAAGCTTTTGAAGATGCACCGCCAGATGTCCGACGTCTTGAAGAAAGTCGGCAAGGGCGGACGCATGCCGTCGATGCCCGGCATGCCGGGCATGGGCGGAATGCCGGGATTGCCGCCGGGGATTTTCCCGGGGCGTAGATAGTTCAACGATCTAGCGAAAAGGAACCTAAGACATGGCTTTGAAGATCAGACTGGCGCGCGGCGGCACCAAGAAGCGTCCGCATTACGCGATCGTGATTGCGGATTCGCGTATGCCGCGCGATGGCCGCTTCATCGAGAAGATCGGCTTCTACAATCCGCTGCTGCCCAAGGACCACGCCGACCGCGTCAAGCTCGACCTCGACAAAGCGAAGGCCTGGATCGCCAAGGGTGCCACCGCGTCGGACCGCGTGCATCGCTTCCTCGCCAATGCCGGCGTGCTCAAGCCGCTCAAGCGCAACAACCCGCAGAAAGCCAAGCCGAAGAAGAAGGCGCAGGAACGTGCGGCGGCGGCAGCAAAAGCGGCGGCTGCGCCTCCACCCGCCGAAGCGGCTTCTTAAGACGGAGCGATGACCCGCGACGTGCTCTTCGCGGCCGTTATCGGCGCGCATGGCCTGAAAGGCGAGGTGCGGGTGAAAACCTTCACCGCTTCGCCCGACAAGCTCGGCGCCTATGGTCCGCTGCATGCCAAGGATGGACGCATTTTCACCGTCGCAGCCTTGCGTCCCGGCAAGGACGGCGAAGCGGTGGCGCTGTTCAAGGAAATTGCCGATCGGGCCGCCGCGGATGCGCTGAAAGGCACCGAGCTGTTCGTCACGCGCGCCATGCTTCCGCAGGCAGGCGCGGAAGAGTTCTATCACGCCGATCTGGTGGGCTTGACGGTGGAAGACAGCGAGGGCCGCCGTCTTGGTAAGGTCGCCGCCATCCACAATTACGGCGCCAGCGACGTGCTGGCGATCGCGCGCGAAGACGGCGACGAAGTGCTCATCGCGTTCACGCGCGCCAATGTGCCAGAGATCGACGTGAAATCCGGCCGCATTGTGGTCGCGGCTCCGGAAGAAGCGGAGATGAAGGACAAGGGAGACGTCGAATGAATCTCACTTTCCGCGACGCAGGCGAAGCCGATCTGCCCGCCATTGTCGGTTTGGTAGTGGACGACGACATCGCCAAGATCCGCGAACAGGATGCGTTGCCGGACGAATACGTCCGGGCCTACGCCGAAATGTCGAAGGCACGCGACAACAAAATCGTCATCGCCGAGCTGGATGGCGAACTCGCCGGGTGCTTTCAGCTAATCTACGTCCAGTTCTTGTCGCATCGCGGCGCCAAGCGCGCGATCGTGGAGAGCGTGCGCGTGGCATCGCATCTGCGCGGCCGGAAAATCGGCACCGAGATGATGCGCCACGCGATCGGCCTCGCCCGCCAGGCGGGCTGCGGCTATGTGCAGGTGACGTCCGACAATCGGCGGACGCGCGCACACCTATTTTATCGCCGGCTCGGATTCCTGCAGAGCCATGTGGGTTTCAGACTGAAGTTATGAGCTGCCCCGCCGCCGGCCTCACGCTCTTTCCCGAGATGTTTCCGGGCGTGCTCGGCGTCCCGCTGGTCGGAAAGGCGCTTGATCAGGGGAGGTGGACGACTGCGATTAACGCGGTGAGGACAATGACTTAAGCAGCGCGCTGGCGCTGGCAACGGACGGTTAACGGGAACCCGATACTCTACTTATTCGGGTGGTACGTTTAGGCGCGGCCTCACCCGTTCGATCGGGTGGCGCATGTCTCATACGCGAATCAATCTGTGCAATGTCACCAGTCTTCTGGTGGACAGCGACTTCTATACGCGCAGCCTGGTCGCGCAGATGCTGCGGGGCTTCAGGATGGAGCCGCCGATCCTTGCGGATAACGGCAAGCAGGCCATGGCAATCCTCCAGCATCAATGCCCCGACATCTGCATCATGGAAGCGGTGCTGCCCGACATGACGAGCGCAGATCTCCTGCATTGGATTCGCCGGCTGAAAGGTCCCATCCATTTCGTGCCGACCATCGTTCTTACCGGCTATACGCAGTTGCGGATGATCGCGGCGGCCCGCGACGGCGGCGCGAATATCATCGTCAAGAAGCCCGTGTCGCCGAAGGCATTGTTCGATCATATGCTCTGGATCGCGCGGGTATCCCGGCCTTTTGTCGAGTCTAACCGCTATATCGGGCCGGACCGTCGCTTTCGAACCGTCGAACCCCCGGACGGCAAATTCAAACGCGACACGGACGATACCATGGCATCGGAAGATGCGGATGTCGGACCGACGTACGCGCAATCGTAGTTTCCCGACATGGCCCAAAACATCGACCAGGTGATGCAATGAAATTGATCCATTTCCCCAAGACACGTTTCGCGGAGCTTGCCGCACGTGCGGGCGGCATCACGCAAAGCGCGGCCATCGAGGGTGCGCTGAAGGGCATCGAGTCGGCGCGGCCGGAAAGCGATGCCACGATCTTGAATGCGATCGGTGCCATCGAAGAAATCCTCTACGCCCCGGATGTCGGCAGCAATCTGAGTGAAGCGAATATGCACGCCATCCTGCGGCATGCCGATCAGATCGTCACACTTGCAGGCATGTTCTGCTACGAGCAGCTGGATCTGGCGGCGCGCAGCCTTTGCGACTTGGTGGACGGGTTGCTGAATTCCGGACAATCCTTCGTCGCGCCGATCGATGTGCATGTTAGGGCCCTGCGGCTGATGGCGCCCGGCAGTACGTCGCCGTCGCGGGCGGAAGCGGACAAAGTGTTTGAGGGACTCCAAAAGATCCTGTCGCATTTCAAATTCATATCGCTGTCGAGTGTCGACAAGAGCCTTGATGTGGAGCCGTAGGACGGAACGCGCGCGGATGGCCCGATTGGACCAAGACATATCGCCTTCGCGGCCGGAAATGGTGTTCCTATGAACGAAACCAGTTCGACCGTCCTGGCGAATCCGGCGAGCGCGATCGCACGCAGCGAGCTCGAAGGCGTAGTGCGGGCGCACGAATTGTTTCTGGCGCGTGGGTCGGGCGGGAAGCGCGCGAAGTTGGTCTCGCGCAGCCTCGCCAATGTCGATCTCTCCAACCGCAATCTGTCTGAAGCGGATTTTACGGGCTCGGTACTTTACGGCGCCAATCTGAGGTTCGCGAACTTCGAACGCGCCAATCTATATTGCACCGATCTGCGCAACATCGACGGGCGCTGCGGCAATTTCAGCCATGCGGACATGCGTGGCGCCACGCTGAACGGCAGCAACCTGTCGAACGCCAAACTCGACCATGCCGATTTCCGCGCCGGCCGGCTGGCGCAGCACGGGCTGTGGGGAAGCGGCGGCGTCATCGACCGCAACGGTTCGGCGTCGGGTGTCGATTTCAGTTTCTGTTCCTTGCGCGGCGCCTCGTTCGAAAGTGCCAATCTCAAGGACGCGAATTTCAGCGGTGCGTTTATCCATGCCACCAAGTTCAAGGGTGCACGTCTGGGCAACGCGACCTTCGAAGACGCCGTGATATCCGAGGTCAATCTGAGCGAGCTCGCCGTGCCGGCCTCGGCGTTCAAGAACTGCGTCTTGCCGCCGCCTCCGGAGGCCGAGGCTCTGGTGCCCCATCTGCTTGTCAGGCTGCAGGCCCACAAGCGTTGGACCGATTCCGATGGGCGCATCGGCAGCAGCGCCATTCTCGACGGCATGGATTTACGGCCGCTGGGAAGCGCGATAGGCAGATTCACCTTGACGGCCATCTCGGCGCGGTCCGTCATTGCCGTCGGCCTGGATTTCTCGGGCGCCGAACTTCAGGGCGCGGATTTCGAAGGCGCCGATCTCCGGGGCGCGATTTTCGAAGGGGCCGATCTGCGCGGGGCCAATTTCCGCAACGCACGTCTGCGCCACAGCAAGTTCGTCGCCGCGGATTTGCGGACTCTGCAGATGCGGGACGGCAGTTTACGTCCCTGCGATTTCCGGGGTGCCGAGCTCAGCGCCGAACAGACGGCCGACGCCGTCCTCGACTAGACATGCCGCGAGCTGAGCGGCGATACCGAATTCTGCTAAGCTGCTTCATCCGCCCGTGCGGGAAATGGCCTACTGGCGATTCCGCTATTGAAGAGGAAACATGTCCGACATACGCAGCGCGCATTGGGCGGCCACCGTCCTCACGCTCTTTCCCGAGACGTTCCCGGGCGTCCTCGGCGTCTCGCTGGTCGGCAAAGCGCTCGACAAGGGTTTGTGGTCGCTGGAGGTGCGCGACATCCGCGACCACAGCATCGGCAAGCACCGCACCGTCGACGACACCACGGCCGGCGGCGGGCCGGGCATGGTGCTGCGCGCCGACGTCGCGGCCGCCGCGATCGACGCCGTCGACCGTGCGGAGCGGCCATTGATCTATCTTTCGCCGCGCGGCGTCCCGCTCACCCAGGCGCGGGTGAAGGCGCTGGCGGAAGGCGGCGGCGTGGTTCTTCTCTGCGGCCGTTTCGAGGGGGTCGACGAGCGCGTGCTCGAGGCACGCGGGGCGGAAGAAATCTCGATCGGCGATTTCGTGCTGGCCGGGGGCGAGATCGCGGCCCAAGCGCTGGTGGAAGCGGCCGTGCGCCTGCTTCCAGGCGTGCTGGGCGACGATGCTTCGCCCGACGACGAAAGCTTCGCCGCCGGGCTGCTCGAATACCCGCAGTTTACGCGTCCCCAAAGCTTCGAGGGCCGAGCTATTCCGGAGGTGTTAACCAACGGGAATCACAAGGAAATTGCCAAATGGCGCAAGGCCGAGGCCGAACGCCTGACCCGCCTGCGTCGACCCGACCTGTGGACCCTCTATGAAAAGGGGAAGGGCTAGGTTATACGGCCCCTCCTTTCACTTTCGCGCGCATACGGAGACCGTCATGAACTTGATCCAAGAGCTCGAAATCGAGCAGATGAAGGCCTTGCGCGCGACGGCTCATCCCGACTTCCGTCCCGGCGATACGCTCAAGGTCAACGTCAAGGTGGTCGACGTCACCTTCGACGAAAAGACCAAGCAGAACAAGACGCGCGAGCGCTTGCAGGCGTTCGAGGGCGTCTGCATCGCGCGCCAGGGCGAGGGCATCAACGAGAGCTTCACGGTGCGCAAGATTTCCTATGGCGAAGGCGTCGAGCGCGTGTTTCCGATTTACTCGCCGCTGGTCGATTCCGTGACCGTGATCCGCAAGGGTCGCGTGCGCCGCGCCAAGCTCTATTATCTGCGCGGCCGCCGCGGCAAGTCCGCCCGCATCGCCGAGCGCGTGGAATACGAAACCGCCGAGTCATAAGCCAATCGCTGCACTCCCGGGACAATCGCGGCGCACGACTGCGTCGGCGCATAGCGTCAAACCTGCGTCCGCTTAGTCCTGCCTCTCAGAGATTAGACACACCTGCCGACCGCATCGTCGCAATTGCGGAGAGCCGGTCTGGCGAGGCGTTGGTACGTAGAAAGCCCAAAAATGGGCCACTTTCCGATCCCAACGGGTGGAAACGGCCCATTAATCCCCAGAAACCCCTTTATTTATCGCATTTTTTGGGTTCGCCCCATCTTGCCTTTGCAGGAAATGGCCTAGAATAGGGCTTCTTTTTGATTCGCAGAGGATACGCAAAATGGCAAAAGCCGCAGTCGCACCAGCCGCCGCCGCACCAGTCGCAGCGAAAGCAAAAGTCGAAACGATTTCCACGCGCCAACTGGCAGCCCAACTGGCGGCCAAGCACGATTTGTCGAATAAGGCCTCGCTTGCATTTATCGACGACGCGATCGGCCTCATCACCAAGCACCTGAAGAAGGGCGCCCGCGTGCGTCTGAACGGGCTTGGCATCCTGGTCGTCAGGAAGCGCGCCGCTCGTATGGGCCGCAACCCGGCCACGGGCGAGGCCATCAAGATCAAGGCCAGCAAGAAAGTCGCTTTCCGCGCCGCCAAGGAATTGAAGCAGTCGATCTAGCTGCTCCGGCGTAAGATAAAAAGCCGGGCGGGTGCGCAAGCGCCCGTTCGGCTTTTTCTTTGCGGGCCTGGCGCTTGCCCGGGCCGCTGTCGCGCGCTACTTAGCGATCGGCGCCTCACAGGGAATTAAGTATGCCTCGCAAGAAGATCGCGCTTATCGGCGGCGGACAGATCGGCGGCACGCTCGCCCATTTGATCGGCCTGAAAGAGCTTGGCGATGTCGTCCTGTTCGACATCGTCGGAGGGTTGCCGCAAGGGAAGTGCCTCGACATCGCCCAATCGGGACCGGTGGAGGGCTTCGACGCGCATTTGGTGGGCACCAATTCGTATGCCGACATCGCCGGTGCCGATGTTGTGATCGTCACCGCCGGCGTGCCACGCAAACCCGGCATGAGCCGCGACGATCTGCTCGGCATCAATCTGAAGGTGATGGCCGCGGTGGGCGAGGGCATCAAGGCCTATGCGCCGGACGCGTTCGTGATCTGCATCACCAATCCGCTCGACGCCATGGTGTGGGCGCTGCGCCAGTTCTCGGACCACAAACACGACATGATTATCGGCATGGCCGGCGTGCTCGATAGCGCGCGCTTCCGTCATTTCCTCGCCGCCGAGCTCGGCGTCAGCGTGGAAGACGTTTCAGCTTTCGTGCTGGGCGGTCATGGCGACACCATGGTGCCGATGCCGCGCTTCTCGACCGTGGCGGGCATCGCCTTGCCGGAACTCGTGAAGATGGGCTGGATCAAGCAGGAGCGTCTGGATTCGCTGGTTCAGCGCACCCGCGACGGCGGCGCCGAAATCGTCGGCCTACTGAAAACCGGCTCGGCTTACTACGCGCCGGCGACGTCGGCGATTGCAATGGCGGAGAGCTATCTGAAAGACAAGAAGCGCGTGCTGCCGGTGGCGGCCTATGTCAACGGCCCTTACGGCATCAAGGATCTTTATGTCGGCGTGCCGGCGGTGATCGGCGAGCGCGGTGTCGAGCGGATTGTCGAGCTCGAGCTCACTGCCGACGAAAAAGCCGCGCTGGCGAAGTCGGCGGATTCGGTGAAGACGCTGATCGAAGCCTGCAAGGAACTTGACCCCAAGCTGACGTAAGGATTTGGCGGTGAAATATCTTACCATCGCCGTTCTGCTGGTGGTTTTTCCGTCTGCCGCCTTTGCCGCGACGCTGACGATCCGGGTCCAGAACGTCGACAAGAAGGGCGGCGTGTTGCACGTCGCGCTCTATGACGAAGTCTCATGGCCGAATGACGACGCCAAACCCATTGCCGATATCGCGGCGACGGCGGTGCCGCCGGAAACCACGGTCGTCCTGAGGGACATCCGTCCGGGTGTCTATGGCCTCAAGAGCTATCAGGACGCCAACCGCAACGGCAAGTTCGATCAGAATTGGTTCGGCTGGCCGCTGGAGCGCTATGGCTTCTCCAACAACGCAAAGCCCGTGCTTTCCGAGCCCGGTTTCGAGCGCACGAAATTCACGGTGGTGGATGGCGCGAGCGAGATCGTCATTCATCTGCAATAGAGCCATGCGCGCCGCGAATTGTCGGGCGCGCGAGAATTCGCTAGAGAGGACGAATGATCCCGCGCCTCGAAACCGAACGCCTGGTCCTGCGCGAATACCGGCCGCAGGATTTCGAGCCGTTTGCACGCTTCATGGCGGACCCGGAGGTGGTGCGTTACCTGCACGGCGAACCCATGGCGCGTGCCGACTCCTGGCGGCTGCTCGCTGCGAGCATCGGCCATTGGACCCTACGCGGCTACGGTACGTGGGCCGTCGAGCGCAAGAACGACGGCGCCTTCATGGGCCGCGTCGGCATGATCAATCCGGAGGGCTGGCCGGGGCTCGAAGTCGGCTGGACGCTGGGCAAGGCATATTGGCGCCAAGGCTATGCGACGGAGGCGGCGCAGGCGGCGGTGCGTTACGCCTTTCTCACACAGCCGGTCGACCGGCTCATCTCCTGCATCGACCCCAACAACAAGGCCTCCCAGGCGGTCGCGCTCCGGCTCGGCGAGATCAAGGGACCTCGCCAGGAAATCGTGATCGGCGGTAAAGCTTTTACCGCCGATATCTGGAGCATCAGCCGCGCCGATTGGCAGCGCCAACAGAGCGCATGAGCGAATCTTCTTCGCCGACGCTTTATCGCCACCGTGATCTTGCGTTCTTTCTGTCGGGCCGCTTCCTCGGCACCACGGCAATGCAGGTGCAATCCGTCGCCATCGGCTGGCAAATCTACGAGATGGAGCGCACGCCTTTGGCGCTGGGGCTCGTCGGTCTGTGCCAGTTCCTGCCGATGTTTCTGCTCACCCTTCCGGCCGGCGAAATCTCCGACCGTTTCGATCAGCGCAAAGTGTTCGGCTTGGCGCTGTTCATGCAGGGAATTTGCGGCGCGCTGTTCCTGGCGCTCAGCCTTTTCCATATCGGCGGTGCAGCGGTTTATTACGCGGTTATGGTGCTGTTCGGGGCGGCGCGCGGATTTTCCGGACCGGCCGGCTCGTCTTTGCTGGCCTTCCTGGTGCCGAAAGAGCGACTGGCGCGCGGCATCGCCGTCAACTCGTCGGTCTTCACCACGGCGGTGATTGTCGGTCCGGCGCTCGGCGGCTTTCTCTATGCGTTAGGTCCTGCGGCGACTTACGGCGTCTGCGTCGCGAGTTTTTTTGCGGCAGGGGGCTGCATGCTGACTTTGGGCGGACGCCGCAGCGCTGGCGCAGTACTTGGCGAAGTTGGCCGTCTGGCGCGGGTCGCCGAAGGAATCCGCTTTGTGCGCGAACGGCCGGTGGTGCTGGGCGCCATCTCGCTGGACTTGTTTGCGGTGCTGCTCGGCGGCGCGACGGCGCTGTTGCCGGTCTATGCGCGCGACATTCTCCACGCCGGACCGATCGGGCTCGGTCTGTTGCGCAGTGCTCCGGCAGCAGGCGCCGCGCTGATGGCGTTCACGCTGGCGCGTTGGCCGATCGAACGCGGCACGGGCTTCAAGATGTTCGGAGCTGTGGCGGTGTTCGGCGTGTTTACCGTCGTGTTCGGCCTGTCGCAGAATTTCTTTTTGTCGCTGGCGGCGCTGTTCGTGCTTGGCGCTTCCGACATGATCAGCGTCTTCGTGCGCTCCGCGTTGATCAATTACGCCACGCCCGATCATATGCGCGGCCGCGTCGGCTCCGTCAGCATGCTGTTCATCGGCGCGTCGAACGAACTGGGCGAGTTCGAATCCGGCTTGACCGCGGCGTGGTTCGGCACCGTGCCCTCGGTGGTGATCGGCGGGCTCGGAACGCTGGCGGTGGTGGCGGTGTGGATGAAACTGTTTCCGCCGCTCAGGACCGTCGACCGGCTGCGCGACGTGCACGAGTGATCGTCCTCAGAAGCGGTAATTGAGCGAAGCGTACACGCCGTCCGGCGTAGCCTCCAGATTGGTGTAAAAATTCCTGTTGGGGTGATACCGGGTGGTGATCATCTGGTTATAGCCGAATGCAATCGCGCCGCTCGCCAGCACGTCCCAGAAATGATGCTTCTTGGCGTAGACGCGCGAATAGCCGGAAAATTCCGCGGCCGCGTAGGCGGGAAGGCCGTACTGCCAGCCATAGCGGTCCCATAGAAAACCTGCCGGTGCGAAAGCCAGGGCGGCAGTGTCCGAGGGAAAGGATTTGTAGTCGGAATGGTCGGGGCGCCGCTCTTTGATGAGCTTCTTCAGCACGAAGGCGGTTCCAACGGACAGCACCGTGACCGCCACGACCTGCTTGGTGCCGGCCCAATCGCCCTTCCAAAGGGTGATACCGCCGGCCACGACCGGCAAAGCGAGGGCGACATAGGATCCGGCGGTCTGGAAAGTGGAGTCTGATTTGGCTACCGGCGTCGTTGTTTGTGCGGACGCGGCGGTGCACAAAACCCCAATGAACGCGCACACCGCCAAAATGCTTCTGACCATACCGGCACCCCTCACCCATTTGCAGGTCTTGACTATAGCGTCATCCGCCGGGCGCGCAAACGCGGCGAATCTCGGGCATGATGGGCGAAAGAGCTAACGCGAGGCACCTGTGATCACTCGGGCATTGACAGGTTGGACGCCGGTTCAGAGGCACGTCGTCGTCGCCAGCTATCTGGGCTGGACGCTCGACGCGTTCGATTATTTTCTGTTCGTCTTTGTCATCAAGGATGTCGCAGAAGAGTTCATGACGCCGGTGTCGTCCGTCGCCGTCGCGCTGTTCCTGACGCTGGCGATGCGCCCGCTCGGCGCTTTCGTGTTCGGCCGTCTCGCCGACCGCTTTGGACGGCGGCCTATCCTGATGGCGGACGTGGCGCTCTATTCTCTGCTCGGGTTTGCGACGGCCTTTGCGCCGAATTTGATCGCGTTCCTGGTGATCCGCGCGCTGTTCGGCGTGGCAATGGGCGGCGAGTGGGGAATTGGCGCCTCATTGACGATGGAGCACATCAAACCGGAATCGCGTGGCTTCGTTTCGGGATTGCTGCAATCGGGCTATCCCAGCGGTTATCTGCTCGCCTCGGTCGCGTTCGGCCTGTTGTATTCCCACATCGGTTGGCGCGGCTTGTTCATGGTGAGCGTGCTGCCGGCATTGCTCATCCTCTACATCCGCCGCAAAGTTCCGGAATCGCCGTCCTTCAACCTGAATCGCGCCGCGAAGGTCTCTGTCCTCGGCGTCCTGGCGAAGCATTGGCAGCTGGCGATTTATGCGATCCTTCTGATGACCGCGTTCAATTTCTTCAGCCACGGCACCCAGGATCTCTATCCGACCTTTCTACGCAAGCAGCATCATTTCGGGGACGCGACCGTCAGCACGATTGCGGTGATCTATAATATCGGTGCGATCGTGGGCGGGCTCACCTTCGGCAGCATCAGCCAAAGGCTTGGCCGCCGGCGAACGATCGTGGTCGCCGCGCTGCTGGCGATTCCGGCCGTTTGGCTATGGGCCTTTTCGCCGACGGCCCTGATGTTGGCGGTCGGCGCGTTCATCGTGCAGTTCTTCGTACAGGGGGCTTGGGGTGTTATTCCCGCGCATCTCAATGAACTGTCGCCGCCCGAGGCTCGCGGCACGTTTCCCGGAACCGTGTACCAGCTCGGAAACCTCATCGCTGCCTATAACGGCGTGATGCAGGCGAAGATCGCGGAAAGCCAGGGCAACAACTATTCGTTGGCGCTTGCGGGCGTCGCCGTCGCGGCGGCGCTTTCGATTGCGGCGTTGGTGGGGTTCGGGCGCGAAGCGAAAGGCGTCGACATGACAACCGGCATTCTGCCGGCGGATTAGCTCCTGACGAATACGTCGACGCGGTCGGGTGGTCCGGTGTCGTCGATGCCGCCCATCGCACGCACGTCGATACGCTCCGACGGCACGCCGTTGTCGATCAACAGCTGACGGATGATAAGGGCGCGCTTGAGCGACAGCCGACGCGTGTCCGAGGACTTGTCTCCCGGGTGTCCACCATACGCCAGAAGCTGCACGCGCGCGCCGCCTTCGGAGAGCGACGCCGTCAAATCGCCCGCCAGCGCCTTGACGGACTGCACCGCCGAAACGGCAGGATCGGTGGCGCCGGCGGCGAAGATAATGACGCTTCGCTTGGAGCCGCCGAGTGCCGCTGCGGGTTTGCGGCTGGGTACGGAACGCGCCGGCGGCGGCGTCAGGCTTGCGATATGCATCGTCTGGGGTGTTAGCGGGATTTGCGCCGCCGGCTCGGCCGTTGCGGCCGGTTGCGGTTTGGGCGCGCGTTTCGGCGGCTCCATATTGGCGATGCGTTGCTGCGGCGCCGCGGTCGTCTCCGGCGGCGGCTCGGTTCTATGGGCGCGACGTTTGACCGGCGCCGGCTTGACCGGCTCCGCCGCTGCCATGCTCTCAAGGTCGGACGTATTGGCAGCGGGTGTTTGAATGGGCTCGGGCGGCGGCGTTGGCTGCGCCTTTGCAATGTGGTGGCGCACGGGTGTCGTCGCCGCAGCAACGTCCGGCGCAGTTTCGGCGGGTTGGGCGATGCTGCGGCGCGCCGGATGGTGCGAGGCGGGCATACGCAAATGGATCGGGCCGTCGTTTTTCTCGCCCGGCATGCGAAGGCCGTGGACGACGCGGCCGTATTTGCCGCCGGGATAGAGCAGCAGCTGAGTCCCCGTTGCTGCCGGGTTCACGGTCACGTCTTGGTCCGGATACCTCTGCGCTGACGCCGGCGAAAGGGCGGCGGCGACAAGGACCGTCAGGATGGGAAGGTATCGCATCAATCGAATCGGCCGGGTGCAATTTGAGGCGCAACCATAATCGTACATCTCCAGGCCCTCAACCTTCGCGCTGCTTGCCGGCATCTGTCAGAAGTTTCAGAAACTGGGGATGCAGCGCCTCGTTCGAGGCGATCAGGTGCCCGGCGTCCATCGGTCGCGCGCCGCCGTCCATATCGGTGACCACCCCGCCCGCCTCGCGCACCAGCAGGATGCCTGCCGCCACGTCCCAGGGGTTGAGGCCGCGCTCCCAGAAGCCGTCATAGCGGCCCGCCGCGACGCCGGCGAGGTCGAGCGAGGCCGCGCCGCAGCGGCGGATGCCCGGCGTCACCGCCAGTACCGCCTTGAGTTCGGCGAGGGCGCGCTCGTGCCCTCCGCGGCCCATAAACGGAAGGCCGGTGGCGAACAGGGCTTCTTTCGGCGATTTGCGCGCCGCGACCCGCAATCGCTTGTTGTTGAGATAGGCGCCGTGGCCTTTCTCGGCGATGTACATCTCGTCGGTGACGGGATTGAAGACGACCGCGGACACCAGCTGCCCTTCGCGCTCCAAGGCGATGGATACGGCGAAGATCGGGATACCGTGCAGGAAGTTCGTGGTGCCGTCGATCGGATCGATGATGAAGCGGTGGGACTTGTCCGGCCCGCCGGTGTTGCCGCTTTCCTCGCCGAGAAAAGCATAGCCGGGCCGCGCTCGCGACAGTTCTTCGATCAGGATGCGCTCCGTGCGCTCGTCGGCGGTGGTGACGAAATCGGCGGGGCCCTTGAGCGAGACTTGCAGGTTCTCGAGTTCGCCGAAATCGCGGATCAAGCCGCGGCCCGTTTTGCGCGCCGCGCCGACCATCACATTCAAGGCGGGGGAGAGGTATGGCATCAGATTTCCGCGCGGCGCACGTAGGAGCCGTCTTCGGTGGACACCACGATCTTGCTGCCCGCTTCGATAAAGGGCGGCACCTGAATCTTCAGGCCGTTTTCCAGCACCGCGCCTTTGTAGGACGGCGCCGCCGTGCCGCCGCGTAGCACCGCATCGGCTTCCGTCACCGTCAGCGTGACTTGCACCGGCAGCGAAATGCCGATCGGCTTGCCCTCATAGGTCTGCACCAGCACCTTCATGCCGTCCTGCAGGAACTGCGCGCGCTCGCCGACGAATTCGCGCTGCAGTTCGATCTGCTCGTAGTTCTCGATGTCCATGAAGGTCAGCATGTCCCCGGTGGCGAAGAGAAACTGATAGTCCTTCTTCTCCAGATAGACCTCATCGACAGCCTGATCCGAGCGAAACCGCTCGTTGAGCTTGGTGCCGGTGATGACGTTCTTGAGTTCGACCTGGTTGTAGGCGCCGCCCTTGCCCGGCTTGACCGCCTGGGTCTTCACCGCGATCCACAGCCCGCCTTGGTGTTCGATCAGCGTTCCGGGGCGGATTTCGTTTCCGGATATCTTGGACATGGGCTTCCTTAATGGCCTATCGCTTCGCTACTTGAGGCCGGACGCGCTCCTTGGCGCGGAGGGTTCGGTTCGGTCTTGAGAAAGAGCGGGCGGGTGATAGCAGGGACGCCCCCACTTGTCATCCCGCGAGCGCCGACAACTTTCTCCCCCCGTTCACGGGGGGAGTGCCGCTGTCCTGAGGCCGTGAGCGACAGCGAACGGCGCGAAGGACGCGGCGTAGGGGGCGAGCATGCGCGTGCCCCCTCTGCTTCGCTCGCAAGTGCTCGCTCAGCACCTCCCCCGTAAACGGGGGAGGAAAGAATACTCAGGCTTTCGCCAGCGTCTTTCCCGCCGACCCCAGATCCGCAATCGCTTCTTCCAGTCGCGCGATGATGCCGAGCTCGCCGGCGCGCAGCCAGACGCGCGGGTCGTACAGCTTCTTGTAGGGCTTGGCGTTGTCGGGATCGACTTGGTATTTGAAGGCCTTGGGATTGGCATCCACCTGCGCCGCAATCGCATGCGCGAAAGCGAATTGCAGATCGGTGTCGATGTTCATCTTGAAGACGCCGTAGCTCACCGCTTCGCGGATCAGATTCGTCGCCGTGCCCGAACCGCCGTGGAACACCAGGTTGAGCGGCTTGTCGCCGCCGCCGCGAACTTCCGACACCAGCTTCTGCGAATTCTTCAAAATCTCCGGCCGTAGCTTGACGTTGCCCGGCGCATAGACGCCATGCACGTTTCCGAACGAGGCGGCGACGGTGAAATGCCCGATGTCGTTCAGCCTGTCATAAGCCTGCAGCACATCCTTCGGCTGCGTATAGAGATGGGCGTTGTCCGCGTCCGCGTCGCCTTCGCCCAGCTCATGGCCGATGCCGTCTTCCTCGCCGCCGGTGACGCCGAGTTCGATTTCCAGACTCATGCCCATCGGCGCCATGCGCTTCAGCACGCGGGCGCAGACGTCCAGGTTCTGCTCCAGCGGCTCGGCGGAAAGATCGAGCATATGCGAGGAGAACAGCGGCTTGCCGGTGCGCTTGAAATGCGCCTCGCTCTGTTCGATCAGGCCTTCCACCCAAGGCACCAGTTTCTTGTTGGCGTGATCGGTGTGCATGATGACGCAGACGCCGTATTCCGCCGCCAGCAGATGCACATGCTGCGCCGCGGAGGTCGCGCCAAGCACGCGGGCGCGATGCGCGTCGGGGGCGCCTTCGCCGGCATAGAATCGCGCGCCGCCGTTCGACATCTGGACGATGACGTCGGACTTCGCCTTGGCCGCGGTTTCCAGCACCGCATTGATGCTGTTGGTGCCGACGATGTTCACCGCGGGAAGCGCATAGCCGCCGTCTTTGCAGGCCGCCAGAAGCGTCAGGTAGTCCTCGCCGGTCTGAACGCCGGGGCGCAATGTCTTGGTCATGTCGTCCTCATCTTCCGAATAGGGCATCGCTTACACTGCCCCCTTTGCCCCGTCAAAATGGCATAAGGCTGCGGGTGGGCTATGGCGCCTAAAACAGCGCGTTGAACGCTTTTACGGCAGCTTCGGGGCCGTCCTTGTGGTCCCAAACGCCCGAGGATACAGCCAGGAAATCCGCGCCTGCTTCGATCAGAGGCACGGCGTTGGCGACCGTGATCCCGCCGATGGCGACACAAGGCACCACCATCAACTCAGACCACCATTTCAGCAGGTCGAGATCGGCATGGGTCTTGGTCTCTTTCGTGGCGGTCGGAAAGAAGGCACCGAAGGCGACGTAATCCGCGCCCGCTTCAGCCGCTTCCACTGCCAGATGGCGGGAGGCATGGCAGGTGACGCCGATGGCGGCATCCTCCCCCATGATCGCGCGCGCCTCGGCGTACGGAGCGTCCTCCTGCCCAATATGCACGCCGTCGCAGCCCAGCCGCTTCGCCAGATCGGGGCGGTCGTTGAGGATGAAGGCGACGTCCGCGCGCTGTGCGATGGGCATCAGAATTTCCGCCGCGCGCACGATCTCTTCGTCCGGCACGTCCTTCAGCCGCAATTGCAGCGACGCCACGTCGCCCGCACCCAGCGCGCGCTTCAGTACCTCCGCGAACGCGCGCGGCTCCAGCTTTGGCGGGGTGATGAGATAAAGGCGGCAAGAATCTGTCATGATCGATGCTTATAGAGTCGTTTCGGGCAGGCTTGAACTACCCTGGCTCACCTTGCCGTTCAGGGCAGAGTCGTCTCGCTGGGATATGCGGCGATCAGCTTGGGAAGAATGTCGCTGACCATGATTCTGTTCATCGGCGAGCCTGTCGAGTTGTAATCGCCACCGGTGAAGACTGCGACCAGGTGATATTCCGGCACGATGTAAATCTTCTGCCCGCCATTGCCTTGGGCGGCGCTGACATACACCTGCTTGCCGCCAACATTCAGCCATGGGCGCCACCAGAAATAGCCGTATTCGGTGCCATCGACCGTAGACTGCTTGCGCAGGGACGCGCGTACCCAATTTTTCGGAATGATCTGCCGGCCGCGCCATTTGCCGTCCTGGGCGTAAAGAATGCCCAACTTGAGCATGTCGCGCGGGCGCAGGTATATTTGTGAATATTCCTTGTCGTTGTTGGTGAGATCGTAATTCCAAGCCAAATCGGCGATGCCCAGCGGTGCGAACAAATTGGCGTTGGCATAATCGGGCAGATAGCTGTGGGTGGCTTTTTCGATTGCGCGCCCCACCACGGCAACACCGCCTGAACAGTAATAGCCCACTCTGCCCGGATCGTTGATCTGGGGTAGGGCGAATACCGCCTCGATCCAGTCGGGCTGCTCGTCGATAATGGTTTCGCGGCCCGGCGAGGTGCTGCTGTGATCGTTGCAGTCCAGGCCGGAGCTCATGGTCAGGAAGTCGCGCAAGGTGATCCTTGCCTTGCGAGGATCGGGGTCGGTCGGTACCGGAATCCCCAAAAGACCCAGCACCGGCGCATCGACCGATACGAGTTTGTGACCGACGGCAATGCCGGCCACAGCGCTGACAATGGACTTGGTGGCCGAGCGCAGCTCATGTTTGCGGTCTGCGTCGAAGCCGTAAAAATATTCCTCCAACACCAGCCTGCCGTTCTGATACAGAAGCACGCTGTGAACATTGGGATAAGCTCCGCTGCCGATTTTGTCGACAATCGCATTGGCGGCGTCGACGCCCAGTGGCGTCTTCGCGATATCACCGACCCTAATGCCGTCGTGCCGGTCGTCCGGCGGCGCGTAGTGATAGACTTCCCCGGCCGGACGCGGATAGGCGAGGCGCGCGGCATTGACGGACACGCTGGGCGACAGACGCGGGTGGAATTGGCCGTTTTGGGTATAGCCGCTGATCTTGCCCGCCGCGTCTCGGCGGAACGCTATTTTCTCGCCGCTTATGGTCGTGATCTCGTCCGGGCCGGTGACGTTCAGCGCATAGGTCGCGTCAACAACGACGGCAAACAGATTTTTCCCGGCGACGATCTCGACGGCGTGGTTCGGACCGTCGGCATACGTGCCGACATAGTCGGAGATCGGCGCGCCTTGCGCCGCTGCGTAGCTCGCCAGCAGGGCAAGAACGATAATCGCCAGACGCATATCGTGTCTCCCTGATGAAAGTGCAGGACGGTTTTCGCGCCGGGCATTGCTGCCTCAGCTCTTATAAACCTCGATCACCTTATCGAGCAGCACCATTGCGCTTTTCTTGTCGCGCTGAAAGGCGTTGCGGCCGATGATCGAGCCGTCGCCGCCACCTTCCTTGATCGCCCTGGCTTCGTCGAGGATTTCCGCGTCGCCCTTCTTGCTGCCGCCGGAGAAGATCACGATGCGCCGGCCCGCGAACGCGGCCTTTTTGATCAGCCTGACGCGGTCGGGCAGGGTGTCGATCTTGACGTTGCCCTTCTTGTACAGCTCGGCGATGTCCTTGGCTTCGACGAAGGCGGTCGGCAACTTGACCTTGATGATATGCGCGCCGAGCAGCGCGGCGATCTGCGTTGCATAGGCGTCGACGTCGATGGCCGTCTCGCCGTCCTTGGAGATGTCCTCGCCGCGCGGATAGGACCAGATCACCGTCGGCAAGCCGACTTCCTTCGCTTCGCCGACGAATTCGCGCGCCACTTCGAACATGTCGTAAGACGCCAGCGAGCCGGGATAAATCGTTAGCCCCACGGCGCAGCAGCCCAGCCGCAGCGCATCGCTCACCGTTGAGGTGACGGCCTGGGTCTTGGGTCCGTTTTTGGGGAACAGCAGATTGGCGCTGTTGCATTTCAGGATCAGCGGTATGCGCCCGGCAAAGGTAGACGCACCCGCTTCCAGCATGCCGAGCGGCGAGGCGAAGGCGCTGAGCCCCGCGTCGATCGCCAGCTGGAAATGATAATGCGGGTCATAAGCCGGCGGATTGGGAACGAAGCAGCGGTCGGGGCCGTGCTCATTGCCCTGGTCCACCGGCAGGATCACCAGCTTGCCGGTGCCGCCGAGCCGCCCGTGATAGAGCATGCGGGCGAGGTTGGTCTTTACGCCTGGGTTGTCGCTCTCGTACCAGCCGAGGATTTCTTGGACGGCATCGGTCATGCAGCGATTCCTCCGCGCGCTATTTCACCATCAACGCTACCACGCCCGGCAGTTCAAGGCCTTCCATCCATTCCAGGAAGGCGCCGCCCGCCGTGGACACATAGGAGAAATCGCCGGCCACGCCCGCGTGATTGAGCGCCGACACCGTGTCGCCGCCGCCTGCCACCGACAATAGCAGCCCGGCCTTGGTCCGCTCGCCAACCAATTTGGCGGCGGCGACCGTGCCCTTGTCGAAGGGTGTTGTCTCGAAAGCGCCGAGCGGGCCGTTCCACACTAGCGTGCGCGTATTGTGCAGGAACTTCTCGAACTCGGCGACCGTGGCGGGGCCGACATCGAGGATCATCTCGTCCTTGGCCACCTTGTCCGCCGCGATGGTGCGGTGCGCGGCGTTGGCTTTGAACTCCTTTGCGACGACGACATCGGTCGGCAACAGGATCGCAGCGCCGCTTTCGATTGAGAGATGAATAACTCTGCGCGCGGTTTCCACGTGGTCGGGTTCGTAGAGCGACTTGCCGACGTCTTTGCCTTCGGCGGCCAGGAAGGTGTTGGCCATGGCGCCGCCGATCACCAGAGTCTCCACGCGCTTCACCAGATTCTCCAGCAGCGCGATCTTGCTCGACACTTTGGCGCCGCCGATCACCGCCATCAGCGGGCGCTCGGGATCTTCTAGCGCCTTCTGCAGATGCGAAAGCTCGGCCTGCATCGAGCGGCCCGCTGCACAAGGCAGCAGATGCGCCACGGCTTCGGTGGACGCGTGGGCGCGGTGGGCCGACGAGAATGCGTCGTTGACGTAAATGTCCGCCAGCTTGGCGAGCGCCTTGGCGAACTCGGGATCGTTTTTCTCTTCCTCGGCGTGGAAGCGGGTGTTTTCCAGCAGCAGCACGTCGCCGTCCTTCAGCTTGGCAACGGCCGCTTCGGCCACCGGTCCCACGCAATCGGAGGCAAACGCGACCGGGCGGCCCACGGCTTTGGACAACGGTCCCGCCACCGGGGCCAGCGACATCGAGGGAACGACTTTGCCCTTCGGCCGGTCGAAATGCGAACAGACGATGACGCGCGCGCCGCGGCCGGCGAGGTCGCGCAGCGTCGGCGCCTGACGGTCGATGCGCGAGGTATCGGTGACCACGCCGTCCTTCATCGGCACGTTGAGATCGGCGCGCACCAGCACGCGTTTGCCCTTAACGTCGAGGTCGTCGATTGTGCGGAATGTCGGCATCGGATTTGTCCTAGAGGTTCGCTCTCCCGCAAGGGGAGGGAATATGCGCGGCGGCGCAGACGGTCGAAGGGCGCCGCTTTCGGCGACGCCCTTCGGATACTCAGATCAACTTGCCCATCCACACGGCCGTGTCGACCATGCGGTTGGAAAAGCCCCATTCGTTGTCGTACCAGGCCATGACGCCGATCAGATTGCCGTCCATCACCTTGGTCTGATCGGGCATGAAGTAGGACGACGCCGGCTGATGGATGAAGTCGGTCGAGACCAGCGGCGCATCGACGATTTCGAGCACGCCCTTGAGCGGACCCGCCGCCGCGGCTTTCATCGCCTCGTTGATTTCTTCCTTGGTCGTCGACTTCTTGACGACGGCCTTGAGGTCGACCAGCGAAACGTCCGGGGTCGGCACGCGCACGGAAATGCCGTCCAGCCTGCCTTTCAATTCCGGCAGCACCAGGCCGACGGCCTTGGCGGCGCCGGTGGTGGTCGGGATCATCGACAGCGCCGCGGCGCGGGCGCGATAGAGGTCCTTGTGCAGCTGATCGAGCACCGGCTGGTCGTTGGTGTAGGAGTGGATCGTGGTCATGATCCCCTTCTCGATTCCGAACGCGTTGTTCAGGACCTGCGCGATCGGCGCCAGACAGTTGGTGGTGCAAGAGGCGTTGGAGATGACGAAGTGTTCCTTCGTCAGCTTGTCGTGGTTGACGCCGTAGACCACGGTCAGGTCCGCGCCGTCCGACGGGGCGGCGACGATCACGCGCTTGGCGCCCGCAGTCAGATGCGCCGCGGCCTTGGCGCGGGCGGTGAAGATGCCCGTCGATTCCATCACAATGTCGACGTCCAGTTCCTTGTGGGGAAGCGTGGCCGGGTCCTTGATCGCGGTGCATTTGATCTTGTGGCCGGCGGCGATGATCATGTCGCCTTCGACGGTCACGCTGGCGGGGAAACGTCCGTGTACGGAATCGTAACGCAGCAGATGCGCGTTGGTGGCCACCGGGCCGAGATCGTTGATCGACACCACTTCCACGTCGCGGCGTCCCGATTCCACGATCGACCGTAAGACCAGCCGCCCGATGCGGCCGAACCCGTTGATTGCAACCCGAATGGCCATGCCTTCTCTCCTATCAAACCGAAATATTGTCGCGGTTCACTTAGTACCGCTAAGTCAAGCTTTCAATGCACTTTTTGCCGCTTCCGCCACCGATTCCGCGGTAATGGCAAAGTGTAGGTATACATCCTTATAAGGACCGCTGGCGCCGAAGCCATGCATGCCTACGAAAGCGCCATTCGCTCCGATATAGCGGTCCCAGCCGAGTCGCATCCCGGCCTCGACGGCGACTTTTACCGTCCCCGGACCGAGAACAGTGTCACGATATGCTGCGCTTTGTTGCTCGAAGAGTTCCCAGCACGGCATCGAGACGACGCGTGCCGGAATGTTCGCGGCGGCGAGCAGATCCCGCGCCTTGAGCGCCAGCTCCACTTCCGAACCGGTGGCAAGCAACGTCACCTTTGCGCCCGGCGCAGCGGCCAGTTCGTAGGCGCCTTTCGCCGAGAGATTTTCATCGCTGTGAACGGTGCGGACCGTCGGCAGGTTCTGGCGCGTGAGTGCCAGGAAACTCGGTGTTTTCTTGTTGGCCAGCGCCAGGGCCCAGCATTCGGCGGTTTCCACGGCGTCGGCCGGACGGAACACGTTCAGGTTCGGCATGGCGCGCATCGCCGCCAGATGCTCGACCGGCTGATGGGTGGGGCCGTCTTCGCCCAAGCCGATGGAGTCGTGGGTCATCACGAAAATGGAGCGGATGCCCATCAGCGCCGCCAGGCGGATCGACGGGCGGGCGTAATCGGAGAACACCATGAACGTGCCGCCATAGGGAACGATGCCGCCATGGAGCGCCATTCCGTTCAGAGCCGCGGCCATGCCGTGTTCGCGGATGCCGAAGCGGACATAACGGCCGGAGAAATCGCCGGTCGCGATGTCTTTCATATTCTCCTTGGTCTTTGTGTTGTTTGACGGCGTCAGGTCGGCGGAGCCGCCGATGGTGATCGGCCAGTTGGCATTGATGACGTCCAGCGCCATTTCCGAGGCTTTGCGCGTGGCGACCGAAGGCTTCTCGGCGCTGATTTTCTTTTTCAGCTCGACTAGCGCGGTCTCAAGCGAAGCTGGAACCTCGCCGGCCATCGCGGCATCGAAGGCGCCAGCCAGCGGCGATTCGCTTTTTCGCTTCGTCCAGGCGGCGCGGGCACCGGCACCGTTCGCGCCGATGGCGCGCCACTCCGCGGCGACGTCTTCCGGAATGACGAACGGGTCATAAGGCCAGTTCAAGATCTTGCGGGCGCCGGCGATTTCCTCGGCGCCGGGCGCATCGCTGTGCGCCTTTTGCGTGCCGGCGCGGGTCGGAAAGCCGAAGCCGATGATCGTTTTGCACGCCAGCAATGCCGGTTTGTCGCTGGTCTGCGCCCAGGCAAGTCCCCGTGCCACATCGGCCGCATCGTGGCCGTCGACGCTGATGGTGTTCCATCCCGCCGCCTGAAAGCGCTCGATGGTGTCGGTCGAATCCGATACCGAGGTCGATCCGTCGATGGAAATCCCATTGTCGTCGTAGAGCACGATCAGGTGCGAAAGCTTCAAATGTCCGGCAAGCGAGATCGCCTCGTGGCTGACGCCCTCCATCAAATCGCCGTCGCTGGCGATGACGTAGGTCCGGTGGTTGACCAGGGCGTCGCCGTAACGCGCGTTGAGGATGCGCTCGGCCAGCGCCATGCCGACGGCGTGGGCCATTCCCTGGCCGAGGGGGCCGGTGGTGGTCTCGATGCCCGGCATCATGCCGTATTCGGGGTGACCGGCGCAGGGGCTGTCGACCTTGCGGAAATGCTTGATGTTGTCGATCGAGATTCCCGGGTAGCCCGTCAAATAAAGCAATGAATAGAGCAGCATGGAGCCGTGGCCCGCGGACAGCACGAAGCGGTCGCGATCCGGCCAATGGGGGTCCTTCGGGTCGAATTTGAGGAATTGCGAAAAAAGGACCGTTGCCGCGTCGGCCATGCCCAAAGGCAGGCCGGGATGGCCGGATTTGGCGTTTTCCACGGCATCCATCGACAGCGCCCTGAGGGCGTTGGCCAGACGGCGGGTTTTTGCTTGTCCGTTGCTTGCGGCGGCGGGGCCATTAGCCGAAATCGTGCTGTTGCTGTTCATTTTTCCTTGGCCTTTTGTCCAGGGCACCGGCCTTAACGAGCCTTTGCCAGTGGCGTCAAGGACTTCTCACAAGAACATCTGTGTCTGTGCGTTGACCGCGTTTCCGTCATGCGCCTAAGGTCTTGCCCGGACACGGGAAGAAGGCGCACCCATGAGCAGGCTGGACCTCGCGGCAGAACGCCTCGCCAGGGCGCTCGACAATCTCGATGCGATCGTTCAACCCCTGGCAAAAGCGCGCGATTCCGCTGCCGACGCGGCGGCACGTGTCGCCCAGCTCAACGATGAACGCGAGAAACTGATCGCCCGTATCGCGGCGCTGGAAGACGAAACCCACGCGTTGGCGGGCCTGACCGAAGAAGTCGAA
>Ga0265340_10000407_pt1 | contig 23051 bp, 24 predicted proteins | sample 4CB225metaG_FD_202082 | JGI IMG/M metagenome (GOLD analysis project Ga0265340, IMG submission 202082) | Rhizosphere microbial communities from Carex aquatilis grown in University of Washington, Seatle, WA, United States - 4-CB2-25 metaG | ecosystem: Host-associated > Plants > Roots >...
TGCGGGATACCTTCCTTAATATCGAAGCCGAGTTGAAGCTTCACGGCTATCAGGATACATTGCTTGTACATTAAAAGAAAAGCTAAAACATAAACATGGCAACTTACATCGTTCTCCTCGGTCCACCCAGCGTTGGAAAAGGGACGCAAGCAAAAATCCTGGCGCAGAAAAGCGGCCTGATCCATATTTCGTCAGGAGAATTGTTCCGGGAGAATATAAAAAATAATTCTGATTTGGGACAACAAGCCAAGTCTTACATGGACAAAGGTGAACTGGTTCCCGATGACGTAACGATTGCGATGGTTAAAGACCGCATCAGTCGTCCGGATTGTAAAGAGGGCGCCATTTTAGACGGATTTCCTCGCACCCCCGTTCAGGCAGACGCCTTGCAGAAGATGCTGGCCGGGTTCAAAGGTGATGTAAATGTTGTGCCGTTCATTACCGCAGCCCCGGAAGTGTTGATCGAACGAGCCAGCGGCCGCTGGACTTGCAGGGCTCAGGGACACATCTACCACCAGAAGTTCAACCCGCCCAAAGTCGCCGGGAAATGTGATATAGACGGTTCCGATCTTTACCAACGCGAAGACGATAAAGTCGAAACCGTGGCGCACCGCATCCATGTCTATTTCGACCAAACGGCTCCATTGGTCAATTATTACCGTGTTCAGAATAAGCTCGTTGAAATAGACGGAACACAACCCATCGAATGTGTTACGACCTCGCTGCTCTCCGCGATTAAGAAATAAGTAATGAACTCTGGCCGCCAAATCCATATCAAAAGCCCCGCCGAATTGAAAATCATGCGTCAAGCGGGGCGTATCAATGCCGAGATCATGGCGACCGTTAAAAACTTGATACAACCCGGCGTTTCTACAGCGGACCTCAACGCGGCTGCTGAGGACGTACTGAAGAAGCACGGTTGTTATTCGCCTTTCAAAGGCTACAGTGAACCGCCCTATCCAGCCTCGATCTGTACAAGCGTGAACGAGGAACTGGTCCACGGCATACCGAGCAAGAAACGGATTTTGCATGAAGGCGACATCGTCTCTGCAGACTGCGGGACTGTGTTCGAAGGTTTTGTAGCGGACTCGGCTTTCACGGCGGGGGTGGGAGAAATCTCTCCCGAGGCGAAGCGTCTGTTGGAGATCACCGAGGGTGCCTTATATGCGTCGATAGAGAAGATGCGTGTCGGGTTCCGCACCGGAGATATTTCGGCAGCGATGCAAAATTATGTAGAAAGCCGCGGCTTGCACGTTACACGTGAGTACACGAGCCACGGCGTTGGCCGGGAAATGCACGAAGGTCCGATGGTGCCGAATTTTGGCACCGCCGGTACCGGAATGCCTCTCCGCCCAGGAATGACCATCGCAATCGAACCGATGGTTTTGATCGGGACACACGAAACTCGCATTTTACGCGACAAGTGGACTGTGATCTCGGCAGATAAGTCATTGACGGCTCATTTCGAACATTCCGTGGCTGTCACCGAAGGAGATCCTCTGCTCCTGACTGTCCCATGACCTGTCTGGATTTGCGTTTTGCACTAGACGGAACAAAAAACAAACTGTATAATCACTAATTTGGCTGAATGAGAAAGTAAGGAGAAAGTTATCATGAAAGTTTCACCCTCGGTTCGCAAGCGATGCGCCAAGTGCCGTATTGTGCGGCGCAAAGGCGTCGTATATGTGATTTGCGAAAATCCAAAACATAAACAACGACAAGGCTAGAGTGACCTATGGCGAGAATTGAAGGCGTAGATTTACCCCGCAATAAGCGGGTAGAAGTGGGCCTGACCTATTTATTCGGTGTGGGGCCTACACGGTCGCACCAGATATTGGCGGCCACCAAAGTCAATCCAGATACCCGTATCAAGGATTTGACCGAAGCGGAAGTTACTGCGATCCGCGAGTTCGTCCAGAAGAATTACAAGCTGGAAGGCGACTTGCGCCGTGAAACGCAGATGAACATCAAGCGCCTAATCGAGATCGGCTCGTACCGCGGCCTGCGACATCGCCGCAACCTGCCGGTTCGCGGGCAGCGCACTCGAACGAATTCCCGTACCCGTAAAGGTACCAAGAAGACAGTTGCCGGACGCGGACGCCGCCGTGGCGGTAAGAAATAAACAGGAGTTGATGAATTATGGCTCAAAGTGTACGCTCCGCCCGCCGCGCAGCCAGTGGCGCCAAAAAAGGGAAACGCAACCTGTCCTCCGGCCAGGTGCATATTTTTGCTTCCTTTAATAATACGATCGTGACCGTAACCGATTCGGAAGGGAACACCATTGCCTGGGGTTCCGCTGGCTCCGCCGGTTTTAAAGGCTCTCGTAAAAGCACACCCTTCGCAGCCCGCCTGGCAGCCGAGCAAGCGATCAAAGCTGCCCAGCAGCTGGGCATTCAGGAAGTTGACCTTTTCGTTAAAGGTCCTGGCCCCGGACGTGAGAATGCCATCCGAGCCGTTCAATCGATGGGATTGCGGGTTCGCTCGATGTCCGACATTACACCGATCCCGCATAATGGCTGCCGGCCTCCCAAGAAGCGCCGCGTTTAGTTTAGTGAGGTAATGGATATATGGCAAAAACACTTAGCCCGGTCTGTAAACTATGCCGGCGTGAAGGCGAAAAATTATATTTGAAGGGCGAGCGCTGCTTCACACCGAAGTGCTCGTTTGAAAAACGTTCGTTTGCTCCCGGTCAGCACGGCAAGACCTCCGGCCGCGGTCGGAACGCAAGCCGCACCGGTGAGTCCGACTTTGCCCGCCAGTTACGCGCCAAACAGAAGGCGCGCCGCGTCTATGGAGTACTGGAGCGCCAGTTCCATCGTTATTACGAGACGGCTCTTGGCCGCCGCGGCCTGACAGGTTTGAATCTGCTGCAGATCCTCGAATCCAGGCTCGATAATGTCGTCTTCAAACTGGGTTTCGCATCTAGCCGCTCACAGGCCCGCCTGCTGGTATCCCACGGTCACTTTACGGTTAATGGCAGGCGTACCGACGTGCCTTCCATGCTTTTGAAAGAAGGCGACCAGATAGCGGTCCGTGAAGGATCTAGCAAGTTGACCTATTTCAGCGAAATGCCCGCCTTGGCCGAGAAGCGCACCTCCCCGGCATGGCTGACCCGGGATGTTTCAAAGATGGCTGGTGGCGTCTCCCGGATGCCCGATCGCCCTGAGATAGAAGGTACGCTTAACGAACAGCTTATCGTTGAATATTATTCGCGCCGTTAGTCTTTTGGATACGTTAGGTGGTTCAGATAGATTGCGTCTGCTTCTAAAAGGGAGAGGTTAACCGTGACAGGTATCACAAATATGGTTATGCCGAAGATCGAGCGTGAAGCGGAGGCTCGAAATTACGGTAAATTCGTCATCAATCCGCTGGAACGTGGTTATGGTGTGACGCTGGGTAATGCCCTGCGCCGAGTATTGCTGTCCTCCCTGGACGGTGCAGCCGTAACTTCCATACGCATCGGTGACGTGCTGCATGAATTCAGTGACATCCCCGGTGTACGCGAGGATGTAATCCAGGTGACCCTGCAGATCAAACAGATCCGCCTTAAGTTGGATGGGGTGGAAAGCACTCGCATGCATCTTGAGGTACGCGGCGAAGGCACCGTTACAGCTGCCGATATCATCACTCCCGCCGAGGTGGAGATCGTCAACCCCGACCTGTATCTCTTTACAGTTGATAATCCCAAGACCAAGCTGGACATTGAATTCACGGTTGAACGCAGCCGGGGTTATTCTCCCGCCAACGAACGTAGCGGACACATGCCGATTGGAGAGCTTCCCGTGGACGCGATCTACAGCCCGGTAAAGCGCGTCAATTGGGAAGTGACATCCGCGCGCGTGGGCCAGAGCACAAACTACGACAAGCTCATTCTTGAGATATGGACCGACGGCACTATTTCACCCGAGCATGCTTTGAGTACATCGGCTAAACTTATCATAGACCATTTGCGTTTGATCGCTGGTATAAATGAGGAAACGTTGACGGTCGTTACTGAACGCGAAGTGGGCGGCAGCCGCTTGTCGAGCGAATTGGCGGAAACGCCGGTGGAAGCCCTCGACCTTTCTGTGCGCGTCTTTAACTCGCTAAAGCGCACAGGCATTACAAACGTCGGTGACGTGCTCGAACTACTCGACAAAGGCGAATCGGCCGTCATGTCAATACGCAACTTTGGCGAAAAGAGCCTTGATGAACTGCGTCAGAAGATGCACGAAAAAGGCTTCCTTAAAGATGATCAACCCTTGGAGTAATTGAGAAATGCGACATAGCGTAGCAGGTAAAAAACTTGACAGGACCACGGGTGCGCGCATCGCTTTACGGCGCAACTTGATCAAACAACTTTTCACCCACGAGCGGATCCACACAACAAAAGCGAAAGCTGCTGCGATCCGCGGCGAAGCGGAGCATATCATCACTATTGCACGGAACAGCGCCAGCGGCAGCGACTCGGATAAAGTTGCGGCACGCCGGCTGGTGGTCTCCAAGCTGGGCGATAACCAGATGATCAAGCGCCTATTCGATGAGATTGCCCCTCGTTTCACCAACCGGAACGGCGGATATACACGTGTAATGAAGCTCGGCCCGCGCCTCGGCGATTCGGCGGAGATGGTGATCCTCGAACTTGTTGAAGAGTAGACAGTAATACCGGTTTAGGCGGCTAAGGTCGCCATATCGATGGCACGTTACAAATTGATCCTTGCTTATGACGGAACAGCCTTTGCAGGCAGTCAACGCCAGGCGAAACGCAGGACCGTGCAGGGTGAGCTTGAGAAAGCCCTGTGTGTCCTGGGGTGGTCGGGTCGCTCTGTTGTTTTAGCAGGGCGGACTGACACTGGTGTGCACGCCTCAGGGCAGGTGGCTGCCTTCGACCTGGAATGGCAGCACAGTGTGGATGCCCTGCTTCGTGCTCTGAATGCCAGTCTGCCGGCTGACATGGCGGTGAGAAGGCTAGAAATTGCAAGTGCGGATTTCCATCCGCGTTTCGATGCTACCTTGCGCACGTATCAGTTTCGCCTGTATTGTGGCCAGGTCCGTGATCCATTATTAGACAAAATGGCTTGGCGCGTATGGCCCGCTGTTAACGAAGGCACCCTGGTCGAGACGGCTCTCCTGTTTTCAGGAAAGCATGATTTTTTGGCTTTTGGTTCGCCTCCGCACTCGGAGAGCAGCACAATCCGGACCGTGAGCCTTTCCGAGTGGAAGCGGGTTGAAAACGAGTGGCAATACGAAATCCAGGCCGAGGCCTTTTTATATCACATGGTGCGTAGGCTGGTATTCGTCCAGGTGGCTGTCGGGCAGGGAAAATGTACAAAAGAAGCTGTGGTCAAAGTCCTGGAAAGACCGCAGTCAAAAAATGAGATCCCTGCCGGGCTTGCGCCTGCACATGGATTGACTCTCGTCCAGGTAAGTTATTGAAGTGTCCTGACATGAATGAAACGGAGAACGAACGTGGAAAAAACTTATTATCCAAAAGCCAGTGAGATCGACCGGAAGTGGTACGTGGCAGATGCCGAGGGCCAGAATCTGGGCCGCTTTGCAGCTCACGTGGCGCATGTCCTGCTCGGCAAGCATAAGCCAACCTTTACACCCGGTGTAGAAATGGGCGATTATGTTGTGATCGTCAATGCAGAGCGCGTGACCGTCACAGGCACCCGGACCAGCATGAAACTGGACACCAAAATATATCATAGCCACTCCGGTTTCCCGGGCGGGTTGAAGTCCGTTTCATTGCGTGACCAACTTAAAGACCACCCGGACCGCGCCCTGCGCTCTGCAATATGGGGTATGTTGCCTCACAATAAGATGGGTCGCGCCCTGCTCAAGCGTTTGAAGATCTATGCCGGTCCGAACCATCCACATGGTTTGCAGAACCCCGAGCCGTTGAAGTAGAAAGGAAAGAGCAATCATGGCAGTTCAGTATTACGAAGGTATCGGCCGCCGCAAGGAAAGCACAGCCCGTGTGCGTGTGATGAGCGGCAGCGGTAAGTTTCTGGTCAACGAAAAGGAAGCGGCGGCCTATTTCACCCGTTTGGGCGACATGAACGACATCTTGATGGCTTTCAAAGCCTGTGGCGAGGAAGCCGGAAAATACGACGTCACGGTCAATGTGAGCGGCGGCGGCGTAAGCGGCCAGACTGACTCGGTCAAGCTGGGGCTGGCGCGCGCACTGGTCATGATTAACGTCGACTGGACGTCCTCCCTGCGCAAATATGGCTTGATGACACGCGACGCCCGCGTGAAAGAACGCAAAAAGCCAGGTCTCAAGAAGGCCCGAAAGGCGCCGACTTACACCAAGCGCTAAAAATTATGTGATTGCCGCGCAAAACTGTGTGCGGCTTTTCACGGCGGAGTCGAAGTGCCCCCTTTTAATGGTGATCTCTGGTCGCTGGGAGGCAGCTTCGTCCCTTGTAACGAAATATTTCAAATGAGTTGACAGAGGTTTACCGCCCTGTCAACTTTTGTTTTAAAGGAGCAAGTATGCCTGGAATTACTCTTCTTGGACTCGGTCCCGGTGACCCAAAACAGTTAACGCTCGAGGCCTGGGATGTGCTATCTGCCGCGGATGAGGTCTTTCTCAGGACGCGTCAGCATCCCACCGTGAGCGGCATTCCGTCTTCGGTCAAGATTCATTCCTTCGATGAGCTGTATGAAAATGGCGAATCGTTCGATGACGTATACACATCCATAACACAAAAAGTTTTGGAGCTTGGGAGACGCGTAGAGGGCGTGATCTACGCAGTGCCGGGGCATCCCTTTGTAGCAGAAACAACATGCCCGGAAATTGCACGACTGGCGCAAGCGGAGGGTCTGCCCCTGCGCGTCGTGGAAGGTCTCTCATTCCTTGAGCCGACCTTTTCCGCACTCGGCCTTGACCCGTTTCCCCGGTTGACCCTTTTCGATGCACTGACCCTGGGCCAGGCGCACGTGCCAGCCTTTGCACCTGACATTCCGGTGCTGGTTGCACAGATCTACTCACGGCTGGTTGCTTCGGAAGTGAAGTCAACGCTTACGGGGATCTATCCCGATGAGCATCCCGTAGAGTTGATCCATAATGCAGGAACAAAAGAACAGATGGTGGAGACCCTGGCTCTTTTTGAAATCGATCGCAGCGAGCACATTGGGTTGCAGTCGGTGTTGTTTGTCCCATCGCTTGGGGAAGGGACATCGTTGGAGGCATTCCAGGAGATCGTCGCGCATCTGCGCGCACCGAATGGCTGTCCGTGGGACAAGGAACAGACGCATGAGTCGCTGAGGAAGCATATGCTGGAGGAATCCTACGAGGCTATCGCAGCCATCGATTCCGGCGATTTCTCCGCCATGCGCGAAGAATTCGGCGACTTGCTTCTACAGGTGATGCTGAATTCACAGATCGCAAGCGAGGAAGGCGAGTTTACTTTTAACGACGTAGTGAAAGGGGTTTACGATAAGATCATACGCCGTCATCCGCATGTGTTCGGAGAGGTGAAGGTCAACGGAGTGGATGGCGTGTTGGTAAATTGGGAAAAGTTGAAAGAAGGGGAACGGAAGGGAGAAGGGAAGGCCGATAAGGGGATTTTGGACGGCCTGCCGCTTGCCCTGCCTGCCCTTTCACAGGCGCAGGAATACCAGGATCGTGCCGCGCGGGTAGGTTTCGATTGGACGGAAATAGACGGCGTGCTGGATAAAGTCCGTGAAGAGATCGAGGAGATCAAGAAAGCTGAGACAGATTTGGAACTGGCATCCGAAATGGGTGATCTATTCTTCGCGGTGGTCAACCTGGCGCGCTGGAAAAAAGTGGATTCTGAGTCCGCTTTACGCGGCACGAATATGAAATTTAAAAAGCGCTTTAGTCATGTAGAGCAGGGCGCTAAGAAGGCGGGAAAAAATCTATCGGATATGAAGCTGGAAGAGATGGATGGGTTTTGGGATGAAGCCAAGAAAATGGGGTTATAAGCATGGTTATTCGTAAAAGTCTTATAAAAGTCTCATACGGTTGCATTTTGGCGTAAAGCCGGGTAAATAGGGCCAATATCTGCTAAATCTGCTTCAGAATGTCACATTTATTCCTTAGTGTCGATGACCAGTAATGTGTCAATGTCGACATTGGGCATATAATGAAATCTGAAGATATAGGTGGGCAACTCTGCCCAAATCCCCTTTTCTAAAGAAGGAAAATGAACCGTTACTTTGCAAGAGCATTCATTGCTCTTTGTAGTTTTTGCGTGCCGCTTATTATGATTGGTAAATCGTGGGCGTGGGCTCCGTTTGGTTTGAGCGTGGTCGGTATATTAATTTATTCCTACTTCAATAAAAATACAGATATTAATCAAAAGTGAGACCAGTTATTAAGTTGTTGATATAAATATAATGATATAGAAATGACTTATTTGGAGAGCGAAAATCCTGGCAAAACCGACTTGTAGGTTATTCCTGTTGCATAAAATTCAATATATTAGCTATTTATTTGCAATCGCAAGGATTTCGTCAATCGGTCATTCGCCTGGATGAATTTTGCTAAGAAATATAATACTGATCAGCATACAAGCGGCGCCAAAAATGAAAAGCCCCTTGTATCCCACCCAGGCTTGCGGCCAGAGGCTATTGAGTGCGTCTATAGCCGGGCCTTCAAGGCGGGCTAATGCACCTGAACCGGCGGTTGCCAGGTTTGTCAAACCCAGGAATTTTCCTGCTTCCTCGGCGGGTGCAAGGCGATTTGCCATCGCCCAATTGGAAGTTAGAAATAATCCGATACCTGCGCCGACTACGCTGCCGAAGATGGTGAGGCGTAGTACGTTCGTTGTCAGGAGCATAAGAATCATCCCGGCTGCGGCAAGGAAACTTGCACTACAGAGAACCCATTTTGCGCCAAATCTGTCCGTCAGCCAGCCGCCGATTAGAACGAGGAGCAGGACGCCGATCGTGATCGATGCCAGCAGGTTGCCCATCTGCTTCGGGGGATCGGGGACACGCAGCACGTCCTGCAAGTAGTATTGTCCGAAAGCCTGCAAGCCGTAAATCCCAAGTAAAAAGGAAGCCCGCTCGGCAGTCAGCCACCAGTACGCCGTATTTTTTCGGAAATCAATTTTGAAATAAGCGGATATCGATCCCCAGTCCAACCGGAAACGGTCCTGGACCGGCTCTTCGGGTGTAAAGAAAATTGTGACTGAGGCTGAGACTGCCAGGAGACCAATCACGACCAATGTGATAGCGGTCGGGTTATGTGTTTGGGGATCCATCATCCGTCCTGCCAGGAGCGCAGCGAGGACCAAACCAAAGGTATCCATGAATGTCTTTAGGGAAGCTGCCTTCCCTAGTTGCTTTTCAGGGACGCGGTCAGGTAATAAACCTTGAAATGACCCCTGGGCGGTATTGGAACTGATTTGCAGTCCTATATAACCTATAATCAGCCAGGTGAATCCGCCTCCCCAGGCCATGATGGACAAAAAGAGAAAATCAAAAAGCGTTCCGATCACCATCAAGGGACGGCGTCGTCCAAATTTCGAAACCCAACCGTCCGAGATAGCACCGGATACCGGTTGGAAGACCATTGCGATCACTAGGCCTGCAAACGTCAATAATCCCAAGGTGGTATTCTTTTTGTCATTTGGAACAAAGTTGAGCAAGACAGCGGGCAGGAGTATTGGGTGCAGGGCATTCCACATGAATGACAGTCCCACCCAATAAGTGTTAATAATAAGTGTCTGCGCCAAAGATACGGTCTTTTTCACATGTTCTCACTTAATTTGTTTTGTTTACACTTCCGTTCATAATCCCATAACCAACTCACCCTTCGCTAGCCTCTGTGAGCCATAAATCGCGGTTTGATTGTGGAGTGAGAACCATACAATCATGTTTTTGTGTGTTTATGAAGAGCCGCGAATCGGAACAACCACCTTGTCGCGGTCGAGACACAAAATAACTCCTGGATGATCAAAGCTATCCAGGAGCAGGGTTTACCAGGCATACGCTTGAGGCGCTTCACCGCCGGGACCTGGCCAGATCTCGTCAAGCTTTTTCATCTCGGCTTTACCGAGCCTGATCTTTAAGGCGCGCAAGCTTCCGGTCATTTGTTCCATAGTGCGAGGACCGATGATCGGCGCACTAACGACCGGGTTTGACAACAGCCACGCCAGAGCAACGTCCGCTGGCTTTTCGCCCATTGCTTTGCAAAATCTTTCGTACGAAGTGAGCTGTTTGGCGTGTTTTCTGGCATCTTCCCGATTGTCCTTATCTGCGCGACGGCCGGTTTTTACCGCACGAACTGAGCCGCCCAGAACGCCTCCTGCCAGCGGACTCCATGGTATCAGCCCGAGGCCATATTCGCGGCAAGCCGGGATTACTTCCAGTTCTATCATTCGATCTTTTAGGTTGTACAAACTTTGTTCACAGACCAGTCCCATAAAGTGACGCGCCCTGGCAGCTTCGTTGGCTTGTACGATATTCCAGGCCGCAAAATTCGAAGATCCGATATACAAGACTTTTCCCTGCTGGACGAGTAATTCCATTGCCTGCCAGATCTCCTCCCATGGTGTATTCAAGTCTATATGGTGCATCTGGTACAGGTCGATATGGTCGGTTTTCAACCGTTTAAGCGATGCCTCCAGAGCCTGACGAATATTGAGCGCGGAAAGGTCCCTTTGATTGGGCCATTCGCTCATACGGCCATAGACTTTGGTGGCAAGTACGACTTTTTCGCGGCGGCCGCCACCCTGGGCAAACCAACGGCCAACGATTTGTTCGGTGATACCTTCTCCGAGTTTCCAACCATACACATTGGCTGTATCAAAAAAATTGAACCCGAGGTCGAGCGCCTTGTCCATAATGGCCGACGAATCTCTTTCGGTGGTATGCGGACCAAAATTCATTGTGCCAAGGCATAACCGCGAAACCTTGAGGCCGGTACGGCCAAGTTGTGAATATTCCATTCCGTCTTTCCTTTCTTTGTTAGGATATTTTTGTGAGTAATTACAATTTATTCATTTCGTTAGATCCGCGGAGGTTGATTCCATGTTCGCAAGGATCTCGGCTACTCGTCCTGCTGGAATATTAGAACTGAACATGGTTTGAAACCCGTCGCCTAACATCACACGTATTTCACGCCATGAAGCCAACTGCGGCTCGATCTGGGCTTGCGGGAGCAGGCCAACCGCTGCGCTCCACTGTGGATGGCTGTCCTTATAGCCGCTTAGTAGGTCCAGAGCGGAGGTGCGTAACGGGAACAAGCCCGTCACTTCCACCCATTTCTGCTGGATTTGAGGTGATAGTAGCCAACGGACGAAAAGCCACGAAGCGAGTTGTTGTTCCGGAGTCGATTTCAATACAACATACGAAGAACCGTAGATCACCAAACCGGTTTGTATATCCCCAGGAAAGGTGAGCACGGTCCATTCATCGCCGTTATCTGCAGATGCCATGGCTCGTGCGTAACTCGATATATCCTCCAGACTGGCCGTCGCGAACATGGCCTTACGTCCAGCAAATGCGGCGGCTGGGCTTTCATTTGGCTGTATGCTCCAGGCGCAGCCGTCATCGTAAAGCTGCTTGACGAAGGTAAGTGCAGAGATATTTTTGGGGGTGAGAAAACGATAATTGTTACCCTCCAGCACGCCGCCGCCAAAAGCCGTCATCCATGAGAGCAATGTCATTGGATCGGTATCGACGATCCAGCCGCCCTGTCCGTCGTCGGTCTTATCGCTGTCGGTCAACATGGCCTGGTGGCCCCGGCAAGCCTGTTCGCGAAACTCATCTGCCGACTTCGGAGGCGTCTCAAACCCTAGGTCACGCGCCCAGCTTGCATTGTAGAGCAGGAAACGAGCCGAACGTTCAGCCGGGACTCCCAGCCTCTTGCCCGCTATTGAGTCCTGCGACCAAAACACAGGAGTGAAATCTTTCTCTTCTGTTTGGTTTAACCCATACTGGGGATCGTTGATATAAGGATTCAGATCGGTTACGTACCCGTTCGCATCCCAGGCGAGCGCGTGTTCAGGAAAAGCGATCACGAGTTGAGGACGGTTCGCTGTGGGCAGGGAGTTTGTAACGTTATCGTATAACTGCGTGTAATTAATCTGGCTGGTAGCCTGGACCGTGATCCCCCATTCGTTGGTTTGATTGAATTCCTTTACTTGTGAATTAAACAGATCTGCTTCCACTGTAAACCAGGGGTGCCAGACCTGTATGGTAACCCCTTTAAGAGCTTCCTTTGGAATACCGAGGTGTGTGCCCGCATCAAGTGTGGATGCAGGTCGGGCCGTACTCGTCGGCGCAGACGATGTGGTAGGTAATGTAGGCTGAGCTGGCTGGCAGGCCGTCAGCAAGATCAAGAGCAGTAATAATGATTTATGGAGCTTTGCGGAAAACCCGCGTCGATGGATCATAATCCGCTAAAGACGGCAAACGGAACCGGGCTGAAGGTCAGGATAAAGATCAGGATAACCAGTGCCGCGACCGCGCGGCGGTTCAGGTCGAGTGGCGTGATCTGGTCGAGTGGTTCGGCATGGACGCGTCCAAGCCAGAGAAGCAGAACGGCCCAGATCCACCAACCGTTCCAGAAGACGCCTAAAGCAACCAGCGCGAGAAGGATAAATGGAAATGCTTTAGCGGCTTTCTCGCCAAACCAGGAATAGACGACGTGACCGCCGTCCAAAGTCCCGGCAGGGATCAGGTTAAGAGCGGTAACCAATAGACCTACCCAGCCGGCGAAGGCGACGGGCGAGATGAATACATCCGTGGCTCCGATCGGATAAGGCTGGCCTGTGAAGAAATATTTAAGCCAATACATAAAGGGCGTGACCCCACCCAGGCTGACTGGCGCGGGTAACAGCTTCCCGAAGGTCAGGTATTTCGCCATCAAATATAAAAGAGAATTCCCTTCCTGGTACATGCCGGCGACAGGTTTAATCACATCCAGGTGGGAAAGTGAAAGGCCAAGAAACAAAACGGGGATGGCAACTACCATTCCGGCTAGGGGGCCGGCAACTCCGATATCGAACAGCACACGCTTGTTCTTGGGGGTGCCCTGCATAATGATTGCGGCGCCCATCGTTCCTAATTGCGAAATCGGGAGGGGTATGAAATAAGGTAATGTAGCCTGAGTTTTGTGATGGCGGCTCATAAGGTAATGACCAAACTCATGAGCCATCAGGATGGACATAAGGCTTACCGCATAAGGCCAACCTGTAAGCAGATTTTTGGCAAGAAACAAGATTTGACCTGCTGCGTCACTCGGCATTTGGCCTACCGGCTGCATTCCAACAAACAATACGCTAAGCACAGTCAAAAGGAAGAGGATGATATTAATGGAAACCTGTGCAGGTTTGGGGTCGGGCTTGCTCGGAACGAGATAAACCACCTGCTGGCCTTTATCCATGCGGAAGAGCGGTGTGATGTTGTAACTTTTCAGGGAATCGGACAGTTGATCGTAAGCGGCTACGGTGTCTTCAGGAATTATCTGGCCGCGATAGCGTGCGATCAAGCCTCGAGCCGGTTCGCCGAGAGTGACATCTTCGACTCGGAAGACGTGTGAAACAAGGTTGTTGAGAATTTCTATTTCGGGATAAGGCATTTAATACCTCAATTTGTTGGAGATAAGGTGAAAAAAATAGTATTAGGAAGTGAGAGGTGGAAATTCACCGGAGAGGAGTAGAGAAAAGCGAAGATTTATTTGACTTATGAATAACTCTCTTAAGCGGATCAGCGGGAGTGGATGGGAGTCGAACCCACCGCGGCCCGCAACGCGACCCGCCACAGGTTTTGAAGACCAGGAAGCCCGCCAGGACTTAACCACTCCCACAATAAGGATAATCTAAACTAATGTAAAATGCTAGTGGCTCTTCACTGTTGATGGAACACATGCCGAGTAAATCTTACCTTAATTTATTTCGATAACTGGCGTATAAAATTCGCGATCACAGGGAGCCACAAGATACCCACTATTACGGCGCATAAGGATGCGAGCGTTGTTAATCCACCGATCCACGCGCCGAGCAGGGCGATGTTCCGACCATTCTCTCCGTTTGAACGGATTTGACGTAAGGAAGTCAAGCCTACTGCAAAGGCAACCAGGCCGGTTAATCCGGCGGCGGGATAACAGACCCAGCCAGTCAAGGGAATCGGGGAGACGGCGATGCAAAAAGAGAGCAACGTGAAAAGGGCTGCAACCCCGCTAATAACAGCATTTCGGTTCGTAGTATTGAATTGAGGATTTTCGTTCATAATTATTTATTCTAATGGCTAAAAAATAAACCGTCGATATCACTCGACGGTTTATTTCCTGTCGGGGCGAGAGGATTTTATCATCCCTCGATGGGAGAACCGCCGACAAAAAAACCACCTTTTCAGATGGTTTCTTTCAGTCGGGGCGAGAGGATTTGAACCTCCGACCTCTTGCACCCCATGCAAGCGCGCTAGCCGGACTGCGCCACGCCCCGATTTGCAGGCAATATTATAGTCTTATTCAAAGATTATGGCAACAAGATGTCTCAACGAGAATTCGAATACAGCTTATGTGCAACGATGTATTTGTAGACCGAGGGGAGCAAGTAATAACGGAATGGCAAACCGCTCACAACTCGTTGGCGGATCTCATGCGAGGCGATTTCAAGCAAGGGCGCGTCAACAAACCTGACTTTGGTTGTTATACCCGGGATCTGTTTTTCCAGGATCGACAGGTCGATCGAGTCGCCGGGACGACGGATGACGGCAATTTGATGGCAGGCCTCTATGATTTTTTCAGGAAGACGCCAGGTGTGAAGATCATGCAAGGAGTCGCCGCCAATCAGGAGGATCAAGTCGGCATTTGGGTTTTGCTGGGCTATTAGGTTGAGTGTATCCAGTGTATATTGCGGGCCGGGTCGGTCCATGTCAACCGTGGAAAGCTCAAAATGAGGCTCATCTTGCAGCGCAAGTTCCAGCATAGCGAGCCGGTCCTCGAGCGGGCTGATGGGTTGGCCAAGTTTATGCGGGGGCTTGGAGGTCAGCACCCATAAAAGGCGTGTGAGCTGCAGCTGTGCGCGAGCCTCGGAAGCCAGGATCAGGTGTCCGAGGTGCGGGGGATCGAAGGTGCCTCCAAAGATTCCAATGCGTTGAGTCATATTGTGAAGTATATCGCATGGAACCTTGAACCTGCGACCTTTGAACTTGAAGCTGAAAGCACGCGAACGAATTTCTTGACTTTATTTGTCTGATTAGCTGAGCTATAATTTGATTATGAACGCCAACTCTCAACGCTCTCGTTACGAAGAGCTTAAATCCCAGATCAACTTTCACAACCACCGCTACCATGTGTTGGATGCGCCGGTCGTCAGCGACGCGGAATATGACAAATTGCTCAATGAGCTAAAAAGGATCGAAGCCGCACATCCCGATTGGATCACATCTGATTCGCCCACTCAGCGGGCAGGTGCCACACCCGCAGATCGCTTCGAAAAAGTACGACACCCCGGCCCGATCCTTTCGCTGGCGAATGCCTTCGGCGCAGAAGACGCACGGGCCTGGTTCGAGCGTGTCCGCAAACTGGATGAGAGGGTAGCTTCGGCGAAATTTGTTGTCGAACCGAAAATCGATGGCTTATCCGTGGTTTTGCACTATCGGAACGGTCTCTTCGTGCAGGGCGCTACACGTGGCGATGGGGAAGTAGGGGAAGACATTACGGCCAATTTAAGAACGGTCAAGTCGATTCCATTAAAGATACCCTTATCCCAATCCAAAGATCTATCCGTGCCTGCATATCTAGTTGTACGCGGAGAGGCTTTTATTCCAATCAGGGAGTTCGAAAGACTCAACCAGCAATTGGAAGAGGCCGGGCAGAAGACCTATCTTAATCCGCGCAATACAGCCGCGGGCTCGCTACGCCAGCTCGACCCGGCGTTGACAGCTTCCCGCCCGTTAACTCTATTGGTCTACCAGATCATCTATTCCGAGGGCGGCAAAATCCCAACTTCGCAATGGGAATTGCTACAATACCTGAAAGGGCTCGGTTTCCCGGTCACGGATGTGGCGCGGCAATTCAAGGACATTGATTCGGCCATTGCTTATACCGAGACGTGGAATACACGCCGCGACGAACTGTCGTATGAAGCCGATGGGATGGTCATTAAAATCGACGACTTGAACGTGGCGGCTGAGCTGGGTGTTGTGGGTAAGGACCCGCGCGGTGCGATCGCTTTTAAGTTCCCGGCCCGCGAAGTGACCACAAAGCTGATGGATATCCGTGTAAGCGTTGGGCGGACGGGTGTATTGATCCCTAACGCCGTGCTCGAGCCGGTTGAGATTGGGGGCGTGGTCGTGGAGCGCGCCACTCTGCATAACTTTGATTACATCGCGGAGAAGGATATTCGGATCGGGGATCGGGTTCTCGTCAAGCGCGCTGGGGAGGTGATTCCGTATATTATAGGTCCCGTTATCGACGCGCGCAAAGGGAATGAAAAAAAGTATTCAATGCCGAAAAAATGTCCCGTCTGCGGTCAGCCTGTGGAACACTTTGAAGGGGAAGTGGCCTGGTACTGTGTCAATTCCGCTTGCCCGGCCCAACTCCAGAGAAATGTGGAGCACTTCGTCTCACGCGGTGCTATGGATATCGTGGGCCTTGGGATCAAAATAGTAGAAAAGCTGGTCGAGACCGGTGCGATTAAGGATGCCGCTGATATTTACCGCTTGGAACGGGAAGATATTTTGCAGGCCGTTACAAAGAAAGATAGAAAAACCGACAAGGAACCGCCCGGCAAGATCGCAGATAATTTGCTGGCGGCAATAGAAAATTCAAAACAGCAGACTTTAAGTCGCCTCATTACAGCACTGGGGATCCGAGGGGTGGGAGAGGTGGTAGCAGGCGACCTGGGGCGTCATTTCGGTAGCTTGGATTCCCTATCCAAAGCCGGCGCCGATGATCTGATGCAGATCGAAGGTGTTGGTCCGAACATAGCGGAAGCGATCGTGGATTGGTTTGAGCGGCCCGCCAATAAAAATGTTTTGGCGAAACTTAAGAAGGCCGGGGTATGGCCAAAAGCGTCTGAAGATGAAAAGAAGAAGGAAGGGGCTTTCACCGGAATGACCTTTGTTGTCACCGGTACACTCCCGAATTTTTCACGCGAACAAGCAAGGGAATTTATCGAGGATCACGGCGGCAAGGTCACGGACAGTGTCAGCAAGAAGACTAGTTATTTAGTGCTGGGGGAAGAACCTGGCTCAAAATTTGACAAAGCCAAATCACTAGGTGTAAAGATCATCAGCGAAGATGAGTTGAGAAAGCTGGTCCGTTCGCAGTAACAGGCTTTATTTGGATACATTGAATTATAGAAAGAATAGGACAGATTGAAAAACGTAATTATCAAATGGTTTATGGCATTCAATTCCTTCCTGATCCAGGTCAGCGGAGGGAAACTTGGGAGTAAACTCGGCTCTCAGACTATCCTGGTGCTGCATACGGTCGGGCGCAAGTCGGGCAAGGCTCGTTCAGTGCCGGTTGCTTATTTCGATCATGAGGATAAATACTTATTAGTGGCTTCCAATTGGGGGAGAGAAAAACAAGCGGACTGGTTCGTAAACCTGAAGAAAGAGCCGCGTGCGACGATCGAGGTAAAGGGAAAAACGATCCCGGTGAAGGCACGCGAAGCCCAAGGCGATGAATATATCAGTCTTTGGAAGTTTGTCACTGAAAAGCATCCCCACTATCTCGACTATCAAAAGATGACGACGCGTCGAATCCCGATCATGGTACTTGAACCCGTATAGATCTTGAATGCCATTGCTGCCTCCTGCAATTGGTAACCCGCGTTGACAGTTGACTTTGCCTCAGCTAAACTAAGACACTTGAAACTAACCCTGCGAAGGTGGATTTAGTCTCGCAAAGTTATTTCACAGGATATTTATCAAAGTATTTTTTATCGGAGCCGAGAATGGAATTTAACAAAGATGATGCCGTCAAGCGCCGCATCCAGGTGTTTACCGACCGCGTTTCCATGCTTAAAACTAATGATCTTTATTTTTACAACCAACCCATCGAGGAAATTCGCGGTGGGGCAAAAGTGATAGTGCGCGGCCGCGAAATGGGAATGTATGCTTCTTACAGTTATCTAGGTCTGATTGGTCACCCGCGCATCAATGCCGCAGCCAAGCAAGCCATAGATAAGTTTGGCACCGCTACAAACGGCGTGCGCACACTGGCCGGTACCTTATCGCTCCACGACGAACTCGAAGAGACCATCACCCATTTTAAGCACGCGGAAGCCGCCATTACGTATACTTCGGGATATGTGACCAATTTGACGGTCATCTCGACGTTGATGGGCCGCGGAGATTATGTGTTGTCCGATAAACTTAACCATGCCTCCATTGTGGACGGGTGCCTGATGTCCGGGGCGGAGTTCCGGCGCTTCAAGCACAACGACATGGTGGATTTGGAGCACCGGCTTGAACAGATACCAGATGATGTGTCGAAGCTAGTGATAGCAGACGCGGTTTTTTCGATGGATGGCGACGTGATCGACCTGCCGAATATGGTGAAGGTCTGCAAAAAATATGGTGCGTATTTAATGATCGATGAAGCGCATTCGGTAGGAATCCTAGGCAAAAGGGGCACTGGAATTGAAGAGCATTTTGGCATGGAAGATGCTGTGGATATTAAGATGGGCACCCTCAGCAAGACGATCCCCTCAGTGGGGGGATATGTAGCGGGCAGGAAAGATTTGATAAATTACCTTCGGCATGCCAGCCGCGCTTATATTTTCTCCGCGGCGCTGCCTCCGGCGCAAGCCGCCGCTGCGAATGAAGCGTTCAAGGTCATCCTGGATGAGCCATGGCGCATCGAAAAATTAAACGAGAATACCCGGCTCTTTATCGGCGGATTGAAAAGTGCCGGCTTTGATACGCTTTTGACAACTACTGCCATTGTGCCTGTTCTTTGTGGCTCGGATGAACAGGCCTTCCTGATGACGCGCGAAGCGCAGCATCACGATGTCTTCGTTTTACCGGTGGTCTCGCCGGCGGTGCCGGAAGGCGCCGCGCGTCTGCGTGCTACGATCACTGCCGCGCATGAGCCTTCAGAAATCAATCGAGCCATGGACGTGATCGCCACTGCTGGAAAACAAATCGGGATAATTTAAAAGGAATCATGAAATATAAAAAAGAACGAATGGGCCCGACTCCCCAAGCTCCCATTCGTTTTTTTATGTGTTTATGAAATGGTATTAACTTCGGCTTAGTCGTCGACCACCGGTTTTTTTGCGGCGATGGCGGCTTGTGCCAGGAAAATTTCATCCTTCGGCGGGTTGGAATAGAAGAAAAAATAAGCAAGAAACATTAGGACTTTTGTGCCCCGGTTTACCGCATAGATCATATTCCAGGTGAATGGGATATTGATCACAGCATAAAAAGCGTTTTTTCCGGTCTCCACTTGCGGGAAACCAACCAGGATCCAAAAAACATATAAGACGACGAAAAGACCCAGGAAGACCAGGCTTGTCTTGCTTAATTTTAATTTTCCAAAGGCAAAACCCACTAGGACGGTGAAAGCAGTCCCGCTTTGTATCAAAAAGTCTCTGAGTTCAGAAGGCGGCATCAGCCACGGGAACCCGTAGAAAGAAATTTTATAGATTGCCTCATAGATAAAAATAAAAGAAAGAGCACCGATCAGCGCGATGGACACTGCTTGCAGGTCGGTGTCGCCCCGCATGGTATATAGGGCGCGCAGCAAAAGGATTCCGATCATGACGGGGGTAAAAGCATCAATCCAATTTAATTGTTCAAGATACATATTACCGGCCAGCCGCAGAGAAAGGGCTGCGAGGATCACCAGGATGGCCACGACACCGGTCACGAAGCTAAGAGGCCTTTGTATCATCAGGTTGGGAAAATATGTCGAAAGATGCCGTTCGTTGTTCATTATTTATTCTCGCTTTCTACCGATAAGATCAAGTTGAATTTTAAACCAGAAAGATGTATGTCTCATTAGAATTATTAACGACATATTTGGCTGGATATTCCACCCTTGAGTTTGGTTGTGATAGACTCCGGTTATGTCTAAGTTTTTCGAATCCCATCAGGATAACCTTCTGATCAGTACCGATCCGGGCCTGTTCAACGTGGATGCCATTTGCGATTTTCTCTCTCGAGCTTATTGGGCCCAAAACCGTCCCCGCGCGATCATAGAACTCTCTCTGCAACATTCCCTGGTCTTTGGTATCTACGACGGCGGCCGCCAGGTTGGGTTGGCTCGCATCGTCACAGATTACGTCACGTTCGCGTGGCTCTGTGATGTTTTTGTTCATGAGGATTACCGGGGGAAAGGGGTCGGAAAATGGTTGATCGCCTCGATCATTTCATATCCCGGCCTCCACGACCTGCGGCGCATCGCGCTTGCAACGAGTGACGCTCATGGCCTATACAGCCAGTTTGGTTTTACCCTGATGAAAAACCCGGAGCGCTGGATGGAGCGGTTCAATGCATAGAAGAAATCGGTTTTAGGATAACTAAAAATTTCATCAAGAATAGACGCCACCATATTCGCCCCCAAATTTGCAATGCGTGACGGGTATCTGTCTTTGTTAGCGGGGTCGGGGAAAATAAGCTTTGCATATAAAGTTCCGCCAATAATTTGATTTGGGAAGCAACCGGTAAAAGCAGCCGGTTTCTCAGGCCATCCTTACTTTGGAGCGATTCGAGACGACCGGTGAGGATCACAGTATATTCGCGGATGGTCTGGGTTGAAGAGGAATGACCAGTGATAAATTGAGCATGGGAACATAGACGTTGGAATAAACGCCGGATTACTTCGTTGGGAGAATGGAGGCTCAAGCGGTAACTATCACTTCCGATCCATACCACAAAAATGAAAATAAGCGCAGTGATAGGCTCCCATGGAAAATAGAAACGGCGGGTAAGAAAAGGGGGTATTTTCTCCCAGGTCTGTTGATCCTGTGTAACGGGTGCAAACTGTGAAGCAGTCTGGTGATTTACGACTCGGAATGGAGCTGGCTGGTTCGCGGTCGGTTCGAATTCAATCCATCCAATCCCGGAAAAGTATATTCCCGTCCAGGCGTGGGCATCGTTTTGCCTGATCACGTACTGCGCAGTGTAGGGATCGTAGGTTCCACTGGCATACCCTGTCACCAGGCGGGCAGGAAGACCAGCGGCGCGTGCCAGCACGGTCATTGCTGTTGCATAATAATTGCAGTAGCCTTTTTTCAAATCGAAGAGGAAGTAATCAGTGGCGTCCCGATCAGGAGGGGGAGCCAGGACCGCCAGGCTGTAAGGGTAAGTACGCAGATAAGTTTCGATGGCCAGAGCCTGGTCATACGGCGTGGCAGAGTTGGCAGTGAGATCGCGCGCCAAGGCGCGCACTCGCTCCGGCACGGTACCAGGCAATGGCAGATACCGTTGGGCTACCCAAGCTGGGTAAACGGTGGGTGCGGCTCGCAGGTTGGCTTCATTCACATTCGGCAATAAAGATTCGACTGTGTAATTGTGTGAAGTATCAGCGCTCTGGGGGGATAATAAACCTCCTACAAGGTCCCCGCCCGACAACGGATCGAAGCCAGCGGCTGCGGGATCTATAAGGGGCTGCGCACGCCATGCAATTTGTGTGGGTGTGTCAGATTGGACAAATGCACCCGTCCAATATAGACCCTCATTTACACCTGGAGGAAAAGTTATCACTTGATGAATGATGCGATATTCGGGTGGAGTGACTTGTATGAGCATCCGATGAGGTCGGATATTTTCATCCATGCTGGATGGATTGATCCAGCCAGAACCGGTATAGATCTGGTAGGTCATCCTGCGCCAATAATAATGTGGTATATCGAGATCGATTGCATGAGGCATTGGGGGGTAATCCCCAGTGCTGATCGTCATTACGACGTCGCTCGACAGGTTCGGCCCGCCCGTGATCTGAAGGTTATCCGGCAAACTAACCTGGAAATGTGGACTTGATCCGACAAGGGCTGAGGTGGGACCCACAGGCGATGTTGTTGTAACGCTTTGGCGTTCGCGCATCCGATCGATAATTTCTTTGAGGGAAAAGGTGGATACAATATAAGCCGCCAGCACCAATCCAAAAACAAGATCAAGTGTTGCGATCATCGAATCTTCCCATATTGAATCCGAAAAATCGATACCTTGTTTTTTCCAGGGGGTGACAAGACTTTGGTAGTTTGTGATACCCAACAGGAGGGTAAAAGCGGCTAGGAATAACCATAAGATACCTGACCGCGGGGCTGTGTTGTTGAGGATCAATCCCAGTAAGACCGCGGCCGGGAGGAGACCTTCCAGTGCTGTTCTCTGCCGCCTTATATGCCAACCGGCCCAGGCTGCCACCAGCCAAACGCCGAGACTCCATATAAATGCTTGAGCAGCCGGATCACCCATGGATTTATCTTGTAGGGAGCCTGCTACCCAAAGAATTAGCCGGTGACCGAACACGCTGGCCTGGGAGGCTAATAAACTCCCTGCCGATATCAATCCGGAGAAGTCCAGTGTCGAATGCGTATCTCCTTGAGAAGTCACAATGACCTGGCCTGTGATATTGAGTGTTTCCCGTATCGTTACAAGGAGGGGGGTGCCAATCTCTGCAATTCGGATAAGAAGCATCAACGGCCCGCCGCCGATCAGGATAAACCCTGCCCGTGTGTTTTTGATATTTACAGATGCCAGGACAAATGCGAGTAGCCCGGCAAGGATTGTCACTGGTAGCAGCAGGCTCGAAGTTGCATCGCGTACGATCTTCCCAAGAGAAATTGGCAGGCAGGCCAGGGCCGTCAACATAAGCAGGAGTATGCAGTTTTCACGTGTAGAAAACCGCCGGAGCAGGTTTATCATCTCAGGCGTTTCCAGGTCAGATCGTCTGGCGTACGGACAGGTATGGCCTTACCGGTCGGCATAATTCGCCATTCCCACTGACCGCGCGGGCCGGGGCGTATGTCGGGCTGTTTGAAGAGGTCGCGCGTCACGACGTGGAAGGATATATTCGTTTCGCGCAATAACTTATCGAACACTCCGACATTCGCAAGGGTGCTGGACGGCGCGTCGAAAGAAGTTGGATCGATCAAGATAACTGTGGGTGTAAACCCACGCCAGAAAAG
>Ga0265340_10000409_pt1 | contig 22988 bp, 26 predicted proteins | sample 4CB225metaG_FD_202082 | JGI IMG/M metagenome (GOLD analysis project Ga0265340, IMG submission 202082) | Rhizosphere microbial communities from Carex aquatilis grown in University of Washington, Seatle, WA, United States - 4-CB2-25 metaG | ecosystem: Host-associated > Plants > Roots >...
GCCATGTCGAGATCGTCGGCGTCGACGTTCATATCGGCAGCCAGATCACGGAACTCGCACCTTTCGAGGCGGCGTTCACGCGCGTCGTCGAATTCGTCGGCGAGCTGCGCCGCGACGGGCACACCATCACGCGCCTCGATCTCGGCGGGGGGTTGGGCGTTCCTTACCGCACCGACAATCAGCCGCCGCCCGACCCCGCCGCTTACGGCGCGATGGCGGCGCGGCTCACCAAGGGTCTCAACGCGCAACTGATCCTGGAGCCGGGACGGATGATTGCGGCCAATGCCGGAATCCTGGTGGCGCGGGTGATCTATGCCAAGAAGGGCGAGACCAAGGAATTCCTGATCCTCGATGCCGGAATGAACGATTTGGTGCGCCCGGCAATGTACGACGCCTATCACGATGTCGTGCCCGTCGAGGAGCCCAAGCCCGACGCGCCCCGCGAGCTCTATGACGTGGTCGGCCCGATCTGCGAAACCACGGATATTTTCGCCGCCGACCGCGATCTGCCACGGTTAAAGGATGGCGATCTGGTGGCGATTTTGACCGCAGGCGCCTATGGCGCGGTCATGTCGTCGGCTTACAATGCCCGTCCGCCCGCCGCGGAAGTGCTGGTCAAGGGCGCAGATTGGGCCGTGGTGCGGCCGCGGATGGACGATGACGCGCTTGTCGCTGCCGACCGAATTCCCTCCTGGCTCGAAGGCTAGCCGCATCGAGCGGCTGGTGCTTGCGGCGCGGGCGACCCTCGCCTGGGAACGGCTGTGGCCGCTTCTGTGGCCGGCGACGGGCATTGCCGGGCTCGCCCTTGCCGCGGCGCTGTTCGGCGTCCTCGCGCCGCTTCCCTGGATTCTGCATGCCTTGATCCTGGCGTGCTTGGTAACCGCCATCGGGTTGGCGCTCTATTTCAACCTGACGCGCTTCGCCCTGCCTCGCTGGGAGGACGCGGCGCGGCGGCTGGAACGCGACTCCTCGCTGACGCATCGCCCGATCTCCGAAGCCCATGATGCGTTGGCGGCGGGTGCGGGCGATCCCTTTGCCGAAGATTTGTGGCGCGTGCATTTGCGCCTCAGGCTCGCAACGCTGGGGCCGATCCGCCTTTCCTGGCCGCGCTCGGGCCTGGCGCGGCGCGATCCGCGCGCCTTGCGGTTCGTGGTTCTGGCGCTGATCGTGCTCGCTGCGCTGGTGGCGGGTTCGGACTGGCAGCATCGGCTGATCGCCGCGCTGGGGCCATCCGCGGATTCGGTGGCGACGCTGGACGCTTGGATCGACCCGCCGCTCTACACCGGCGAGGCGCCGATCTATCTGGCCAATCTGCACAGACTTTCGGTGCCGCAGGGCTCGGTTCTGAACCTGCGGATTCACGGCGCGGATCATGCGCCGTCGGCGACGCTGGACGGGGTGCGCTTCCAAGGCGGCGACGGCGAATATGCGGCGAGCGCGGTTGTCGGAACCACCCAGCATGTTCGGGTGCGAGCGGGCGGACACACGATCGGCAATTGGACCTTCGTCCTGATCCCCGATCAGAAACCGACCATCGCGTTCGCGGCCCCGCCGGCCGCGACCGACCGCCAGGCGCTCAAGCTCTCCTATAAGGCGAGCGACGATTACGGCGTCACCGTTGCGCGCGCGATCATCCGCCCGCATGGCCGCAACGGCGATCCGATCGTTCTCGATCTTCAGCTGCCCGGCGCCTCGGCGAAGGCTTTGTCGGAGACCGCATTCCGCGACCTGACTGAGCATCCTTATGCTGGGCTCGACGTCGACATCACGCTCGAGGCCGCCGACGCGGCGGGACAGACTGCCTTGAGCAACACCGTCACATTCCGCTTGCCGGCGCGCATCTTCACCGACCCCTTGGCGCGCGCGCTGATCGAGCAACGCCAGAATCTCGCGAGCTCCGACGGCGCGGCGCGCGCCCGCGTACTGACGACGCTCGACGCTCTAACCCTCGCGCCCGACAGATTCTATGCCAGCGCGCCGAGCACGTATCTCGCGTTGCGCGACGCCTATTGGGCACTGCGAACCGCCGAGAACCGGCAGGACATCGCCCGCGTCGAGGACCTTTTGTGGCAGACCGCGGTGGCCCTTGAGCAAGGCGGCCTGCTCACCATGGCCGAACAATTGCGCCGGTTGCAGCAGGCGTTGGCCCAGGCAATGGCCCAAGGCGCGCCGCAGAACGAGATCGATGCGCTGCTCAAGCGCTATCAGGACTTGTTGCAGCGCTATCTTCAGGCGCTGGCCCAGAACGCGCCCCAGAACAACGCGCCGCTCGATCCCAATGCGAAATTGCTCGGCGAACAGGACCTTGCCGCCCTGCTGAAAGCCATCGAGGAGCTTTCGCAAAGCGGCGACCGGCTCAAGGCGATGCAGCTGTTGGCGATGCTGCAGGGCCTGATCGAGAATATGCAGGTGACAAACGGCTCGGGCGGTTCCAGCGGCATGGGAGCGGCGGAAGACCAGGCTTTGCGCGACCTGAGCGAGATGATGGGCCGCCAGCGTATGCTGCTCGACAAAACGTTCCGCCAGAGCCAAGGCAACGGCGATCCCAAGGACGGCGGCCCCAAAGGTCTCGCGCGCCAGCAGAGCCAGCTTCAGAACGACTTCGGCGCGATCTTCAAGAAGAGCGGCAAGGGCGCGGGGCAGGAGGATCTGCAACAGGCGCAGAAGATGATGGGCGACGCGGCCGGGGCGCTGGGGATCGGAGATCTGCCGCGCGCCGGCACGTTGGAGAAAGATGTCCTCGACGCTCTGCGCAAAGCCGCCGAAGCCGTGGCCTCGGGGCGCGGCAAGCCGGGACAAGGCAATCAGGATCCGTTCGGCCGCGTGGCGGGCAATCGCGGCACCGGCGGAGGGGGCGACGTGCGCATCCCGGATGCTGCCGTGCTGCAGCGCGCGCGCGACATTCTCAACGAGTTGCGCAAGCGCGCCGGCGAGCAGGGACGACCGAAAGAGGAACTCGATTACATCGACCGGCTGCTCAAGCAGTTCTAATCAGAGCAAGCCCGCCTTGGCGATGTAGGGCAGCGCGCGGTCGGCGCCGGCATCGTCCATGCCGTAGCCGACGATGAATTCCTCGACGCCGGTGAACGCCGCATAGTCGGCCTTGGCGACCGCGTCCGGGTGCAGCTTGTCGACCATGACCGCGGCCTGAACCGATCTTGCGCCATGCTCGAAAGCGATTTCGCGCGCCTTTTTGATCGTGTGGCCGCCGTCGAGCACGCCGTCGATCAACAGCACGTTCTTGTCCTGGAAATTCTCGTTCGGCCCGACCAGAACCGATATGCCCTTTGTCGCGGTGCGCCCGACATAGCTCCTGAGCCAAAGAAACTCGGTCGGCAGGGAATAGCCTTCATGAGTCAGTGCGCGCAGCAAATCCGCCGCGAACACATAGGCGCCCACCAGGATCGGCGAGGCGATGTGGGGTTTGACGGGGGACGCGGCGATCTCATGCGCCATGGCCTTGACGCGTTCGGCGATCACGCTCTCCGAAAACAGAATCTCGCGCGCCATGTGCGATCTTTCACTCGCCGGCTTTTGCAAAACGCAGGTCGAGATGGCGCGCGGCGGTCGGCGGGCTGGCAAGACGGGTGACAAAGGGCGCGGTGTGGCCCGCCGGCAAGCTGATGACCGCGGGCACGAAGGTCCAGTGGTACAATTCGCGGTGGTCGTCGCCGCTGAGGGTCACGCGAACCTGCGGTACGGTCATGGCATGGTCGCTGACATTCACCAGCACGCCGGTCACCACCAGCATGGTTTGGCTGCCCTGCATGGTTTGGTGATAGGCCACGTCGTCGAACCTGAGACCGCTGACGTTCGGCTTGAAGCCCAGCGCGGAATAGAACGACGCCGATTGCGGCCAGGCACTGACGATCGTCTGGCGGTCAACCAACGCCGCCCAACCGATCGCTGCGACAATGCCGATCAGCGCGAGCCAGCCGACGCTCAGCAAAATCCGCCTCGTCCAGGACGAACGCGGCTTGGTTGACTGTTCTTGCGACACAACCTCGAATGAAGGCCTTTGCACAAAAGCCTGCGGTTGCACAAAGGCCTGTGGCTGGGGGGGAGCTTCGTAAACGCTGGTGGCAGGCGCGGGCGCGGCGATCACGGGCTCGGCGATCACCGGCTCAGGCGCGACTTCGGGCTCGGGTCCCGGCTGATGCCAGGTATTCCCGCACCGCGCGCAACGCACGTCGCGACCGGCCGGCGGAAAGTTCGCCGCATCGGCCTGGTAGCGCGTAAGGCATACGGGGCAGGTAAGGATCATCCCAGCGGCGATCAGATTACGTCCACGAAAATAGGCGGCAACCGAGGCCCAGACAAGGCTTGTTGCAGGCTCTAAGGCCTCTCGCTGCCATTGTATGGCGAATTTGCACAGATTCCTGTCTTGGCCGCTTTTTCCGTGCGATGCCGCTCCACAGATCGCGGAAAAATGCTCTATGGTCCGCCCCCATGGTTCGCTTTGAAAATGTCGGTATGCGCTACGGCGCCGGGCCGGAAGTGCTGCGCGATGTCACCTTCGAGCTGGAGTCCGGCTCGTTCACCTTCCTGACCGGGCTTTCCGGCGCAGGCAAAACGACGCTATTGAAGCTGATCGACATCGCCGAACCGCCGTCGCGCGGACTCATCACGCTGTTCGGCTGCGAGCTGGCGACCGCCAAGCGCTCCATCTTCCCCGCCCTGCGTCGTCGCATCGGCGTGGTGTTCCAGAATTTCCGCCTGCTCGACCATCTTTCCGCCTTCGACAATGTGGCATTGCCGCTGCGCATCGTCGGCCGTCGTGAGGGCGAATACAGCCACGACGTGGAGGAACTACTCACCTGGGTCGGGCTCGGCGACCGCATGACGGCGAAACCGCCGACGCTTTCGGGCGGCGAGCAGCAACGTGTCGCCATTGCCCGTGCGGTGGTGGCCAGGCCCGATCTGCTGATCGCCGACGAGCCGACCGGCAACGTCGATTCCGAAATCGGCGCGCGGCTGATTCGGCTTTTCGCCGAACTTAACCGGCTGGGCACCACCGTGCTCATCGCCACCCACGACCGCACGCTGGTCGAACGGACCCGCGCGCGCGAGATGCGGCTGGTGGACGGAAGGCTGGTCGAATTGCGAGCGGCGCGCCCATGACCGCCGGCGAACGCTTCATGCCGCGCGAAAAAGGCGCCGCTCCGCTCGACGTAGTGATTGCGGTGATGGCGTTCCTGGCGGTGCTTGCGCTGGGCGCGTCGCTGGTCGCCGAGCGCACGGCAGTGGGCTGGCGCGCCGGTCTCGCCGGCAAACTGACGGTGCAGATCCTGCCGCCCGCCACAGGCGCGGTGAACGAGGGTTTGCAGCGCGAAACAGACGCCGCACTCGGCGTGTTGCGCGCCACGGATGGGATCGCCCATGCGGAACCGCTCTCGGAAGAAGAAAAACTGAAGCTGGTGCAGCCCTGGCTCGGCCAGGGAAATCTGGTCGCCGACCTGCCGCTGCCGCAATTGATCGACGCGGAAATCGTGCCCGGCGCGGATGTCGATCTGGTGCAATTGTCGCAGCGCTTGAAGCAGGCGGCGCCCGATTCGGTGCTGGACGATCACAGCCATTGGATCGGGCGATTGCGCGAACTCGCCCGCTCGGTGCTGTGGACCGCTTACGGTGTGCTGTTCTTGATCGCGGTGGCAACGGCGGCGGCGGTTTCCTTCGCGACGCGCGCGGGACTTCGGGCCCATCACGAGATGGTGGCGCTGCTTCATCAGATGGGCGCCCATTCGGGCTTCATCGCCCGCGCCTTCGAATGGCACTATTTCCGTTCGGCGCTGCTGGCGGCGACCGTGGGCGCGGGTATGGCCTTGGTCATGTTCCTGGCGGCAGGCGGGCTGCAGTTCGCCGGCGTCGAGGCGGTGCCGTTCCTGCCGCCTTTGGCGCTCAAACCGGACGAATTGCCCTGGCTTTTCACCGTTCCGGCGGCAATCGGCGTGATCGCCTTCGTCACCGCGCGCTTATCCGTCCTCGCCGTGCTCAGGACCATCTATTAGGCGGTCCGAAATTCGCCTTTTTTTCAGTCTTTGCTCGCCAAAATGCGGCTGAGGTCGCAATATTCTGTCCTGGACGCGAGAAACCGAAAGCTCTGCAGTGCTGAAACGGATCGTCATCCTCCTCGTCGGCCTCTATCTGGTGGGCTTTGTCATCTTCGTGACCAGCCTGCCGAAGACGCCGCACGATCTGCACCACATCCAAGGGATCGTCGCGCTGACCGGCGGCGCGGAGCGGCTCGACGCCGCCGTCGCCTTGTTCGAGAAGGGCGTGGGCCAGCGCCTGCTGATCTCCGGCGTTAATCCGGAAACCAGCAAAGCGGACCTCAAGACGCTGGCGCATGGTGGGGGACGATTCGACTGCTGTGCCGATCTGGGCTATGCGGCCGAGGATACTCACGGCAATGCCAGGGAGGCCGGCGCCTGGGCGCGATTCCACCATTATACGAGACTGCTCATCGTTACCGCGCGCTACCACATGCCCAGAAGCCTCTCCGAGTTCCAGGCCGCCGCGCCGGAGATGACGCTGGTGCCTTACCCGGTCGACCCTGAAAGCATCGACATGGAGGGCTGGTGGCACAATCCGACCGCATTGCGGGTGCTGCACTGGGAATACCTGAAATACCTTGCCGTGACGGTCGTCACCGCGATCGGATTGGAATCCAAACGTCTTGACCAAGGCGCGCGGCGCAGCGAGGCTGGCCGCGCCTCGTGACCAACCCGTTGCCATGACTTTTTTCCGCTCGTTTCTGTTCTTCCTGTGGTTTGCGGTCATTTCCGTGGCCATGCATATCGTCGCCCTGCCGACGCTTATTCTGCCGCGCCGCGCGATCGTGTGGACGTCGCGGCGCTGGAGCGAAGCGGTGCTTTGGGGCCTCAAGATTTTCGCCGGTCTGGACTTTGAGGTGCGCGGAGAAATTCCGCGCGACGCCGTGCTGGTCGCGGCCAAGCATATGAGCATGTGGGACACGGTGGCGCTGTATCTGCTGCTCTACGATCCCGCCGTCGTGGTCAAGCGCGAGCTGCTGCGCATTCCTTTCTATGGCTGGTATATCAACAAGGCCGGTGTCATCGCCATCGACCGCTCGGCGCATGCCAGCGCCCTGCGCAAGATGGCACAGGCGGCGCGCGGCGCCATCGCCGAGCGGCGCTCCATCATGATCTTTCCCGAAGGCCATCGCATGGCGCCCGGCGCACCGCCCGACTACAAACCCGGCGTTGCCGGACTTTATACGCAGCTCGGCGTCGCCTGCGTGCCGGTGGCGCTCAATTCCGGGCTGTTCTGGACCGGCTTTCTGAAGCGGCCTGGCCGCATCGTCATTGAGTTCCTCGAAGCCATTCCGGCGGGGCTCAAGCGGGCCGAGTTCATGCGCCAGCTTGAGGGCCGTACTGAAGCGGCCACGGCCAAGCTTGTGGTCGAAGGGCGGGCGCTTTTGGCGGCGGAAAACACGGCCTGAACCACTAGAACATTACAGGAACACTGACTATAATCTAGAGATCAGAACCCGTTCACCAACCGGGTGTTAGATTGGCACCATGACCGATATTGCCCGCCAGATTTGGGACATGAAATACCGGCTGAAACAGGCCGACGGCACGCCCCTGGACGAAGACGTGGCGGCGAGCTGGGCGCGCGTTGCGCTGGCGGCCGCCCAGGCCGAAGCGCCCGAAGTACGCCGCGACCATGCCTTGGAATTCGCCGGAGCGCTCGCGGGCTATCGCTTCCTGCCGGCGGGACGGATCCTGGCAGGAGCCGGCACCGGGCGCAGCGTCACGCTGTTCAACTGTTTCGTGATGGGCACCATCGCCGATTCGATGGACGGCATTTTCAGCCATCTGCGCGAGGCGGCGCTGACGCTGCAGCAGGGCGGCGGCATCGGCTACGATTTCTCGACGCTGAGGCCCAAGGGCGCGCTCGTCAAAGGCGTGGGCGCGGACGCTTCGGGCCCGGTCTCCTTCATGGACGTGTGGGACTCGATGTGCCGCATCATCATGAGCGCGGGCAGCCGCCGGGGCGCGATGATGGCGACGCTCGCCTGCGACCATCCCGACATCGAGGATTTCATCGACGCAAAGCGCACGCCGGGACGGCTTTCCATGTTCAACCTTTCGGTCCTGGCGTCGGACCGCTTCATGGCGGCAGTGAAGGACGATGCGCCGTGGGAACTCAGTTTCGGCGGACGCGTCACCAAGACGCTTCAAGCCCGCGATTTGTGGAACCGCATGATGCGCTCGACCTACGAGTATGCGGAACCAGGCGTGATCTTCATCGACCGCATCAACGAGCAGAACAATCTCGGCTATTGCGAAACAATCCGCGCGACCAATCCTTGCGGCGAGCAGCCCCTGCCCCCCTATGGCGCCTGCCTGCTCGGCTCGATCAACCTGGCGAAGCTGGTGAAACACCCGTTCGAGGAAAATGCCGAGCTCGATCTAGAGGCGCTGGCGGCGCTGACGCGCACCGCCGTGCGCTTCCTCGACGACGTGATCGCCGTCTCGCGCTTTCCGCTGGAGGCCCAGCGCGCGGAAGCCGAAGCCAAGCGGCGCATCGGGCTCGGCGTCACCGGGCTGGCCGACGCGTTGATCTTCTGCCGCGTCAAATACGGCTCGCCGGAGAGCCTCAAGCTGATCGAGACATGGCTCGAGACTTTGAGCCACGCTGCCTATCGCGCCTCGGTCGAGCTGGCGCGCGAAAAAGGCGCCTTTCCGCTGTTCGATGCCGAGGAATATCTGGGGCGGCCTTTCATCCAAGCGCTGCCCGAGGACATCCGCGCCGGCATTGCCGAGCACGGCATCCGCAACGGCTTGCTCACCTCCATCGCGCCGACAGGAACGATTTCACTGTTCGCCGGCAACGTGTCGAGCGGCATCGAGCCGGTTTTCGCATACACCTATAGCCGCCGCGTGCTGTTGCCGGACGGCACAAGCCGCGAAGAGACGGTCAGCGATTATGCCGTGGTCGCATTTCACGACCGCTTCGGCGCCGAGACCGCGCTGCCCGATTACTTCGTCAGCGCCCAGACGCTGGCGCCCGAAGATCATCTGGCGGTTCAGGCGGCGGCCCAGAAATATATCGACAGCTCGATCTCCAAGACCATCAACGTGCCGGCGGCGTTCTCGTTCGACGCGTTCAAGGACATCTATGCCCGCGCCTATGAGCTTGGCTGCAAGGGCTGCACCACCTATCGCCCGAACGCGGTGACGGGCGCCGTGCTCGCCGTAGAGGAGAGCAAACCCGAAGAGCGCGATGAACCGCCGTTGCCGCTCGAATTGCCACCGCGCGAATCCGGCGGCGTCGTCTATATGACCAAGCCGCTCGACCGGCCCGAAGTGCTGCTCGGCCAGACCTACAAGATCAAATGGCTGGACGCCGATCACGCCTTCTACATCACTATCAATGACGTGGAAAAGGACGGCCGCCGCCGCCCGTTCGAAGTGTTCATCAACTCCAAGAACATGGAAGCCTATGCCTGGACGCTGGCGCTGACCCGCATGATCTCGGCTGTGTTCCGCCGCGGCGGTGACGTTTCCTTCGTGGTGGACGAATTGAAGGCGGTGTTCGACCCGCGCGGCGGGCAATGGATGGAAGGACATTACGTCCCGTCGCTGCTCGCCGCCATCGGCGAAGTGGTCGAGCGCCATATGATCGCCACCGGCTTCATTGCCTCGCGCGGTGACACCGAGGAAGGCCGCCGCGCCGTGGCGATGACGGCGGAAGGCGCACCCGCCAGGCTCTGTCCGCGCTGCTCCTCGCCCAGCTTCGTCAGGCTGGAAGGCTGCGACGAATGTCTTTCTTGCGGCTATTCGAAGTGCAGCTAGTCCTTCGAGGCCCGGCGCGTCACCCTGAGGTGTGAGCGCAGCGAGCCTCGAAGGGCGCGCCGGGCACCTCAGGATGACGATTCAATTCTGCAAGGGCGTAGGTTAAGATAGCCGCCGCATGAACTACTCCAACCGCTTCTTTCTTTACGCACCGGTCGGCCTGTTCCTCGCCATCGCCTGCGCCGTGGGTATCCATTGGTGGGTGCTGGCCTCGCGGCTTGGCTCATGGCTGGACGCGCACAACGGGCGCGAGGTCGCGCCCGGCGTGACCATGGCCTTCGCTTCGCGCAGCATTACCGGCTTTCCCTTCAGCCTCGACACGGTGTTCCGCGGCCTCTCAATTCGGGTGGACACGCCACACGGCCCGACGCAGTGGCGTCCGGAAGAATTCGCCATGCATGCCCTGACTTATGGCCGCGACGAAATCATCTTCGAGGCCGCCGGCAAGCAGGACCTAAGCTGGACGAAGGCCGACGGCAGCAAACGCGATCTCGTCTTTGCGGTCGGCAGCCTGCACGCGAGCGCGATCCGCGACGCCACCGGCCTGGCCCGCTTTGACCTCGACATTGTCGGCTTCAATTCGCAACCGCTGATCGCCAAGCGTGTGCAGTTCCACACCCGCCGCGACAAGGTCGACAAATTCGAACTTGCCGTCACGGCCGACGACTTAATATTTCCTAGCAATTCGGCTCTTTCCGTAGCCATTACAAGCCGAGTCGATGCAGCACATGCGTTGGATGCCGCGCGCGAAGGCAAAGAGCGATGGTACACCGGACTGGAACATTGGCGGCTTGCTACTGGCAAAGTATACCTGACAAACCTGTCTGAGGAGTTTTGTGGCGTGAAATATTTTGGCCGCGGGAAATTGTGGCTGAATAACTTGCACCGGATAGACGGCACTCTGCCGCTATACGCAGCCGGACCGCTGCGAATTTCTCCGGGTTGCCATACGACTTCGAAGCTTCACTACGAGATTGTGGTAGACATAAATAAGCCTGCCGCAATCGGGCCGTTTCACCCCAATTTTGCGAAAATTGGCCCGCTTTACTGATCCTTCTTCCCGCGCCCGAAATTGGGCGCGGCGGTATCCTGGCCCGCGTCGATGATCGAGCGGCGGATCGCACGCGTGCGGGTGAAGAGGTTGAACAGCGCCTCACCGTCGCCCCAGCGAATGGCGCGCTGCAGCGCGCTCAAATCCTCGCTGAAGCGCCCCAGCACTTCGAGCACCGCTTCGCGGTTGTTGAGGAAGACGTCGCGCCACATGGTCGGATCGGAGGCCGCGATGCGGGTAAAATCGCGGAAACCGCCGGCGGAATATTTGATCACTTCGCCCTGGGTGACAGTCTGCAGGTCGTCCGCCGTGCCGACGATGTTGTAGGCGATCAGATGGGGCAGATGGCTGGTGATTGCCAGAACCAAATCGTGGTGGCGCGCCTCCATCACTTCCACCTCGCTGCCGAGCCCGCGCCAGAAGCTCTTCAGCGTCTCGAGCGCCGCCGCGTCGGTCCCGGGCGGCGGGGTCAGGATGCACCAGCGCCCGTCGAACAATTCGGCGAAGCCCGCTTCGGGGCCGGACTGTTCGGTGCCCGCGATCGGATGGGCGGGGATGAAATGCACGCCTTCGGGCACATGGGGGCCGACGTCGCGGATCACCGCGCTCTTGACCGAGCCGACGTCGGAGAGGATCGCGCCCTTTTTCAGATCCGGCGCCATCTGCTCGGCCAGGGTTGCGTAGGTTCCCACCGGCGTCGCCAGCACCACCAAATCGGCATCATTCACGCAAGCCGCGATGTCGCTGTGCAGTGAATCGCAAAACCCGATTGCGCGCGCGCGTTCGAGGGTTTCCGCGCGATGTGTGTAGCCTGCGATATGCGTGGCGAGGCCTCCGCGGCGTATCCCATGCGCCATCGACGAGCCGATCAGGCCTATACCGATGAGCGCGACCTTTTCGAATATCGCGCTCATGACTGCCTCATGAAATCGGCAAGGGCCGCTGCGACCTTGCGGTTGGCGTCTTCGGGGCCGACGGTCAATCTTAGACAATTGGGCAGGCCGTAATTGCCGAGCGGGCGCAGGATCAGTCCACGGTTGCCAAGAAAGCGGTCGGCATCGGCGGCAGTCTTGCCCTTGGTTTGCGGGAAGTGGATGAGGATGAAATTGCCGACGCTGTCGTCGACTCTCAGGCCGGTGGTGCGGATGGCATCTGTCAGCCAGGCGCGCCAGCGTTCATTGTGCTCGACCGACCGGGCGACATGGTCGCGGTCCTTGAGCGCGGCAACAGCGGCCTGCTGGGCCGGAATCGATACGTTGAACGGGCCCCGGATTCGGTTCAGCGCTTCGGCGACGGCGGCCGGACAATAGGCCCATCCGATGCGCAGCCCGGCAAGCGCATAGACCTTGGAGAAGGTGCGCGTCATCACCACGTTCGGGAAATTCGCCACCATCTCGATGCCCGGCTCGTAATCGTTGCGCCGGACGTAATCGGCATAGGCCGCATCGATCACCAAGAGCGCCTGAGGAGGCAGCCCGGCGTGCAGGCGGCGCACTTCGTCATGCGGCAGATAGGTCCCGGTCGGATTGTTGGGATTGGCGAGATAGACGAGCCGCGTCTTGGCGCTTACCCGCGCCAGCATGGCGTCCACGTCGGCGCCGAGATTGTTCTCCGGCGCGGCAATAGGCGTGGCGGAGTTGGCCAGCGCGGCGATGCGATAGACCAGAAATGCGTGTTCGCTGTAGAGCACTTCGTCGCCGGGGCGCAGATAAGCGTTGGCCAGCATGGTGAGAAGCTCATCGGAACCGTTGCCACAGACGATGCGCGAAGCGTCGAGCCCATAGGCAGTGGCGACGGCCTCGCGCAGGATCCGCGCGCTGCCTTCGGGATAGACGCTGACGGACTTGGCCGCCGCTTCATAGGCGGCGAGCGCCATCGGACTCGGCCCCAGCGCCGACTCGTTGGAGGAGAGCTTGATGGGCTCGGCCACGCCGGCCACGGAGCTTTGTCCGCCGACATAGGGCGTGATCTCGAGCACGCCCGGCTTGGGCGTCGGCGTCATCAGCTTCTCTCCTCTTCCCGGCAAAGGCGGGCGGCTCACTTGATAAGGCCCGGCGGGCCCAAAATCAAAACCCGCTTCGTTGACATGGGGGGTGGCTAGCCTTAGCAAACGCGGCTCCCCGGCCGGGCTGGCCGGTCCAAGAGGTCCATGATGGGTCCAAAGTTCCTGCGGCCGCTGAGCGCGCCGGATGCGGAAAAAGGCCGCGCCGCCCAGTTCGGCCCCGAGCACGCACTTGCGCTCGATGCCGGGCGCACGCTGGCACCTTGGACCATCGCCTATATGACCTATGGCGAACTGAACGACGCGCGCTCCAATGCGGTGCTGGTCTGTCATGCGCTGACCGGCGACCAGTTCGTCGCCAGCGCCCATCCCGTCACCGGCAAGCCGGGCTGGTGGGAAACGATGGTGGGGCCGGGTAAGTCCATCGACACCGACCGCTTCTTCGTCATCTGTGCCAATGTCATCGGCGGCTGCATGGGCTCGAGCGGACCGGCCGAGATCGATCCCGAAACCGGGGAACCTTTCGGACTCTCCTTTCCGCTCGTCACGGTGCGCGACATGGTGCGCGCGCAGGCCATGCTGCTCGACGAACTCGGCATCGAAAGGCTGCTCTGCGTCACTGGCGGATCGATGGGCGGCATGCAGGTGCTGCAATGGGCCGCGTCCTATCCCGAACGCGTCGTCTCGGCCATGCCTATCGCCTGCGCCGCCAAGCACTCGGCGCAGAACATCGCCTTCCACGAAGTAGGGCGCCAGGCGATCATGGCCGATCCTGACTGGCTTGGCGGCGCCTATCAGCTCCAGGACAAGCAACCCTCCAAGGGTCTGGCGGTCGCGCGCATGGCCGCGCACATCACCTATCTTTCGGAAGCCGCCCTGCAGCGCAAATTCGGCAGGACGCTGCAAAATCCGGGTGGAGTCTCGTTTGCGTTCGCGCCGGACTTCCAGGTGGAATCCTATCTGCACCACCAGGGCATGACCTTCGTCGACCGCTTCGACGCCAATTCCTATCTCTACATCACGCGCGCGATGGACTACTTCGACCTTGCCGCCGATTACGGCGGCGTGCTGGCGGAAGCGTTCCGCGGCTCGAAAACGCGATTCTGCCTCATCTCCTTCACCAGCGATTGGCTGTTTCCGACGGTGGAGAATAAGCGCGTCGCCCACGCGCTCAACGCCGCGGCGGCAACCGTCAGCTTCGTGGAGATCGAAACCGACCGTGGCCACGACGCCTTCCTGCTCGACGAGCCGGAAATGTTCGCGACGGTGCGCGGCTTCCTGAATTCGGTCGCCGCCGGCCAAGGTGTGGCGTGATGGCGGCGATGCGTCCCGACCTTGCCGCCATCGCCGAAATGATCCCGGAGGGCGCGCGCGTGCTCGACGTCGGCTGCGGCGACGGCGCGCTGCTCGAATATCTGACGGCGACCAAAAATGTGGACGGACGCGGTGTGGAACTGTCGCAACAGAACGTCAACGCCTGCGTGGCGCGCGGGCTTGCCGTCATCCAGGGCGATGCCGACACCGATCTCGGCGAATATCCCTCTCAGGTCTTCGACGTCGTGATCCTGAGCCAGACCATCCAGGCCACGCGCAATCCCAAGGGCGTGCTCGGCCATCTTTTACGCATTGGGCGGCGAACGGCGGTGTCGCTGCCCAATTTCGGCCATTGGCGCGTGCGCCTCAATCTGCTGTTGCGCGGACGCATGCCGCGCACCAAGGCGCTGGGCTACGAATGGTACGACACACCCAACATCCACCTTTGCACCATCGCCGATTTTGCGGCGCTGGCGAAGGAAGCGGGCGGCGAGATCGAACGCGCGCTGGCGCTCAGCGAAGACGGAAGCACCCGGCCGATGCGCGCCGATGCCTGGAGCCCCAACGTGCTGGCCGAAGGCGCGATCTTTCTGTTGCGGGCACGCTGAATTATTTTCACCGCTCTAGAGCGGCTTGGCGACGCAAGCCGCTCTAGAGCCGGTGAAATTCTTCCGCGCGAACCCGCTTCGGCCTTCAGCCCTTGCTCTGCGGCTGGCCGAGGATCTGGAGGGCCTTCGCGTAATGGGCGACGCCCTGCGCATACAGCGCCAATGCACAATAGCCTTGGCCCGTCTTCGCTTCCTGTTGCGCCGCATCGGTCGCCTGGCCGGGATGCGCGGTGCTCATGGCGGCCGCAACCTGGCTCGCCATTTGGTGGCAATCACTGAGTCTCGCATCGGCAGCATTTGCGGTAGCCACAAGCATGAGACCCGAAAACGCAGCCGCAGCAAACGCCGCCCGCTTAGCAAAGATCATAACGTCCTCCTCCTAGAAATTTCCGGCTTGTGCCGGCGCAGCATAGATAAAGCGGCACCCGGGATTTGTAAGTGGGGCGTCATTCAAGCTCGTGTGATTATCGCAACATTTGCGTAACACCGTCCGCAAGCGGGGAATAATCCTGAAGAATTGGGCAAATTGCCGTCATTTATTTGCAGAGACCCGGAACGCATGGGCGGCATGCGCGCCGAGAATGGTTTGCCTCTATGTCAGGCCGGCGCGAGTGTCGATTCCGCACGCTTGAGCTTGCGAGGCGGTACGACGCCATAGATCGATTTACCCGCTTCGACGAGGTGTACCCCCGCGACGCCGGGTAGCAGACGCCGCCCCAGCCTTTCCCAGCCCGCGCTCATGCGCGCCAGCCTACGGCCCCCGAACGGCGGCAAGTAAAGCGCGCGATCCCAGTGCAGCGGTTCGAACAGCGTGTCGCGCAATAGCGCGTCCAGCTCGCCTTTGTGGAACGGCCGGCCGCAAGCGAACGGAGAGGCCTCGACCTGCGCCCACAGGCTGGCGCGATTGGGCGCAACCAGCAGAAGGCGTCCCTCCGGCGCCAGAACACGCCAAAGTTGGCGCAGCAGCCCGCGCGCGGCATCGGCGCCTTCCAACCCGTGCACCACCAAAATTCGGTCGAACACCGCGTCGTCGAAGGGGAGCGCGCTTTCCTCGCCGAGCACGGTGAGCGGGCGCTCGGCCGGCCAGGCCAGGACCCCCATCTGCGCCGGCATCAGCGCCACCACCCGCTCGGCATCGCCCAGATAGGGCTTCAAATAGGGCACAGCAAAGCCGTAGCCGAGAAGCCTGACCCCGGTCTGCGCGGGCCACAACACATGGAGGCGCTGGACGATCGCCCGGCGCGCCGCCTGACCGACCGGCGATTGGTAGAAATCGACCAGATTGACCGCGTCGAGTTGCATGACAAAGGCGTAGCCCCAAGCGCTCCGGGGTTCAACCGATGGGCGGCCCCTGTTAGGTTGGCATCCATCGTGAGGTGACCGACTTGTCCGCGCTCAAGATCGAAACCGTTCCCTGTCTGAAAGACAATTACGCCTATCTGGTGAGCGGCGACGGGCTGTGCGCCGTGGTCGATCCGTCCGAGGCAGAACCGGTCCAGGCGGCGCTGCGCGGGCGCAAGCTCACCCACATTCTGAACACCCACCATCATTGGGATCATACCGGCGGTAATGAGGCGCTGAAGCGGGCCAGCGGCGCGGTCGTGGTCGGTCCCGCCAAGGACCGCGAGCGCATTCCCGCCATCGACATCGGCGTCGAGGAAGCCGGCGGCTGGCGCTTCGGCGAGCACGAGGTCGCCATCCTGGAAGTGCCCGCGCACACCAAGGGCGCGATCGCCTTCGTGTTCGGCGGCGCTGTATTCACCGGCGACACGCTGTTCGCCATGGGCTGCGGACGGCTGTTCGAAGGCACGCCCGCGATGATGCATGCGAGTCTCGCCAAGCTGACGGCATTGCCAGACGACACGGAAGTCTATTGCGGCCACGAATATACGCTGAACAACGCCCGTTTCGCGCTGACGTTGGAGCCCGGCAACAGCGAACTTCAAGCGCGAATGAAGGCGGTCGAGGCGGCGCGGGCGAAGGGCATGCCGACCGTGCCTTCGACCATCGGGCTCGAGAAGCGGACCAATCCGTTTCTGAGGACCGGATCGGCGGAAATCCGCGCGACGCTGAAAATGCAGGATGCGGACGATGTTGCGGTGTTCGCCGAAATCCGCCGCCGCAAGGACGCGTTCTGAACCGCTCAGTTCTTCGGCTTGTCCTTGTCGCTCGAACCGGAGACCGTATCGGCCGCCGTGCTCACCACATCGCCGGTGACATCGACGGCGGTGGACGCGGCGGAAACGCCCGCGCCGAGCACCGCGCCGCCGACTGCTACCGCGGCACAGCCCGACACCACGGCGCTTAATCCCGCCAGCGCAAGAACGAGAACGAATTTGGACATTTGCCCCCTTAGCGCGCGAACTCACCCCAGATCGAAGAGAATTGCAGCATCGCCGCCACCAGCACGAAGCCGTGCCAGATCGCCCGGTTATAGGGGATGCGCTCGTAGACATAGAAGATCACGCCGGCGGAATAGACGAGGCCCCCCGCGATCAACAGCCAGAAATCCGCGCGCGCCAGCGAATGGGACAGCGGCCAAATGATGGTTACGGCAAGCCAGCCCATCACGAGATAAAGCACGATGCTGGCGATCTCGAAGCGGCGGGGGAATACAAGCTTCATCACCACGCCGAAGGTCGCCGCGAGCCAGATGGCGATGAGGATTGTATCGCTGGTGAAGCCCGTCAGCCGGTTGACCGCGAGCGGCGTATAGGTGGCCGCGATCATGATGAAGATCGCCGCGTGATCAAGCCGGCGCAGGACGTTCTTCGACGGGCGATAGGCGGGCATCAAATTATAGGCCGCCGAGAAACCGATCATCGCGAGCAGGCCGACGCAATAGACCGAAACGCTGACCACCACCGAAAGCCCGGTGACGTGCGACAACAGCCAGAGGCTGGCATTGATGGCGAAGACGATGCCGATCACATGCACCGCGGTGTCGGCGGCATGTTCGTGGCGCGAATAGAGGCGGGTGACGCGCCCGACGGCATCGCTCACCGCGTCGTGGGCCGCCTCGTTCAGCTCATGAATGGCCTTGTTCATCGCCCCATTATAGCGCCGATATGCGGCGTGACCATGAATTCCGCGCAACGGCGCGGCGAATTCAGGAGAGGCGGCCGGGATAGCGCTTGATGAACGCTTCGAGTTTCTGTGCCAGTTGGGGAATATTGTACTCGCGGTCCCATACCGCGACGGCTTCGGTAAGGATCTTTTCGCGCACTTCGGCGGGCAACTCGTTCCAATGCGCCAGCATGGCGCTGCCCAGCCGCCGCACGAACGGCTCGTCCTCGGCCGGATATTTGAACGCTTTGCGGTCGACGGGTTTGACGGGTTTTTTGGGCGACGCTTCGGCCATGGCCTGCCTTTCGGTTATTTTCTAGTCCACACGGCGGCATGACCGCAAGCCGGCCGGTCGCGCCGCTTGGGTATAAAGGCCCGCCGGGCCGGAGTCGAGCGAGCGGTATGGCGCGGTTCGGCGCCGTGCTAGACCTTCGGGCCGAACAACAAAGGGAGCGCGGGCGATGAGATGGATCAAGATTGTGGCGGCGGTTTTCGTGGCCGCTTTGCTGGCGCAGCCGGGGGCGGCGGAGACCGCGGCGATCAAGACCTCGCTCGGCACGATTACGGTTAAACTGGACCGCGCCCACGCGCCCGCGACCGTCGACAACTTTATCCGCTACGCCAAGGAGGGCCATTTCGACGGCACCATGGTCTATCGCGTGGTGCCCCATTTCGTGATCCAGGCGGGCAGCATCGAGCCCACGGGCAAGGAGCGCCCGACGCACGATCCCATTCCGCTCGAAAGCGGGGGGAGCAATCTGCGCGGCACCATCGCCATGGCGCGCGAGCCCGACAAGGCGGCAAGTGCGACGTCGGAGTTCTTCATCAACCTCAAGGACAACAGCGCCTCGCTCGATCCCAAGCCCGCCGATCCGCCGCATACCACGGGCTTCGCGGTGTTCGGCGAAGTGACGGCGGGCATGAGTGTGGTGAACAAGATCGCCAAGACGCGGCTGAAAGGCGGAGTCGGCCCGTTCCCCGACAACGACCCCAAGACGGCGGTCGTCATCGAGAGCGTGACGATTACGCCGTAGGGCGGTTATCCGTTCCGCCTCGGCCAAGGCGGCGCGCACGCGGCGGCGCCAATCGGCGACGCATTTCCTCCAGGCGCGCATCTCGGCGCAATGCGCCCCGGTTTTCAGCGCGTTGCGGTTGCCGAACCGCCCTCCAATCTTTGGTTGCCAAACTTCATCGGGCCGCAAGAGCTTGATCGTCGTTTTTCGACTCACGTCCAATCCACCTCGGGGGGAGGGGGAGAGGGCGCCTGCACATGCTCGTAGATCAGGCGATGGCGGTGCTCTTCGGTGCGGGGCGAACCGTTCGCGCGCAGACGGCCGATGGCGTCGGCCACCTTGGTGCTGGTCACCACCAGGCTCTCCGCCGAATTGAGGAATCGGATGCGGTCGTCGGCGTCGGGCGTGAGCCGCGCCGAATTGAACGCCACCTCGCGCAACAGAAAGCGGCATTCCTCGATCAAGCCGTTGAGCAAGGCTTCGGTGTCGGCGGCGGACGGAGGCAAGACGGGCTGTTCGGCAAGACGCGGCAACGGGACCGGCGGGCCGGGATCGAACAACTCATCGACGTCGGTCGCGGGCGGATTGAGCGGCGCGAGGCCGTCGGGCGTTTCGGCGAGCGCCTTGGCCTTGGCCGAGCGCGCGTCGGTGGCGGCCTGCTGCTCGCGGTGTTTGCGCATCTCCTCGACGCGCTGTGCCTGATCCCATTCCTGGCCGGTCATCGGCCGTGTGCGTTCTCTCATGCGATGTATCCGTCGATCGGTTGCCTGCCCATTATCCGCCCGCTTCGCACGCATTGGATAAGCTAGGCGCCGCGGCGGCGGCGTGCTCGCGCGATCACCTTGCCCGCGTTGAACAATCCGCGTGTCAGCGGGGCGATGGGAAAGATTGGATAGGGAATGCGTGTCAGGAGCGAACCGCATTCACTTCGGTTGTTCGCGCGCCGGATGCTGGATCGTCAGGACCGCAATTTCATCCGAAAATGTATCAATCGAATAATAAACGAGATAGCCGTACTTGCGGGTGACGAGTTTGCGCACGCCCTCGACGTTTTGCCGCCTGCCCATCTCCGGGAACTCCGCCAGAAATTGGAGCGATTCGAGAATCGCGCTGCGCACGCGTTCCGCTGCGGACGGGTTTTCGACGCGGATGTAATCGGCAATTTCAATCACGTCTCGCGCGGCGCGCGGCGTGAAGCGGAGCTTCATGAGTCGAAGCGGCGGAACGCAGCCTCGACCTCCGTATCGCTGACAAACACGCGGCGCTTAGATTGCGCCAGACCTTCCAGAACGGCCGGAAGATGGGAGGAGTCTATCGCTTCCGGCTCGCCGCCGGACTGCGCCAGATGAAGCATTGCGCGCGCGATCTCGTCCTGACTTTCGGACGGGAGACGGCTGACGGCTTCGAGGGCTTTTTCGAGCAACTTATTCATGGGCGTAGAATAGGATAAATTGCCATCTTCGGGAAGTGGTACATTGCTGGCGCATGATCCGCGCGCTGGTGGATGCGTATGCGGAGAGGAAGAAAATGTAGTTTATGCTCGATCTGCAATTCTCCACATTTAAGGAGCATTGATGCAGGCTGTTCTCATTCAGGCGATTTGTCGTTTTTGCGGAACATCCAATCGGATGGTTCTTCACAATAGAAATTCAAGCGTGCCCAAGTGTGGCAAGTGCCATCGGGAGGTCTTTGAGAAATTCCTTGTCGTCCTGGGATACGTGTACATTCTCTCCAATCCGGGCATGCCAAAGCTCTTGAAGGTTGGGCAGACATCCGGAAGCATACAGCGACGGATCGATCAGCTTAGTGCAGCGACGGGTGTTCCGACCTCATTCATTATCGAAGCCTACTTCGTTTCACAGAATCCTAAAGTCGATGAGAAAAAGCTGCACGAGGCTATGGCGCAATTCCGCCGCCCCGGAAGGGAGTTCTTCGAGCTTTCCCTGGGCAAAGCGCTCGCCAAGTGCACCGAAGTGCTTGAACGCGAACCGAACTACGTTCGGAGCAAGCATGGACCTTTTCGTGAGCCTTAAAATTCTGCCGGAATGAACCGCGACACGTGTCGTGTAAGTGTATGGCGCTCTGGTGGACGCGCATGTGGAGAATGAAACGCGATGATATGACCTTCTTGGCGGTCCACTAATTCAGGTGAAATGTACCTTTTAGAATTTTGAAGAGATTGGTCGCGCCTTCCTTATCAAGCTGAATTGTTTGGCTCTTCTTGCCGGGAATCTTCCTAGCTTCGCGCCCATAGCTATCAATCTGGACAAACACACGACCATCGTTTTCGAAGACCGTGTATGAGGCTTCAATTTCGTCGTGAATTGAGTTGCGGTCCATGTGCTTCTCGTTGAAATGTCGGATGAGTGCCATAGACTGCCCTTCCTAATTATCCAAAAAGTCCCTGAGCTTCCTCGATCTCCGCGAGTGCTTCAGCTTCCTAAGCACCTTGGCCTCGATCTGGCGGATGCGCGCGATGCGCGCCCCCTCACCCAGCCCTCTCCCCCGCTTCGCGGGGGCGAGGGTCAGCGCCGCCGCTGTTTGCGCGCCGCATACTTCGCGTCGCGCATCGCTTTCTGGTCGGCGAGCAGCTTGACGATCTTCTTCTTCTCTTCCTCGGCCATCCACTTCTTGGCGGCTTCGTATTCTTCGTCGTCGATGCGCTTCTTTTCCTCGGCGGCAAGGCGTTCGGCCTCGATCCGTTCGGCTTCGGCGCGGCGCTCGGCCTCGATGCGCTCGGCCTTCTCGCGCGCCTCGGTTTCGAGGCGTTCCTGTTCCGCGCGCTTGGCGGCGTCTTTCGCGGCGTGACGCGCCTCGCGTTCGGCGGCGACCTTGATGCGTTCGGCCATGCGCTCGGCGGCGGTGGCGCGATTGGCCTCGGTGATCTTCTTGACGCGCTCGCTCTGCGCCTTGCGGGCGGCGGCGGCGGCATCCATGCGCTCGCTAAAGGAATTCTCATTGAACAAAGCCATTGCTTCTCCTGGTACCCTAATTGTCCAAAAATGAGCGCAGTTTGCGGCTGCGCGACGGGTGCTTCAATTTGCGCAGCGCTTTCGCTTCGATCTGGCGGATGCGTTCGCGCGTTACGGAAAACTGCTGGCCGACTTCCTCCAGCGTGTGATCGGTGTTCATGCCGATGCCGAAGCGCATGCGCAGCACGCGCTCTTCGCGCGGGGTGAGCGTGGCCAGCACGCGCGTGGTGGTCTCGCGCAGATTGGCCTGGATCGCCGCGTCGATCGGCAGGATGGCGTTTTTGTCCTCGATGAAATCGCCCAGGTGCGAATCTTCCTCGTCGCCGATCGGCGTTTCCAAGGAAATCGGCTCCTTGGCGATTTTCAGCACCTTGCGCACTTTTTCGAGCGGCATGGCGAGGCGTTCGGCGAGTTCCTCGGGCGTCGGCTCGCGGCCGATCTCGTGCAGCATCTGGCGGCTGGTGCGCACCAGCTTGTTGATCGTCTCGATCATGTGCACGGGAATGCGGATGGTGCGCGCCTGATCGGCGATGGAGCGGGTGATCGCCTGGCGGATCCACCAGGTCGCATAGGTCGAGAATTTATAGCCGCGGCGGTATTCGAATTTATCGACCGCCTTCATCAACCCGATATTGCCTTCCTGAATGAGATCGAGGAATTGCAGGCCGCGGTTGGTGTATTTCTTCGCAATCGAGATCACGAGGCGCAGATTCGCCTCGATCATTTCCTTTTTCGCGACGCCGCTTTCGCGCTCGCCCTTCTGCACCGTCTGCACGATGCGGCGGAAATCGGAAATCGACTGGCGCATCTCCTGGGCCAGCGTCTGGATCTCGTCGCGCAGCGGATGGACCTTGTCGCGCTCCTCGCCGATGAAATCCTTCCAGCCGATGCGCGACAGCCGCCCGACGCGCCGCGTCCAGTTGGGATCGAGCTCGTTGCCGAAATGCTCCTTGAGGAAATCCTCGCGCGCCACGCCGTGCGCTTCGGCGAGCCTGAGCAGCCGGCCTTCGAGGCTGACCAGCCGGCGGTTGATGCCGTACATCTGATCGACCAGCGCTTCGATGCGGTTGTTGTTGAGCTTGAGGCCCTTCACCAGATCGACGGTTTCGTTGCGCAGCTTCTTGAAGCGGCGCTCCTG